>Ga0073928_10005094_pt1 | contig 18706 bp, 17 predicted proteins | sample PaiPotPPA55metaG_FD_76969 | JGI IMG/M metagenome (GOLD analysis project Ga0073928, IMG submission 76969) | Iron sulfur acid spring bacterial and archeal communities from Banff, Canada, to study Microbial Dark Matter (Phase II) - Paint Pots PPA... ... | reverse complement strand
GCGAACGGCGCCATCAAGCAGATAACCTCTAAAGTTTCGATCAATCGCTCTGCGTTTGCGGTCTCAGATGGCGGAGGAGTATTTTTTGTTTCTCAAACCGCGACACAACCGCAGGAACTTTTTGTCTGGGACCAGAAAACAAGCCCGCGCCAAATCACGCACATCAACGATGCCTGGAACAGGTATTCACTGGCCACCCTGGAATTTTACAAATACAAATCCTTCGACGGACAGGAAATTGAAGCAGCGCTTCTAAAGCCTGCGGGCTACAACGGTAAAAGCAAGCTGCCGCTGATCGCTTTGATCCACGGCGGTCCAACCGGCGCCTGGCAGGATACCGTTGAAGTGTGGGGCCAATTATTGGCATCGCGTGGTTATGCGATTTTTTATCCCAACATACGTGGCTCGATCGGCTACGGCCAAAAAGTTATTGAGATGAACCGCGGCGACTGGGGTGGTGGCGACTTTAGAGACGTGATGGCGGGCGTCGACGATCTGATCGCCCGAGGCATCGCCGATGCTGACAGGCTCGCCATCGGCGGATGGTCCTACGGCGGATACATGGCGGAATGGGCCATCACCCAGACCACCCGTTTTAAAGCCGCGGTCTCTGGCGCCGGCTTATCCAACTTAATTTCAGAATATGGCACCGAAGAACATCCATCGTACGACGAATGGTTTTATGGCGTGCCCTACGAGCCCGAGAAAATTGCCGGCTTCCTCAATAGCTCGCCGTTCGTGCATTTAAAGAACGTCAAGACTCCAACGTTGATCCTGCAGGGCGAAGCCGACACGGTCGATCCCGTCGGCCAAAGCCTCGAACTTTACCGCGGCCTCAAACGCTATGGAGTCGATACCGAACTGGTGCTCTACCCTCGCGAGCCCCACGGATTCCATGAAGAAAAGCATCTCATGGACCGCCTGAATCGCATTCTCGCGTGGTATGACAAATATCTGAAGGTTGATTCAGTTCCGCCGGCAAACGCCAAGTGATGCCCGGAGGTGCCTAAGGCTCCAGACCAAAGTACGCGCCTGCTCTTAAGTAACCTCAAGGGAAAAACGGCTCGTTGCGCAGAAGAGCGTCTACGGCGTTCAAAAGAGTCGCAGCTGCGTCTGACTTTTTGACGTAGCCCCGCACGCCAATTCTTTTAGCTTCTTCGATAATCTGTCTGCTCTGATGCATGGACAAAAACAGAATCGGCACGTGCGGCAGGGTCTTGCGAATCGCTTCCGCGGCATCAATACCGCTGAGCACCGGCATGGTGACATCCAGAATAATTAAATCTGGCATTAGCTCCAGTGCCTTATCAATCGCTTCCTGGCCATTGGAAGCTTCGCCGCACACTTCGATATCGGCGCGAGTCCCCAGAATCACACACACGCCTTTGCGAACCGATTCGTGATCGTCGGCGACAAGAATGCGCAGAGATGCCCGCTTTTCCAACTGCGTGGCCCCGTATAACTTTTACGATACGTCTTCGGGCTGTGGACGGGCTGGTTCTGTGACTCCATCACTAGTTGTAGATTGACGATTCGGCGAGGAGTGCAACGCCTTTTCGATCGCTTGTATTAACGACGAAAGATTTTTGGAGGCCACGCCGTGAACGCCGGCAGCTTTGGCAATAGTCTCCAGTTCGGGAAGGTCGTGGAAGGAGAATAGAATGATCGCGGTAGCCGGCAAAAGCCTCGCGATTTCCCGGGTAATTTCTAGATTGCTAACGCCCGGCATGACCCAATCCTTTACCAGGACATCAGGCTTCAGCTCCATTGATCTCTGCAACGCTTCAGAATTCGAACTGGCTTCGCCGCAAATTTCCCAGCCGGGATGGTCTTGGAGCAATACACGCAAAATCCCTCGCGTCCCCTCGTGGTCATCGGCAATCAAGATGCGGGCCATATCTGCGTTTAGTCCGTGGCTAACAGACAAAGTTAGTAGGTTATGTTTCGGCAGGCTATACAGATATTGCTGTACATCAAGGTAGTGTTTGTAGTTTTCCCTACCAAGCGCCAAGTTGCGAGTGTGATGGCTTTCCGAAAAGCCGTTTTCAGTATGCCAGACTGCAGCAGCCCATCGCCATTGGCTCACTTTTCCTTGCTGGCGTCGCCTTTTGCAACTCAGTCGTCATGATTGTGGCCTTAACAAATCGGCCACAATGTGTGGGGTAATCCTTTACACCTTTGCCGCTTCGTGCTAATTTTTTATTCCGTACCGCCATCCACGCGCCAGCGCCGGGCGGCTAGGGTTCTCATCGAGATCCAGCCAACGTTTTTGTCGCCACACAAGCCTTCCTCCCCGGGAACAAAGACTCGTCTCTTATCGCACTTTTGGTACCGCCGTGGGCTGCAACTGTCTGAAACGGCGATTTGTTCGCTGAAATCGTATATGCGGCTAGAGACACAAAGAGGAAACCTTGCTTAAGCTTCGGAAAGTCGAAATCGTCGGCTTCAAATCGTTCTGTGAACGCACCATTGTGACCTTCAGTGGTTCAGGCACCACCTGCATCGTGGGCCCCAACGGCTGCGGCAAGTCCAACGTCGTGGACGCCATCTCCTGGGTGCTCGGAGAACAAAGCCACAAATCCCTGCGCGCCGAGCGCATGGCCGATTGCATCTTCAACGGTACCGTCAAACGGCCCCCGATGGGACTCGCCGAAGTGACCATTACCATGGAAGACCCCGAACTGGCTGATGCCGCGAGATTCGTACTGGAGACAGCTGATATTGAGTCGCAGGCTGCCGTAGCGGCCGCTGAGGGTGCCGAAGCCTCTCAGCTGGCTGACGGCCACGATGCGGCGCTCGCCGCAGACGACCCGAATTACAACACCGAAATTCACTCGCTCGTCCCCGCGCAGTCCCCTGAACAATCAGAAGGCACGTTAGACGACAAAACAGAAACACCGGCCATGGCGCCCATGGCAGAAGACCGCTCCAAACGCCGCAGAAAAGGCGCGGATAAACCAGTGTTGGCGACCAGGCCAGGCGAAGTGGTCATCAGCCGCAGGCTTTACCGTTCTGGCCAGAGCGAATATCTGATCAACGGCCGCACCGGACGTCTTCGGGACATCCAGGAAATGTTTATGGGTGTTGGGCTCGGTCCGGATTCCTACGCCATCATCGAACAAGGCCGTATCGGCCTGATCCTCTCCACCAAACCGATGGAGCGCCGCGCCATCATTGAAGAAGCCGCCGGCGTCACCAAATTCAAAACGAAAAAACGGCTCGCGGAAGCCAAGCTCGAATCTTCTAACCTAAACCTCTCGCGCGTAAACGACATCGTCGTGGAAGTCGAAAAGCAGCTGGGCTCGCTGAAGCGACAAGCCTCCAAAGCGCGCCGGTACTCCGAAATTCGCGATCAAATGCGCGGCATCGTGCGCCAAATGTTGGCGGGCAAAGCTCGTGAACTGGACCAGGAAGCTGATCGCCTCGCCGCGCAACTCAGCGAGATGACCGCCACCGAAACTCAACACGCCACTGACATAAAACAGCAGGAAGACGAGCACGACCGACTGAACCAGCGCATCTACGCACTCGACGCGGAAATCCGCCAGAATCAAAATGTTTTGAACCTTACGGCGCTGGAGGTCGACCGCGGCGAAAATAAAATCAATTTCAACCGCCAGCGGTCGGAAGAGCTCTCTCTGCGCCAGACTCAGGTCTCTAGCGAACTGACTCAGGCAGCAGCGCAAGCCGCCGAGCGCGAACGCCGCAGCGACGAGCAAATCCAAGCGGTCACACAATTAAGAGAAGAATCCGGCGCTTTGACGGCACGAGTCGAAGACCTTGCGGGTCGCGCGCATTCTCGCGCCGCGCTGATCACTGAATCGGAAGAGCGAATTGAAGCTCTGCGCCGCTCCGAACTAGAAGCCGGCGAGAGCGTGCTGCGTTTGCACGGGGAACAGAAACAGGCTGAAGAAGCCCTCGTTCACCAGGGTCAAGCGTTATACAAACTCGAATCCAACGAACACGAACTGCTGGAGTCCTCCATCAAGGTCCGCGACGACGCAGATACCGCGGCGCACGAATTCGAAGCCGCCAGCGGTCAATTGAGTGCACTGAAACAGAAGGCCGCGGACTGGCAGGCCACCATTCAGGAATTGCAGCAGGAGCGCGAAACGATCAAGCAGCAGGTCGACTCCCTGCGCGATTCCCTGTCCGGCGTGCGTGCTCGACATTCCACGCTCACGCAAATTCTGAATGACCGGTCCTACACGGCCGATGCGGTGCAGAAACTTTTCGCCGCCAATGAACGCGGCGGCGGGCAGGATTTTCGTGCCGTGGGCGTCCTGGCCGATTACGCCGAAGTCGAAGAGCACCATGAGGCCGCCATCGAACAATACCTGCGCGATGAGCTGGAGTACGTCGTGGTGGAAACCTACGATCACGCACGCGCCGGCGTCTCTCTCCTGCGCAACGAAGTCGGCGGACGCGCAACCTTTTTCGTCGATTCGTTGCGCAACCTGAGGCTGGCCGACTACGAGCCAATTATCAATTTCCGTGTCGAAGATGGCGTCATCTCCCGCCTCGACAAGCTGGTTGAATTTTGCGACCCCCTCGGCGCGGCCGCAAAACAATTTTTGCCGCGGCTCAAAGCCGCTTACCTGGCCGACAATGCCAGCGCCGCGGAACGTCTAGCACGCGATAATCCCCAATTCGCATTTGTCACTCCCGATGGGACTTGTTACCAGGGCCGCATGGTTACCGGCGGACGCGCCGATGAAGCCGGCCCGCTGGGCATGAAGCGCGAACTTCGCGCTCTGGACGCCGAAGTGATGCAACTGGAGCACGAGACCAGCGCGCGACAAGCAACTTTGGAAGCGCTCAACGCCGATTTACAGCTCGCACAGAAGGCTCTGGAAGACATCGACGTGCAACAGCGTGAAGCTGATCGCAACGTTTTTGCTTCGAAGCACCGCCACCAGCAAATGCAAGGCGAACTCGCTCGCCTCGGGCTTGAACTGACTGTTTGCCAGAACGAATTGCGCCGCATCCGCCAGGACGTCGAGCAGGCACGCACGCGCGCGGACCGCGCCAAAAATGAACACGCCACCGCAACGGCAAATCGCGCTGCGGCCGAGGCCGAAAGATCGCGTCTTACCGAACATTTGAGTGAACTTCGTGGCTCGATCAAGTCGGACCAGAATGAACTGGCTGCCGGGCGCGCCGAATTAGCGGCCATGAACGAACGCCTCAGCGCTGCCGAGGCTCTTGCCACGCGCCTTACTGAAGAACACGCCGAACTCATGCGTCGCGAAGCCACCCTGCACCAGCAACTTAATTCCGTAACCGAGGAACTAGCCAGCCTCACTCAGCACAGCGAGGAATTGGCTCGGCAACTCGAAGGCCTGCGCGCCGAAAAGTTGCGTCTCGAAACGCGCCAGCGCGAAATGGAACAGGAATGGGACGGCGGCCGCAATCGCGTCGCACAAATGGAAGATCACCTGCGCATGGGCCGCCAGTCGCTGCAAGAGTTGCGCGAACAACGCAGCCACGCCGAGATTACGCGCGCCCGCAACGATTCCGACCGCCAGCATCTACGCGAAACCTGCATGGCCGAAGTAAATGCCCAGCCCGAAGATCTGCTCGCTACCGAGACGGCCTTCATGAGCGGCGAGGAATTGGCGGCCGCCGAAATCAGCTATCGCGAAATGAAAGAGCGCATCGACTCCATGGGCGCCGTAAACATGATGGCCCTCGAGGAATTTAACGAGTGCGATCAGCGCTTCACCTTTCTGACTCGCGAGCGCGATGATTTGCTGAAATCCATTCAAGATACGCAACAAGCTATCGCCGAACTCGATGCCGCCACCAAGGAAAAATTCGAACACGCCTTCCACGCCATCAACAAAAGTTTCTCCGAAGCTTTCCACACAATCTTCGGCGGGGGCATGGCGGAAATGCGGCTGACGGAGGCGGACAGTTCCGGTGACGCCGGGATCGATATCGTGGCCTCGCCTCCAGGCAAGCGCCTGCAAAATATTCTGCTGCTCAGCGGCGGCGAAAAAGCCATGACCGCGCTGGCGCTGCTCATCGCCATTTTCCGCTATCAACCCAGCCCCTTCTGTATTCTCGACGAAGTGGACGCGCCGCTCGATGAAGCCAACGTAGGACGCTTCACGCGTCTGATCGGCGACATGAGCGATCAAACTCAGTTCATTATCGTCACCCACAACCGCAAGACCATGGAGATGGGCAGCGTCCTCTACGGTGTGACCATGCAGGAACCCGGCGTTTCAAAACTTGTCAGCGTCCGCTGGGAAGGCGATGCCGAGCCCAAACAACGCGCTGCAGCCGCTTCCGCCGCATAAACTTTTCGTTTTCAATTTCGATGGAGCAGCGGCGAGCAAACCTCGTGGCTTATCGGTCGCAGCGCTTGCTTGTTTCTGAGCGTTCCACCTCTTCCATAAGTACGTGCTTGTATAACTGAAGTTCAGCCGTTACCGTCCAGAGTCTTCAAACCATCGCGCACGAGTTCGCGTACGATTTTTTGTCACGATTCCTTCCAGCGTTTTCCACCGCTCGCACAATTGACATCGACCCGCGCTGCGCTAGAATGTTTTCACTTTGTCGAGGGGAAAGTTTTTTGCCTGCCATTCCTGCCAGCCGCATTCTGCGTGAAACACATTTTGCCGGACTTGAGCCGTCCGCTCGCGGCAAAGTCCGCGACATTTACGACCTCGGCGACAAGCTACTGATCGTCGCCACCGATCGTCTTTCCGCTTTCGACGTTATTTTGCCCACACCGATTCCCGACAAAGGCCGGGTGCTCACACAGCTATCACTCTTCTGGTTCGATCTGTTCAAAGACGTAATCCCCAATCACGTTCTGAGCGCTGACCAGTTCCCAGCCCCGTTTGACGAGTATCGCCATGAACTAGCCGGACGTTCCATGATCGTCCGCAAGACGCAACCTCTGCCAGTCGAGTGCGTTGTTCGCGGCTACCTCTCCGGATCCGGCTGGAAGGACTACCTGGCAACGGGAATGCTTTGTGGGATTGAGCTGCCTCCTGCTATGCGCGAGTCTGATCGCCTGCCCGCGCCGCTCTTCACGCCCTCAACGAAAGCCGCCGCGGGCCACGACGAGAACATTTCTTTCGAGCAAGTTGTCTCCCTGATCGGCGAAGAATTGGCCCAGCAAGTTCGCGCGGTCAGCATCGACCTTTACCAACGCGCCGCGGCATACGCGGAGCCGCGTGGCGTGATTCTCGCCGATACTAAATTTGAATTTGGACTTCTAGATGACGAATTGATATGGATCGATGAAGCGTTTACGCCCGATTCTTCGCGCTTCTGGCCCGCGGTGCAGTACCACCCGGGTGGCCCTCAGCCCTCTTTCGACAAACAATTCGTGCGTGATTATCTCGAACGCATTCGCTGGCCCAAGATTCCTCCAGGGCCCGAATTGCCCGCCGACATCGTGGCCGCGACGCGCGAAAAATACCTGGAAGCTTTTCGCATTCTCACAGGGCATGCCCTGTAGCGATCCCGTGCTGGAACGAGTTTGGCAACTTGATTTTGTTTAAATGGAGCGTCTCACGTGAAGGATCAACTGGAAGGGCTCGTCAATCAAATGGTGGAACGTGGGATTCTTTTCGACGAAGCGGTGTGCGAATTCGAAAAGCGCTTTATCAAACGGGTTTTGGATTGTGCCCAAGGCAATCAGTCTCGCGCCGCGGAAGCTCTAGGAATCCACCGCAACACGCTAAGCCGCAAAATCGGGGAATACAAATTGGACCACAACGGGCATCGCAAATCCCGGTACTAAGCCGCAAAAAAACTTTCGAGCCCAACCAAAAAAGTATCCCTCCAATAAGAAACGGCTCCCCGGTAAAGGAGAGCCGTTGTAAAACGCTAGGCGGTTAATTACTGCGCCGGCTTCTTAGCCGCAGGGCGTCGAGCCGCGGGCTTCTTGGTTCCTTCTTTCGGCAGATCCTCTTCCTTCACCTTGGCCTTGTCAAAGTGCAACATGAACGCGGGATCAGGATCAAAGGAGACCAACGTACCCGTAAAGTGAACCGCGCCGTTCTTTTCCAGTTTGCCTGCTTCAGGCTGCCCAACGACTTTCACATCCATATTAGCCGTGCTGGCCGATTCAAATTCGGCTTCACTGGTTACGAACGCAACCTTCAGCTGGATGGCATCCGTCCCCGGCGTATTTTCGATGACTTTGCCAGGCACCTCTGGAAATTCTAGGCCGCAGGCTGCCAGCCAAGTCACCTTGGCTTTATCGCCGCCAGCTTTGAGATCTTCGACGACAGACCTCATGGTCATGTCCTTGCGCGCCGCCGTAAGGTCATCCGCGCTCGGCAACTTGTAGCTCTCGGGACGTTCCGGCGAACTGCTCGCCAATTGCAGCAATTCGTTCAACTCCGCATCGGTAAGGTTGTCACAAGCCGCCTGCTGATAATTCACAATCAGCTTTCGCAAATAATCTTTTACCTTGGCGGATTGCTGTTGCGTCGCTCCCTTCGCGGTCACCGCGCGCGCGATGGACCAGAACGCATTCATCTGCTGTGGAGGGGTCATGGCCATGTAAGCCAAGCCCAAACGGTAGCTGGTAATGGCGTCATCCGGATTCAGCGCCAACACTGCTTTGTAATGTTCCACCGCGGCATTGTTATCCTTCAACACCATCGCGGCCTGCGCCGCCGTACCATGGAAATAAATTTGTATCTGTTTTTTCTGCGTGGCAAACGCGTCGTCAGTCATGGCCTCAGGCTTTTTCACTTCGTCCAGCGCTTTGAGTCCCGCTACCGCGGCATCCAGGGCGCTCTTGGCCAACGCCGCGTCGGTAGCGGCAGTCTTAGCTTGCGCCGGATCGGCGATCATCTGGTTGTAAGCAAACGCGCGCGCATAGAGCGCTTGGTAGCGGGCTCCCGCGTCTACCTTTTCTCTTAAAGCCACCACCTTGTCGGCGTACTCGATTACTTTCGGATAATTTTTCAGCGCGCTATAAGCCTGGTAATACAGCGGGTAGATATAAATCAGTAGCGCGGAGTTCGGATACTTCGCCACAAAATCGTCCAACGCCTTCACTTGCGTTGTCGGATTTTTGTCCCCCGCGGCAGCCTGGTAGGAGTTGTACTCCGGCATGGTGTACTGTGGCTTGGCGGCCGCCGCATCTTGCCCCGCGGGCGGAGCTTGCGTCGCCTGGGCCCTCGTGCCGACCGCCGCTCCGAGATTTAGACTAAGCGACGCGGTTATCGCGAGGCCTACGATCTTCTGTGTTCCATTCATTCCGATTTCTCCTCGCTCAAACTGCAACCTTTGGGATTCTATGCCCGTTCACCCGGGTTAGTTCTACCCGGAATCTCTTTTATCGTTCAGAAAACTCTGGAATTATAGGGAAGACGCAAGGCCTCCGCAAGTCGTTACGTGCCTGAAAAATAATCTATTGAGGTTTTCGAATTGCCGTCCTGCTGTATCATTGCACGATTCGCCAGGCGACAGAGTGTCCGCCTCCGATGTTAGGATGAGTTTCGCATAAAAAGCGTGGCTTGCACGAGAAAGAATTTGGATGCTTCAAACACATAAGCCGGGTGCTCAACACGCTGATGAAAAACCCCTTAGTGGCGCGCTGGCCCTGGTGACCGGCGGCAGCCGGGGAATCGGCCGCGCCATCGCCGTGCGTCTGGCGTCGCTGGGTGCGGCTGTGGCGATCTGCGGACGCGATGCCAATGCTTTAAATGATGTGAGCGCCCAACTCGCCGGTCTGGGAGGTCGCGTATTCTCGCACGTTGCGGATGTAACCCGCCCTGCCGATGTGGACACGCTGGTTGCGAAAACGGAATCCGCTCTCGGACCTGTAACCATCCTGGTAAACAACGCCGGCATCGGCGTCTTCGGTCCCGCACATGAAAAATCCGCAGAAGATTGGGATCGCGTTCTGAATACCAATTTGAAAAGCGTGTTCCTGGTTTCCAAAGCCGTTGCGCCCTCGATGATAAGTCGCAAAGACGGCGACATCATCAATATCAGCTCCCTGGCTGGCGTCAACGCGTTCAAGGGTGGTGGCTTATACTGCGCTTCAAAATGGGGCCTTCAGGGTCTCTCCGCGTGCATGGCCGAAGATTTGCGTGGCTATGGCATTCGCGTCAGCACGATTTGTCCAGGTAGCGTCGCGACAGAATTTTCCGGAACCAGCACCAAAGATCCCGCTAAAGTCTTATCACCGGAAGACGTGGCCCATGCTGTGGAAACTATCGTGACGCAAAGCCCTAAAAGCTTCATAAGCCAACTGCAGATCCGGCCCTTAAGCAAACCCTGATTGCCGTCTCTTCTCTCCATGTACTTGCCGTTTGACAACTATCGTTATAACGACTATAGTCACTCGCGTGAGTTCCTCGTCCCACAAAAGCACCGACGCCCAAACAGAGGCCGCCTTGTTCGTGGCCTTCATGCAAATCGCCGACTCCTTTGGTGCTCAAGCCGAGCAAGTAATCAAAACCGCCGGCCTGACCAGCGCTCAGTACAATGTGCTGCGCATTCTCCGCGGTGCGGGCCGCGCCGGACTGGCCTGCCGTGAAATCGGCGAGCGCATGATTTCTCGCGACCCGGATATTACCCGCCTGCTTGACCGCATGGAGAAGCGGAACCTCATCACCCGGGAACGCCAGCGCGACGACCGTCGCGTAGTCAAAACTTTTGTGACTCCGGACGGCCTTGAACTTCTGAAAACTCTTGATCGCCCGGTGAGCGCCTTGCACAAGCGCCAATTCCAGGGCATCGCCCCGGCTAAATTAAAAGTTCTGGCTGGCATGTTGGAAGAAATTCGCTCGCAGCACGCTGGCCAAAAGGCGAATTGCGAGTTGCCTAGCAGTGCACTGAATAAATCGAAGCAAAACGATTCAAAATAAAAACTAGCAAAGTAAAAGGACAACACAGATGAACAACCCTTCAGCAAGAAGCATTTCGATCACGGCCATTGCCGCTTTGACGCTATTCATCTCCGTTCCGGGCTTCGCGGCCAACACCGAATGGAAAATTGATCCGCAACACAGCGCGGCGCAATTTTCCGTGCGCCATCTGGCCATCTCCACGGTTCGCGGCGCTTTCAGCAAAGTCACCGGCACAGTATTGGTCGACGACCAGGACATCTCCAAGTCCGCCGTAAACGTCACCATTGACGTATCCACGGTCGATACCCGCGAACCAGCCCGCGACAAAGATCTCCGCAGCGATCATTTCTTCGACGTCGATCACTTCCCCACCATGACGTTTAAATCGACAAGAGTCGAACAAGTTTCCCCAGGAAAATTCAGAGTCACCGGCGATCTCACCATCCGCGGCAACACCAAGCAAGTTGTTCTGGACGTCGATGGACCAACTGCTCCCGTTAAAGATCCCTGGGGCAATCAACGCGCCGCCGTCAACGCTACCACCAAGATCAACCGTCAGGATTTCGGCGTGAAGTGGAACGCCACCATGGATAACGGTGGCGTGGTGGTCGGCGATGACGTCAACATCAACATCGACGCGGAGATGGTCAAGCAAGTCCCGAAGTAGCCACGCTTACAACATACAGCCCTGAAGACAAGGTTTCCTAGAAACGGATTGAAAGGAGAAAATCATGAGCATCAAAGTTCAGGTGATTTTTTACAGCATGTACGGGCACGTTTACAAAATGGCCCAGGCCGTTGCCGAGGGCGCCAAGCAGGTCTCGGGAGCGGAAGTTTCGTTGTACCAGGTCGCAGAACTCATCCCCGATGACACCTTGGAAAAATATGGCGCCAAGGCCGCGAGAGCTAGCTTTGCCAAAGTACCGGTAGCGGCGGTAGACAAGCTTGCCGAAGCGGATGCGATTATCTTCGGTACTCCAACGCGGTTCGGAAATATGGCTGCGCAAATGCGCAATTTCCTCGACCAGACCGGCGGGTTGTGGGGCAAGGGGGCCTTGGTCGGAAAAGTCGGTAGCGTCTTTGCTTCCACCGGCACTCAACATGGCGGCCAGGAAACTACCATTACGAGTTTTCATTCCACGCTGTTGCACCACGGCATGATTATCGTCGGTGTGCCCTATACCGAATCCGGGCTAACCTACATGGACAACATCACTGGTGGCACTCCTTACGGAGCAACTACATTGGCCGGAGCCGACGGTTCGCGCCAGCCGAGCGAAAATGAATTGAAGATTGCGCGCTTTCAAGGCAAGCACGTAGCTGAAATCGCCACCAAGCTAGCTCGCTAATTTTTTCTGAGGCCACTCAATCCAGCTCTGAATAACGAAAGGAAAACGTTCATGCACAAGAGGGCGCCAACGGATTGTCCGGTACACGATTTCATCGCCGAGCGCTGGAGCCCGCGCGCCTTCAGCGACAAGCTCGTTGCGCCCGAAGTGCTGGTCAGCCTCTTTGAGGCCGCACGCTGGGCCCCGTCCAGCAGTAACGAACAGCCGTGGGCGTATATCGTCGCGACCAAGGACGATGCGGAAAATTTCGCCAAATTAGTCAGCGTGCTGGTGCCCTCTAACGTAACTTGGGCCCAGCATGCGCCGGTCTTGGCCCTCGCAGTAGCAGAATTGGCTTTTGCCAAGAGCGGAACTCCGAATCGCAATGCGCTTTACGATGTCGGCGCAGCTAGCACGTGGCTGACTGTCGAAGCCACTTCTCGCGGATTATTCGTCCACCAAATGGCCGGTTACGACCACGATAAAGCGCGGGAAGTTTTCCAAATACCGACGGGCTGGGAGTCCATCGCCGCAATTGCCATTGGTTATCCGGGCGATCCGGACTCTTTGCCGCAACCTTTGCGCGATCGCGAAGGCGCGCCGCGCACTCGAAAACCCTTGTCCGCGTTCGTTATGTCCGGAAGCTGGGGAAAAAAAGCGCCGTTCCTCCCCTGATTTTAGGGTAAATTTTAACGGCCCAAATGAACAACATACTCGAATTTCTGGTCCGCCACGGATATGTGGTTCTGCTCGGATGGGTATTCGTTGAGCAGCTTGGCCTTCCCATTCCCTCCGTTCCACTGCTTCTCGCCGCTGGCGCCTTGGCGGGCGCCGGCCGCATGAACATTTTTGCCGCGTTGTTCGTCACCATGTTCGCTGCCCTCTGCGCGGATTCTCTGTGGTATGAACTCGGTAGAATCAGAGGAATCGCGATCCTCCATTTGCTCTGCAAAATTTCACTGGAGCCGGACTCCTGTGTGAGACGCACCGAAGGAGTTTTCTCTCGCCAGGGCGCTCGTTCACTGATCTTCGCAAAGTTTCTTCCAGGTGTAGGCGCAGTCGCGCCGCCGCTCGCCGGTGTCTTTCACATGCGCATGGCGCGTTTCATGATGTTCGATTTGATGGGCACGCTGCTGTGGGCCGGCACATTTTTGGGAGCAGGGTTTGTATTCAGCGGCCAAATTGAACAAATTGCCGCGCATCTCGCTTATTTCGGCGGACACGTGGGCATGGTGCTGCTCACAGCATTCGCCCTGTATATCGCCTACAAATTCATCGCGCGCCAAAGATTCATCCGCGCGCTTCGCATCGCGCGCATCACCGTCGGCGAATTAAAAGAAAAAATCGATGCAGGCGAAGAAATGGTTATCGTCGATTTGCGCCACTCCATGGATTTCGAAGCCGACCCACAAACTATTCCAGGTGCGTTTCGCATGGACGCCGCGGAACTGGAGGAGAAGAACGACCGCGTGCCCCGCGACCGTGACGTTATTCTCTACTGCACTTGACCAAACGAAGCCACCAGCGCCCGTGTGGCGCTGCTGTTACGCAAGCAAGGCATCAAGCGCATCAGGCCGCTGCAAGGCGGTCTCGCAGCCTGGCGCGAAAAGGGTTATCCATTGGAGGGCACAGCTCCAACCGTAAAGCTCGTTCCCATCGAGCCCGCATTAAAATAACTTTCGCGGAGTTCTGGGCTTGGTCACCTTTAGCCCGCCCTCAAAACGTTAGAGCCGCGGTAATACAATCCCACCCTGCGACTGATACTTGCCCTTTTTGTCTTTATAGCTGATCTCGCAATCCTCGTCGGACTCAAAAAAGATCACCTGGCAGAGCCCTTCATTTCCATAAATTTTCGCCGGCAACGGAGTGGTGTTACTGATCTCCAGAGTTACAAATCCTTCCCATTCCGGCTCAAAAGGTGTCACATTTACAATAATTCCGCACCGCGCATAAGTAGATTTCCCCAAACAAATGGTCAACACATTCCGCGGAATCCGAAAATATTCAATCGAACGCGCCAGCGCAAACGAATTAGGCGGAATGATGCATACATCGCCTTTGTAATCCACCAGTGATCGCGAATCGAAATTCTTGGGATCCACGATAGTGGAGTTAACATTCGTGAAAATGCGAAACTCGTCTGCAACCCTGATGTCGTACCCATAAGACGACACTCCGTAGCTGATGACCCCTTCCCGCACTTGCCGGTCCGTAAAAGGCTCAATCATTTTGTGCTCCAGCGCCATGCGCCGGATCCAGCTGTCTGGCTTAACGGACATTCACTTCCTCCTGGAAAAGTTCAAGATAAATATTCGCCGTCAGATATTCAAAAAAATTGCGATCGCCGCAAACGAACGTCAGTGTAGTGTACGCCTCGCGTCTTGACAACCCGCGCCACACCCTCTAGCATCTGCCCACGCTCCCGGGAGGTTCCTTTTGATCAAGTTGGACATCGTTAACGCCGTGGTGACCAAGACAAATATCAGCCGCACCAAGGCCGAGCAGGCCGTCGAGACTGTGTTCGAATCCTTGAAGACCGCACTGGGACGCGGGCAGCGCATCGAATTGCGCCGCTTCGGCGTATTCAGCGTGAAGCCGCGCAAGACCGGCATCGGGCGCAATCCGCGCACCGGTGAAGAAGTCAGTATCCCCCCAGGGAAAGCCGTGCGCTTCAAACCTGGCAAGGAATTGCAGGGCTTGGAAGGCACCAAGCCCGCTGAGACAGCTTAATCAAATCACTTCGCGCCGGCGTTTTTGGTTTTGCCCATTTTGTAAGCGGCAGTGGCTCGGTTTTTAATTTTCTTGCGTCGTTCGCGCGCTCTTTCGTAGATACATCTCCAAAATAAAATAGATAAGCGCGGCGTAAACCAGCCACTGAAATACCGGCACCAGAAACATGTCGCCGATCAACTCGCCATAACCCGGACGCACCACGCCGATCCACGACTGCATCAGCCCCAAACTGGGCTGCTGTGTCAATCGTATCGCCTCCCAGAGCCATAAATTTGTCGGACCGTTTTTGGGAGCCGCCAACGCGCCGGGCAGATACCATAAATATAGCCTCACCAGAAGCAGCTCGACGACCAGACCGATGCCAAGAGCCGCAATCAAAGTTCGCCAGTGAATTTTCGCTACCACATTCATTCCGTTGTGCACTGTGAGGTAATGTCCCCGGTACACCACCATTACATGAAGATTAAATCAAACAACTACAAAACCAGGACACTACCAAATTCCGAGTGACTGGCGCGCCCTCCACATCTGTGCTGTACTGTTATTTCGCCGCTTCCAAGGTTCGCCATATCATTCGTGGCCACTAGATTCCCAGAAGGCACCACTCAGCCGCTTCCCGTCAACATAGAGTGGAGCACCGTCCCGCCCGTAAGCCGTTATTACGCCATCACTCCACCTAGTCCTTCGCGCAAAAGTCTGGCACTCGCAGGAGTTCTGTTCCTGTTGACCCTGTGCACCTGCCTCGTGGCAGGCGCGCAATTTTCGGTGGCCTTCGCACACAACGAATCCGTCTCCGTGGACGAATTCGTGCGAGCCTTTAAACTCTTATATCAACATCCGGCAGCACTGCTCAGCGGCTTGCCCTTCGCGATCACACTGCTCACCATCCTGTTAGCCCACGAGCTCGGCCATTTTTTCGCCTGCCGCCACCACCACATTCGAACCAGCTACCCATTCTTCGTCCCAGCTCCCACACTCATCGGAACTTTTGGCGCATTTATTCTGCTGCGGTCGCCGATCCGCAATACTCGCGCTCTTTTTGATGTCGGAGCCTCTGGACCTTTCGTGGGATTTTTATTTGCGATTCCGGCATTAGTGTACGGGGTCTTGAACGCAAGAATTGTTCCAGGTTTGGCCGACCCTGCCAACTCCGACGTAGTGTTTGGCGTCCCTTTAATCCTCCAAATCCTTGCAAGGGTTTTTCACCCCAACGTCGCAGTAGATTTTCTCTTGTTACATCCAGTGGGACGCGCTGCCTGGGTCGGCCTCTTCGCTACCTCGCTAAATCTTCTGCCCGCGGGACAACTCGACGGCGGCCACATTCTTCGTTCTCTCAGCGCCCGCACTCATCGCCTGGTCTCCACATTCCTGCCCGCGCTGCTGCTCTTCCTTGGCTTCTTCCGCCACTGGACCGGCTGGTACATCTGGGCCGCGCTACTCTTCGGCCTCCGCTTTCTCCGCACTGCCCCCATCTACGACGACACGCCACTCGACCCCGATCGCCGCTTCGCCGCTTTCCTCGCGCTGCTTATATTTTTGTTGTGTTTCATGCCCGCGCCCATCATCAACCTCTAAAAACTCTAAAGATTTACCACCATTATTGGCATCGTGACAAACACTCGTCTGATTCTGTCGATGCTCACACCGTCGCACTTCCGCGTAGGTATTTTGCGAATGTGCCGGCAACCAACTCCGGTTATCATGCTTGGTCGCTGCTTTTGTCAGCGCAAAAACTTTCACAGTCTATGCCACCACTCCTTCGCACCCTGCGCCTCACTGATCTTTTATTTCTCTTCATCGGTTCCGTAATCGGCTCAGGAATTTTCCTCACTCCCAGCCTGATCCTCCAGCAACTCGGCGGTTCGGTAGGATTATCTCTGCTGGTCTGGTTCGTTGGGGGGATCCTCTCGCTGCTCGGGGCGCTCACCTATGCTGAACTCGCCGCCTCCAATCCAGAAGCCGGCGGCCTGTACTGCTACATTCGCGACGGTTTCGGCCGCGTCCCGGCATTTCTTTATGGATGGAGTCTTTTTCTGATAATTGCCAGCGGCACCATTGCCGCGCTGGCACGCGCTTTCACTCGCTACCTTGCCGAGATCATCCCGCTCTCGCCCATCGCCAGCACCATCGTCGGCGTAGCCATGATTGCGTTGGTTACCGCCGTAAATATCTGGGGCACGCGCAAAAGCTCTGACCTGCAAAACTGGACCACGCTCACCAAAGTTGGAATGGTGGCCATTCTCAGCGCCGTGCTGCTGTCGATGGGTCACCATGCTGCCGACCTGCCGCGAGCCCTTGGCACTTCACAACACGGATTTTCACTCGTATCAAATTTTGGTCTCGCGATGATTGCCGTGCTCTGGGCTTATGAAGGCTGGCAATTCGGCACCTACAGCGCCGGAGAAGTTGTGAAGCCCCAGCAAAATTTTCCCAAAGCGTTCCTCATGGGCTCCGTATTTCTGATGGCTCTTTATTTGATCGCCGTAATCGCTTATCTCGTCGCCCTCGGTCCAGCGGCAGCGACATTGAGTGACGCCATCGCCGCCAACGCCGTCAGCGTAGTGATGGGACCTTGGGCGGCAAAAATTGTAGCCATCGCCATTCTAATTTCCACCTTTAGCGCCACCAATAGCGTGATACTCACTGCGCCGCGCGTTTTTTATGCCATGGCCAACGATAATCTTTTCTTCAAAAAACTTGCCGAGGTTCATCTGCGATTTCAAACACCCGCCTGGGCAATCATCGCTCTCGGTGTCTGGTCGGCCATTCTTTCTTGTGCCGGAAAATTCGCTGAGCTGGCTTCTGGAGCAATTTTTATCGGATGGATTTTCTACGGCCTCGGCGCTGCGGCGATTTTCCCCATCCGCCGCGCTTCAAGAGGTTTGCCAATTCCCTACAGAGTGCCCGGCTATCCGTGGACACCGCTGATCTTCGTAATCGTCGCCGCGGCCATCGTAGGCAACGCCATTTTTCTAGCCTTCATCGATCCGCGCCAGTTTCGCTACCTGGCCGTCGCCATCGTCATCTTTTTACTTGGACTCCCCGCCTATTATTTCTGGCGCAAAAAACAAACTCCTGCCTAGCTCGGCCATTACATCAAGCTCAACGGGTCCATATCTACAATCACCGCGGTTTCCGGAATTTCGTTCGCCTCGCAATGATCGAGAGCTCCAGCCAGCAGTTTTATCAGCACCGATCGCTTCGGCGATTTCAGCAGAAATTGAAAGCGGTATTCCTTCTTAAGTCGCGCCAGGGGCGCCGTAGCGGGACCCAGAATCCGTACGCCTTTACCATTGTGTCGTGAAAAATATTCCGAGAGTTGCCGTGACCACCGAATCGCCTTCTCCAGATTGGTATCGCGCACGATTGCGTTGGCCAGCGAAGTAAAGGGCGGGTAACCCATCGTTCGGCGAAAATTCGTTTCACGCTCAAAAAACGCCAAATAATCTTGCTTCACCGCATCCTGAATCGCGTAATGCTCCGGATAAAATGTTTGAATCAGGACTCGGCCGTGAAGTTCCCCACGCCCCGCCCGCCCAGCGACCTGCGTCAGCAATTGAAACGTGCGCTCCGCGGCGCGAAAATCCGGCATGCTCAACAACCCATCTGCCGAAATCACTCCCACAAGTGTGACACGCTGAAAATCGTGCCCCTTCGCCAGCATCTGCGTGCCGACCAGAATATCCAGGGCTCCGCCCGCAAACGCTCCTAACGTTTCCTGATATTGCCGCTTTGTGCGGGTCGTGTCACGATCCAGCCGTGCGATGCGGGCAGCTGGAAATTCCTTACGCAGCCGTTCTTCCAGATGCT
>Ga0073928_10005092_pt1 | contig 18706 bp, 24 predicted proteins | sample PaiPotPPA55metaG_FD_76969 | JGI IMG/M metagenome (GOLD analysis project Ga0073928, IMG submission 76969) | Iron sulfur acid spring bacterial and archeal communities from Banff, Canada, to study Microbial Dark Matter (Phase II) - Paint Pots PPA... ... | reverse complement strand
TGCGAACGCGCATCTCGGGAGACAAGTAACTGAACATATGATTTTGCTGCTGATCGTCTCCGCGCATGTCTTCTCGTACCACAGTCGCCTGTGGATTAGGAGTAGTTTTTCAGCAGCCTGCTAAGGGTCTTGGCGATTGAAAACAGGGTTGAGAGGGTGGGTATACCGTCATCCTAAGGCCTCAATCGTCTTGTGCGCGATCCAGATCAGCGGATCGCCTTTTTTGTTTTGTCTACTTTCCGCATGTCGGAATTGGCGCTCCCACTCCGCTAGGCTGCGGCCTGCTGAGCCGTCATAAAGCTGCGCACGGTTTCTGTGAGTTGCCTATCCGCCTCGTCAGCAATAATCATCACGTCTAACAGCACGTCACTCTGATCGAGTTCGCTCTGATGGAGATGTAAAGTGCCAAATGTGCTGACTTGGAATATCCGCGACTCCTCAACTAGCATGGAGGGAGAGTAGCCCTGCGCAAACCGTACGTTGCCATGCTCGGCTGCGGCCATGGAGATAATCGGCTGGGCATCCTTGCCACGTCGCAGGCGGCAAAGCAGGTCGTCGAACAGCTTAGGCAGATGGCTTGTGCGGTCTGAATCGCTAAGTGGAATGTTGGTCAGGTCTGGAACCAGTTTCACCAGCTTCAGCCATTCCTTGATCGTAAAAGCGAGTTCCCGCTCCAGTATGACCGCCACACTCTTTACTGTATTCAATTTTGTCCTTTTTGCTCCGGAATGGTTATGGCATGACCTTACTGCATTGGTGATACACAAAGATGTTCAAAACAGGACAATCCGTTTTGAAACTTGGGGCGGACCGCCAAATGTCTACATATTTCCACAATCAGGTCAAAATTGACCAGTCTTACACCCTCGATTTGGGGCATTGTCTTTTTGCCATTATGAAAAAAGAACTCAGCCCCAAACAGATACTCGCTGTTCGTTGTCCTACTTGTGGTGCCGCACCGGGGAAGAAGTGTGAGCTTGCCAGTGGCCTACCCCGTACGACATCACATCGTGATCGCCGACTGTTGGCAGCAGATTCCGAAACGTAGCAACGCACTGTAAAGTGGCGTAACCACTTCATTCTGCCTTCCCGCACACAGTATCAATCTTCTTCATTATCTGCATGCAGCGGCCCCTCCGTTTCGGCTTCTTATACCAAGGCATAATAGATTTTCCTCGCGTTGCGATGGTAGTTTCTCTCGTATGGGTACCGAGAGGGCTAGAAGCGGGCTAGAGTTCTGGGATATAAAGCCGCAAACCATCCCTCGGGTCTGCCTTCCCCATTTTCCCTGAACTTTTTCGGGCCGGTCGGTACCCGGTCCCGTTTTGCTGCGCGGTGCAAAGGGAGATGAGGACGGTGACCTTTGTTGGGCAACGATGTGGTTCTGATTGTTGATGACAGTAAGTTCATTGCGCAAGCATATTCCCGAGTACTGCTGGGCTTGGGTTATCGAGTTCTCATTGCCTGCGACGGCAAAACTGGGCTTTTTGCTGCTGAGAGTTGTCACCCGAGCATCATCCTTCTCGACATGCTCATGCCCGATATGGATGGTGTAGAGGTGCTGCGAACATTGAAGGAGACACCATCCACGACCAATATTCCAGTGTTGATAATTAGCAGCCTGTCAGAAAAGAATGCCGAGAAGCTCATCCAAGCAGGGGCGGCTGGGTACTTTGAAAAGGGCTCCATGACTCCAGAGACACTGGAGAACGCCATTTCCGGAATCCTGAAGAAGCGGCTTTTGGTTCCCTACGCATGAGCAGGACCAGAAATGAGTACATCGGGCACGTAATCCACGTGACCTCCTTTCCACTGGCCGATGCTAGGTTTACAGTCCATTTCGATATCGAGGCGCATACTGGCGGGCCTATCGAGGTAAGACACTTCGAGTCATGTCAGTCGTTTGCTAGTAACGCCGAAGCGATTGAAGCGGGGTTGCGAATGGGACAGGAAAAGATTGACAGCGACTACGGACCAGCGCACTGACGTGACGGAACAGCGAGGCGATCTTTTGAGGGTCATCCTGTCCAATCTTTTGCTTCAACGCTTCCATTCGTCGGAGGTCGCAGAACGCATCACTGATCGCATTATCGAGGAAGCCAAGCATGGAGAGCAGCACGTTCGCGACTACCTGCGAAGAAACCTTGAGTTCAGCAAGCTCGCAAGCGACGAAATAGCAGAGATTCTGTTCCGTTCCGAGGGCGGGTAAATCGCTGAAGGTCAATCGACCAACGTGAGGGCGTTTTTCCTTGCTGTCGTCGCAGTCCCGCAACTAGAACAGCCGACTTTGAGCCTCATCGAGTTCAACAGGCCGCGAACACTCCTCGTCGTCGTTAGCGACGTGATTGATCCGACCGCTCACAGGAAAGCATCGCATCATCCGGGCATCGTAGGGCTTCAGCAGATCGGACGCCGCATCCACATTCGTCATTCCCGGATCAAGCCACAACTCGGTAGTCGTCACTACTAAGAATGACTGGCATTCGGTCGTGGACGGCTGAGGTCACGCTGACTGGTGCGGAATCTTTACTGGGCGGATCACCTCAAAACGCTGGTTCCAGTATTTATTTGTTCAACGACTTGCGGGGGACAATTGCGGGGGCCACTTTCCCCATGAAAAAAGGGTAGATCGCAATCCGACAGTCCAGAGTTGTGCTTCGTAGCCCTTCCTGATGTTCGACCTGCGGAATATTGGTTACGGGTACACCTTGTAACCTTCGAACGATTGGGGCGGCTACTGCTCGTCGTCAGACGGCACCACACCGTACTTTTGTTGCAGTTCTGTTGTCAATTTCTTCTGATCTAGCTCGAACGCCTCCTGTGCCACTCTGGTCAATTTTGGACAGACACCCCACGGCTGCCACCATAGCATCACGCCTCCTCCGAATGGAGCAGCCCGCACAACTGACAACCGCACCGCATTTCTGCTTGGTGCAATCGTGCCGGGAACTGTCTGGATAAGCTGGCAGTCTCAGAACATGTTCAGTTCGTGCGCGATCTGTCGTGTGATTTCGTATTCTTGGTCATCGGCTACGACAAATTTGTCGGCGCGAAGAAACCTCAGTACAGGTTCATCTTTGCCTTGCTGCAGGGACAGAAGAGCGCGGATAAACGTTTCTCGCCTAGACTCGGACACACCTTTGCGAGCCACATACACGTAGTCGAGATAGGGCTTCGAGGTATAGAAAACACGGACTTTTGTGGCATCTACTTGTCCGTTCCTTATCAGGAAGTCGAAGACAGTTTCGTCTATAGCCCCAGCATCCACCATTCCATTGGCCACCATCGCTGCGGTCGCAGGATGGCTCCCGCTGTAGCGCGACTTGAGATCAGTTTCGGGAGCGATTCCCGCCTGTTGCAGTTCGCGATAGGCCATCAAATGAGCACTGGTGGAATCGATGTCGCCAAATGCGAACTTCTTCCCTTTCAGGTCATCGAGCGAGTGAATCGAAGTGTGAGCGCCCGTAATGAAGACCGAGCGATAATGCAAGTCGGAGGCGCGTTGGACGAGCGGAATGACTCCATACTTGGCATGAGCCCGGATATACACCAGCGCCCCCAAGCACGCGAAATCGTAAGAGCCATCTGCAAGGCGGGCAACGGTCTCTTTAAAGGTGCCGGGAGCCTCGACAATCACCGACTGTCCCATCGCCTTCGTGAGGTAGTCCCGTAGAGGCCCTCTGTCTTCTTTATTCGATCCGTCTATAACAACGCCGAGGACGATAGGCCTGTCTGCACCGTGAAGCGATGCGCTAGCAAGAATACAAATTGCCACCAAAACCGCAATCGTTCTACTTCGCGAAAGCATGGCTTTAAGCAACACTGCGGTTATGGTAGGCAGATTTCAGTCATGCAGATGTACAAAAATGAACAGTTATTAACAGTTATCTATCGACCGTTCTAGTGGGGTCGGTTGTAGGGAGCCCCTCCGGGCTTCCGGTACAGAGTGCCGGGGCGCGGTGTACAACAAGGAGGAGGATTTTATCCTTGCCTCACCGACACTGAACGGAAAGCAGCCGCTATGGGGTCAGACCATGAACGCCGATTTCGTGAAGCCAGCCGCTTTAGCATTGGGACTGGTAACGAAGGGTGAGCGTTTTGGCTGGCACCGTTTCCGCCATAGTTTGAGCACGTGGGCAAACGAGATGACGAAGGACATTACCGTTTCGCAAACCCTGCTGCGGCACAGCAAGCCCGAGATGACCGCTGTCTACACCCACGGAAACTTCGACAAAGCATTGGAGGCACAGCGGAAATACATGGAGCAATTGCTGGCGACAAAACCCGTATCGGCGGCCACTCACTGACCTTGCGTCGGGTTGGCGTCGGGCCGGGATTCTGACGTTAAAAAACGGCAGCCACTCGTAAGGGGCTGTGCGGTAAGAAGATGTGAATGGTGGGCGCTGTAGGATTTGAATCCACTCATAAACGTAGTTTCAACAATTTAGACAGCACGGCTGGCACTGAAAATAGCTGATAGTACATGGTAGTTCGCGTTAACGGATCACAAACGGATCACGCCGCAATACGGTCCAATTCAAACAGGCTCGCCGGGAGTTGCCTCACAAACACGGCGCGGAATACCCAAACGGCGGAAATCGCAGACTGCACCCCATACCCAGTGACGCCACTTGACAGTGGTAGACCAATGACAGAAAACAGTAGATAATTTCGCACTACTCTGAGAGGACACTCAATTTCAGTGACTGAATCTTCGCTCCCGCCGAATGAGCCGGGCTATGAGGACCCGAACCTACCATTTCTGCAACTAGGCAGCCGAAAATTTACAAAAGATGTAAAGCTCTTCTGTCCCATCCGAGGCCAACTGAAGATTTCTGCGAAGGCCAAGGATCAACTGACCCCAACCGAAGAAAAGCTCCGCATCGATTGCATTCGATTCTTGCTCAAGAAAAAATACCCAAGGGCAAATTTCAAGATCGAAACGGTTCTCCTACGCTTTGGCAGCGGTGGCAGAAACTCTTTTCGCACGGATTTGGTGGTATTCGATTGTCCAGCAACCGAGTTGCAGGGAGTGCCGATAGAGAAAGCCAAAGAACACGTTGTGCTCGTGGCTGAGATCAAACGCGATAATGCAGATGCGGCAGAAGCCAAGCAAATGCAGGTTGAGCCAGCGATGGCATTCTTGCCAGATTCTTCAGCCGTCGGCATCTACTGGGATGACATTGAACAGCGACTCTTCTATTTTGTACAGGAAGGAAACAAGAGAAAGATAAAAGAAGCGCCGATCAACAAGCTCCCCGACTTTGGGAATGAACTTCACTCTACCACCCTGATTTTCGCGGACCTTCAACCAGCGCGGAATCTGTTGAAGCTTTTTCGACAGCTAGAAGACATTCTCCATGCTCAGGTGGTGGACAAGAGCAAGCGATTTATGGTGCTTCTGCAGTTGCTTTTACTCAAGTTGTACGACGAGCAGACGCACGAAATCACTCCCACCAATGCCCTTGATCTCCAGGATTTTTCGGTCTCGACGGCAAACGACGCTTCAATCCGAGATCGGATGAACGTGGCTCTATCCAGAGCTGTCAAGTTTTACGGCAAGTATTTGCCCGAAAAGGTTGAATCTGAATTCGGTATCGACGGGTCCCTGCTTCGGCGTGTGTCTAAGCTTCTCGCCCCCATCAACGTATTAAAGTCAAAGCACGATGTTATTCAAGATTTTTATATGTACTTCGCAAAGGGACTCTACAAATGGGAGTTAGCGCAGTATTTCACTCCAACTGAAGTTGTGGATTGCGTGGTAGACATCTTGAACCCGCAACAGGGAGAACATATCAAAGACCCCGCTTGCGGGAGTGCCGATTTTCTTATAAGTGCTTTTCGATTTGCTGCCGACCACCACTGGAACGCCGCGCACGCTATCTGGGGAGCGGACAATAGTTCTCAAGCGGTGCAAGTAAGCATATTAAACATGGTCTTGAATGGGGACGGTAAAAGCAACATCAAGCTCGAAGATTCACTGGAGCGCGTTAAGCGGGATGAGTCGAAGTATGACGTTCTCGTGTGCAACCCTCCGTTTGGCACCCGAATCAAGGAGGAGCGCGCGGCGGTTCTTGGCAATTTCGATCTAGGTTATGAGTGGACCAAGACCGAATCGGGATGGAAGCGCAGTGACGATGTTCTCGACAGTCAGGAAACCGGAATCTTGTTCGCAGAGCTGTGCCTCAGCCAAGTGTCTGTGGGTGGGCGCGTTGGTATTGTGGTGCCGAACGGCTATCTTGGAAATCGGAGCGGGCGTTACATGGTCTTTCGAGAGTGGCTTCTGAGGCATGCGCGCGTAGTGTCGATAATCAGTCTGCCTCGCTTTACCTTCAAAAAGTCCGGCGCTGACGTTAGTGCTTCTCTTTTGTTCCTTGAACGTCTACCCGCTCCCCTAAACGCATCTGACGAGATCGAGCCGTACGAGTTTCATGTCGGTATGGTGACATCAGTAGGGTGGACAGTCGTGAAAAGGCCGGAGAGAATCTACGCGCGAGAGGTCGAGACTGGCGCAATCCTGCTCGACCAGAACAATGAGCCCGTGATTGACGCTGATTTTAACGATGTCCTCGGCGACCTCTACCGATCTGCGACAACGAATTATTTCCCTTGGCTATTAGAAGGGAAGACTGTGCCTGATGGTGAACCGGGATGGAGCGTCTCGATCTCGCTTCCGCTTGAGGGTGGAGGCTTAGTTCTAGACCCAAAGAGACTGAATCGGAAATTCACGGAGGTTCGCGCGGCGATCAACGGTGTCCCGCACTTCAGGCTGAGGGACGTTGTGGACATCATTCCAGAGTCCAGGAAAAAAGTGGAGCCATCGAGAACGTACAAATACGTGCAGATCCAGGATATTTGGGATGGAGGCTTCACATCATCGGTGTTGAAAGGTTGGCAATTGCCGAGTCGTGCAAGGCATAGGGTGTCATCGGGTGACATTTTTGCGGGGAAGATTTGGAACTCGGTAGGTAAGTGGTTCATGGCGGGCGGGAATACGGATGATCTGATTGTAACCAACGGCTGTTACCGACTGCGGATCAAACCGGAGAAGAAGGACCTTCTACCTGACCTCGTGCTCGGAATGTGCAGCGAGGCGTATCGGGTGCAGATGCGTGGCTTTGCCACGGGATCAGATGGTCTGGCGGAAATTGTCGAGGAAGACTGCCTGGACGTAATTCTCCCGAAGATTAAGACCGATGAAGTGAGGCGGTCCGCCGAGAAACATCTTGCTTTGTACGCGGAGGGACATGCGACGCTAAAGAGTTATGTTACAGAAGTGGAGAAAGCAGGCTCGGAAAATATTCCTTACGTTCCTGACCGAAAGACGGTGTTCGTGCAGGTTTAGTGACCAGACCTGCCAAAAAAGCCGCATCATCCGACGTGCAACGCTGCCAGCGGGGCCGGAATAGAATTCTCACATGCCCGCCCGAAAAAAGATCAACCTTGAAAAAGTGCTGGCGTCACTGGCCACGCCCTGCCCGCAGTGCGGATACCAGATTCCACCGGCAGAACTGCGCCGAATCAGTTCGACTCAGGTGCGCTGCCCAAAATGCGGAGTCACTTTCACCGCAAGCGCGTCGGCCTGAATTGCGAAACTGAGGTACACGGCGGGTACGAATCAATGATGTAATCGGCTCGCCAGAAGAAAAATTGATGATAGGATGCCTGGCGTGATCCGATTGGCTTGCGTCGTTTGGTTAGTGATCTCGATGGCCGCCGCGCTGTGGGGGCAATCTTCCCCCGTGCACATCGAATCTTTAGCGTGGGTCAACACGTACAGTGGAAGGATAGTTCGCATCACCGGCGTAGTAGTGAATGATTCTAATCAATCGCTATCAGGAATTTACATTCACTGGAATCTTCATGTTGCTGACCGTGCGGTAGTGGGCAACGCCTCTGACTTTGTGCAGGTGTTGCCGCCAGCAGAACGGTGGAGATTTTCCGCCGCAGTGGATACGGCAGATATGATAGCGAGGCCGGTGTACGTGCAAGGGGGTACGCTCGACATAATAGGTTCATCAAGCACCATTACGGTTGATTCACCCGAGGTCTGGGACCCCATTGTGCTTAAAGCTGAAGAGAAGGCTCGAAAAAAAGCAGCGAAGAAAGCAAAGAAAACAAATTAGATCGGATGCTGTTACCAAAGTTTGGACGGGTAGTTGGTGACAGGGCTGCAATCGCAAAAGCGGGGCACTCTGCGCGACGCCAATCTCTCAGGTGCACAATTTTTTCAAGGATTCCGATGCAAGTCCCTGCGCCCACTTTCCCCGACAAGAGCAGGCCGCCGTGATTCTCGAAGCACTGAAGGGTGATTACCAGAAGGCGCTAGAGTACATGCCGGTGTATCGGGAAGAGTATGGCGCAGAGTACGCGTCGCCAGTTGGCCACGCTCCTGCGACCGGCGGGGGGAGTGCTGACATAGCACGGGCCTAGCTGCCCTTGGTTGAAAGCAGTCTGGCCCGTACTCTTCTTCGTTGGATTGCACCCGGCACCGGGTCGCTCGCGGCTACCTGTCATCGCCGATTCGCTCTGTGCCAGGTTTTCTTCTGACAGAAACAAAAAAACTCGCCCAAATTTCGAGGTTTACCATGAACGTCGATTAAGGCGCAAGTGTCTTAGTTTGAAGTGCTACACTCTTTGCGCTATGAGAATGGCCTTGGGTGCTGTCCTAACCAACTACCTCTGTCGTCTGTTTAGTCCTGAGAACCTGCCCAACATCTACGCGCACGGCGTCTCGCCGCGCCGTTGACGCCAGCGCGGGAGTGCTGCGGGGCCATACACCCCACTAGGGGGAGTGGCCCTGTCGCTTCACTGTTGTTTCAAGCCAGTAACTTCGAACCGCATCTTGCAGGGAAAAGTTCCTGGCATCTGAGCAAGCGTCAGCAGAATATCCTGCAAATCCGGCAAGCGCACATATTCAGCGCTGTTCCTAACAAACCACTGCGCTTTGCAGCTTGGGCACTCCGTAGGAACTACATGCACGGCATCGACCGGACGGCTGTGTCTCGCATGGCAGGTAGTGCACTCAAATTCGATGGACTTGATGTCAATCGGCTCTATCAATCCTCTGATTTCAATTGGCATGATTACTGTTCTCCGGGGCCAGTTGGCCCGCTGCCTATATATACCCAAAAAACTGAAGTGCTCCTGGCGAAATTCATCAAATATTAACAAGTACCAGCTTTGACCTATTTGCAACAGGTTCGGGTTCCAGAAACCTAGTCCCAAGTCAGGATGGTAATGACGTTTCGTGAACGTAACATTTTGATTCTATTGGTATTAGCAGTTGACTTGTTTCGGGAAAGTTGTAAGCTGAGATCGGCCCGTAGACTGATCAGGCCCCGAATCCCGGTCGTTAGCCTCAACCACCCGTCTCAGTTCGAGACTGGCCTTCGTGGTGAGCGTTGAGCAGGAACCGGAGAAGGCCGGGGAAGCCGAGTCCTAGCGGTCTGTAGCACTCACCGTCTAGCGGTGAGGGTGCAAATCTTTTCTCCCATTCCCTCAGAATAATGTTGCAAAAACATTTGTTTATGTTACACCCAAACCGTGCTTGCAAGTCGTTTGCTTGCACTCCATTTTTCGAGCAAATCCGCGAGGGTTTATGAAACAAATTCGAGTCGCGTTCTACGTTCGCGTCAGTACCAGCAATGGACACCAGAACCCAGAAGTTCAACTGAACGACATGCGCCCGTTTGCAGAATCGCGGGAGTGGCACCAGGTCGGAGACTACATCGACCAAGGCGTATCAGGGTCGAAGGATTCCAGACCGGCTCTGAATCGCTTGATGGCCGATGCTAAGCAGCGGAAATTCGATGTGATCTTGGTTTGGAAACTAGATCGCTTCGCGCGTTCGCTCAAGCACCTAGTCGTTAGCCTGGCGGAGTTCGAGTCGCTCGGTGTGCAGTTCGTCAGTCTCAAAGACAATCTCGACTTGACCACCGCCAGCGGTCGGCTCATGTTCCAAATCATCGGTGCGATGGCTGAGTTTGAACGCTCGCTGATCCAAGAACGCGTTAGAGCCGGACTGCGCAACGCCCGCGCGAAAGGGAAGCGGCTGGGAAGGCCGGAAGTCGCAGAGGGTGTTGCGAGCAGGCAAACGCTCTGGCGCAGGCGCAAGCGCGCGGCTATTGCGCAAGGGCAGTGACTCACGACGCACGCGCCAGGGGAACAGTCTGCGCGTAAGCCGCAAATTCTCAAGCGCGACCGTCATTCTGATTTTCATGGGACAGAAAATTGTGCGGGGGTGGCCCTTGGTGAACAATGCGGACCGCCCCGCCACCCCCGCTTTTTAGGAGATGGGGCCTACCGCGTCTCGTGTTGTCGAACTCTTAACCTGTCGAAGATGTTTCCGGATTTCCCGAATACCAGTTGTTTTGCGCGATCTGCTTTGGATCGACGCCAGCTAGCGTAATAGCAACGTTTGAGCTAGACGAGCCTTGCTGCGCGGAATCGACGTTGAGCACTGCATCAAGGTAGTAATGCGTCGATGTTTCGCCCGCGTTATAGTTCCACGTCGCGCTCTCGTTCGTCACTGAACCGCTGGGCGACTGCGGAGGGATTTGCAGTGATGGGCTGCCAACCTGGCCGCTCCCCGCTGCACCCGTGATGTAGTACGGACCATAATTGTTTGAAGGCATAAAACCTCTTTCTAAAATCGGAGCCCGGTGGTTGGTTCCCGGACCCCATTTTTTCCGCTCCGCGCTTCTTTTGCCCCAAAGAGAAGTAAGGGCTCGCCTTTCGAGGGCCGCAAGCGGAAAACTCTAAGCCCTTCGCAACACCCCAGAGAACACGCGCAAAAAACTGGTCATATCCAACGCCGCGACCGCCCCGCGTAGCACAGGGGTTTCCTCTGACGTACACCGGTCAATGAAAAGATCAAAGGTTTCCTGCATCGCTGCGCCTGTGGTGCCCGTGCGCTTGAACGCACGATCTACGGCTTTGTAAGCTTTCAACGTCCACGGATCATCAAAAAGTTCGTCACCGGCAGAAGTCTTTCGCAGCAACTCCGTGGGCTTGGGAAGGGAAGCACGCTTTTGCGCTTTGGCAAGAACTGGCGCAACTACAAAAGTTTTCTGCACCGGCAGACCGGTGACCGGATCATCAATTTCGACTTCCCCGAGCAAATCAGCGTGCAATGCATCCTGTTCGACTCTCGCAGGCAAGCGGTTTCCGGCAGTTGCTTTCGCTTGATACGAGTAAAGCGGATCGTCCGTCGGCAACGACGGGACGGACGGCATCTGACTTTCAAGATCATCCAGACCGCTGAGGGCGCGTGCTTCGAACATCAGTGGGTTCATGTGATTTAGCCTTTCAGAAATGGGTAACTTTGCAGCATCCTGGCCCGTTCGGCCAACAGATGCGAATGCTGGGCACCGAGCACGGAAAGTTCACGTTGCAAGGGCTGCAAGGTCGCAAATTTGGTGTCGATCTCCACTTTCAGAGATCGTTCACGATCACAGAGCTTGGCAAATTCACCGCGAATGGTTGCGATCTGCTGCGCTCTGGCGGCTTCGCTTTGGCGGTGGGCCTCAGCTTCATGCCGTGCGTCAGCTTCACGCTGTAGCTCGTGTGCTCGCTGAGCACGTTCGTTTAAAACAGCGGTCACACCGTCGGCGATCTGGTCGAAATCAATTGTTGGGTTGGACATTGTCCGATTTCCTTTCGGGAATATAGTTTGTGGCCGCAGCCGCTAACAGCATGGACAACAGAGCCCGGTTATCCCAAATCGCATTCACCAGCTGGCGGAACAGTTGTTCCTCGTTGAATAACGTATAGACGCGCGGATAACCGTTGTTGGCAGTCCCGTTTTCGGCGTCGTGTCGAATCAGCGCGTCAATCTGCGCGACCGTGACCTGCACATCGCTGGGGTCAGCAACTTTTTTCGCAGCTTCCTGCTCGGCTTCCCGCTTTTTGTGCAGACTTTGTAACGTTCGCACTGCGGTCGAGATTGCGGACGCCGCAGATTTGGTGTCGCCATTGGCTTGCGCAACTAGGAAAGTTGATTCCGCACGTTCCAACCATCTGGCGATCTCTTGCGAGCCCTGCTCAATGGACAAATCGCCCGTGGGCTTCGGGGCCAGACAGTTGTTCTTGTGGCGACTAAGTTGGTAAGGGCTGAATTCGGGGACTTCTTGGGCGATGATTGTTAATTTCACCCTTGACTCAATCATCGCATTAACCTGACTAGCAGCCGTGAGATTGTTGCAAATCTTGCATTTCCGGCTCATGGTTTCACTCCTTGCTGCTGGTCACCTTCGGCCAGTAGCGCAGACAGGACGGACTGCCTTACCTTCATGTGCCCACGGCCAATGCGGAAGACCTTCAGCTTCCCTGACTTAATCAAGGCCCGGAGGCGTGAATAAGAAGCACCGCCGAGCGCAGTGGATACCGTCTTCAAGTCTAAGAGTGGGTCACTGAAGAGGGCAGAGCGTTGGGCAATCTGCTTTTCGATCTGCATCGCCAAAGGCCCGCGTTGCAGCGGTCGCACTGGCGTCTTTAGGTTGGGCGGGTTGCTAACGGCTGCCATGCAAATCACTCCTTTCAGAAGTAGTCGTTATAACTATATACGTTATAACGACAATAGCGAATATTTCGATGGAATGCAACCCCTTTCAATCTTTTTGATCGGTTTTCGCGGGTGTCATAGCAGGGAATGACGGTCGAAGGAGCGGGGATAAATGGCCTTGGGGCCAAAGATCCACAGTCTTGGTCGGCAAGACAATTTCCGGCCCGTCGGGCCAGCCTAACTGGTCGCCGTTGCAGATCGGTGCAATAATGGCAGATGATTGTTGCTTTGTCTGCCATAACGAAGAACGGCGGAGTTATAGCGTGGAAGCTATTGATAGCAGCAGTAGTTAAAGTGGTTAGTAGTAGTAGAGAGAGAAAGAGACTTGCAGACAGTGGCAGAGGTTGCAGACGCCACAGGGTTCACCATCAGTTCAAGTTTCTCGCCACTCGACTTTCCATTTCCCCTTGACGACCCGCTGGGTCTGCCATATCTGCAATGTCTGCCATTGCCTTTCTGCAAGCCTGCAATATCTTTATCATTATCACTTAGATAGCGACATCCGCAAATGCATTGCAGATACTGTCGCAGGTGCTTATTGCAGACGGTTCGGGGCCAGCGGGATCACAGTGGAAGACGAGATCCCGGATTCGATGCAAGCGCTTTAACTTGGCCCAGGAAGCAGCGAATTGTGGACTTCGAGCGCTTATAATTTCCGGGGGCCGTACCGATGCCAAAGAGGTCAAACAGGACCGCGCTTCCATCTTTCGAGAAATTCCGTACGGACTTTCTGGACGTGCTTAAAGACCATTACGCCGCCGAACCGCTCATACCGAACATCCTCAAGGATAAGGCGCTCAGCAAGCAATGTGCGGCACTGCTGTGGCCTTGTGTCAACAATTCCAGTGCTCATCTCACTGAGATTAGCAAGAAGTGGTGCGCCTATTGGGATTCCAAACTCAAAGTCGCAATCCGTGGCGCGGAAGCCGCTGCGAATATCTACGCGGGACTCGTCAATCAGCCTGAACAGGTGGAATCTATGCGCACGCTTCGCAACGATCTTCTGGAGAGAAGACGGAGACTGACTACCCTTCCCTCAAAGAAACGAGGCCAGAAACAGGACTGGACCATAGTGCTATACGCCAAGGACAATCTAGAATCTCTTGTTTGCAGGCCGCTCCCTGATCCCACTCTCGCTGCTCTGCTGAACGCAGCTTATGTGGCAAGTGGGCAGAAGAACAGGGAGCACACAGCGCAAGCCATCGGCATGGCTCTAACTCGCCTCCGCCGCCGCCTCTCATAGCAAAACCGGGTAGTACCGCACACAAAAGCTCCTCGAACTTATTCTTTTGTGTTAATTGAGGCCGCCGCCTCACGTAATAAGCTGCGTCTATGAAGCTAGACACGGCTCAACGCGAACGCCCTTTCCTCATCAGCCGCACTGAATCCGCGCGCCTGTTGGGAATTTCATTGAGAACTCTTGAGAAGATGATCGCTCGCGGGGAAGTTCCTTCCCGCGTACTGGGGCGTCGGCGGCTCATACCGCGTGATTTCTTGCTGACCTTGGTAAAGGGCCGTGAGTAATGAATTGGAGGGAGTTCTTGTGAACGAAAAAGACTGTACCACAAATGCGTCCGCCATTCTGACATCTACCCCGCGCCGACCAAGGCCTGCTACGACCGAAGAGCTGCTGGCGGCGGGCGCCATGCTGGAAGTTTTTCAACCCAATCGAGTTGAATGTACTGATTTCGAGCGGATCGAAACTGACAGCATACTTGAATCGTTTCTCAATTACGTCGCCCGCTATCGCGATAATGATTGGCTCGACCATAAAGTACGCGTGTTTAAGGTTGTGCCATGTGGCGATTGCCGGCGCCCTATCGTTAAGATTCGTTTCTCTCACAACGAAGAAATGCGCTATGTCGATGCCGTTCAGCATCGCGACGGACGCTGGTTCGCCGACGTGTTACGCGAGCATGAATGCCGAGGAATGCAATCGGAAGAGTTGAGCGAGGCTGGTCAATGATTTGCTGCCCAGTCTGCGCGTCTTATGCCGTCTATCGCAACGCCGACGGCTCGTTTCATTGTGCGACTTGCGACCCCAAAGCCAGTTGGCGGGATTTCCTGTTCAAACCGAAAAAACCGTCGAAACCTGAACGCGCAACGAAACCCTCGTCGGGAACGGGGATCGCTCAATGAGTGGCCTGACCCCTGACGACATGGCCAGCCTCAAAAAGCTGGGCATCCCCGAAAAGATGATTGGGGAGGCTGGCATCGAGCGTGTCACCGATCAGGAAGCGCGCAATTATGGCATCAAGTACAACGGCGCTCTTTCGGGGATCATCTTTCCTTACCTCTACCCGACCGATGGTCACCGCTGCAGCGCAAGGCTGCGGCGCGACAATCCCGAAGTCGAAAACGGGAAAATCAAGAACAAGTACATCTCGGCCTACGGGGATCGCCGACACCTCTATTTCCCACCGGGTGCGAAGGAACTGCTCGCGGACATGAGCGCGACCGTTGTGATCGTGGAATCGGAAAAGGCGGTCTTGGCGTGTACGTCGTTTGCCGAACGGAGTGAACGTCGACTATTGTTCGCTGGTTGCGGCGGCTGCTGGGGCTGGCGAGGGAAGATTGGGAAAAAGGAGAATGCAAAAGGCGAGCGGATTGACGAAGCAGGGCCACTGCCTGACTTGGATTTGATTGAGTGGCAAGATCGCCCTGTCATTATCGCCTTCGACGCCAACGCAGCTTGGAATTCAGCCGTCCGTTCCGCTCGGTGGGCACTGGCCGAGGAACTCAGCGCGCGGGGTGCCGTAGTAAGGCTGGCCGATATTCCGCCGGTGGATGGAGTCAATGGACCCGACGACGCAATAGCATTCTGTAACGATCAAGTGCTCGCGGAAGTTCTCGACGCTGCAGCTCCATGCGCTGACGCAGCCCGCAATGAAGCGATTGCTGCCATCGATGCGATTGAGCTGAAGACTGATCCAGTGCAGCCGGATGAACTCACCCGCCTATACCGTTCGTTGGCTACCATCAACGATGACGATGCGCGGGGACTGCTCGTAAGCCGAGCCGCGAAGGTGTTGCGTGGAACAATCAGCAAGGCGGAAGTGGTGGCCGGTGTGACGCGGAGCCGGGCTACGCTTCTACAAGAACGTCGCAAGATCGTCGAGCGGGCACGAATTGCTAGTCTACTGAAGGTTGCGGTCAATCCCGCCCTCCTCATCAAACGGCTGGAGACGTTTTTCGCTGAGAGAGCTTTCCTGCCGGTTGGAGCCGCGTTGTTGTTGGCCGTCTTTATCCTGATCACCTGGACGTTCGAGTTGTTCGATACCTGCCCCTACGTCAGCATTGAGTCTCCGGTGCCGGAGTGCGGGAAGTCCACGGTCTTGAGGCTGATCAATGCCGTTTGCGCCAGGGGCGAGATCAGCACGTCTTTGACAGAAGCTGTGCTGTTCCGGCTCGTTAATGAATACCAGCCAACGTTTCTGATCGATGAAGCGGAAACTCTGGAAGGGAAAAGCGAGAGAGCAGAAGGCTTGCGCGCCATAGCCCATGAAGGCTACAAGCGCGGTGGTTCTGTTGCTCGTGTTGAAGGCGAAGATCGTCACATCCAGCGATTTAATGTCTATTGCCCCAAGGTTTTTTCCGCCATCGGTGGGTTGAGTGGAGCACTGCTCTCTCGCTGCATAGTCATTCACATGAGCCGCGCACCGAAGGATTTTCCTCGGAAGTCTTCACGGTTACGGGCGTTGGAACGTGATGCCAAACCACTACGGCATCTGCTTGAAGCTTACGCTTTGCAAGCCCGTGAAACCCTGACCCAGCTTTACGAACAGGAGCCTGATGAAGGTTACTGGCCTACCATTACCGACCGCGAGGCCGAATTATGGGGCCCATTACTGATCCACGCCCGCCTGTCCGGATTCGAAGTCGAATCGCAGTTGCTCAAGGTGGTTGAAAGTTTTACACAGAGCAAAAGAGAGATCCAGGCGGATGACTGGCGCGTGGCGCGAAGTATCGCTCTTCTAAAGTCCATTAAGCATCAGCCTGAGTTCGCGCATTTCTATCCTGCAGACTTGCTTCCCGATCTGAATGATTCTGAGGCATGGGCTGCGGTCTTTGCGAAGATCGGCGATGGCGACGCGGGAAAGCGCGAGAAGGCCGTCAAGGTGGGAAAGTTTCTCCGCACTTTCCGCTTGAAGCCGAAGCGGGAGAGCCGTGGATCGAGCTATCCGCGCGACGAAGCAATTAAACAGCTCACTGCACATATCCCGCAAGGTGCGGACATTGAGGACGAACCGGCAAAGCAGACTGTCGAACCGCTCGCCCTGGGAGCGGCGGTGGAAATGAACTTATGACCGACCAGCAATCAGCATGGCTCACCGCCGCAGAAGCCGCGAACTACCTCCGCGTCAAACCGCGCACGATCCTGCTCTGGGCACGCCAGGGACACATTAAGGGTCACATTCTCTCTGGGACTCGGCGGGTGACTTGGCGCTTTCTGCGTTCCGATCTGGATGCTACACTCCACATCGCCAGCCGTGCTCTCAACAACGGGAGGATTGAATGAGAGAACGGCATAAGACAGGATCAGTAGTATTCGATAGATCACGTGGCACGTGGAGATTCCTGCAATGGGTGGATGGAAAACGGAAGTCTCAAACCATCGGCACCAAGCAGGACTTTCCAACCAAAGCAGCCGCGTGGAAGGCAGTCAAACCGCTGGCGCTGAGGCAAGTCAGCACAGCACCAACCGTCAGCACATTGGTGGAGCAGTACCGGGCAGAGAAGATGCCGAAGCGATTGGACACACGCAGAACGTATAACGCATGGCTGAAAAATCACATTATCCCGAAGTGGGGAGCGTGTGAGATTACAGCCGTCCAAGCGCGTCCGGCAGAACTGTGGTTGCAATCCCTGCCGCTGTCTCCTAAGAGCCGAGCACACATCCGGGGAACACTCCGCATCCTTTGGGATTTCGCAATGTGGCGGGGAGACATTCCGACGCAGCGGAATCCGATGGAACTGGTAACGATCAGGGGCGCATCGAAACGGAAAAGCAAACCGCGCAGTTTGACGGTAACTGAATTCCAAAAGTTCATCGTGCAACTTGAGGAACCATTCCGCACTGTCGCTCTTGCATGCGTGTGCTTCGGTTTGCGAATCAGCGAAGCCCTAGCACTCAAGTGGGGCGATGTGGATTGGCTCAATGGGAAGCTCTGTGTCGAGCGTGGCATCGTCGAGCACAACGTGGATGACGTGAAAACCGATGAATCGCGGAAGTCGGTAGTCATTGCAGCCGATGTGCTCGAAGTTCTGAAGCGATGGAAGCTGACAACCCATTTCTCCGCACCGGAGGATTGGATTTTTGCGTCACCGGCACAGCTTGGCCGGTCGCCTTGGTCATACGATCAGGTTTGGCGCAGGTACCAGAAGGCAGGCGTACAAGCTGGCATCGGCGGCTTCGGTACTCACACGATGCGGCACAGCTACCGGGCATGGCTTGATGCGGTTGGAACGCCGATAGCTGTGCAACAAAAGCTAATGCGACACGCGGACATCCGTACCACGATGAACACCTACGGAGATGTGGTCACCGATGAAATGGCCGTAGCGTGTGGCAAAGTGGCAGGGCTGGCCCTGAACGGATCACAAACGGATCACGGGGCGAGCTAAAGTGTTGAGAAGATGGTGGGCGCTGTAGGATTTGAACCTACGACTTCCACCGTGTGAGGATGGCACTCTACCGCTGAGTTAAGCGCCCACTGTTTCGCGGCAAAATCATCATAACACGCTACTTTCAGGTCTGTGGTCATGGTCATTGAATCGACTGCGGCTCCCGTTCTTGCTCCCGTTGAGGTAGCAATCGTTGCAGCTTTGGGTGGAGGAAAGCGCCCTAGCATCCCGATTGCTGCGCTCAGTTCGGACGATTCGGCCCGTGTTATCGAAAACCATATTCAGTTTTGCAGCCAGAGCTTCAAAGAAGTGATCCACAGGCTCGCGAAGAAATCTGCCCAAAGATCGCGAGAAGTTCAGTTCCGGAGCCCGGAGGAAACGATCAGCAGCAAGACAGGTCGTCATGAGCCTTGCGAGTGTGGCTCGGGGAAGAAGTACAAAGACTGTTGTGGAGCGCCGCATGTCGAAGTCCGGAGCATGCGGGCGAGCGATATAGGCGTTTTCGAATTAACACCG
>Ga0073928_10005091_pt1 | contig 18714 bp, 15 predicted proteins | sample PaiPotPPA55metaG_FD_76969 | JGI IMG/M metagenome (GOLD analysis project Ga0073928, IMG submission 76969) | Iron sulfur acid spring bacterial and archeal communities from Banff, Canada, to study Microbial Dark Matter (Phase II) - Paint Pots PPA... ... | reverse complement strand
AGCGAGAACGGGATACAGATTTTGCAGCGTCGCGGTGTCCTGTGTGGCGGCAAAATACTGGCGCGCAGCTTCGAAATACCAGAGAGCGGCATCGACAGTGTTGTATTCGGGCTTGCCGCCAGCGTCGGGAAAATTGTTGGGGAGCATGCCAGCGTCAACGTAACGCGAGAAGGCCAGAAGGATCTGGCGCGCTACTTCGGAGCGGCCCGTGACAAGAGCGAGACCGGGCAAAGCGATCATGGTGTCGCGTCCCCAACCGCCGAACCAGTGGTAGCCGGCGATAACGCTGCGGCCGTCTGATTCCTCGGGGAGGCTGCGTTTTACGACGAATTGATCGGCGGCGAGGACGAGTTGGCCCAGCCATGCGGGAGCGTTGGCGGCGGATTTTTCGTTCTGCGCTTGCCAGTCTATGAGCAAAGCCGATTCGTGAGTGGCGCGTTGGGCGCGCGACGCTTCGCCATCGAGCGGGGTAGTGGCTTCCGTAGTCGCGACGATGGTGAGACTCTCGCCGGGGTTCAGCTTGGTGTGAAAGAGCGCGGCGAAGAGATGATCTTCGCGATCTTCTAGTCCGCGTTCTGTTTCCATGGGCAGGAAACAATCACGATACCACTCGTGTTGCGGCTCGCAGAAAGCCTGGGCACTTTTCAGAAAGAACGGGGTAGCGGTGTCGAACGGCAGAACCATTACGCCGTCTTCTACCGGAACGATTTTCATGTGCCAGTCGCCGGCGTGAGTTAAAGAATGAAAATCGCGGTAGTTGACGAGGGCTTTGAGGTCGATCTCCAGAGGGCCGCTGGCGCGCGAGAGAGTGTAGTGAATGAAAGTGGTGTTTTCGCCCTGAACCATCCAGACGCGCTTTTCAAATAAGGCATCGGCCAGCGCATAAGTCCAAACGGGAGTAGCGCCTTCGAGGCGGAAACTTTCGAGATAAAGAAAGCCTTGCGGATCGATGGCGCCGCTAGCCCAGCGGCGCGTTGCGAGCGCATATGTGGCGTCGCCATAGCGAACGGTTTCATCGATGACCGCGACTAGCTGAGTGCGGCCGAACGGCGGCTGAAGGGCGGCGATGAGAAGGCCGTGATAGCGGCGGGTAATGCCCCCTGCCACGGTTCCGGAAGCGAAGCCGCCGATGCCGTTCGTGACGAGCCACTCGCGGGATTCAGCGGCGGGCAGATTACCGCATATTTCGCGGCCGAAGCGAACTGGTGAGAGGAGTCCGCATTGATCTTCGATTTTTTGAGGTGCCACGGCTCTCCTTTTCTTCGGAGTTGTCTCTGTTACGGTTTTCCCCTCAGTGCCTGCCGGGCTTGAGCCTCTTTGTCATCAGGAAGCGGGAAGGATCGTTATAGCCTGCGCGGCGATAAAGTTCCGCAGCGGGATCGTTACCCTGATCGACCTCGAGATGGATGGCGTTCACTCCCAGCTCTCGCGCGCGCTCTTCCACAAACTGAATGGCGCGCCTGCCAATTCCCTGCCGGCGATATTGCGGCTCGATGTACAGCTCGTCGATGAATGAATCGCGCCCGTGATATTCGAAACTGTAGCCGAAAGTTAGAACAATGTAGCCAACAGGAGTTTCCTCCACATAGAAAACCCAAGCCTGGCCCAGGTCCGGACTGGCCTGGAACCTGCGCAGCACTTCGCGAACAGTTAGTTCATCGAAAAAATAGGCGCCCGGTTCCTGCTCGGCAAGATTGCGCATCATGCGGAGGAGGACCTGTTCGTCCTCCTGGACCGCGGGACGAAAAATAACGCCGGGCATTTTATTCTCCGCTCTGCTCAATCAATTTGGAGACGAGGCCGGTCCAGCCAGTTTGGTGACTCGCGCCGAGGCCGGCGCCGTTATCGCCGTGGAAATATTCATAGAACAGGAGCAGGTCCCTCCAGTGAGGATCGCTCTGGAAAAGTTCGGTGCCGCCAGCGACAGGGCGGAGGCCGTCTTTTCCGCGCACAAAAATATGAACGAGGCGGCGGGAGATTTCGGCAGCAACTTCCCAGAGGTCCGATTCATTGCCACTGTGGGACGGGGATTCGATTTTGAAGTCCTCGCCATAGTAGTGGTGATACTTCTGCAAGGATTCCACGAGAAGATAGTTCAAAGGGAACCAGACGGGACCGCGCCAGTTGGAATTGCCGCCAAAAATGCCGCTGGTGGATTCGGCGGGCTCGTAATCAACTCGGCTGAGGTGGTCGTTGACCTGGACTTCGTAGGGATGATCGAGGTGATAGCGGGAAAGAGAGCGCACGCCGTAGGGGGACAAAAACTCGGTCTCGTCGAGCATGCGGCTGAGGATGCGCTTTAGTTGCTTGCGGTTGGCTAGCGAAAGCAGGCGGCGAACGCCACGTGCGGAACGCTGCGTCATTTCGATGTGTTCGGGGACGTCCGCGTGATTGTCAATGAACCATTGCATGCGCCGCTTGAAACCGGGAAGGCGATCGACGATTTCCGGCTCGAGAGTTTCGACCGCGAAGAGCGGGATCAGTCCGACCATAGACCGGATCTTCAGGAAATGGTCTTCGCCATTCGGGAGATGGAGTACGTCGTAGTAGAAGCCGTCTTCGTTGTCCCAGAGGGAGATGCCTTCGGTGCCCATGTCGTTCATGGCGTGTGCAATGTTGACGAAATGTTCGAAGAATTTGCTGGCGACGTCTTCGTAGGCGGGATCTTCTTTCGCGAGTTCCAGAGCGATGGCCAGCATATTGAGGCAGTACATGCCCATCCAACTGGTGCCGTCGGATTGTTCGAGGTGGCCGCCCGTGGGGAGGGGCGCGGAGCGGTCGAAGACTCCGATGTTGTCGAGACCGAGAAAACCGCCCTGGAAAATGTTCATGCCGTCGGGATCTTTGCGATTGACCCACCAGGTGAAGTTGAGTAGCAGCTTGTGAAAGACTTTCTCGAGAAAGCCGCGGTCAGCCACGCCGCGGACGCGCCGCTCGATTTTGTAAACGCGCCAGGCAGCCCAAGCGTGGACGGGAGGATTTACGTCGCCGAAAGCCCACTCGTAGGCGGGAAGCTGCCCATTGGGATGCATGTACCATTCGCGGAGAAGGAGGATGAGCTGCTCCTTCGCGTAATCAGGATCGACGAGTGCAAGAGCGATGCAGTGAAAGCCGAGGTCCCACGCTGCATACCAGGGATACTCCCATTTGTCAGGCATGGAGATAACATCATCGTTGTAGAGGTGCGTCCACTCCTTGTTGCGGCCTTTCAATCGTTCCGGTGGCGGAGGAGGCCCGGCGGGATCGCCATCAAGCCAGTTGCGGACATCGTAGTGATAGAACTGTTTGGACCACAGCAGGCCGCCGAAAGCCTGGCGCATGACGTTTTTCGCATCGTCGGAAACTTCGGTAATTGTGCGCGAGGCGTAGAACTCGTCGGCTTCCTTCTGGCGGAGAGAAAACACGCTATCGAAGCCTGCGCCAAAATCGTTTGCGGGCGGCACGCCTTCCGGGCGGTCGGCATGGCCGGGCGAAGTGATAGTGCCAACGACACCGAGACCTCGTTCCATGGTAGCGAGCGGTTCCATGTCGGTAAGGCGCAATTTGAGAATTTCACTCTGGCCGGGACCGAGTTGAAGAGGATAGTACGCGGCCATTTTCGTCCCAATTTGCTGTGGGTTTACTGCGGGATGGTTTCCACGAATCAAATACTCGTGGAAAGCATCTTTCACGTGCGGTGTGCGGTTCTTGCCATTGAAGAGTTTTGCGAAGTTGGTCTCGTTTTCCGTGAAAAGCAGTTCAGGCTGGCCGGCGCAAAGAAGCCAACGCTTGCCGTACTTCCAATGTTCAATCTCGGCGCACAAGCTGCCGGGAACGCTGGTGGCTTTTTGCACGCGCGGTCTGCGCAGATCCCTGCCCCAGGACCAGGTATTGCGGAACCACAAGGAAGGGAGAAGGTGCAACGTGGAGGCTTCGGGGCCGCGATTAGCAACGGTAATCTTGATGAGGATGTCTTCGACGTCGGCTTTGGCGTATTCGATGAAGACATCGAAATAGCGGTCCTCGGCAAAGACGCCGGTATCGAGAAGCTCGAATTCGGGTTGTTCACGGCTCCGCCTGCCATTCTCTTCGACGAGACGGGTATAGGGAAATTCCGCCTGCGGATATTTGTAGAGCATGCGCATGTAACTGTGCGTGGGTGTCGAGTCCTGATAAAAGTAATACTCCTTCACATCCTCGCCGTGATTGCCTTGGTTTCCCGTGAGGCCAAAGAGTCTTTCTTTAAGGATGGAGTCGCGGCCATTCCATAGGGTTAGGCCGAAGCAGATCATCTGGTGCCGGTCGCAGATGCCCCCGATGCCGTCTTCACCCCAGCGGTAGGCACGTGAGCGCGCATGATCGTGGGGGAAATATTCCCAAGCCGTTCCCCCCGGGCTGTAGTCTTCGCGCACCGTCCCCCACTGGCGCTCGGAGAGATACGGTCCCCAGCGCTTCCAGTATTTCTTGCGGGTGCGGTCTTCCTCTAGCCGCTGATCTTCCTTGGATTGCAGTCTGGCCATGGTTGGGAGCCCCTCAGTACGCGCGCTCAAATTATGGTTTATGGTCGCATCTTTTGCGAATCGCAGAGGCGACCGGTGTGGCAAGCGTGCCCGTTCCGGCACGGCTCAGGAGACAATGCGAGCTCCCGGGTAATCGGATGCGTCATCCGAGGTATTGTCGCAAGCTATTTGCGAAAATATTTCAGCGCGGTGACGGCCGAGCAGCGCTTTTCACTCAAGGGGGTTTACGCCACCGCTGAAATGAGGGCATCCTGTTGTACTCTGGGGAGACTGCAAAGGCACCCATATCGATAGCGAGGTTTGTAGGAGATCGATCTTATGTTTCAGTCCCAAGCTCTACTCTCGGGGGCGTGCCAGCGGGGGTTGCGGAATCTCTTTGCATCCGCCGCCGTGCTCTGCATTGCCGTTGCACCGGGCCGGGTCAAAGCCCAGGGCCGTTCGACAGACGAATTGCGGCGCATGAATGAATCCGTGGATGCGCTGATTAGGAAGGTGTCTCCGAGCGTGGTACAGATTCTGGTGTCAGGGTATGGTCAAGTTGAGGAAAGCGACCACGGGAATACGGGACTGGTCATTGGGCGGCAGCGGGCGATTGGTTCGGGATTCATCATTGATTCGAGCGGCTACATTGTTACGAACGCGCATGTGGTGAAGGGGGCGCAGAGAGTGCAAGTCGTGCTTTCGAGCGCCAATTCGGACGATTCCGCGGACGCAGTGCTATCTGCAAAAACGATTCTCGTTCCGGCGCGAATTATCGGCGTTACCAGCGAAATTGATCTTGCGCTCCTTAAGGTGGACGTCGCCGGTCTTCGCGCGCTAAAGCTTGCAAGCTACCGGAACCTGCACCAAGGCGAATCGGTGTTTGCGTTCGGAAGCCCGGAAGGGCTGCGCAATACGGTGACGCATGGGATTATTTCGGCGGTGGCGCGGCAGACCGATCCCGACTCGACAATGGTTTATATCCAGACGGATGCGCCCGTCAATCCAGGCAATTCAGGCGGGCCGCTGGTGAATGTAGATGGCGAGGTCGTCGGCGTGGATACCTTCATTCTTTCGCAGTCTGGGGGAAACGAAGGGCTTGGGTTTGCGATTCCCTGCAGTGTTGTGAACCTCGCTTACTTGCAGTTGCGCAAATTTGGCCATCTGCACCGGCCGGAGATTGGGATCAGCGTGCAGACGATTACCCAGCCGCTGGCGGAAGGGTTGAAACTTCCGCGCAATTTCGGCGTGGTGATCTCGGACGTTTTGCCGGACGGGCCTTCGGAGGCCGCGGGCGTGCGTATTGGAGACGTGCTTCTGGGTATCGACGGCAAAGCGGCGGGCAGCGTGCCGTATGTAGCTTTCCATCTAATGTCGCGCGAGAGCGGAGACAAAGTGCACCTGGATGTGCTGCGGGGGACTCTGCGGCTGGGTTTCGACGTGGGGCTCATGGAACCGCCCAGGGACATGGACCAGGTTACCGCGTTGGCGGATCCTGAGAAAAGTCTGGTTCCTGCGCTTGGGATTCTGGTTGTAGAAATCGACAAGAAAATTGCGGCGATGCTGCCCGAACTGCGCGATCCCTTCGGAATCATCGTAGCAGCACGGGCCGCGGGAGCCACGGCAGAAGTGCCGCTGACAACCGGCGACGTGATTCGTACGCTCAACGGCGAGCCGATGACTACGTTAGACCGTCTGCGAAATGCATTGAAAACCTTGCCATCAGGCGCCGCGGTTGTGCTGCAAATTCAACGCGATCAAAAGTTGATGTATGTGGCGTTCAATCTAGACTGAATGTGGTGCGGCAGGGGAAACGGTTCCAACGGCTAGGCGGAGCCTAGCTGTTTGCGGACTTCGGAAACAATCTGTTCTGGAGAGAGCGCGGCATCGACGATGATGGCATCCGTCGGTTCCTCGAGAGCCGCGAATTGGCTGGTAAGCAGCTCTTGCTTGGCAAAATGCCCCTTTCTGGCAAGCACCCGTTGCGAGAACAGTTCGTAGCCGCCCTTCAAATAAACGAATCTCACCTCAGAGCTGGCGCGCAACTCATCGCGATAGCTCTGTTTTAGCGCCGAACAGGCCAGCACGACTTGGCGTTTCTCGCCACTCCATTCGACAATTTTGTCGCTCAAAGCTTTCAGCCACGGCTCGCGGTCCGCATCCGTAAGCGGAATTCCGTGTTTCATTTTCTCGACATTTGCCGGCGGATGAAAATCGTCAGCGTCCACGAACTGCCATCCCAGGCGCTTCGCGAGCAGCGTGCCTATGGTGGTCTTACCGGAGCCAGTCGTGCCCATGACGATCACGATCATGGCAACCTCATTCGCGGGAGTATTCCGTCAACGGCATGCGCAAAAAAGTTTGGCTGGGAGACCTGGACTCGAACCAGGATAGCCAGATTCAGAGTCTGGAGTCCTACCAATTGGACGATCTCCCAGCCGGTGGGAGGAAAAAAGGAACCGCAGCAAGATCCCGAGGCTCGGGACGTCCACGATTCTTGTTATCTAATTTAATCGGGATTCGCTGGGGCGTCAACCGCGAGGGGAGGTTGCTGGTGCAGAATCCGCCGCTCCGGAAAGTGTTGCGGGCACCATTTGACCTTTCTTCATGGTGTACTGTTGGCCGCTCCAGGTGATGCGGTTGGAAGCAAAACTCGCGAGCCAGACGGCCGAATAGAGCGCGTCGCGCAGCGGGACGAGCCAAAGTTTGCGGCGGAGCACGTCGTCGCCGACACCCCAGACGCCGACGGTCCACGCCATGACGTGCCGCAAGACAAGATAGGCGAGGAGATAAGCGCCGGCGATCCACTTTGTGGGAGCGACAAGCGCCCCTAGCAGCGCCCAGGGGAGACCGAGTGTGAAGATCAACCCAAAATAAGAAAGCGGGCGGCAGAGACGCACAGTCCTCGCCCAGCGCAACTGATGGTCCCAGAAGCTTTTGGCCGTTTGCGCGGGGTACATGGTCCAAACGGGCTCACGCGAAAGAAGAACGCGTCCGCCGGCTACAGCAATGCGCAAGCCCAGTTCGTAGTCGTCTGCGAGCATTCCGGCAATGGACTCAAAGCCGCCGATTTTGGAAAGCCAACGCTTGGTGGTGACGATCGAAGCGCCCAGAGCAAAACTCATGCCTTCGGTCCATTCGGCCATCAAAACACCGGCGAAGAAATCGCTGGATGCGCCGATAGCTTCGAGTTCGGCGCCAAGATTTTTCTCAGCGATGCCACGATAGAAAGAGGTGACCGCGCCGATGCTCTCGTCCGCGAACGGAGCTACGACTTCGTGCAAATAGTTTGGGTCGACGCGCACATCTCCGTCAGTAAGCACAAGGATTTCATACTGTGCTTCGCGGGAGAGACGCGCGAGCTTGTTAACTTTGCGATTTGCCCCCAAGTTTTCCGCGCCAACGAGCAAACGAATCGGGCGGGCCGGAAATTCGGCTATCAAGCGGTGGATGAGCGGAACGGCTGGATCTGAGGCGTCATTCACGGCAAAGAGAATTTCATAGTTGGGATAGTCCTGGCGGCAAAAGCTCAAGTAATTTTCATAAGTGCCAAAATCCACGCCGCGGACAGGTTTCAGCAGGCTCACCCCCGGAGCGTAGTTTCGCAGCTTGTGCCTGCGTGCGCGACGAAAAAATCGCCAAGCGGCAAAGGTCGCCGCAATGTAATAAGCGAGCGGCGCGGCAGCCAGAAGCAGCAATGCATCCCGCCATCCTGAATGAAAAATCGTCACGCTGAGATTCTCTTCCTGTTTGTTGAGAAGTTCCGGATCGACCGGTTGAGCGCTGCCCTACTAGCTTGCCACAAAGCGGAACACTCCGGTATTTCTCGCAAGTTCGATGAGTCAGATGGAATACGTGGAGGCTCAAACGGCGGTTACGCGTGATACCCGCTTCAACGCTTGCCGAGCCAGACGAGCGTGACGCCGATGCAAACGATAAGCACTCCGGCCCAGCGGCGGGGAGTCACGCGTTCCCCGAGAAAGAATTTTCCGCCGAGCGCCCCAGCAGCGTAGTTTAGTGCCGTCACGGGGACGACGAAGCTGACGTTTTCAATGGAAAGCACGGCCAACAGGGAGAAAAAAGCGAGCGCCATCATGGAAATCCCGATCCACATCCAGGGCAACTTCATTGCGCGTAAGATGACACGGACAACCGCGAGTGGACGAAAATCTTTTACTTCTCCAACGTGTTTCATGGCGCGCGTGACACAAATCTCTCCGCCCGTTCCGCTGCCGACGACGAGAAATAGAAGAATAGCTTCCCGCATGTTCAGCTTACCTCGGTCGTACGCGGGGGCGTATTCCCGACAACGAAAACGCCGAGGCAGATGACGACAATACCCGTCCAGTGCAGAGGCGAAATTCTCTCCCCCAGGTAGAAGTAACCCAAAAGCGCGACAACAAGTAACGCGACCGAGGAGGCCGGCTGCACGTAACTGAAATCAGCCCAGGAAAGAATCAACATGTAGGCAACGAAAAATGTGAGCAGAGAAGCGACGCCGAGCCAGATGTAACCCGACATGAAAACACGCGAGGCGATGTGAAGCAGTTCGGAAGGCGCCCAGGTTGCCACGGCGCCGACATTTTTCATTCCCTTGCCAAGCATCACATTCCCCAGAGGGGCGAAGACGATCATGATCAAAAGCATGCAATATGTCTTGAAGTGCAGGCCGGCCCTGAAAGTCATGCAGCGCGCGCGCCCGACGTGAGAATAAACGGCCGATGGTATTGGACAGAAAACAAGGAAATGGTGCTCCCCGGATTACGCGATCGCGAGTGGTACAGAAAAATAGTCACAATGAGAAGCTCAGATTCATTCACAAATTTTTCTTTCTTATTATGACATGATTTTCGGAGCCGTCCCAATGGCGGTTCTTTGTCTCCATAGTCTTCTTTGGCTCCCTTTCCACTCCCAGAACCGCGATTCGAACCAAACCGGCCCATGAGATCGATCAGCCGCTTTTGACAGAGTGAAATTCGCGGCTATTTGCTATTCTTTTGGAGCTCGCAGTTCGCTCCGCGAATATTCTGAAAGGACCGGCTGCTCAAAAAGGAATGATTGCCGCCCTGAACCGGTTGCCTGGCTTTCCGCGCCCCGGACGTGGAATCGAGATAGTAAACACCTATCAGCGTGTCGTTCCGGGATCGCCAAGAAAGACGCCCTTGCTCTTTCTCACGCGGGGGTCTGAATGACGTCGGGTATTCTCGTGTGCGTTTTCCTCGGCGTAGCGGCCATTCCTTTCATCTATTACTTCCTTGCTCTTTACAGTTCGTGGCGGTTTTTCCGGCAAGCCAGAAAATCGAGTCAGCCTTCCGATTACACGCCCCCCGTGAGCAATCTAAAGCCGATCCGCGGTCTCGATGCCGAGGCCTACGAAAATTTCGCAAGTTACTGCAACCAGGACTATCCCGACTACGAACTGCTTTTCGGCATTGGCGACGGGGACGAAGCAGTTCTGGGAGTCATTGAAAAGCTGAAGCGCGATTTTCCGCAGCGGCGCATTCGAGTCGTCCACGTCTCCGGCCATACCGCGCCCAACGATAAGGTAGTGAAACTGGCCCGTCTGGTGAGCGAAGCGCAAAACGAGGTACTAGTCATCAACGACAGCGATGTTCGCGTCCGGCCAGACTATCTGCGTTCCGTGGTCGCCCCTCTCCGCGATCCTAAAGTAGGTGCGGTCACGTGCCTGTATGTTTCCACTCACGAACACATGCTCCTCCAGAACCTTCAGTCTATCGGCATGATTTGCGATTTCTATCCCGGCATCCTGGTCGCTCGGCAATTGGACGGAGTAAAGTTTGCGTTCGGACAGACGATTGTCACGACGCGAAAACATCTCGCAGGATTTGGCGGTTACACCGCGATCGAAAATCGCCCGGCGGATGATCTGCTTGTCGGACGTCTTGTAGCGGAACAAGGTTTTGAAGTGGAGCTCCTGCCATACGCCGTGGAGACGGTCGCTGATTTTCGATCCTTGCGAGAATTTTTCTTTAAGCGCCTGCGCTGGATGACGGTAATGCGCCACATGCGCCCCTGGGGCCACGTCGGCCTGATTTTTACGCAAGGCTTGGCATGGTCGGTGGCGGCGGTGGCGGTTCATCCCACGGCAGAAGTCGCGCTGTTTTATCTCGGCGGATACCTGTGCGTGCGCATCGCAATGACATGGCTGATCGGTGTTTGGGGCATGAAACAAAAGGGCATCTGGAAAAAAATGGCGCTCGTCCCGCTGTGGGATGCGTGGGCCTTGCTGATCTGGCTTCTGAGCTTCGGGCGCAGGAGCATTCGCTGGCGCGACATTGACTATCGCATTCGCGAAGGGTTACTCGTTCCAGTAGCTCCGCCTGCTCCGCAAAAGTGAGCGCGCAGGTGAGGCTCGCTTCTACTTCACGCTCCAATCGTTTGATGAACTGATTTTTTTCGCGCGAAAGAAAAATCGAAAGAGGGCTATGGGAGCGAAGATCGCTGTAGCGGGAGCCGGCATTTACGGCGCGACGACTGCCATCCGCCTGGCCGAACAAGGGCACCACGTACATCTCTTCGACCCGCTGGGCGTGATGCGCGCGGCTTCCGCGATCAACCAATACCGCGTTCACGCGGGTTATCACTATCCCCGCAGCGCTGAGACCATCAACGAGATAGTCGAGGCGCGTGCGGAATTTACGCGAGCTTTCGCGGGCGCCATCGTTCGCAACAGCAGGCACTTCTATGCGATTCCCAAGGAACACTCTCTCACTCCGCCGGACACATACGAGAGTGTGATGAGCGAGCATGGCCTCCCACTTCGGCCATGTCGGCCGGATTGGATGAATTTCGATTTCATCGAAAAGTGCTACGAGGTGGAAGAAAGCATCTATGATCCGGATGTGTTGAGAGGGCTCATCGAAGCTCGCCTAAAAGCGCAAGGGATTTGCCTGCAGCAACACGAATTCACGCCGGAGACGCGGCCCGACTACGACTTTGTGGTATGGGCTACCTACGGTTTAGGCTCAAGCTGCGGATTCTTTAAAGGTGCCAAATACCAAGTCGCGGAAAAAATGCTCATCGAACTTCCTGCTGAGCTGCACGGCGTAGCGCTGGTCGTCGTGGATGGACCGTTCACCGCCTTCGATCCATATGGCAGCTCTCCACGTTCTCTCTTCGGCTCAGCAAAGAACACAAATCATTGGACCACAACGAACGCCAGCGAACCGATTCCCGAGCCGTACGCCGGGATATTGAACAAGCCCGATTTTGAGCCAGTGTCCTTCACGCGGTTTGAAGCCATGCGCGCGGATTGCTGCCTCAGCGTGCCCGCTGCGAAGGATGCGGTTTACCTCGGCTCGCGTTTCACTATTCGGGTGGTAGAAGACAATCCGGAGCAGGACCGCAGAATCCTCTACGTTCGCGAAGTCTCGCCGAGCGAGATTCACATCTTCTCAGGCAAGGTCGTCAGTGCGGTGAAGGCTGCTCGCCTCGTATGTGAAATGGTTGCTAGGAAACTTCATGCTTGAGGGGCCTTCCTACGTAATTCTCGGCCGGGGACGTTGGGCTGTGCGGATGCAGAACATCCTCGTAACCGAGAATCGCCGGGTCGCCAGCATCCTGGAGACCCGGCGGGCTTCCGGCGAAAGCGACTCCGCCTATCGGTCGCGTCTCGCCGAAGCAATGACCGCAAGCGACGCGCAGATCGCATGGCTCTGCGTCCTGCCCGGTCCTCATATACCCATCATGATCGAAGCCGCGCTGGATGCGGGCTTGCACGTTGTAGTGGAAAAACCATGGCAAGGCTCGCAACGCGAGACGACACTCCTTGCAGCGCGGGCCAAGTCGCTCCACCGCCTCATCGCCGTGCATTTCGAATATTGCCTTCTTGAAGAGGTGGAAAGGTGGCGCAGAGATTTCCATCCGGGAACAGGGCTCCGCTTCGGCGGCCATTTCTTTTTAAGCAGCCCCGATCACACGCGGATGCCCGCGATGGACAATCTGGGCTCTCATCTGCTCGCCATACGCGAGTATGGAGTCCCTCAATCCGTGGCGCAAGAAATTCGCTGTGGGTACGAGCAGCCGAATGAGCGATCTGTTTGGTTGGAGAGACAAAACACCCGCGTGGCATTCATCGATCTTCTGGCAAACAAGGAGCCCATTATTCAACGCTTCATTGCCAAAGTGGAAGTCTCGCTCAATGGAGCAGACTTCCCTCTTGATTTGGAATTTGCGTCGCGCGTCTGGGAGGAAACCGACGCTCTTCGCTGAGAGCCAACGTCAACGGGCAATGGAAATGTTAGCGATGCGAATGCTTCTTGGTTTTTTCCGCGGGTTCGCCCGCAGCTTGAACTCGAGATGCACCCAAAGAGTTCCTCGCGGTCTTGCTCATCTGCAGGCGCCGGTCATTGCGCGGTTCGCGCCAGTTCACTTGCGGCAGCATCAACGATGCGTCCGCCCGGTCGCGGTACTTGATCGCAATGTTCATCAGCGAGTCCAGCAAAGAATCGGAAAGCAGATGTGGTTGCAAGCCCAGATCGATCAGCTTGGAGTGCTTCGCATTGTAATAATGCTCCTCGGCTTCAACGCGCGGATCCCGCAAGTGGTCAACCTCAACGTTTAGGCCGAGCTTTTTGCCCGCGGCAACTGTCATCTTCGCAAGGTCACGTACCGAGAACTGTTCCGTGAATTGGTTATAAACGCGGCATTCTCCGCGAGCGGCTGGGTTCTCGCAGGCAATCTCGATGCAACGCACCGTGTCTCGAATATCCAAAAAGCCTCGCGTCTGGCCACCCTTGCCGTAAACGGTCAGCGGCTGTCCGATGGCGGCTTGAATGCAGAAACGGTTCAGCACCGTGCCAAATACATCGTCGTAGTCGAATCGATTGATGAGCGCCTCGTCCATCGCCGTCTCGTCGGTCATCGTTCCGTAGACCACGCCCTGGTTGAGGTCCGTCGCGCGCAAACCCCAGATCTTGCAGCTGAACATGATGTTGTGGCTATCGTGTACTTTCGAGAGGTGATAGAACGAGCCGGGCTGCTTCGGAAACGGCAGGAGGTCTTTCCGCCCGTTGTGCTCGATCGTGATGTAACCCTCCTCAATATCGATGTTCGGTGTGCCGTACTCGCCCATGGTTCCGAGCTTGACCAGGTGGCAGTCAGGCCGGTACTCGCGCAGCGCGAACAGCAGATTCAGCGTGCCCACCACGTTGTTGACCTGCGTGAAGACCGCGTGACTGCGATCTATCATTGAGTAAGGCGCGGAGCGCTGCTCGGCGAAATGCACAACCGCGTCAGGCTCGAACGCGCGCAGCGTCGAAGCTAGAAACTCATAGTCGCAAACATCCCCGTAGAAAGACTCGATGGTTTTGCCGCTAACAGCCTGCCAAACGCGCAGGCGGTCGGAGAGCGGGCGAATAGGAGTCAGGGTTTGCGCGTTGAGCTCGTGGTCCCACAGCCGGCGAACAAAATTGTCAACGATAGCGACGGAATGCCCTTGCTTCGACAAATACAAAGCTGTTGCCCATCCACAATAGCCATCCCCTCCAAGCACAGCAATCTTCATCGTTCCTCCTTAATGAAATCCCCCTGGTCAATGTGGTCGCGTGGCGGCGCGTTTTTCTTACGCCAGCCTGAGCTGAATACTGGGCTGCCTGGGAGCGCCCGACCGCCTTCTCCGTCGTCTATATCTTAGATACAGTATACGTGATTGGAGCCGAAATACGTTCCCTTGTCGCTGAAAAATCCATCATGAATTGCCGCTCTAGTTAGATGCGGCAAACCGTCCTTTTTCCACAATCGAGCCAGCGCCAAAGCGCCGCAAAAGAGGAAGTTGGCCAAAGCACCATCCATGGGCCAGAAAACATGCAACCGGGATAAATCGCTCCCGCAAAGAGCAGGACCGCTAATTGGAAATACCTGTTTTCTCCGGTATCCAGGAAGCCGGCACCGGGGATGGCGCCGCCTGAATTCGCCACTTTTTCATCCATAGGAACAGGAGCAGCAGACCCCATAAGTGGTAGCCGATGTTTACCCGGCGCTCCAGATGCAGGCGCACCAGCTCCTGGATCGTGCCCGGCCGGAAAAGCGCGTTGTTCTCCGCAAGCCCTTCTTGCATTGTGTCCAGCAGGAGCTCCCGCAACGGACCGCGAAGCCATTCGTGCGCCGGAATATCGAAGCCGACCTTCTTGCGCTCCAAGATCATCTCAGGCAGCTTGTTTTTCATCAGCTGCTTGAGAACAATTTTCTGCCGTGCGCCTTTTAGCTTGAGCGCAGGCGGCAAAGCGGCGGCAAATTCCACGATGCGGTGATCCAGAAACGGCGGCCGCACTTCCAGCGAATGCGCCATGCTCATGCGGTCAACTTTGTTCAAAATGTCATCGGGCAGAAAATATTTTTGGTCCCACCAGAGATAGGGTGACACTCCATCCTTGGCCGCTGGGGAATCGCGCAACTCGCCGAGAACGCTATCAAGAGAACCAGGCAGCGGAACCGCCGAAAGAGAACGCACTTCGGCCCGAGAAAAAGTTCCGTTCCAATAAACGTGCGCCTGTTCCGGAGACATGAGAGTTCCCGCCAGGAAGCGCTTCACCATATATTCGCTGCTGATCTTGTCGTCAGAAACCGGCCACAAGCCAGCGAACCCAAGCCCCGCGCGAAGCCCCCACTTCGGCAACCACCGCATCGGTCCCGAAAGGCGATTCGCACGATACGTCAAGTAGCCGCCAAAAAGTTCATCCGCCCCTTCCCCGCTCAGAGCAACGGTCACCTGCGTCCTGCTCATCTTCGATAGGAACCAAACCGGCAAAGCTCCGGCATCCGAACTGGGCTCGTCGGAGTAATAAGCAAACTCCTCAATCGCTCCGCGCAGATCAGCTACGGGATTCAGATCGAATTCCTGATGATCCGTGCCGTACTGCTTCGCGGCGCTACGGATGTACTCCGTCTCATCAAAACTTCTTCCCAGAAAAGAAACGGAGAGCGTCTTTATAGGCCTCGAGGAGGCAGTCGCGGCATAGTGCAAGACCGTTGAAGAATCAATCCCGCCGCTCAGCCACAGCCCAAGAGGCACGTCTGAAAGCAAATGCTCGCGGACCGATTGCTGCAAAAGCGAGTCGAGTTCCTCGCAAGCCGAATCGAGCGAGCGTTCGCGAATCGGACCCGTCGCTAAACTCCAATAACCTTCGACACGCACTTTTCCATCGCGCCACTCGAGCCACTGTCCCGGCGGCAGCTTCTCAATCCCCTCCACCAGCGTCCAGGGGCAAGGAACATAGTTGAGTGAAAGGTAGCAATCCAGCCCCGCGAGGCTCAAGCGCCTCTCAAACTCCGGATGAATGAAAATAGTTTTCAGCTCAGAGCCGAAGAAAAGGTCTTCACCTCGACGTGCGATGTAGAGCGGCTTAATGCCCATGCGGTCGCGCGCCAGAACGAGTCGGCGCGACGATTTTGTCCACAACGCAATCGCGAACATGCCCCGCAAACGCGAAAAACATTTCGTGTCCCACTCAACAAAAGCTCGCAGCACTGTCTCTGTGTCGGAATGCGAATGAAACCGGTGCCCCAGCTTCTCAAGCTCGCCGCGCAATTCGAGATGATTGTAAATTTCTCCGTTGAAGACAATCGCGGTGTCGCCATCATCTGTCACGATGGGCTGGTCTCCACCCTGAAGATCAATAATTTTCAGGCGCGTCGCGCCCATCGAAAGGACGCTGGAACGAAAGACTCCGCGCTGGTCAGGCCCTCGATGTGCCAACGTAGCAGTGGCGCGTTCAATGCGCTCAGGCTCGGGCGCCCAATTTTTATGTGTAAAGCCGGCTATCCCGCACAAATTCGAGCACCTTTCGCCCGCCAGCTGAATCCGCTGGCGCCTTAACCACTGATTCCCAGCGGCTCAACTCGCAGAACCGCTCCCCCTGGCAGGATACATCCCTTATCCCAACGCAACCAGCGCCACGCCCGCGCACACCAGCACCACGCCCGTCCAGCGCGCTGCGCTCACCTCTTCGCCCAAAATATATTTCGCCCCAAACGTTCCTACCACGTAGCTCAACGCTGACGCAGGAATCACAAGGCTGATCGGCTCCCAGGAGAGCAGCAGCAGCAGCGCATAAAACGACAGCGCCATCAACGGCACGCCAGCCCAAAACCAGCCATTACGCAAAGCCCTGCCCAGAAATCGCAAAAGCTCCTTCGGCCGCAATCGTTCCGGCTCGCCGGTAGCCTTCATGCCCCGAGTGATGGCTATCTCGCCGCCAGTGCTCCCCAATATAAGAAAGGAAAGAAACAGGGCGACGTGCATCATGCCAGCGCCTCCCGGGTCACCGCGGTTGTGCGCGGCTTCGTTTGCCCAACGAGCAGCACACCCACACAAATCAAAGCCACCCCAACCCACCGCCGAGGCGAAACCGCTTCGTGTAGAAACACCACGGCAAAAAAAGTAAGCAAGGCATAGCCAAACGCTCCCGCTGGCATCACGTAACTGTAGTCCGCCCAGCTCAAAACGGTCATGTAGCTGAGCATGAATCCGCAAAGAAAAAATATGCCCACCCACAACGTTCCGCTTGTCACTGTCATGCGAAACGCGTGCGCGAGCCCCGCCGCGGACAGCTCCACCGCCCCAATCTGCAGCATGGCGCGCTTCAACAGCAGGTCTCCGGCGTTGGCGCAAACCACCATCGCGCACACCATCACCAGTGTCTTTATTCTCAGCCTGCCCTCAGTTGCCATTTTGTCTAAAGGTTTAATCGTTCCCGGACGCCGACGGCGTCTCCGGCACGGAAATCATAGGCTTCTGCAAATCACCGCCCTGTCGCACCCACTTAAAACGCTCCGCGCGCAGTTTCAGGAAGCTCGTCGCTTCCTCATAAAGCCGCTTGCGCTCGTGCCCGTCCCACAAGGCTTCCTTCACGATGCGCCAAACCACGCGCGGCCGGAAGTAGTACTCGTCATAGAACCGGTTCACACCGCCCATCATCTCGGCTTTCGAGAGGTGCGGATACTCGATGTGCGGCAATTGATGCCCGCCGGAATCGGCCAGCGCTTCCACCTTCAAGAAGCCTTCCTTGGCCATCGAATCATAAAGTTCTGTCCCGGGCATGGCATGTGCCAGCGAAACCTGGATCGTCTCGCAATCCAGTTCCTTCGCGAAATCTATGGTCTTGTTGATGGTCTCTTTGGTCTCCCCCGGCAATCCGATAATAAAATCGCCGTGGACCTTGATTCCCACCTTTTTGCAGTTCTTCATGAACTCGCGCGCCATCTCTACGGTCGCGCCTTTTTTAATGTTTTTCAGAATCTGCGGATCGCCGGATTCGAATCCCACGATGAACAGACGCGCTCCTCCATCCGCCATCGCCTTCAACTCTTCATATTTGCTGTGGCACCGCGCCGTGCAAGACCACTGGAATTTTAGCGGCTTGAATTTTTCGCTCAGCTCGATGGCTCGGTCTTTTCGAATATTAAAGGTGTCGTCGTCGAAGAAAATCTCTTTCATCTGCGGAAAATATTCGATCGTGTTTTTCACTTCCTGGACGACGTTGTCCACCGACCTCGTCCGCCACGCGTGCCCCGAAACCGTCTGCGGCCACATGCAGAACGTGCATAGCGCCGGGCAGCCTCGCGTCGTATAGAACGCCACGAACGGATGCAGCAAAAACGGCACGTTGTAGCGCTCAATCTGCAAATCGCGCTTGTAAACGTCAGTCGCAAACGGCAGCGCATCCAATTCCGCGGTGTGCAGCTGAGGTCGCGGCGCGTTATGGACGATTTTGCCTTCCTTGCGGTAACTCACACCCATGATCTGCTCGATCGGTTTCCCGTGCGCGTACTCCGCCACCGAGTGATCAAATTCTCCGCGCGTTACAAAATCAATGTCCGCGCTCGCCATCAGTGTCTCGTCTGGTTTGATGTGCCCGTGCGGCCCAACGAACGCAATTTTCAATCCGGGATTGCTTTCCTTGATCTTCCGGATCAGCTTGACGTCGCTCCCGAACCCCACCGTGGACGTGTACAACACCAGGAATTCGTAGTCCTTGCAGATTTCAATGGTTTGCTGCCAGTTCACCTTATGCGGCGAAGCATCCAGCAGCCGGCTTCCCGGAATCAGCCCGGCGGGATAGCTGAGCCACACCGGGTACCAATACGATTCAATCTCGCGCGTCGCGGGCCATCGCGAGCTAGCTCCGCCATCAAAATTCTCAAAACTCGGCGGGTTCATCAACAGCGTCTTCATTACATCCGGCATTCTTCACCCTCAGTTTTTCGAATACAGCTT
>Ga0073928_10005090_pt1 | contig 18716 bp, 16 predicted proteins | sample PaiPotPPA55metaG_FD_76969 | JGI IMG/M metagenome (GOLD analysis project Ga0073928, IMG submission 76969) | Iron sulfur acid spring bacterial and archeal communities from Banff, Canada, to study Microbial Dark Matter (Phase II) - Paint Pots PPA... ... | reverse complement strand
TGAGGTGTACGGTTCGATTTGCCATTGCATCTCCAGAGTAATAAGAGTGTGCAATAGTAGGAACTGTATCTGCTAGATTACAAAGGTCTGGCGGAGAGGGAGGGATTCGAACCCCCGATACCCTTTCGGGTATGCCGGTTTTCAAGACCGGTGCCATTAACCACTCGGCCACCTCTCCGGGCTATTGAAATCTTACAACCGAAGCCCTTTTTTTCAGCGGGGTTTGCTGTGGGCACGCAGCGATCGGATGCTTCTAAAACCTTAGCACTCCTCAAAACTGCCGCTGCGAGTTATCACCGGTGAATTCTCCGCTGGGCTCCAGTTTACATTGCGCCACTGGAAAACGCTTCAGCGTTGGGGGTATTCTCACATTAGAGATGCGTTTCTGCCAAGGCTGGTAACCCTGGGGCGCGTGAGGTTTCATGAAATTCGATTTTCAATCCTTTCTCCATTACATCCTATTTTCTTTCATGGTTTGTGTGGCTTCAGGATTCGCATTGGCGCAGGGGCAAAACGCGGCTGACACTTCAAGTGGGGACGCCGGACAATCCTGGACAGCCACAACCCAGCAGCAACTGCCCAGCAATTTCAATCCGACGAGAACATCTGAAAGCCATACCCAGGCTGGCGGACGCACGGTTGACAATCAAAGTATCGAGGCTATGGGAGTTGATGGGCGTTATTCACCCTACTTGGATGTGCAAAAGGAAACCGTGAAAGTCGATGCGAACACCGTGCGAACCATTGAGCGCAGTTTTGGTCGGGATTCCGATGGGCGGAAAATGCTGGTTCAGGTAACCGAAGTGGAGAAGCACAGCTTGCCCGGAGGTGAGGTCAAGGTCACGCGCTCGACTTCGGATCCTGATGCTAATGGTGTGTTGCAACTGGTGCAGCGCGATGTTCAGGACATTCGCCAAATCAGTCCCACGGTGCAGGAGACAAAGAGCACGTTTCTTACGCCATCATCGAACGGTGGATTAATTGCTTCCGAGCAGACCACGGAACGCGAAACTAAGACCAGCGACCATACGGTGGAGTTTCACAAATCTACTTCGTTGCTTGATTCCAATGGGAGCTGGCAAGTGAACGAAGTTAGAGAAGGAGCGATTAAGGATGACGGTAAAAATCGCACCAAAGAAGAGAGCGTGCTGCGGCCGGGGACTGACGGCAACCTATCCGTGGTTGAGCGGACGGTGAGTAAGGAATCGCAGAATACCGCCGGAGAGAAACGCGCTACGGTGGAAACTTATGTGAGCGATCCGACATCTCCGGCGGACGGTTTGCGCCTGGAGCAGCGGGTGATAACGGTTCATCGCAAGAGCGATGATGGTGTGCAATCTACTGATAAGCAAATTGAGCAACGGAACCCGGGGCAGCCTAGCGATGGCTTGCGGGTTACGGAGCAGGCGATTGATATTGTGCGACCCGGAGCTGGCGGCGCAACTCGCGAGACGCAGACGATTCGGTCGCTGGATTCGAACGGGGAGCTTGGAGTGGTGTCAGTCGACACTCGCAAACAAGTGAACTCCCCAGCGGTTCAGGTTGACATAGCTCCGGCTAAGCCGCAGGCAGCAGGCCCAGGCCATTAGCCAGCTTCAGACCTGCGAGGGCAGGATGCCCTCGCGACAGCCGGCAAGATGCCGACGCTACTAAGTTACTTTGTCACTACTCCGCAGGCGATGCGATCGCCGGAGTTTCCTGACGGATCAGTCTTCATGTCGTCCTCTTTGGCATGAATGATCAGCGCCGTTCCTCCGTTACTGAAGAGCGAATGGCTGTCGCTGGCATCTTTCAGATTGACGTCAGCGTCAGTGAGTTTCATGGTGGCTTTGCCATCTGCCTTGACGGTGAGATTCATCATGTCGCCAGCGTGATGGCCTTCGGGGTTCTGCAGGCCGTGCTTCTTGCCGTCTGGATTGAAGTGCGGGCCGGCAGACTTAAAGTCGGGACCATCGCACTTGGCATTCTGATGAAAGTGGATGCCGTGCGTGCCTGCGGGCAGATCGTGCAGCTTTATATCGAGTACCACCCCCGCGCCCTTCGCGCCGCTTTTACTTTCTGACAATGTAATCGTGCCCACGCTCTTGCCTTGGGCATCTTTCATTTCAACCACGGTTTTGGCGGCGCTAGTGAGCGCGCAGAAAACGATGGTGAACGATACCGCAGCGATGAACAGGTGTTTGTGTTTCATGGCCCCGAATTATAACCAAGCCGAGGCCGGTGCGCCATTTGATCTGCACAGGAACGACTATGGCTTCAATAAAGAAAACGCCGACGCCCAACATTGACGGGCGCCGGCGACGGTAAGCCTGGTGGGGAAATCTACTGCTTGACCGCTGTAGCTTGGGTGGTGGTTCCGTGCAGCTTGTCTTCAAACACGAGTTTTGCGGTCTTGCCGTCGGGGGCCAGCGTCATTTTCGAGACGCTGATTACTTTATCTCCGCGCTTGTCGGTTTCGACCAGAGTATTTTTGCCCATCATTTTTACCGAGACTCCATCGGTTCCGGGATCACCTTTGTAGGGCGCGTTCGTTCCATCCAGCTTCGCGGTGTAAGACTGCCCGGTCGGCGCAGTCATGGTCAATTCGTTGCCGTTAACTTTGTACGTGAATGTAGTGCCATTGTCGGACACGGTATCGAATTTTGAGATTCGCCATGAACCTGAAATAGCACTTGACCCGGCAGGGCCTTTGGCGACGCGGGTTTCCTCGCCCTTGCCGGTAACTGGCTCGGCGTTGCTGTTACTGCTGTCGCTGTATTCGAACGTGAGTGTATTGCCGTCCGGCGAGACCGTCGTCTTCGAGGTTGTGACCGTCTTTCCGTTCTTCTTGTCGGTTTCCTCGATCTGGTGATCGCTTATGACCTTTATTGCAGCGGTGTCGTAATAGGGATGTCCTGTAACTGTCTGGTCCGTCCCGTCAGCTTTAATCTTGACGGGGGGAACGCATGTCTTGCATTCATACGTGCCATTTTGCAGCAGGTAGACGTCAGGCTTCTTGGGAAATTGCGCGCTGTTCAAGTCAACCTTCCACGTTCCATCGAAGCCGTTCTGTGCCAGCATCAACGCCGGCGCGAGCACTAACATTAGCGATGCAGCAAGAAAAAGTTTCTTCAAGAGGCACCCTCCATCGGTGTGAACCGAGATGTTTTAACTCACTAACCGCAGAATTGTACGCCTGTTTACGATTTGAAATGCGTTCTGTTCACCACAGAGACACAGGGCCACAGAGAAGTTTAGAAAGGTTTTAAAATTCCAGGTTTTCTCTGTGGCTCTGTGACTCTGTGGTGACAGCCGGGGTGGCTCACAACTGTTCGACAATATTGTGCAGTTCTTTGGCAATCTGTTCGGGATCGTAATCCGCAAATTTTAGGGGCGCGCCGATCTTTACCTTGATTTGTCCGGGACGAGCAAATTTCTTCCCCGCCTGCTTCACCTCAAAGAGTCCATCAATGCGCATGGGGACTATTGGAACTCGCAGATTGTTCGCCAAAAGGCCGATACCGGTACGGAAGGGAAGCGTTTTCCCGTCCGTCGTGTGACGGCCTTCAGGGAACACAAGGATGCTATAGCCGCGATCGACAGATTCGCCGGCGTAGTCGAAGCTCTCACGAAATCCGGCTTCGCGCGGCAAAGGAAAAAGATTTAGCAACGACACTCCGAGAATCCACTTCACGCGATCGTAGGCTTTTCGAAATTTCCCTCGTGTTTCTGGTGGAGTGCGCAATATCTCGAGCGCCTCGCCTCCAGTCGCGATCGCCAGCTTATGGCGTAGACGAGCCGGCAGCGCGGTTAGCAGGAAGCCGGGGTCAATGTCTCCTATGTGATTGCATATCACGAGCACCGGCCCATTCACTTCTCGTAAATTCTGCTGGCCTTCCACCAGCGGCCAACCCAAAAGAAATACTGCGGGACGCAGCAACACGTAATGCACGGCGAGACGGATCCAGGTAACCGGCCAGCGCTGTACCCAGCGCGGGTAGTGGTAAGTCGTTCGCTGAGGACGCTTGCCATGCAACATGTTTTCCAGTTCGCCAACCGTAGTCACCTTGGCGAATCGGGTTTCGCTGAGATCGATCTGATAGCGATCTTCGAGTGCACTTAGCAATTCAACGCGATCAAGCGAGCTGAGATTTAATTCGGATTCGAGATTCGTCTGCGACGAAAGTCGCGCGGGCGCTCGCCCTGTGATCCGTCCGATCAATTCCGCGAGCGGGCTGGTAAGCACGCGATTCGAGGATTCCTGGAAAAATTGCGCTTGTACCGCTTGCTGGATCTCGCTCCTCAGCGGCTTCTGGGTTGAGGTGCGAGGAAAATCTTCCTCCGGCCATACGACCCAACTGTTCATGCGCTGATACTCAGCCAACGAATCGTTGGCACGAGTTATCACAGGCTCGGGAGTGGTTGCGCCATCGCGCAGAATGAGCGCGGCGCAAGGTTCAGCGTTGCCATTGCGGGGCAATGCGATTACTACAGCATCTTTCACCTCAGGCTGGCGGCGCAGAGCCGCTTCGAGATCGTCGGGATAAACGTTCATCCCGGCGGGAGTGACGATGACATCTTTCTTCCTTCCCTTGAAGTAAAGATTCCCTGCAGAGTCAAGTTCGCCGACGTCGCCCGTTCGATACCAGCCGTCATGAGTAGCGACGGGATGAAGCTGCGTTCCACTCCAGTAGCCAGCGGCCACTCCGCCGCCGCGAACTAGAATTTCTCCATCCGAGGCGAGTTTGATTTCGCGTCCGGCGAGAACTTTTCCAATTGATCCTTTGCCCAGACGAAAAGGGTGGTTCACGCTTATGAGCGACGTAGTTTCGGTGAGGCCGTATCCTTGAATCGCGGCGTAGCCGAGGCGTCCCCAGAATTCTTCGGTATCGCGATCAAGAGCCGCGCCGCCGGAGATGAAGGCCCAGAATTTCCATCCGAACTGCCGATGGATGCGCCGGAAAATCCACCAGCGGTGCAGAAAGTGTTTGCCCTCCGAAGCCCGAAACTCTTCGCGAAATTGTTCGGCCTGGCCTTCATCTTCGAGATCACGTTCGATCTTCTCTTTAAGCGATTGCAGTACGCGCGGCACCGCGACCAATACAGAAACACGGTGCCTGCGAATGGTTCCGATTATTTCCGCTGGTTTGAATGTGTCGTGGAATATCACCGTACCGCCCATCAATTGCGGCAGGAAGATTCCAAGGAACTGCCCGAAGACGTGGCTGAGCGGCAATAGATTCAGGAAACGAACTGGGTGCACCCATCGTTCGTACTTGAGGTATTTGCGAATCTCGACCTCGAGCGGCGCAATATTTGCGAGCACATTGCCATGCGTAATCACAACTCCCTTCGGCTCAGCAGTAGTTCCGGAGGTGAATACGATCTCGAGCGGATCCGCCGAACTAATTGCAGCTGCGGCATACGCTGTCGGCGAATGTGCTGCCAGTGCCTGGGGCAAATTCTCCAACGTAAGTGCAGCAATTTCCTGCTGCGCATGCGCCCGTGAACACACCATCAACTTCGCGCCAATTTGTTGGTACACTCGCAACGCAAAATCGTTGGTGGCAACATCGTCCATGGGGACGACCACTACGCCGCTCAGGGCGCATCCGAGAAACGCTGTTACCCACTCTGCTGAATTCGGACCCCATAGCAAGACGCGGTCGCCCTTTTGGATCGCTCGCGCATCCAGTTCGCGGGCAAGTTGAAAGGCCGCGCCGGCGACCTGCTGATATGACCAGCTCACGGTCCGGTATCCGCGGCGCTGCACGTAGGCAGTCTCCGAGCCTCGTTGCAGGAATGCACCGAGATAGTCGCCAATTGAGCGCTCCACGTACCTGATGTTAGCGCCTTATCGCTTGGGGTTGTGAGTGAAGTGACGGAGTCAACCAACGTAAAGCTAGAGGGGGAAAGCTAGGCCGCTTTCATCTGATATTGAATTTGTCGCTTCTTATGCTCGAATTCGTTGGTCTTCTTGTCTTCGCTTTCGATTACCCAGTTCAGTTCTCCGCCAATTAAAATGGCAAGCCCCGTTATATAAAGCCAAAGCATAAGAATTATGACCGCGCCAAGAGAACCGTAGGTCGCGCTATAACTATTGAAAAAGTGCAAGTACACGCGGAAACCCAAAGATGAGACTAACCAAAGCGTAACTCCAACGACCGCTCCCGGCGTGACCCAGAACCACTTTCTCTCCTCAAGATTTGGAGCAAAGTAGTACACGACGGAGAACGAGAGAAACATGGCGGCGAATGTCACGGGCCACTGCAGAATCTTCCATGCGATTCCAAATGCGTGTCCTAATCCAACGTGTGTGGCGATCGCTTGTCCAATCTTGCCGCCATACAACACGAGGATCAACGCAATAATAATGAGACCGGCAAGGCTCAATGTCAGTCCAACCACGGTAAGTTTCTGTTTCCACCAGGGCCGGGTTTCGGTAAGTCCGTAGATTACGTTTAGCGAAATCACAACCGCGCCCATACCGCCGGAAGCCGCCCACAGAGCGCCCAGAATTCCCGCGGCGAGTTTGAGTCCGCTGCTCGATTTAAATGTTTGGCTGACCACGGTGCGAATCAGATCAGAGGCGGAACCGGGTGCGAGCCGTCCCAGGCCAAAAACGATGCTGTCTCGCAATTGCGATCCTGGCCCGGCGAAAACGCCGACCAGCGACAACAAGAAAAGAATCATGGGGAATAGTGCGAGAAGAAAATAATAAGACAACGAGGCGGATCGAGTAGACAATTCGTCCTGCCCCATTTTCTTGATTGCGAACTGCGTCAGTCTGAGCGGGGTAAGTCCACCGAGTTTCCACAAGGATGGCATACCGATCAGGCTGCCTTCACTTGATTGTTGCTGTGTGAGGGGCGACTCAACTGACTGGCCAAAGTTACCATCGCGCCTTGCGCAAGGAAGAACTTCTTCTGCGGATCGTCACGGAAAGCCAGAAACTCGGGCATAGTCGCGGCCATGGTGGCCAAACCCAAATCGATTTCAAGATGAGTGGGAAAACTGATTACCGGTTTTACTCCCCCCGGATAGTCAGTGAGCAAATTGACAGCTAACTCCGCGCCGCCGCAAATGAGGCTGGCTACCGCTGCCCGTTTGTTGCGTTTCCAAAACCACAGGCTGCTCATCAGGAACATGCCTACCGTAATGTAATCAACGATCGCGTGACCTTTCGGCGTAATTGCTACAGGGAGCGGTTTCGCCAGTATCTTCGCGGCACGGTTCAGTATCGGCATCCAACCACTCCTTCTAATTCGAAATCACAGGTTTTAATTGCGGGTAAACATCCCGGCAAAACCATACCCAGAAAGCAAACCCACCAATCCCAGCACGACGGACGCTCCCAACATATGCTGCCGTGCATTTCGCTGAATATCCAGTTTCTCGCGAGTAGCTGCGATCTTCGCCTGTACTTCGGATCTCAACTCCATAGCAGTCCTATGGAGCTGATTTCTTTGTTCCAAAGCACGCAGTTCCAAATTTTCGACTGGCTGTGTGTTCATACCTGATTTTTAACCTCTGCTTGAATCCAGATTTTGTCGCCTTTAAGCACTTCAATAGTCCTTTGCGGCAATAATGTCTTCATTTCGAGTTCACGCTTGGCGAAGTAAAGGGCGATAGCGCCGAACACAGTCCAGGCGAAAGCCACGATGAGAAAAGCAAAGAACCAACGGTAAGGATTGTCTTGAAATGCCACTACAACCAAACTGACCAATGCCAGAGTGAATAACAAGTAGGCCGTTGCTAGCAGTAATGCTCCCAAAGCCCCGAGCGGCGCCGCGGCTTTGAGGATTTTTCCTTTCTCCTGAAGCTCGGTTTTCAGCAGTTCGATTCTTGTATTCAGGAAGTCCAGCAGCTCGATTTTCATTTCCGCCAATGTGCTGGCTAGGCTGCGGCCATTTTTAACTTCGGTGTTCATAATGACTCGACCTCCAAATTCTTATGGCCATTCCCAGTACGAAAGCGCCAGCGGTAATGCCGTATAAGACTTCTAGCGGATGTTCCTTTTTGATCTCTGCGGAGCGCTTCCGCACCAGTTTGGCGAAATTGCGAGACTGGTCAACGGCATAGATGCAGGCTTCAGTCGTCGCCACCCGTGCCTGGTCAAGCTTCGGACGGAGCGACCGCATGGCGTGCGCGAGAGCGCGACTTACTTGATCTTCCAAACTTTCGATTCTGCTGGTCGGCTGAAACTGCCTCTCGTGCGGGCTGATAGAGGATCGCGCCGTCAGGGGCACCACTTCAGCAGGACCGCGGCCGGACTCAACAGGTTCTAATTTTCCGATGGGTTGCGCCATATGCCTGGCTCCGAAGGGGACAGTTTTGCCCCTTGATCTGTATCGAAGGTACGCCTGTGGCTTGGGTGGCTCTATCCGGTCGTTCCTGTAAATAACAGAAAGAAAATGCCCACAACGCGTCGGCGACGCGGAGTTCAGGCTGGAGGTGCCCTCGCTTATGTTAGTTGCCGAACCGAAAATGGCACTGAAAGCACATAAACGTTGGACGAGAAAATGGTAGGCCCGAATGGACTCGAACCATCGACCTCTTCCGTGTCAAGGAAGCGCTCTAACCAGACTGAGCTACGGGCCTGCAAGGCAAACGGTTGCGTTCTCAATTCTAATGGCGGCGGGTGATTCCGGCAACGTTTGGCCGCGGCCTAGATTCGGAATCACGAGCGAAACGCTAGTGGAGCTGGTCGTAAAGGTCTACTGGGATCGCGAGATGGCTACAGTGCCGGTTGCCCGAATCACCCGGTGGTTAACTATGCTTAAGTCGTATAATCTTTCCCAGTGATCACGGTTTCCAAAGAGGACTATCTTAAGGCAATTCTTGCGGCGGAGAGCGAGGGCGAGACTGTCATCTCGGCTACGCTGGCCCACTGGCTGTCGGTTTCGCCACCTGCGGTCACCATGGCGCTTCGCCGGTTGAAAAAAGATGGACTGGTGCGAGTACAAGGCGACGGGCACGTCGGGTTGACCCCAGCGGGACGCAAAATCGCGCGGCGGCTTACTCTTCGTCATCACCTTATCGAACGGATGCTGTCTGAGATTTTCGGGATGGAATGGTATCGGGTGCACGACGAGGCGGAGCGGTTGGAACACGCCGTTTCACCCGATTTCGAAGCCAGACTGCTGGCCAAGTTGGGCCGTGGGGGCGCTTGTCCGCATGGCAATTTAAGCGAGTTGGAGAGCCCCAGCAGCCGCCGCCGGCGGGGATTGGTGCTGCTGGCCAATGCCGAAGCGGAAAAGGACTACGTTGTCAGTGGAATTTACGAAAGAGACCGGCACCTGCTGGAATTTCTCGAAGGGCGCGGCATTCGTCCCGGTGCGCGGGTGCACGTGGCGGGGCGGAACTACGATCAAACGCTGACGCTCGCGACCGATGCGGGGACGGTGGCGCTTGGCCATTCTGCAGCTGAGAAGGTGTGGGTGACCGGCGAGTCAGTACATCAGATTTCCCGGCGACCCAAATCATAGCCAGCCAATTCTTTTTCTGACATACTTAACCGTAGTTTACCCGCTAATGTATACTCAGGCTAACTGATTTCGCCATGAGTGTAGGTTCACAGCCGTCAGAGACCGAAGGTATCGGGAACGCAGACGAGACCGTCGTAATTACGCACGAAGACGTGGATCGGGCGCATGACCGTGTTCGCGTCTCCGCCGCCCGGGCGCGGCGCGGGTTTTTCTCCAATGCGCGCTTGCTGTGGCTGCTCGTCGGACCTGGAGTTTTGGTGATGCTGGGCGAGAACGACGGCCCCAGCATGCTCTCTTACGCGGCCACGGGAGCAAAGTTTGGCGTCGGGTTTTTTATTCCATTCGTCATGCTGACCTTTTGCATGGCGATTGTTGTACAAGAGATGACCGTGCGTCTTGGGGCCGCAACGCACCGGGGACACGCCGAACTGATCTTTGACCGCTTCGGGCCATTCTGGGGCTGGTTTTCGATGATCGATCTGGCCATCGGAAACTTTCTTACTTTAATTACTGAATTTATTGCCATACGCGCTGGACTGGGATTCTTCGGCGTGCCACCGTGGTTGGCGGTTCTGATTGCGCTTGTCATTTTATATGCGGCCTTAATGAGCCATCGTTATTGGACGTGGGAACGCATCACCCTTGCCGCAGCGGCATTTAATCTCGTGTTTATTCCGGTGGCGCTCATGACCCATCCGAATTGGCATGGGGTGGGCCACTCTTTGATTACGTGGCACCCGCTCCCCGGTTTCAATAAGGACACATTGCTTATCATACTGGCCGACATCGGGGCGACAGTCACTCCGTGGATGCTTTTCTTCCAGCAAAGCGCAACCGTAGATAAGGGCCTCACCACCAAAGACATTCGTTTTGGCCGTATCGATACCGTATTGGGAGCGGCATTGGCGACGGCGGCGGCTGTGGCCACTATTCTCGCTACGGCGCCGTTGTTTGCTCACCAGATGACCGCCGACAACTTTCAGGCGGCCGAGTTTGCCCAGGCCCTGCAGCCGCTGATCGGCCGCTTCGGCGCTTCATTGTTCGCTCTCGGCATGGTCGAGGCGGGAATTGTGGCCTCTATTACTATCTCAACTTCATCGGCTTACGCCTTCGGAGAGGTCACTCACAAACCGCATAGCCTCAATCTGCCGATTGGACAAGGCAAATCTTTTTACTCCGTACTGACGCTGTGCGCAGTGGCGGCGGCGGCCATCGTGCTCATTCCCGGGCTGCCGCTGGTCTACGTAGTTCTGTTGGTTAATGTGGTTGCAGTTTTGGCGATGCCGCCGGCACTCGTGTTTCTTTTCATGCTGGTGAACGACAAAGAAATAATGGCCGACCTGGTCAGTCCCCTGTGGGCAAACATACTAGCCGCGGGTGTTGTACTTGTTCTGGTCCTCGCCGGCGTGCTTTTCGGCGTCAGTGTTATTGCTCCAAATATTTTTGCCGTTCTAGGTGGAAAGTAGGAAAGCGTGGCAAAAGATAAAGTGAATAAAGGATTTCGGGTCAACGCCTTTGATCAAAGCTCGGAGTCGAGTGATGGGGATAATAGTTGGGTGCTTTCGTCGCTCGAGCACGACCAACTGGTACGGGCAAAGAAGCATCCCATTCCCCGGCGAAGCTTGAAAGGCGCCGAACTCGCAGTGCTTTGGGGGCTTCGAATCTATCTGTTGTTTATGATGGCAGTTGTCTTTTACCAGATATACACCGCTACGCGGTAGGTGGAAAGGATCACTCTACTTGGGTAGAATCAGTTGGGGCTCGAAGGATGGAACAAGTATTATGGCGACGAAGAGGTTATGGCAGTTTGCACTTTGCCTGGGTGCGTTTCTGGCACACGGTTTTAGTCCGCTTAATTCATTAGCTCAATCTGGGACAGTGGATTCCGCTGGTCAGTCTACGGCATCAGCTAACCCAACTGGGATTACAAAACTAAATCACATCATTTTCATGGCGCAGGAAAATCGTTCGTTTGATCATTACTTTGGCGAAATGCGCCAGTACTGGGCGGACAACGGTTATGCCGATCGATCTTTCGACGGCTTGCCGCAGTTCAATCCGTCGACCGGCTTGCTGCCGCACTACGGGCCGCCTCCAACCAATCCGGGTTGCGACCCCGCCGATCCGCCGCCTAAGGATTGCACAATCGACGGCAATAGTCCGAAGATCGAATCGTTCGAGTTGATTACGCAGTGCACGGAGAATACGAGCCCGTCGTGGAACGAAGCCCACGTGGATTGGGATTATTACGATCCGATGGGCAAGTCCGCGGCGAAGTTGAATGGTTTCGTTTATACGGCGGCTCACGACGCCAGAGCCGACGGCTTCTACGACTACGACGGCAAACGTGCCATGGGGTACTACGACAGCGGTGACCTCAATTACTACTACTTTATGGCGTCCAACTTCGCCACTTCGGATCGCTGGTTCAATCCGGCGATGGCTCGGACTCATCCGAACCGAGAATACCTGGTGGCGGCTACTTCGCAGGGAGACGCCTATCCCATTGGGACCGACAACGGTGACAAGAATTTGCTTACGGCCACGACTATCTTTCAAGAGCTTATAAATGCGGGCGTGAGTTGGAAGATCTACGTGAATCCTACACACACCGGTTGCAACGGGCCACCGTATAATCCGGCTTGCTTGCTGCAAACCAGTTACATTAAATACTTCCAGTGGGGGCAGACGATTCCGACGAAATACCCGAAGAATATAGGCACGATCGGCGTTACCAACTCCGATTTCGAAAACGATTTGCGGAATGGCACCTTGCCCGCAGTCGCGCAGATCGAGCCTGCTACGGATGCCGGACTGGACGAGCATCCTTCTTCATCGGACTCATCCCCAAGCCGGATGCAGAATGGAGCTTTGTATGTCTCTGAGATCATCAACTCGGTGATGAGCAGCTCTTCCTGGAAAGATTCCGCCTTCATTCTCACTTACGACGAATTCGGGGGGATCTATGACCACGTTTCGCCGCAGCCAGAGCCCAGCCCCGATGGCATTGCACCTAAGGATCTTCTGCCTGGCGATATTTGTAACAAGGGCCAGACCGGCCCTACTTGCAACTTTATTTATAGCGGCTATCGGGTTCCGCTGATCGTAGTTTCACCCTACACCAAGAAACACTATGTCTCACACACGGTTGCCGATACTACAGCGATTCTTAAATTGATTGAGACTCGCTTTAATTTGCCATCGTTAACTAAGCGGGATGCCGCGCAGATGAATATGACCGAGTTCTTCAATTTCTCGAATCCTGCGTGGATGACTCCGCCGACTCCGCCGGTACAGAACACCAGCGATCCTTGCTATCTGAACAAATTGCCGTAGGCAGTTCGCCGACTCTTGAAAGCTTGATCAGATAGCCCGCTTGCGGACGAATAGAAAGCCCGCCACGGGAAGGGGTCCGGGCGGGCTGATACGAGGTGGGCGCTTCTCAGGCGCCCACCTCGTGCTTAGAAGTATTGTGCTGTTTCCGTACGAAGAAGGTAATTACACGGATGGCGAATGCTCAGGTGCGTTGAGCCAGGCAGGCTTCACGTTCGTGTGAGAAGACCTTACTAAAACTTAGGCTTGGTGTGGGGGATTCCCAATTTCTCGGCCATTCTTACCAGCTCAGGCAAAGAGTCGGCACGCATCTTTCGCATAAGTTGGCCGCGATGCACCTTAGCCGTGGTTTCGCTGGTTCCAATCTCGGCGGCGATTTGCTTGTTAGGAAGTCCGCGAATCACCAGCGGCAGCACCTCTCGTTCCCGCGGCGTCAGCCATTCCATACGATCCCGGAGTGTGGCAATTTCCGCCTCTTGCTGGCGTCTTTTCTGGTCGAGCTCGAGGGCGGCGTGAATGGCATCCAGCAGATCCTGATCGCGGAACGGCTTGGTTAGGAACTCGACCGCTCCCGCCTTCATGGCGCGAACCGACATTGGAATATCAGCGTGCCCGCTAATAAAGATGATCGGAATGGGATTGTTGTCCTCAGCCAGCGTGCTCTGGAAATCTAGCCCACTGATTCCTTTCAATCTGATATCGAGGATCAGGCAGCTCGGCACCTCCGGCCGTGTGGCTCTTAGAAATTCCTGCGCTGAGCTGAAAGTTTCCACTCCGTAGCCGACGGAGCGGATCAGGCTGGCGAGTGCGCTGCGGATGGCTCCATTGTCGTCGACCACGAACACGATGGATTCCGGTTCCGTCATTTGGGCTACGCTGCCTTTGGCAAGATCACTTGAAAAACTGCTCCTTGCGCCGGCCCGGTCTCAGCCCGCAAGCGACCGCCATGAGCTTCGACGATGGAACGGCTGATCGACAGCCCCATTCCAATTCCTTCTGGCTTGGTGGTGAAGAATGAATCGAATATCCGGGATGCTTCCTCGGGGTCGAGTCCTTTGCCAGAATCTTGAACCTCGATCATCACGCCCTCCACGTCCATGGCCGATTTGATGAGCAGTCTCTTTGGGCGGTCGTTGACGTTACTCATGGCGTCGATGGCATTCATGATCAAGTTCAGCATGACCTGCTGCAACTGGACCCGGTCGCCGAGCACAGGGGGAAGATCAGTTGCCAGTTCAGTGCGAGTGGCAACGCCGCCGGTAATAAGCTCCCGGTGGGCGAGGGCCAAGACATCTCGGATGACTTCATTCACATTCACTACTTGCGGTTGGGGTGGCGTCTTCTGCAGCAAGGTTCGCAGTCTCTTGATCACGCCGCTAGCCCGATTGGCTTCATTCATGGCGTTGGCCATGGCTTGCCGGGCTTCGTCCAGATTGGGCGGCTGTACAGCGAGCCAGTGCAGCGACGCGCTGGCATTGGTGGCCACCGCCGCCAGGGGCTGGTTGATCTCATGCGCGATCGATGCCGTCAACTCGCCCAGAGTAGCAATGCGCGCCACGCGAGCCAGTTCGGCCTGCGATTCCTGCAGCGCCTGTTCCGCTTGCTTGCGTTGGGTGATGTCATGGCTGACATTGGCGATGCCGATGACGTGGCCGTAGTCGTCCAGTACCGGGAAAGCGCGCACCTCGACAAGAACCGGTTGTTTAGTGACGAAACGCTTAAGGGCCAACTCGCCGTGCCAAGGCCTGCCGGAAAGGAGCAAGGGGAGGCCTTCCCGGCCAAAGCGTGCTCCCTCCTCCGCTGAAAGATAGTCCCATATCTGAGTGGAAGTCACCACTGCGTCGCCTTCAATTCCGAGCATCTCCTGACCCGCCCGGTTCACAAACAAGACTTTCCCCTCTGGAGTAGCTATGCCAATGAAGTCTGGGCTGTTCTGCACGACCGCAACCAGCCTTTGTCTTTCCTGTTCTGCCAGCCGTTGTTCGGTAACGTCGCGCTGGATGCCCCAGGTGCGCACCAGCATTCCGTTCTCCACAATGCCGATCATGCTATTTACGAAGACCTTGGGGTTGCCTTGCATATCGACTTCGTGAGACTCCCGCTCCAGCACTCGGAAACCGGAGCGGATGTATTCACGAGTGAGCTCGACATTGCGCGGGTCGTTGGGGTCGAGCGTTTCGGTCAGCCGTTTGCCAACGAAGTCTTGTTGGGAGCTTAAGCCATACATTTTGGCAATGGCATCGTTGCATTCTGCCAGGTAGGAATCCCGGAGGATGTGTTGCACCAGTTCATCCTCAGGCAAATCCACCGGAATGGGAGCATCCAAGTCCTGGCGGAAGATGCCTTCCGAACTCTGGGCGACGAAATTGCGGTAGTTCTCTTCACTGCGCCGCAGAGCCATTTCCGCCCGTTTGCGCTCGGTGATGTCGCGGACCACGCTCACCCTGTAGATTCGGTCAAGGTAGACTTGCTTGATGCTGACTTCCACGGGGAACGTCGATCCGTCCTTCCGCTGGTGAAGACTTTCGAAGACTGCGGATCCTGAATTTCGCAACTCGCCACTAACACTTAGGTTCAGCGATTCGGCGTTGGGTGAGATGTCGTGAATTCTCATGGACAGAAGCTCTTCGCGAGAATAGCCGAGGTCGGTGCACGCTCTTTCATTGACATCGATAAAGCGAAGGGTTTCCGGGTCAACCACCTCAATGGCATCGTTGGATTGGTCGAGCAACATGCGGAAGAGCCTGAGTGATTCCTCGGCTTGCTTGCGCTCGGTGATGTCCTGGCAAGTACCGATTAGGCGCGCCGGTATGCCTTGTCCATCATGAAAAACTTTCCAGTGCTCCTCCAAGACTTTGACGCGGCCGTCTGCCATAACAATCCGGTATTCGACCGTGGAAGGCGCACCCGATTCGAGCGAAGCCTCAAACGCCGCATCCACTTTCGCACGATCCTCCGGATGAATAAGTTCGACAAAGCCTGAACGCTTGGGGTGAAAATAGGAGGGGTCGGTCTCAAAGATGCGGTGTGTCTGCTCGGACCAGGTTATGTCAAGACTCGGCAACTCGGTTTCCCAACTGCCCACTTTTGCGACCGCTTGGGCCTCGATCAAGCGGGCGCGTTCTATCTCCAATTGCTCTGCGATCTTGTGCTGCTCCCGCTCACTGGTTCGGAGGGCCTCTTCCGCTTGTTTGCGCTCGGTGATGTCCTGCAAAACACAAGCGACCCGGTCGATGCCGCTGGGGCTTTCGATGGGGAAGTAGGATATGGATAAGTGCCTTTCCCCGAGGTCGGAATACTTGTACTTCAACTCGTAGGTAACGACTTTACCCTGGAGACACTCGTCCAATTTTTCTTTGACGACCTCCTCGAAAAGCCCCGGATTCAACACCTCTGGGACTAAACGCCCCACGAGTTCTTCTCTCTCCACGCCGCGATAGTTCAGGAACGCGCGATTCGCGAGCACGTAGCGGTATTCCCGGTCAACGACACAGATCATCTCTTCCAGGCCTTCGACGGCTTCTTCGTATTCCCGCAGCCTGGCCTCCGAACGTTTGCGGTCCCTGATGTCGCGCGCGACCACCTCAATAGCCGGAGACCCTTTCCAGGTAATAGGAATCCCCGCCGACTCGACCTCTACGAACGACCCGTCGAGCGCGACCAGAGCGCACTCCATTGGGGAAGACGCTCTTCCTGTCTGGTAACAATGTTGGATTCGCTGCCTTATGAAGTCCCGGTAGTCGGGATGAACAATCTCCAAGATGCCCTTACCGACGAGTTGCTCTGGCTGCTGCGCGCCCAGCAATCTGATGCCGAAGGGATTGACAAAAACGATTTTGTTTTCGCTATGAACGTACAGCGCGTCGGGGAGTGCCTCCACCAACTTCCGAAATCTTTCTTCAGTTTCCGCAAGCTCCCGGTTGACGGCTGTCAGTTGGCTGGTTCTTTCGGCAACCCGGCGCTCCAGGTTTTGGTTGAGTCGCTGAATTTCGGCGTGCGCGTGTCTGTCCACAGACGAGGTGATGACGGCGGCCACGAGCACGATCAAAGTCGCAATCATAACTCCGGAGCCACCAACGGGGCTGATGCTCACGGTGTGGGAAAGAATCGGAGGCGAGGCGGGGAAGAAAGTTGCGGCAGCCATGCCGGTATAGTGCATCGCGGAGATGGCAATCCCCATCACAATGGCGCTGCCAGCCCTTCGCCGAACGGTCCATCTCGTTTCCTCGCGTAGACCGAATGCCATCAGCAATGCAATGAGAGAGAATAAGACTGCGAGCAAGATGGAACACGCCACCAGCAAAGGGGAATACCGGGTAATGGCAGGCATTCTCATTGCGCCCATCAAGCTGTAGTGCAGGCCGGCGATGCCGACGCCCATAACGATGCTGCCAGTCACGGTATCGGCCCGACTCATCTTCTGACCGCTGGTCACGTACAGTGCGACTGCACAGGCGAAGATGGCGACCGAGAGTCCGGCTAAGAGTGTTGGCCAGTGATAATCGACGGGTACGGGCAGGTGGAAGGCCAGCATGCCCTTGAGGTGCATCGTCCAAATGCCGATGCCCATTGCAATGGAGCCACCGCTCAACCAAGCCCAGGGAACCCGGCCGGTGGCGGCAGCTACGCGTCCGGTGAGGTCTAGCGCGGCATACGACGCAGCAATGGCTATCAGGACCGAGCGAGCCACCTCGCTGTAGTCGTACCAACCGGTCATCGGCGCGATCGCGGAGACGGGCATGAGAATGTCCCCGGGGCCCGTTTGGATGCGGCTCCAAACTTAATACACGAGACTACCAATCGACTTGCTGACTTGGCACAGAGCTTTAGCAACCCGAATTGTTCAGGTCACTCAGGCTTTTAGCAGCCAATCCACCAGCAAACGGTGATTCTTCGCGTGCAGCTTTATTTGGCCGCAGTCTTCACATATAGCCGCCGAGACCGTCCCTGAATATACGGGACCATCAACATCGTCCGGGCGGACGAACTCCAACTTCACCAAAGTGCTTACCACTTTGGGATGCTGGCATTTCTCCGGAGCCATCTTTCCCCCCTCGGGCGACCGGTTTCATACCGCATGTTCGTTGTTTACGGCGTCAGTTGAAGCCAATTGAATCAACTGAATAAATAATTTCGGCTAATCTACACCTAATAACTGGCTTGTCAAGCTTTTCCTCCGCTTTAACTTTCTCTTGGAAGGAAGTTAGCAGCTTTAGAAGGCCAGATTGGCACGGCATTCTGCGTTTGCGAGTCTAAATTAGCGTTCAAGGGTATCGCTGGAATCTAAACCTTCGTAAGGCTTTCTGTGCAAATCGATAAGCCAGGTGCACGAACGCAGCATAGATTCTCAACCTTCTCGGTGCTACTTTCACATACGCAATGTTCGAACTAATGCTGCAAAGCCCTCCCCCAAGGCTCACCATCAAGTCCCGTAAAGGAGATATGAACGACGAACGCTCAAGATCCAGCCTGGATGAAATCATAGGCGACACTCCGCAGCTCAAACAAATGCTTCAGTTGGCAATGAAAGCGGCTGGTACCGATGCTCCCGTGGTGATCCTCGGGGAAGCGGGATCAGGTAAACGGCTGATCGCTCGAGCCGTGCATCGTATAAGCGCCAGGAGACACGAGGGTTTCGTCACGGTTAACTGCGCGGCGCTGGGGGAGAATAGCCTGGGGCCGTACATATTCGGAGGCGGGGATGAAGTTGAGAAACCCGGCCAGCTTGAAGTGGCAAACAAAGGAATCCTTTTTTTGAACGAAATCGCGCTCACTCCGCTCGGTGTTCAGAGCAGGCTGCTTCGCCTGCTGGAACGCCGCGAATTTGAACGAGTGGGTAGCACGCACACCATTCCAGCGAATGTGCGCCTGATTGTTAGCACTAAATACGATCTTGGGGAGCGAGTCGCTGAAGGA
>Ga0073928_10005089_pt1 | contig 18721 bp, 15 predicted proteins | sample PaiPotPPA55metaG_FD_76969 | JGI IMG/M metagenome (GOLD analysis project Ga0073928, IMG submission 76969) | Iron sulfur acid spring bacterial and archeal communities from Banff, Canada, to study Microbial Dark Matter (Phase II) - Paint Pots PPA... ... | reverse complement strand
CATCCAGTCCGCCACGCGGGTAATGCTGACTTCCTCCAACGGCGTGTTGGCCACGAATGTGGCCGCTGTGAAGTTTGATTTTACCAGTCCGGCTTCGGAGAACGGCTATTGCGGCTACGCCGGTATCAACGTGTTCGGCGCCCCAAGCATCCCTCCGGCAGCGTCGGCGGCATTATTGAACGCGACGTTTCTTTCGCCGGATGAATTTGTAATGAACATCGGCAATCTGGCGGTGGGTCGGAACTATGCGCTCCAAAGCACCACCAATCTTTCACCCGCCGTCTGGTCCACCGAGACTAACTTTGTCGCCGCGACGGCTTCCGTTGCGGTTTCCAATACTACCGACGCCGCCACGCAAAAATTCTACCGGATTGTGGGAAATTAGTGGATTTTACCCGCCAGTCGGACGAATGGTTCGCAGAAGTCCCCAGCTTCCGGCCAACATCGAGCGTTCGAATCCGCCGTCACCCTTGAAAGCACTTGACTGAAGTTCTCCTGGACGATTCCTATTCTTGCTGTCTTAAGAGCGACGCCGACCCGCCATGAAAAACTATTTTGTTTATCTGCCGAAGCAAACGGGCAGTTCGATCTGGGGGTGCGTGACGACGGCGGCCGGCTTCACAAACATCCTGCCTAATAAGCCTTATCCCCCGGGGCAACATCCTTTGGACCACTACTTCAATTGGAACAAGGGCCGCGTGCTGCAAAGCTATCAGATTATTCTGATTTCGGCCGGCACGGGCATGTTCGAATGCGCTGCCTTCCCGGGCATTCAGTCTGTCGAGCCGGGAACGATCATGGTTCTATTTCCGGGAATTTGGCATCGTTACCGGCCAAGGCCCGAGACCGGCTGGGTCGAGCACTGGATCGAATGCCAGGGCCCGGTATTCGACGCAGCCGAGCGCGCCGGCCTGATCCAGCCCAGGCACAGCCTGTCGAAAACCGGATTAATCCACGACTTGAGCGATTGCTTCGAGCGCTGTCACAGCCTCGCCCGGCTGGACGCCATGGCCAACCAGGATTTGCTCTCGACCCTCGCGTTACACCTGCTGGCCTTGTTGGGCCACCTGCGCCGCGGCGAACGGGGTTTCACGAAGGCCATCGACGATGTCGTCCAGCGCGCACATGCGCTCATTGCCTTGCGCTGCCAGGAACCTCTGGACCTGCCGGCTTTGGCCGCCGAACTCGGCGTCGGCTATTCGAACCTGCGGCACAGTTTTATTTCCCGCGTCGGCATCAGCCTCAGGCAGCACTATCTGAATACACGCATTCAGAAAGCCCAGGACCTGCTGATTAACACCGCGAAGTCCGTCAAGGAGGTCGCCGAAATCCTGGGCTTCGAGTCAGCCTCCCATTTTTCAAAACAATTCAAAACCCGGATTGGGAGTTCTCCCAATTATTGGCGGGACAATCGCGCCAAACGTCCTCGGTAATCTGGAATATGATCCATTCGAAAAGTATTTGGCTTGGTGACTGGCGCGTAAGGCGCGCCTGTCACGTGGCAACTGCGATTTCGTGCATTCTCCGTAAACTTGGTTTTATTATTTACATCTTGTGAATACATGTCGCATAGGACTTTTTGGCGTTGGCCTGGATACATATTGGCCGCAATTCGATGGATTAAAGGCGCGGCTGGAGAACTATCTCGAGCAGGTCGCCGCCAAGCTTGCGCGTCCGGGGGCTGAGATAGTCAATCTCGGCATGATAGACTCGCCACCCAACGCCCTGGAGGCGGGTCATCGCTTCCGGCGTGAAGATGTGGATCTGATTTTCATCCATGTCACAACCTACGCTTTGTCGGCGACCGTCTTGCCGGCAGTGAAGCGGGCGAAGGTGCCGGTGGTGGTGCTCAATCTCGCCCCGGAACCGGCGATGAACTACGCAAGTTTCAACCGGCTGAAGGATCGCACGGTGATGACCGGTGAATGGTTGGCAAATTGCAGTGCCTGCGCCGTCCCGGAAATTGCCAACGTCTTCGCACGAGCCGGCATTTCCTTCCAACAGATCACGGGAATTTTGCACGACGATCCGGTTTGTTGGGATGAGGTGGATGCCTGGGTCGAAGCAGCGCGCGTCGCCAACATCATGTTCCATAATCGCCTCGGCTTGATGGGACATTATTATGGAGGCATGTTGGATGTGACCTCCGACCTGGCCCAGCATTGCGCTACTTTCGGCGGCCATATGGAGATTATCGAAGTGGATGAACTGGCCCAGTTGCGCCGTGAAGTGTCACCCGCGCAAATCGCGGAGCGTGTGAAGGAATTTTACGAAAAATTCGAGATCGGACCGGATTGCGTTCGCGAAGAGCTCGAACGGGCAGCCCGAACATCTGTAGCTTTGGATCGGTTGGTCTTGGACCACGATCTTGGTTCCCTGGCGTACTACTACCGCGGCACGGGCAATAATGAAAACGAAGATGCCGTCAGCTCCATTATTCTTGGCAACTCGCTGTTGACTGCGCGCGGAATTCCGGTGGCTGGCGAATACGAGATCAAGAACGCGCAGGCAATGAAAATCATGGACGCTTTTGGCGCGGGCGGTTCGTTTACCGAGTATTACGCCATGGACTTCGAAGATGACGTGGTGCTGATGGGGCACGACGGTCCTGGCCATATCGCCATCGCGCAAGGCAAAACCAAGGTCCGTCCCCTCGATGTGTATCACGGCAAGGTGGGACGCGGGTTGTCGGTCGAGATGTCGGTAACACACGGTCCGGTAACTCTGCTTTCCGTAGTCCAAACCATGGAGGGAAGGATCAAGTTATTGGTCGCCGAGGCCGAATCAGTCCCCGGCCCGATTTTGGAGATTGGAAACACCAACAGCCGTTATCGGTTCGGCATTGGCGCCCGCAGGTTTGTCAACGAGTGGAATTCCCACGGTCCGGCGCATCATTGCGCCGTCGGCGTGGGGCATATTGCCAACAAGATTCGAAAGCTCGGGCTGATGTTGGAAATCGAAACGGTTTGCGTTTGTTAATCGGCCAATGGACGGAACTCGTTGCCTTCCGACAAATTGAAAGTGGAGCCAACGGTCAGAATTGAACTGACGACCCGCGCTTTACGAAAGCGCTGCTCTACCAACTGAGCTACGTTGGCGTCCGGGATTCCTGACGCGCTCAAAAAAACCCGATGAAATCGAATCATTCGATAACGCTCCTATTCATACTGGAAGGCTCGAGGGAATGCAAGCCGGTGCTGGGGCCGTTCCGCTTCAGCGGAGTTTCCGCGCGGCTAAATGTTGAGAGGAGGTCGCCAGAGGATCAAGCGGCAATGGCTTCCGTGTTCAGGCCGAACTGGAGCCGAGTTTTTTTTCGAGTTCGCCGATGCGCCTGATCAAATCCGGCAATTGCTGAATGGCGATCATTTCGCGTTTCGTTTTGCGATCGGGCTGGGCAGGGTAGCCGAACCATTTTTCGCCATCGGGGATATCGTGCATGACGCCGGACTGGGCGCCGATGGTCACGCGATCGCCGATCTTGAGATGTCCCGCCAGTCCGGATTGACCACCCAGCACCAGGTAACTGCCCACCTTGGTGCTGCCGGCGATGCCTGCCTGCGCCACGATGATGGCGTGTTCGCCCAGGATGACGTTATGGCCAATCTGGACGAGGTTGTCGATTTTGGATCCCCGGCCGATGATGGTCGGTCCGAGTGCGCCGCGGTCCACCGTGACGTTGGCGCCCAGTTCGACATCGTCCTGAACGATCACGTTTCCGATTTGCGGCACTTTGCGGTGGATGCCGTCGTCCTCGACGTAGCCAAAACCATCGGCCCCTATGACGGCGCCGGCGTGAATGCGCACGCGGTTGCCAATCTCCGTGCCAGGATAAATGACCACATTGGGGAACAGTCGGACGTCCTCGCCGAGCTGGCATCCGGCCCCGACATGATTCCCTCCCTGCAAAACCGAGCGCGGACCGATCCGCACTGCTTCGCCCAGGATGCAATACGGACCGATATGGGCGGACGCGTCGACTTGCGCGGACGCCGGAACGATGGCCGTGGGATGGATGCCGGGGGCGAAAACCGGTTCGGGAGAAAACAGCGGCAACACCTTCGCAAAGGCAATGCGGGCGTTGGGCACGCGGATCAAAACCTTGCCGTCGGAACGGAATGGGCCATCGATGATAATCGCCGAAGCCGCACTTTGCTCAGCGCGGGCGAAATAATTCTCATTTTCGGCAAAGGTTAGGTCGCCGCTTTGGGCGCGGTCCGCCGGGGCAAAACGGGTGATTTTCAGCGCTGGGTCGCCCATGACCTCCCCTCCGATGTGTTTGGCAATTTCAGCAGCGGTAAAAGACATAATTGACTCGGCAGCCGAAGGCCACTATAAAGGCGGCGGCAGCTATTTCAATCCCAACTTTTGATATGGCCAAAACACTGCGGGTCGGGATGGTCGGCTATGGCTTTATGGGCAAGGCTCATTCCAACGCCTGGCGGCAGGCCCCTCATTTATTCCCACTCAAAGCCAAACCGGAACTGCACACCATTTGCGGCCGCAACAGCGCGGCCCTTCAGGCCGCCCGCGCCCAGTTGGGCTGGCAGTTTGCCACCACTGACTGGCGGGAGTTGGTGGAATCGCCTTTGGTGGATATCGTCGATATCGTCACGCCGAACAATTCTCATGCAGAGATCGCCATCGCCGCGGCTCGGGCGGGAAAGCACGTGCTCTGCGAAAAGCCGCTGGCGTTCAACCTCAAAGAAGCCGAAGCGATGTTCGCCGCCGTGCAGAAGGCGAAGGTGGTCCACATGGTCTGCCATAATTACCGCCGCGTCCCCGCCATCGCGCAGGCCCGGAAATTGATTTCGGAGGGCGCGCTCGGAACGATTTACCACTGCCACGCGCGCTATGCGCAGGATTGGCTGGCGGACCCGGAGACGCCGATGCGTTGGAAGCTGCAAAAGGACATCAGCGGCAGCGGCACCCTCGGCGACATCCAGGTTCACGTCATCGACCTCGCACGCTATCTGGTCGGTGAATTCAAGGAAGTTTGCGGAATGCTGGACACGTTCGTCAAAGAACGGCCGGCCGCGGCGCCGCCGGGCGCGCGGCAGAGCGCGGCAGCCAAGGAAAACCAACCGCGCGTCAAGGTGAACGTGGACGATGCGGCGCTGGTGATTGGGCGATTCGAAAATGGCGCCGTGGCCAATCTGGAAGCCACCCGTTACGCGCCGGGCCGGAAAAACCAGATGGTCATCGAAATCAACGGGGCCAAAGGCTCGCTCTACTTCGATCTCGAGGACATGAACCGCCTCAAGTATTTTGAATCGGCCAATGCCCCGGACCGGCAGGGCTTTCGCGATACGCTCGTGCTGCAACCCGGCGGCGTCCATCCCTATGTGGGCCAATGGTGGCGCGCCGGCCACGCGCTGGGCTACGAGCATACCTTCGTCCACGCCATGGCCGATTTTCTCAACGCCTGCATCGACGGAAAATCCGTGCAGCCGACCTTCGAAGACGGGCTGAAAAACCAGCGCGTCATGCACGCCATCCAAGAGTCCGCCAAAACGCGGAAATGGACCAAAGTGTAGAACGCGATTGCTCTGAGTCTTGGCGCATGTCCCCTCACTGCGAGCTAAGTGAGCCAATGTCACAGCCCCAGAGGGGCGAAAGAAGATAGCCCGGGGCAAGCGAAGCGAAGCGACCTGCCTGCCACAGCGCGGAGCGCGATGGGGAGCGCAGGCCCGGGTACCAGCCCACCAACAATGATGTCCCTCTCCCCTTCGGAAGGGGAGAGGGCAGGGTGAGGGGTTCCTCGGCTTTCTCATGGGATATTCATCGGCTGGAACGGAATTTTTAACCTTACATGGCTTTACATAGCTTTACATCGCACCGGGTTGGCGGGTGATGGTCCAAGCGTTTTGAGTACATGGGTGCGTAGCATTTTCTATTACGCGCTTTCGGCTGGACCCCCCGGCCCATATGTTTTTTTGGCGCAACTTGCTGCAACTTGGCGCGACTTGGCGCAACGAACCGGAAATGGTCCGTCCGGATTCGGGAGCCTGGGCGCGGCAAGACGTGCGCGACGGCGCCAGCACGCTCCATCATCATATCTTGCGGGAAAAAATTCAAAGGCTTGACTGGCCTTGACTCGGCTTGACTGCGGCCGTTGTTGGCGCGCGGCGCCAGGCATACAAGATCCCATTTGTGCGAATGCGCGTTTTCCCAACTGGCACCCGGCAAATTTTGCCCACCCTTCCGACTGCCTACCGCTCTCAATATTTTTTTGGTCGAAATTGGTCCAAACTGGTCGAAACCAGTCGAAATTTCCCGCGTTCTCCTGGACCAGCCCCACCCCCTCTTCCGCGCCCCCGAATGCGGCTTTGCGGGCCTCGACGAAACAAGGCAAAACCGAAGCCTGGCTTGCCGCAGCACGCCATGCGCGTCGGCATCCGAACGCCCAGCCAGCGCGTCTCCCGAGACTGCGTAATTCGAAGGTTTGACTGGGTTTGACCCGGTTTGATTGAGGCCACTGGTCCAAGAAATCGCTTCATTCCACTGTAGAAGACGACGTAAGGAGACTCTAATATCTCTGTCCGCTGGACCCCTCCCGCTCTCTCTCCAGCAGCCTCGCCCGGCTCCAGCCGGGCCGAAGACTCGTCAGCGTCCCGGATTCCTCGAAGTTCGCCCGCCGGCCTCGTTTCAGTTATTCTGACCATGCGACACCTACTAACACATGTAAGACCACTTGTCAATATCAAATATTCAAATACTAGTAATATTTCTCATGTTTGGACCTCCATCCAAGACCCCCTTGTGCAGTTCGTTGGCCTTTGCTTTATCGTTTCTGCCTTAGAAAACGGATTAATAGCTGAAAGCAATGGTCGTCGTTCACTCCTGGCAAGCGAGACTTGAGCAACGCGTAGGTTTCCGCGCCGATGTCGAGGGGTTGCGCCGGTTCCTGGACCGTTGGACCAGCTTCAGCAGGTGGCAGTTCGGCGAGATTTTGTTGTACCGCTACGGCGATCCTCTGGGAGGTGACTTCACCAAGAACGTGTTCGAGGTCCTGCCAAGTCGTGCGGGTGATCCAGCAGCGGACCTGACCGTCGTTAATAATTTCGCCGATCACAGTAAAGATATAAACGTTGGGGTCGTTCGGTGGAGGAACGTCAAAGTACGGTTGAATTTTCGCGCCGGCCGAGGTTGTGACAGAAAATCGCTTCCTGCCCGTCGCCTTGGAGTAAATCCAGAGGTTGCGACTGCCCTTGCGTGCCCCGCCTCCGCTCTCCACTCACTCGGCAGTGTAGTCGTCTGGGTTTGGCGGGCTCATCCTTTCCTCGAAGTAAAGGAACTGGCGGAGGCTTTCCTGCCACAAGAGCCAACCGGTACGCATATCAATTTCCGCACCCTGAGGCGCTTGTGTTCGGACTTTCCCAGTGCGGTCTTCAATTAACCCCGCGTACTGGCGAAGAATGTCCCGCATTGCTCGATCGGCGGAGACTCTGCCCGTCGGAACCCGGATGGAGCGAGTTGCCGCGGGGTGCATCAGAGTCTCGCCACAGGCACGAGCGATGTTCGTATCCGAGCGGTAGCAAAGCATTTTGTGTTCGACCCCGAGTCCCTCGTGCATCACGTCAATGTTGAGATTGCTCCAACCTCGATTTGGCAATCCTTTCGCGCGGCAATACACCTCGGCCCAGTCGCCCTCTTCAAGCTTGCGGCCCATCATGCGCGCAACCTTCGCAGCGAGAAGGCGATGCACGGCGTCGCGTTGCTCCACAGTGAAGGCGGCGAGACTCACGGTATAAGTTGCTAAAGAAGCGCGGGTTGAATAGGCTTTAGCTCAATCCCAGTTACTGCGGATTTTGCTTGGTTGCGGAATTCCTCGAAACCAATGAGTTGCCCCTTTTTTGGCAGAGATTCGGCAAGCCACTCGGCGTGAAGCTTTCGAAAATCCCATTCGTCTGTACGCGTCACGTGAAGATAGTGAACTCGGTATCGGTGTGGATCTTGTGCCACGCGCTGCCGTACAAATTCTGCGATGGCTATGTCGGGCGCACCGTTGTTCGCCCGCACGGGAACCGGATGATCCCCCTTGCGGCAGTGCAGCACCAGGTCGTAACCCACGGCATTTTCCGAAACGAACTGTTTGAAAGTGCCGTGCTCCTTATCGAAGGTTTGCGTGCCGCGGACGGCAAACCCAGCATCGGAAATGGCGTCCTGGAGTGCTTTCCAAACGTCCTCGGAAGAGTTGTGGAAAATTACTGTCATCCAGCCTTCGTCCTTCAATGCCCGGCGACACTCAAGAAACGCTCGTGTCAGAATGGAGCAATACTCGGCCGGGCCTTTGCCTTGTACCGCGTTGATGATTGCCTCATCAAGTGTGTCGGTGTGTTCACGAAGCCAGCTTTCCCAAAGGAAATTCATCTCCGAGTAATTGATGTTGCCTCCGAATGGCGGGTCAGTGAAAATATAGTCCACAGATTTATCCGGGACATGCGTAAGACTGCATGCCGATGCCCTGCGCACTTCCACATGGCGCCGAAGCTGAGGCGCGCTTCGAAAGTACCAGCTGATGGTATTCGCCTTGCGGTTAAATGTACGAAAGACGTTCTGCTCATTGGAAATGAACGGGACGTTGTAGTTCGCCGTGTTGCCACTGCCGCCCCAAAATCGAAACTCCGAGAAGACGGTCACTCGTTGGTAAAGAGAGGTCAGTGTGAAAAGGAGTTTGCCTGCAATTTCGGGCTCCGGCCACTGCTGTGCGCGACGCCATAGCCAAGCCATGGCGTAAAGGGCGCGACGAGTGTACGCTTGGTCAACTCGCTGAATACCAGCGGCGATTGGTTGCCGGGTGTTGATGCCTTGTGGGAAGCGGTCCGTCGGATACCATAGGTCCATGGGGATGCCTTCGGCCTCAATCCTTGCCAGGACCTTTTCGTCGTCTGCGGAAAGCGCGGTTGTTTGCTCTCTCAACCCTCGGACGCAACATTTGTAGCCGACCTGAACCGGATAGCGGTTTGTGCGCTTGAGGCCGCGCTTTTTCAAGTGGGCCTTACAGTGCGGGCACGCGAATTCGGAAAGAATTTTGCTCTCCCGGACACTCGGCTTTTCGTCACGTGCGACATCCCAAAGTATGAACTCACGGTCGCACGCAGGGCAGATGACTCCGTAGCTCCAGACCGTGTAGAGCATCGGAACCACCGTGCCGCAGTTTCGGCAGGATGTACCGTAAAGTCCCGCTTCCAGATCAGCGGCGTCCTCAAGAACTGTCCGGACTGCCTTCAGGTAGGCTGCCGCGTCCACCGGGGTGTTGAGGTGCCTGGCAATGAATGCGGCTGCTGGTGATATGTCACTGAGAAGAGCCGTCCGCCCGAGATTGCCCGCGGCAACGCCTGTCATTCCAGAACCGCAAAATGGGTCAAGGACAACCTCTCCGGGCTTCGTGTAATATTCCAAAAGTTTGGCGATGCCCTCCGGCGGAACTTTTGTGTGATAGGTGTGAGCATCATATACGTAAGTGTTCTTGCCGGCACGAATGCTCCCGGAAAAAGGTTCACGAACACAATCCGGGAGGGTAGCTGGTGCCTTGGTGGGCGCATCCCGAAGCTGGGATGCCAGTGATCTTGCTGATAACCGATAAATCCTCCGCTTGTTCGCGCTCGATTTTTGTTGGCGCTGTTTGCGCGGGCGCTTGTCTTTCGGTTTCAGCATCGTCTCGAGAGAAAATGAGGCAACGCGACTTGAAAGGCAAGATCGACGGCAGAGGCCATTTGGTTTGTTATCGGCACTCGTTTATGTCTAAGCTGGCCGGCGTTATGCCACTAAGTCCGAAGTTGGGAGCGGCGGAGGCGGCGGCCAATTTGGCCGACATCGCGCCGCGTTATACGCCACAGGATGCCATTCTCCAGGCCAGCCGGTGTCTGTTTTGTTTCGATGCGCCGTGCATTGCGGCCTGTCCCACGGGCATCGATGTGCCGTCGTTCATCGGGAAAATTATGAGTGGCAATCTCGCCGGAGCGGCGCGGACGATTCTGCGCGCGAACATCCTGGGCGCCAGTTGCGCCCGGGTGTGCCCGACCGAGGTGTTGTGCGAGGGCGCCTGCGTCGTGCTCGTGCGCGAGGGCGACCCGGTGAAAATCGGGCGGCTCCAGCGTTACGCGACGGACCACGTTTTCGAGAAAAAGATCCCGCTCTTCCATGCGCCCGCGAAGAAATCCGGCAAGCGCGTGGCCATTATCGGCGGCGGGCCGGCGGGACTCAGTTGCGCGGCTGAATTGGCCCAACTTGGGCACCACGCGGTCATCTTCGAAAAACAACCCCTCGCCGGCGGACTCAATACGTACGGCATAGCCTATTACAAGATGAAGCCGGAAGTGAGCCTCGAAGAAGTCGAGATGATCCGCCGCCTCGGCGTCGAGATTCGCTGCGGCGTCGAAGTCGGCAAGGACGTCTCGGCCGCGCAACTCGAGAGGGAGTTCGACGCCATCTTTATCGGGCTCGGCCTCGGGGCGGGCGCACGGATGAACATCCCCGGCGAAGATTTGCCGGAAGTCGTCGAGGCCTTGGATTTCATCCGCCAAATCCATACGCGGCCGCTGCACGAAGTCCCCGTGGGGAACCGCGTGGCGGTCATCGGCGGCGGCAACACCGCCATCGACGCCGTCACGCAGGCAAAACGTCTGGGCGCGGAAAAGGTCGTGCTGATTTATCGCCGCACCGAGACGGAAATGCCGGCCTACCAATTCGAGCAGGAGTTGGCCAAAGCCGATGGCGTCGAGTTTTTGTTCCAGGCGGCGCCGCTGGAAGTTTTGTCCGACGCCACCGGTGACGTGACCGGATTGAAACTAGCGCGGACCAAGAGCGTGGATGGAAAGTTGCAAATCGTGCACGGAACCGAATTCGTCGAACCGTTCGACATGGTCATCACCGCCATCGGCGAGCAGAAGCAGGCGGCCCTGCTCAAGAAACTGTTCCCCGCGCTCGAATTGGACCCGCGCGGCGTGGTGAAGCGCAGAGGCGAGAGCGGTCAGACGGGCCTGCCGCACGTGTTCACCGGCGGCGATTGCGGCAATGGCGGGCGCGAGGTAGTGAACGCGGTTGCCGAAGGCAAGAAAGCCGCCCGAGGCATCCACGCTTTTTTTGGCGGCGAAAAAACCAGCGGCCCGATTCAACCTTCGCGCTACGGTGTGAAAGGCGCGACGAACACGGCACCGGCACGGACCGAGAGCAGTGCCGCTCGGGCGTCCGGACCGACTTAAGGAGAAGGGATGATGAAATCCGAAACCCGAATTACGAAATTCGAAAGAAATCCGAAACCCGAATTCCTGAAACGGCACCCGGGGCACCTGCGTGCGAGCGAAAGCGGCGGCAAGCCGCACGCACTCCAAACGCTTCGCGAAATCCGCCGGGTTTCTGCGGCGCCGCTGATTTCCCAGCGGGGCCAATTACAATACTAGCTCCATGAAAAAATTCCTTGCCATCCTGTTGGCCCTGCTCTGCTTTCACTCAATGGCGGGGGCGGACGAAACTCCCGCCCAGCGCAACGCGCGGATGAAATGGTGGCGCGAGGCGCGGTTTGGCCTGTTCATCCATTACGGGCCGGTGTCGCTCACCGGTGAGGAGCTAAGCTGGTCGCGCGCCAATTCGAATCCCAAATGCCCGAACAAAGGAACGACGCCTGTCGAGGTTTACGATAATTTGTACAAGCGTTTCAATCCGACGAATTTCGACGCCGCCGAATGGGCCGGCATCGCCAAAGCGGCAGGCATGAAATACGTCGTGCTGACCGCGAAGCATTGCGATGGTTTCCTGCTCTGGGATTCGAAAGTGGACGCCTACAACATCAGCGCCACACCGTTCAAGTGCGACCTTTGCGGTGAATTGGCCAAGGCCGTGCGCCGGGAGGGCCTTCGACTGGGCTGGTACTTCTCGCCGATGGATTGGCGGGACCCGGATTTTCGCACGGAACGCAACGCCGCGTTCATTGTCCGGATGCAGGGCGAGTTAAGCGAGCTGCTCACCAATTACGGTCGGCTCGACGTCATGTGGTTCGATTTCGACGGCGGCGAACCGCTTTACGATCAGGCACGCACCTATGCGCTCGTGAAAAAATTCCAACCCAAGGCCATCATCGATAATCGCCTCGATTTGGGTGTCAACGTCAGCAATACGAAGATGCTGAGTCCCTTCGCCGATTATTACACGCCCGAGCAGCAAATTGGCGCTTACGACGACGAGCGTCCGTGGGAAACCTGCATGACGATCGGCAGGCAATGGTCGTGGAGACCCAACGACGATATCAAGCCGGCCACGGCGGTCATTGGCATTCTGGCGCGCACGGCCGGCGGCGACGGGAATTTGTTGCTTGACGCAGGCCCGATGCCCGATGGGCGCATCGAACCGCGGCAGGTCACGGTGCTCAAGCAAGTCGGCGCGTGGCTGCAGAAAAATGGAGAAAGCATCTACGGCACGCGCGGCGGCCCATTCAAGCCCGCCGAGTACGGTTCGAGCACGCGCAAAGGAAAAACGATCTACGTCCACGTTTTGAAATGGCCGGCCGGTTCGGTCGAGCTGCCGAACATCACAGCTAGAATCGTCGGCGCGAAATTGCTCAACGGGGGCAAAGCCGAAGCGAAACAAACGCCCGAGGGAATCGAAATCTCCGTCGCGCCCGGCAACCGCGACCCGAGCGACACGGTGGTCGCATTGAAAATCGATATGGATGCCATGAAGATTCCCGCCCTCGCGGCGCCGGTATCGCGATGAGTGTATGAATGCACCCCGGCCTTTCGTCATTCGTCGTTCGTCGTTCGCCGCAGTTTGTCTTGGCCTCACGCTGCTCGCCGGATGCAACAAGAGTTCAGAGCCGATGGTAGTCATTTATACTTCGCAGGATGAGGTCTATGCCGAACCGATCCTCAAGGATTTCGAGAAGCAAACCGGCATCCAGGTGCGGCCGGTTTACGACAGCGAATCGGTCAAGACGGTAGGTCTGGTCAACCGGCTGCTCGCCGAGAGCGGCAATCCGCAATGCGATGTCTTTTGGAACAACGAAGAATTCCGCACGCGGCAATTGGCGGCGCGCGGCGTCTTTCGCGCCACCAACGGCTGGGCCCAACTGGGCTATCGCACGCGGCTCATCGTCATCAACACCAACCTGGTAAGGCTGGCCCAGGCCCCGCGCAGTTTCAGCGAACTTACCAATGAAATTTGGCGTGGCAAAGTTGCACTGGCCTATCCCCTTTTCGGAACCACCGCGACCCATTTTCTGGCCTTGCGCCAGCATTGGGGCGACCCCGGCTGGCAGAACTGGTGCCGCGCCCTGGCCGCCAACAAGCCCTTTCTGGTCGATGGCAATTCGGTGGCGGTGCGCCTGGTGGGCAGCGGCGAGGCGTGGATTGGCTTCACCGATTCCGACGACATCGCGAGCGAGCAACGCGAGGGGCTTCCGGTCCTGGCGCTGCCCTTGAATGCCGAGACGCTGTTTTTGCCCAACACCGTCGGCTTCGTTCGCGGCGCGCCGCATCCGGCGGAGGCGCAACGATTATTCGATTACTTGCAGACGAGGGAAATTTCGCAGCGCTTGGTGGAGGTCCGCGCGCTCGAAGGCGCCACGTTCGACGCGAACCAGATCGATACCGGCTTGAAGGTGGATTGGGACGGTTTGCTGCGCGATCTCGATGCCGCAACGGCGGAGATGAGCGGGATTTTTTTGCGGTGAGGCGTGAAACGTGAGGCGTGAGGCGTGAAGGGAAAGCGGCGGGGCCGGAGATTAAGATTAGGATTAAGATTAAGAGTAGGAGCTGGAGGCCGCCACTTGACCATCCACCAGCTCGATGATTTTCGGCGCGCGGGCGGCGACTTTGGCGTCGTGCGTGGCCATGACGAGGGTGGTTTGCTTTTCGGTACGCAACGAGCAAAGCAGTTCGATGATTTCCTCGCCGGTGTGGGAATCCAGATTGCCCGTGGGTTCGTCGGCGAGGACCAGGTCGGGTTCGTTGATGAGCGCGCGGGCGATGGCGACGCGCTGCTGTTCGCCGCCCGAAAGCTCGTACGGCTTGTGTTCCATGCGCTCCGCGAGCCCGACGCGCGCGAGCAGTTCGCGGCCGCGGGCCGCGGCTTTGGCGGCGGGGGTTCGCGCCATGCGCGCCGGCAGGCAGACATTCTCGAGCGCATCCAATTCCGGCAGGAGATAATAGGCCTGGAAAACGAAGCCCACCTCGCGGTTCCGCAAATGCGCCAGTTCCGGTCGGGAGAGCGCCGCCAAATTCCTGCCGGCCAGCCGAATTTCGCCGCGGTCGGGTGTGTCGAGGCCGCCCAATAAATAAAGCAGCGTGCTTTTGCCGGCGCCGGAAGCGCCGCGCAACGCCAGGAAATCGCCGCGCGCCAATTCGACATCCACGCCGCGCAGCACTTCGAGCGAACGCCGCCCTAGGAGGTAGGTTTTGTAAACGCCCCTGGCCGCCAGCAAAAGTTCATTCATAGCGCAACGCCTCCACGGGTTTGAGCCGGCCCGCGCGCCATGCCGGAATCACGCCGCCCAGAATGCAAATGAAGAAGGCGCTGCCACAAATCAACAGGATGTCCCGCGGCACGATGACCGCCGGCAATTCGGTGAAGCCGTAAATCTGTGCGGGAAACAATTCGAAATGCGTCAGCCGATTCATCAGGTGCAGGAATTCGTTGCGATAGCGCAGCGCCAGCATCCCCAGCCCCAGGCCGGCGGCCACGCCCACGATGCCCACGAAACCGCTCTGGCTCAGGAACAAACCGGTGACTTGCAGGTCCGTCGCGCCCAGCGCCTTGAGCATCCCGATCTCGCGCGTCTTCTGGACTACAAAAGTAATCAACGCGCTGAGGATGCAGAGCGCGGCCACGATCATGATGAAGAACAGCAGATAGAACATCACGTTCTTCTCGACCACCAGCGCGCCCAGGATGTTCGAGTTTTCCTCCATCCACGTCGTGATGCGATATTCGGGCCCCGACGACCGTTGCAACTCACCCGCCGCGATCGCCGCCTGGTAAGGATCGTGCAGCATCACCAGCAATCCGCGCACGCTGTCGCCGAGCACGAACAACTCCTGCGCATCCTCCAGCGATGTGATGATGACCGAAACATTATATTCATAATACCCAACATCGAAAATGCCGCGCACTTCATACTCATCCGGCAACACCGTCTGCTCGCCTTCCTTGCCACGACTGTTTTTCAACTTCCTCAGTTCTTCCGGCGAATAGATGAGGAGGCGGTCGCCTACCGACAGGTGCAGGTTTGCGGCGAACTCGCTGCCCACGAGAAGTCCGCGATTGCTCACATCGAATTTGCCTTGCACGATGCTTTCCGGCAGCACGCTGATCTTCGATTCCAAGGCCGGATCGAGGCCGCGCAAATAGGGCGCGTCGACCTCGGACTGGCCGGTCTTGGGCTGTGTTTCGACAAGTACGCGGCCCACCACGAACGGCGCCACCGCGCGCACGCTGCGATTCGAGGATACCAGGCTCATGAGGCGGGGGTAATCCTTCATCGCTTCCTGCGGCTTGAAAATCTTGATATGCGCATTGAAGCCCAGGATTTTGTCGCGCAATTGCTGGTCGAAGCCGCTCATGACGCTGATCACAATGATGAGCACCGCGACGCCCAGGGCCACGCCGAGCACGGAAATGAACGTGATGACCGAAACGAACGTCCTCTTGGGGCGCAGATACCGCAGAGCCAGGAGCAGTTCGAACGGAAGTCCAGACATTCGCGGAAACTAAAGACGCGCCCCGCTCGTGTCAACGAAGTGTCAGGCGAAGCCTGCTGGTGGCATCGGGCAGATGCATTAGAATTCGAGAGGACTAACCAGGCAAAGCTACGCTTTGGGAGTTCAGTGGCCTGCCAGCCGAGCTGCCCCGATGCGAACATCGCCACCGCCGCCCTTGACATTCCGAGCGCGTTAGGTTCTTTCGGATGGGTGAAATCGGTTCTTTATCCATTCCTGGTGCTTGCGGTATGCGGCTTCGTCGCGAGCGTTGCCGTGCATATGCTGGCGTTGGCCGGCATCGTTTTGCCGGGTGCCCGTCTCGTTTGGGTTTTGCATCTGGGTATATTCGCGGTGTGGCTGCCGGCGGTATTGGTGGCCAACCGCCTCACGCGGGAGAACGGCGGTCGGTTTTCGTTGAAATTGGTCCTCTCGGGCTGCCCCCTCTGGATGGTGCGCGCCCTATATATTCTGTTCGCTTATGCCGCGTTGAACTTTGCGTTCCTGCTCATCGCCATGAACTCCCATCCCGATCCCCGAGACAGGCCGCTGACGTCGGTCGTCCGAGGCTACTCGGGCCATTGCATGATGTTCTACGGCGCGGCGTTCGCCATACTATACTCCTATACCCACCGCAAACCGTCGCGGGCACCGTGATCGTGAGAAAGCAAATTTTTCGAACGCCTCAAAATTCGCGACCGGGAGAGGGCCGCTTGAAAGGTCGAATCACCTGGCTGCGAAAAATCGGAGCGGCCCAATGGGCCTCCCCGACGGGAGCAAATTGATTGTGCCGCAACCACCAGTCCTTCAATAGCCGTGCGATTTCCGCGTAGTGAAAAACATCCGCCGGCTTGGCGATGACGGAATTCGCGCCGAGCTCGTACGCCAACCCGACATCGCCCATATATTGCGAGGAAGTGAATACAATCACCACGATGGCGCTCAGATGGGGCTGCGCGCGAATCCATTGCAGCACCTCGCGACCCGATTGGCGTGGTAGTTTCAGGTCCAGCAAAACCAGCCCCGGCAACGGATACCGGTTGCGATTGCCAAAGGCCCCCGTGCCCGCCAGATAATCCACAGCCATTTGCCCATCCGTGGCGACATGGACGGCATTGGAGATGCCGGCTTGCCGGAAGGCGTGTTGCAGAAGGAACACATCATTCGCGTCGTCTTCCACCTGAAGGATACACGTATTGGTCATACTCTTTGTTCGTCCAGCTTACCAGAAAAGCGCTGTTTTGTCCAAAAAAAGAACTTGCCAGTCGCCGCGCTCCTCGTAGAGGCGAAACGCATTCCAGGTCATTTCGGCAGCGCAAAAGCCACATACGCGTCCCCGAACGGCGGCCCGAGATGCCCCACTCCGGTCGCCGTAATTACGACATACTGCCGACCGCCGACCCTGTAGGTCGCGGGAGGGCCGCTGCCGGCCCAGGGCAGCTTGGCGGACCAAAGTTCCTGGCCCGTATCCTTGTCAAAGGCCCGGATTTTATTGTCGCGCGTGCCGGCGCAAAAGACCAGGCCGCCCGCGGTCACGATGGGTCCGCCATAGTTTTCGGTGCCGGTTTTCGGCACGCCTTGCGCCGTAAGCTCCGGGAATTCTCCCAGCGGCACTTTCCAAAGCAGTTTCCCGGTGTTCAAATCGAGGCAATTGAGCGTGCCCCAGGGCGGCCGATTCGCCGGATAGCCTTCGTTGTCATAAAACTTCGGATAGCCCCCGAAGCTATACTTGGGACGCTCGCCTTTCGGCGTCTCGGCGGGCGTCTCGCGATCCCGCACCATCAGGAAATCGACCAGCGCTCGCAGGTCTGCGTCGCTCATCTGCGGGTTCGCCGGCATGGCATTTTTGCCTTCGCGAATCTGTTTGATAATCGTCTCGTCGGCTAATCGATGTCGCACGCCGCGCAAGGGCGGAGAAATTCCCACGCCAAGGCGGTTCGCGCCGTGGCATTGGGCGCACACAGTGTCGTATACTATCTGTCCCCGTGTCTTTGCCGCCTTCGGGTCGTCCGGCGGATCGTCGTCGCGAAAAATCGAAAGTGCCCAGCCCATGTGGGTCGACGTGACGTAAAGCCGCCCCGAGTCCGGATCGATGCAAGCGCCCGTCCATTCACCCCCGCCATCCACGCCGAAGTAAAGCGTCGGCCGGTTTTCCGCGACGGGAAGGAACCGCCCCGTGCGCAGGCCCTTGAACCGCGTCAGCGCATAATCCGCGGCTTCCGGCGTGCGCTTGGTAAGGTCGTCCACGGTGTATTCCAATTTGGAAAAAGGTTCCGGTAATTCCAGGTCCGGCTGATACGGCCAGGTTTGCTCGCCCGGCACGTCGCTCGTCGGGGCGCGACGAAGTCGGAACGGAAAGATCGGTTTGCCCGTCAAGCGATCGAGCAAAAGCGTGTTGCCCATCTTCGTCACCGCCGTCACGACGTCCACCTTGCGACCATTGCGCGAGATGGTGGCAAGGTTTGGCGGCGAAGGAATGTCGAGGTCCCAAATGTCGTGGCGAATTTCCTGGAAATGCCACAGGCGTTTGCCCGTGCGGGCGTCCAGCGCGATGACGCAATTGGCGAAGAGGTTTTGTCCTCGATGCCGGACGCCGTTGAAGTTCGGCTTGGGAGAGCCAGTCGTGATGTAGGCGATTCCGCGCACTTCATCCAGGGCCATTCCCGCCCAGCAATTGGCAGAGTAGCTCTCCGTGCGGTCCCAGGTTTCATAACCAAACTCGCCCGGATGCGGCACGGTATGGAACGTCCAGAGGAGTTTGCCCGTCTCCACATCGAAGCCCCACACGTCCTTTTCGAAACCGGGCACGACGATGATATGATCGAAAATCGCGGGCGCTGCTGTGGCCGCTCCGAAATCACCCTGGGCCACGCCCGGCAAGAGCGTTTTGCCGCCATCGCCAAACTCCACGCACGGTTTGCCGGTTTTCGGATCCAGTGCATAAAGAAACGCCCCCGCGCAAAAAAGGAGCCGTTCGCGAGCCCGGCCCTTCCCCGGCCAATAGATCAATCCGCGATATGCCGGCCGGCCTT
>Ga0073928_10005088_pt1 | contig 18721 bp, 19 predicted proteins | sample PaiPotPPA55metaG_FD_76969 | JGI IMG/M metagenome (GOLD analysis project Ga0073928, IMG submission 76969) | Iron sulfur acid spring bacterial and archeal communities from Banff, Canada, to study Microbial Dark Matter (Phase II) - Paint Pots PPA... ... | reverse complement strand
GGCGGCAGCTGGTGGCGTTCGATTCCGCGCATCGGCGCCGGGCGCGCGGCGATCGTGGTCGCCTGGCTGCGCCGCCATGAAACCGATCTTGCTTTACGGGTCGATGCGGACGTTGATACTCGCGATCCACTGGTGGCGGCCGAAGTCGTCCAGGTGCGATCCGTGGGCTCTGATCATCTGGACGCGGGTGGGGAAGGTCAGCCGGCCGCGACGGCGCGACTGACGCTGGCACCGCTCGAACGGATGGCGGTGCCGCATGCGCTCTCCGGCGCGGACGGGCCACACCGCGGTGAAAATCGTTCGGTCGCGTTCTGTTATATCCAGGCCCGCCACGACCTGGAAGCGGTGCGCGCGTACCTGAACCGCTATCGCGATCAGCCGAAAACCCTGCGCGCGTACACCAAGGAAGTCGAGCGATTTTTATTGTGGTCGGTGGTGGTGCGCGGCAAGGCGCTCAGCTCGCTGGTCGTTGACGATTGCGAGGCGTATAAGGATTTCCTGAAAAGCCCGGATCCACGCTTCGTCGGGGAGCGCTTCAGTCGTCGCTCGCCGAGGTGGCGACCCTTCGCGTCCGATAGCTTGTCGCCGGAATCACAACGCTATGCGGTGCGGGCGCTCCGTGCGGCCTTCACCTGGCTCGTCGACGTGCGCTATCTCGCGGGCAATCCCTGGAAAGCCGTGAACGATCCCCAGGTCGTCGAGCGCGAAACCGCGATGCAGATTCAGCGCGCATTGCCGGCGGATCTTTGGCGCCGTTTGCGGGATGAACTCGATCGACGTTGCGAGGAAGGCGGCGAGGCGACGTTAGGTGTGCAGTGGCGCATCGTGCGTGCGGCGATCTTGATCATGGGCGACTCGGGGCTGCGCCGCGAGGAAGCCGCGGGCGCCCAACGCGACAAGCTGAAGATGTCGATTTACGGGACGTTGGAGCGGCCCGTGTGGGAACTGACGGTCGTCGGTAAAAGACAGCGTGAGCGCACGGTGCCGGTGAGCGTCGCGACGCTCGCGGCGTTGCGGGCGCATTGGGCGGATCGAGGGCGGGATTTTGAATTGCCGATGGAGGCGGGTCCCTTGCTGTCGCCGGTCACGATCCCGTGGACGCCGGCGTCACGTACGCGACATCATCAGGTTACGGAGCAGAGCTATACCGCTGACGGCATCAACCGTCTGATATCGCGGATGCTGAGGCTCGTTGTCGAAACGATGGACGACCTGAGCCTTGATGAGCGAGTGATCCTGGGTTCGGTCAACGCCCACGCCTTTAGGCACACGTTCGGGACTCAGTCGGTGGCCGACGATGTGCCGGTCGATGTGGTGCAGAAAGTGTTGGGACACGCGTCGCTGCAGACGACCTCGATCTACGTGCAGGCCGAGAAGCAGCGCGTGCTCGAGGAAGTCGCCGGCTATTATGTGCGGCGGGAAAAATAAGCCTATGGCTATCTGCCTTAGTCGGGCGACAGTATTGATCAGCGCTGACATATTGTCTTAGATAGCCATAATTCGCACGTCACCTGAGAGGTCGCACATTCGTAAACGCAGCCAAAACGTCCTGAGCCATCGCCATAACTTCACGGCTATACGTGGCAGCTTCATCGTTGTTGTCAGTAGGCTGCGCAGGGTCAATGTAGAACTCTTGAGCCAGTGAATACCAAGCATCAGCGAGAGTTCTATCTTCGTCCCCTACCGCCCCGGTGTCGCGAAATGGATGCACCAAATTTTGCAGCGCACACCGCTTAGATACAAAAGCCACGAGTTCTAGACAATTGGGATGGATTTCCGCTCTACAAATCTGAACCAATGTTTCCCACAAGGCGGATATCATTTCTCCTTTTGTAGGCAGATCCTTTTTATTTTTGAACAAAAGGTCGATGGTGCTCTTATCTGCATATTGCATGGCCCGCAGAAAAACCGGGAAATATCCAAACCTGCTGCGAGAATGACCATCAAAAAACACGAAAATCTTATTCACCGCCCGAAGGTTGGCAGGCTTGTCGTTAATGTTTGGCCACAGTGCGAGTGGGTCTTGTCTTAAATGCGGGTATCGTGTAATAAAGTCTTCAACACTAAAATCTTCACCGCGATGCATTCGTTCTCGGACAGTTGCAAGTTCGACTCTGAAATCAGTCTCTTCATGATTTTTCTGTTCCTGAAGCGTAGGCAACCATCGCATATCGCCGTAGCGTGAAAGAAACGCCTTTAATTCTTTAAGTTCGGCTTTGCCTTCGTAGGTAGAGAAGTAGGCTTTTCCCTGCTTTGTCATGAAGTCTTCAATCGGAATCAGCGAACATAGTTCGGCAACAAAGTTTGTCAACCAGCTGCCAATTTTCGGGTCATGGATGTCCTTCAAGAATCCATAGACATCACCTTTGCGGTATCGCCAACGCACTCGCCCATTTCGCTCGTGACCGTAGATCAGGGAAGCAATCTCGCCTTCAGTTAACATTTTTCTTTCTCGACAAAGCACTGCTTAAAATAGAGACTGATAGCATAAACGTAGTAAAGATTTAGTATGAAAATTTGACTACACTCACTATGTATAAAGGCCATTTTCCCTGTATCGTCGAAGCTGGGTGATGCTCGATAAAATGCAACTTCAACAGCAAGAGACGAAACCAGGTCCAGTTTTTATAGGATATTTTAAATGTTGGCGACCGGCATGTACGGTAGACGACATAGGATAGAGGCATCAAGACTATACAAGCGCGGGGTTCTAGGATCGCTGATAGAATCAAGAGCAGAACCTCGCCGTTACTGGCGCTCGCGCCCCGATCCGTTCGCCGATGTTTGAGACAACAGAAGTCGGCCGCTGCTCATGAATGCGCCACGACTGTAGGCGATCACGATCCTGCGCAAGCTGAAGGATGACCACTCCGGCGAGTATCCGGATAGCGTGCGCCGCACACTCGAGCGCCGCGTGAGCCACTGGTGGCGATGCGGGTCCGCCGAAGGTCCTGCAGACTTTGAGCCGCGCAAGGTCCGCCCGCAGAGTGCTTCCCGTCAACGTGGCGTAGTGCCGTCCGCTGAGCTAGTCCCACTGCAATTCCGTATGCCTCCGGAGTTTCGTAAAGGCGTTTAGCTGTCCAGCATACCGTGCAGGCACTCTGCTGGGGCGCATTAGTAGCGCCCCTCGCATTTACTGCTGTCGTTTCCAGATGTCGTACACCTCATCATCGTTCCGCTTACCAATGACGAGAACGTTGACGACGTCACGGTCCGCCACATAAATGATCCGATACTCGCCGATATCGACGCGCCGTTCACCACGCTTGGCACCCTTCAGCTGCGCGCTATCATGAGGCTCGGGATTCTTCATCAACCCCATCACAGTCAACAAGACCTGCCGAAACTGCTTGGCGTCAAGGCTTTCGAGTTCCTTGTGCGCTTGCTTCGTTAGACTTAACTTCATCTTCTGCTACTCCGAGCTTGGCTAGGAGCGCATCAACCTGCTGGGGTGTCGCGTAGCCTTCGGTGCGGGCTGCGTCGGCGCGCGCAAGCCATAGCTGGTCTTCTAGCTCACTCATGCGACTCAGCAGCGCGTCGTAGTCGCGCTTCGACACGACGTAGGCCACGGGCCGATCGTGCCGCGTGATGCTGACCGGTTGCCCGAGGGCTTGATCAAGCATCTCCCCAAAACGGGTTTTTGCGTCCCGCGCCGTGTAATGGACGAGGGTATTCATTGCGTTTCCTTCGGATGTCTAATGGCTAATGGCTAATGGCTAATGGCTAATGGCTAATGGCTAATGGCTAATGGCTAATGGAAAGTTCAATAGATAACAGTTCGCTAGATCAGGGTGGCAACAGATCCTGAGAACCTGAAGCTCACAGCGCGATTATAGATCAAATGAGCCATAAAGGTCAAATTAATCACTTTGAACTACTTTCGAAGCTGCAACAGCTAGGAACGTTGCAGAAAGCGGAAGAAATCGTCCGCTAAGGTGGCAGTCCGCCCTCCGCTCGCAGCGTCCAGTCAATACTGTCGTTCAGCGTTCTAGCGCCACGGTAAAGCGTGACTCGATGGGCAATGAGCAGGCGGCCAACTCAGCTGCAGGTTTTCCGTCTCGCTCGATAAGCAGGCGGGCGTGGGCGATACGTCCAGCATCAAGTGTAGGGGGCCAAAGCGTACGCCGCGCGCTTGGGCGGCACCCCCGTCTGGCGCTGGTGCCTTCGACGATCCAGGAGCGCTCGAAATCCGCCATATCGGCGAACACAGTAAAGGACCATGCGGCCGGCCGGCGTAGAAGTGTCGGCCCACGGTTTGGCCAGCGATCGAAAACCGGCGCTAGCCTCCTTGATGCGCTACGCGATGTCCAACAGGTCGCGGGGTGGACCGGACCAACCGATCGAGGCGAGTGTGTGATCTTCAGCGATAAATGGCGGTGAATTTTCAGCGCTATTTGGCGCGAATCGTTCGCGGGGTAGCAACCCAAAGGCAGCTAACGACCCACAACCGCCAATGCGGTTGCTCCTAAGCGGACGTCCAACGGCTAGCAGACGAAGTCGCCAACGTACTCCACAGGCCACACCCCAAAAGAATTCCCAAATTGGTAACTTTACAAGCTCCAGCGATGCGGGTATATTGATCCCAAATTGGGAACAAAAATGCGGCTACTTGGTAAAGACAAGCTTCAGGTTGCTCTAGACAACGACACACGGCTCTGGCTAAGCAGCTGGATTTCAGAGTTGACCGTTGCGCATTGGAAAGGCGCTGCGGATCTGCTCACGCAATTCCCGCGAGCTACGGCTACGGGCCCAGATACTTTCGTTTTTCGTGTGGGAGCGGCCGTGTGGATCATTGAACTCGCTGTGCACTTCCCTCAGGGAATCGCATTGGTAGTAAGCATGGAACGAGCAGCATCATGATCGACTTGAAAGTAATTAAATCGGACGAGCAGTATCGAGATTATTTGGAGCAGGTGCATTCGCTGATCCAACTTCATCCGGCGCCCAACAGTGAAAACGGCGAGCGGCTGGAGCTTCTGTCGGTCTTGGTCGACGCCTATGAGTCAAGCCGCTATCCGGTTGAGGCGCCTGATCCCGTCAATGCGATCTTGTTTCGCATGGAAGAACGAGGCCTTAAGCAAACCGATCTTATTCCGTATTTTGGGACACGTAGCCGGGTTTCCGAAATCTTGGGAAGAAAGCGTCCACTGACCGTGCCAATGATTCGGGCGCTGTCGGTAGGCCTTGGCATATCGGCAGAGACGTTGATCGGCCTCGCTTCGGTCGAAGACGATAAATCCGCAGAGTCGGTGGACTGGTCAAAATTCCCTGTGAAGGAAATGGTTGCACGTGGGTGGTTCGCGAAGCTTTCTTCGAAAACGGCTCGCGGTGTGGATGAGTTGGTCAAGAATTTCATTGACGATGTCGGGTTGCAATTTGGGGCAACGGCTTTCCGCCGGACGATTGGCGGCCATGCTTATTCCCCGACGACTAAATATGCATTGCATGCATGGCTGGCGCGAGTCATTCAGAAAGCGCGGATAGCAAAGAACCCGGCGCACTCATTCGCGCCAGAGGTGTTCTCGGCGGAATTTCTTCGCGAGATTGCGCAGCTAAGCTGGTTCGAACAGGGCCCCCTGCTGGCAGTCGAGTTTCTAGAGAAGCATGGAATCGTTGTTGTATTCGAGACTCAACTGAAAGGCACTTCCCTAGACGGTGCGGCGCTAAAAGACAGTGACGGCACCCCCATCGTGGCGTTGACGCTGCGGCAAGATCGTTTGGATAATTTCTGGTTCACGCTCCTTCACGAAGTAGCACACCTTTGGAAACACGTGGGGCAAGATGAAACATTCCTCGATGACCTTGATGCTTCGAGCGAAGACCGGCGAGAAGTCGAGGCAAACAGATTGGCTCGCGAAGCTTTTATTCCGCGGGTAAGTTGGAAGAGAAGTAATGCGTTCATATCGCCGAGCAAAGAAAACATTGAGTCCCTCGCTCGCGAACTAAAAATCAGTCCGGCGGTGATCGCGGGCCGGCTGCGCCGAGAGCTGAACAACTTTCAGCTTTTCAATGACGTGGTCGGATACGACCAAGTTAAGAGGTTATTCGCGAATCGTTTGGGTCAGGGAGTATGAAAATGCTTAATTATGTGCCTATTCTCCGAGCGAAGGACGGAGAGTTCAATGCCTTGCGTTATATGGACGATCACGTCAGCCGTTCTGTGATGCCGTTGCTTGAGGTCCAAAAGCAACCATCACCCAAACCTGTAAAGCCCAAGCCCGGCGCCATGGCGAAGCCCCCGAAACCTCCGAAGTTGTTACAGGACTACCTCAGCGACGTGGCGGCGAAACTGGCAGATGCGCATAAGGATCGCCCGTTTTTTGTCGATATGTTTGCCTTCGGCCCCGCCGACAAAGTTGAGAATGGCGAACACGCGTACACGTATTTCTGCGGTGAACTGCATTCGCATGCCATGAACTTTCATGCCGTCATAGGTATAGACCGGTGGTCGAATCCGGCGTATCGAACTGCAATCGGCCACACTTTAGCAATGAATGGCGGCAAGGCGCTTTTGCGGCTGGAGGCCGAAGATCTTGAAGATATGGCCGATCCCGAGATGTTCGATGACATGCTCGGCGATCTCATGGACGAATGCGGCCTGATCGCAGATCGCCTTCCAGTGCTCATAGATCTCGGCGATATTCGAACTCAACCGATCTCCGATCTCCTGCCGACCTTGTCAGCTTCACTTGAATTTCTTCGGACTCGAGGTTTCCGTCAAGTTGTCATCGCGGGCTCTTCAATGCCGACCACAATTAATGAAGCTGTGAAAAAGCACAACTCCGCGGGCTTTTTGCAACGAAGCGAAATGATCATGTGGAAAGCGCTACTTCCATCAACGCCAGGGTTGAGAGTGGTATTCGGCGACTACGGGGTGCGCAGCCCACGGTCGAGCGACGCGATGTCACCTGATACCAATGGAAAAATCCGGTACACGGTCGCAAATGAGTTTCTTATTGTTCGTGGCCAATCTATGCGACTGCCGCCGCAGGGAGCACAGATGTGGGGGCTAGCAGACTATATCGTTAAGTCCCCGCACTACCTGAAGGAGGGGTTTAGCTGGGGTGATGCGATGATCAAGAAATGCAGCGATCAAAAATTGCGGGGCAACTCCACTCAATGGATCGCCTTCGATACGAGCCATCATTTGGCCGCAGTTGTCGCGGAGATTTTCGAATACTCCCGAACGACAGCGGGCGTCAGCGCGTTGAATCAGGCATAGCCGGTACAGCCAGCGAATGTCCGCTGCCAGCTCAGGCGCGGACGTTCGAGCGAAAGGGTGTCCCTGCGTAAGGTAAAGACCTAGCTAACGGCGCGTCGATCCATTGGGAGATAGCCGGCAGGAGTTCGTACGGTCCAGATTGTCAACGATTCACGCGCGGTTGTCGAAAGTCTGGGGTCACAGGTGCTCCAAACGCTGCAGCGTTACAACATGCCGAGCGCTCGGAACGTTAATCTGCGTTGCCATAATTGCCCAATTACCAACCAAATATGTGAGCTACAAATGGGCCGAGTAGGGGAATGCCCTTAACCACACCCGCTTCGTGACTCAAGTCTTCCTTTGGCAGACTACGATCCTGAGCATCGTTGTAGTCGCCTATCGAGCAGCCAGGGTTGTTTGTGCCTGTTACGACACGCAGGTATTCTCTGCCCGGATCGATACTCCCCGTATGCCACACTACAACATGGCTCCCATTGGGGCATGACACGTGGAAGGAGTAGTCGGTTGCCATGGCAGGGGCTGTTGAAATTGCGGCCGCAATAAGGACGACGCTAAGGACGACGCTACGCGCACGAAATGAACACATAATTACCTCGATTGACATTTTAGGTTGAAACCTCGGGAATACTCTTTTCCGTCCCTCAATTAAAAGTTGCTTTACCGAAGCGATTCCGCATCCGCAGTTCGCTGATGAGGTTTGGCAGAGCGTTCGATCCACCTGTTGTGGATGAATCCCATTTTTCTCCGAAAGTACCAATTCGGAAATCCCGCGCTTGTCGGACTCCCGCACCCGATCAATGTCGGTAACGACAACCCGACAATTGTCGGATACCGCGCTCCGTTGAACTGCGGTACCATATTTCGTAAGAGAACGTTTACCGTTCGGCTCACCGTCTAATCGGCTATCTTATGAATAATCAAGACTTTCTAAAAATTCTTCTTTTGGAAGATGAAGGAATACAGCGCGCAGGCATCAAAGCGTTAATTAAAAGCGCTGTGCCTCGTGCGCAAATACATGAAGCTTTTTCCTATGAAAGCGCTATTTCTAAGTTCGAGCAGATCCGATTCGATATTGCATTTTTGGATCACGATCTGAAACGCCAAAAAACGGGGTTGGACGTTTTAAAAAAGATTCGAGAGTTAGACTTTGACACTCGATCCATTATGCTCTCGTCTTGTGACGATAAACGTCTGATTATCGCCTGCATAGAGGCTGGCGCATGCGGGTACATTATGAAGGAGATGGACGCCAACGGATTATTCGAGCGAGCTTTAGAGACCGTTTTTCAAGGTGGTATCTTTTTACCGGCTTCTGCTTTACGGAAAGAAGGTAACTCACCAGAATCCAGTGCCGGCCTTACTGGAAGCACTGTCGAATCTTTGGGGATAAAAGGCAGGCGACTAGAAACGCTCTATTATCTGTGCCAAGGATTGCCGAATAAAAAGATTGCCATCAAGATGGGCGTGTCGGAGGAAACGATCAGAAAGGACTATAATCCGCCTCTATTTCGATTATTTGGCGTTGCTCGACGAACGGAACTAATGTTCGAAGTTTCAAGGCGGGAAATAGTTATTCCAAAGCCTCCGTCCCTCGACCAGGCCCAAAGATAGCGGTGAGCTCAAAAAGGAGATCCTCCGGCAAAAATGGCTTGCGCAATACCCTCGCGCCGGATAACTTGGACGTATCGATCTGTGATGCATCACCCGTCAAAAATAGCACGGGGACGTCATTTTTTAGATGTTCTCTCACCTCGAAACTTATATCTAAACCGGTGCCTCCATTGCTTAGTTCAAAGTCAGTAATGACCGCATCAGGTCGCATCTCCAATGTCGACAATGTTTCTCGAAATTTCACAAGCGAATCAATTTCTTCAACAATTAGACCATATGCTCTCAGACACGCCGCTAACGCTCTGCGAACAAGATAACTCTCCTCAACCAAAAGAATATACTTGCCTTTTAAATGAATGAAAGAACGCTCAGATCGATAACTGGTCACCGGTCGAGCATATCCGCCCCCCTCACAAATAGGCAGCTGAATAGCGAAACGGCTCCCTCGCCCCTCAGTTGAATGAAATTTCAGATGATGCTCATGCAAGCGATCGATCATTGCATTTGCTAAGGATAAGCCCAACCCCATACCCATGTTTGTATCAAGGGAAGGATTATTAATTTGAAAGAACGGTTTAAAAATTTTCCCCCAGTACTCTTGGCGAATTCCGATACCATTGTCCGCAATGTATATTCTGGCAAATCTGCCTAACCACACGACACGCACACTAACAACCGGGCCTCTCGATTTGTTGACGTCGCGGTACTTTATCCCATTGGATATCAAATTTGACAATGCTCTCGAAAGAAATTGGGAATCGCTGCGAATGACTATATTTTTATGATGGCTTTCCCTATATTTCAGAGTCACGCCGCATGTTCCAGCGGTTATTCTCAGCGAATCGACTACACTAAGAACTAATGTATTGATCTGGATGTCATCGTATTCAGGAGACGTCAACCCCGACTCTATCCGCGAGAGATCGAGGACTGCATTAAACGATGTATTCATTCGCTCGCCAGCCTCCTTCATCATTACCAAAAAATCTTGCGCCGCTACCAAATCCCTGTTTTGGACTGCTGCTTTGATTGACGGAATAAGCGTAAGCATGGCAGTCGCTGGATGCCTAACATCGTGAATAGCGCCCGCGATAAAGTACGATTTTTCTTTACTCCCCTGCTCAGCCAACCTACGCTTTTCCTCCTCAACCTTTATGAGAGCGTCCGTCTTGCTCTGCAAATCATCGCTTGATTGCTTTAAATTTGAATTCAGTACCCTGAGTTGCTCATTTTTATTTTGCTCCGCTATCTTCGCTTCGTCCAATTCTCGCTCATGGGCAAAAACGCTTCTTGATGTTTTTTCGAGTTCGATTGCTACCGCATACCCGACAAGTATAAACGCCATTAAATCGCTAACTTCGGACCAGGCGTAATAGCTCGCGGTTCTAATTAGATCACCTCCTCCCGGGCCGACAGCTGGCTTTATCTTGAATACAATCGCACTTGCCACGACGCAAGCCAACGCAACGATAAACGCTGGCTTTGACCTTAGCCGCAACAGGCCGAATAAGAACATTAGAACAAAGAATAGCCCAGCGAAATAATATAGATAATCGTATGGAAATGGAACCAAGTAAATCATATACAAGATAATTGCATAGGCAAACAAAATGAATCCAGCTAATGAAAGTGTTGCATATTTTTCATTTTCGAACGATCGACTCTGTACTTTTATCGCCCACACGAGCAAACCCAGAACACCGATACCACGCAACATCAAAATTTGCTTTATTACCAGGCTGAAAGCAGAGTTCTTCGTTCCGTGAAAAACATCCCAGCCGATGAATAACGTCCATGTAATCAAACCAAGCACTACCGCAGCTCGTCGGTGCGGAGAAAACCTCTTCCCATAATCAAGCAAAAATGCTTCCTCCATTTTAGGAAGGAACCGTTTTGGTGGGGCAAACACCGCCCACCAAGATGATGGTGCATTTTTTGACATTTTTCGTGGCTTGTTTAACGTGACCGTTGCAATGGCGCCGGATTACAAAAGGCCGGGAAGAGACGATCAACGCCTTGCCGGTTCTCAACCAAGCGCTGCCCTTATCCCTACCCTCGGGTACGCCGCAGATACGGCTGGCGCAGACGCTGCCACAGCGCTCTTATAACCTCAGCGGTTCGTCGCGCTTCACACATGATCAATAGTAGGCTGACCTTCAGCAATGGGGCGAAGTGTTCGGCGACAGTGTGGTCGCAGCAGCGCTGCACGATCGCCTGTTGCACCACGCCATCGTCGTGCAGATCGAATGTTCGTCATACCGCCTGCGAGAACGTGCAGATCTGCTGCCCGACCATCTGCGCAACCGGCCATCTGCCCTACCGCACGCGCGCCCGATCTTGTACAGCTTCGGGTGAGTTTCGGGAGCCCTTTCAATTCGGCGGGCATTTGTCGCCGCGGCTAAACCATTGATTCGCTTAGTTGTGCGGTGCGGCTACAGGAGACAAAATTGACCAGTTGCGTCGCGATCGTCTCAAAACAAAAACTTCGCTGTCAGCGACAAATATTCGCTCACAGCGAAATTTGTGCTATCTTGAAGTCTGGTTGGTATTGAAGACAAAGCTAGCGCACTACCTGGGCCTGCTGTGTGGGCCTGCGGAGAGGCAACTCTCCAACCATTGCCCCGGGCCATGTGCTCTGGGCGCCCCGGCCACCGCCTGGTACGGCGGCCGGAAACGGATAGGCAGGGGAAACGTCGTCCCTCTTCGCTTTCGTTACGTACTGGTCCCGACGCATTCAGCTTCGGGGTAACGAGAGGATCATCATGGTAAAAAAGACCATAACCAACCAGGGACGACAGCCAGAAGAAACGTTGCAGCGGCATAAGAAGGGCAGGCTTAGGCAGGTCCTCACATGTCGCGAAACGTGGCTACTGCTATTGAGTTGTCTTCGTATCGTCGTGACGATACTGAGACTGTTCGATAAGTAGTGGTGCTGACGGCACCCCTGCCTAATCCTTGTTTTACATGGAGGCGTCATATGTTGCACAAAGCTTTGCGCCACCTTCGTCGATATCACCAGATGACTCAAGAGCAGTTGGCGAAACGTCTGGAAATCTCCAACAACTACCTGTCTGAAATCGAATCTGGCAAGAAGGCACACGCGCTTACTATCGACTTGCTTGAGCGCTACGCACAGGTGTTCGAGGTCCCGGTTTCAAGCTTGATGCTGTTTTCTGAACAGCTTGATTCAGACCGTCGCAGTGAAAAAATCCGCGTTGCGATAGCAGCGAAGGTATTGAAGGTCATGGATTGGATCGATGCCGATGAAGAATCCGTCACATAGGCGTGAGAAGGCTGTCGGGCGCGCTCGTCTTCGAAAAAACAAATCAGCGCGCTATCCGATCGGGCGATCGCCGTTGTGGCGCTTGTCGAGTATTCACCAGTTAGCTGCGTTGCTCGACGTCCCTGTGCAAGACCTTGAAACGGTCTGCATGGCACCGTCATACAACCGGTTCGACGACCAGCCGAAACCGGGCAAGGAGGCTCGGCATATTCAGGAGCCGACGGAAGCGACGCTGAGGATTCACTATCGCATCGTGCGGCATCTGGACAGTATTGAGCGGCCGAACTTCCTGCATTCAGCGACCAAGACCCGTTCGCATGTCACGAACGCCCAAGCCCATCTTGCCAGCGGCGGAGCCGTGGTTGCGATGGACATCCGGAAGTTTTTCGAGAGCACGACATTCCACCACGTAAAAGCATTTTTTTATAAGGATCTGGGGTGCTCACATGACGTGGCTCGTCTGTTGGCGACGGTTTGTACGGCGGACGGCCACCTGCCGACGGGCAGTTGCATCAGCCCTTTGCTCTCATACTTTACGCATCGACGGTTGTTTGCCGAGATCGAAAAACATTGCGTGGCAAGGAACGTCATCATGACGCTGTACGTTGATGACCTGACGCTGTCTGGCGCCCATGCGACCAAGTCGATGCTCTTTCAGATCAAGGCACTGATCGTTCGTCACGGCCTGCAGACGAAGACAACGAAGGACGCAGTGGTGCGACCGGGTAAATCGGCCATCATCACGGGTGCGATTCGGGATGGCCACCAGCTTCGTCTGCGCAACAAGCACCATGACGCGATAGTCAAGATTCAAGATCAGATTGCCCTTGGTCAAATGCCGCCTCTCGATCAACTACGTGGCCGCGTTGCTTCGGCTCGGGCCGTGGAGCCGCAAGCGGCCGCGCGCCTTGAGGCTCGCCTGAACAGGATTACGAGCCACAGGCAACTCGCCCATGGCGAAGGTGATCATCGAGCAGAGTGATGGGCAAATCTCCGTCGCCTTGAAATTGCCTCTTCTTGTTCATACGATTGATTTGCCCTGAATCGAGGGTTAGACCACAACGTGAGGTGACCATGGCAACCGGAAGGAAAGCCGCGTCCGACGCGGGCAAGCAGCTGCGTGATCCGAAGTCGACTAAGAGGGAGAAGGAGGTTGCCGCGTCGGACCTCGCGCAGCGCAAGGGCGCGATGTCGAGCAAGCCGAAGAAGAAGTAGGGCGCGTGGTGCGCGGCGGACCGGTTTTCGCAGTCGGTACGCCGCGCTTTCTTCACGGTGATGACTATTGATAAATATGTTATCAAGAGTAAGGTCTCGGTTTTCACGGTGAGCTGATTCGGGAGCGACATGGCACAGTTGAAGGATACGGGCGCAGTGGGTGACATGGACCTGCTTACGCACTACGAAACGGCAACCGGCCGCTTGTGCCGCTCGCTGCGCCTCAGCGCGAGCGAGGATGGCAAGAGCGTGCGCTTGATCGAGACCGATGAGCGCAAGGTCGGCATCCAGCGCGAATACCGCTTTGAAATCACCACCGGTGAGCTGATCGCGTTGATTCGCGCCCACGGCGCCGAGCTGCCCGGAGAAAACCATGTCAGTGCTGCCCACGAAAGTTGAACGCATCGATCCGGTTCTCCACGAACGCAATCTAACCGCTGCGCAGTTCCATCAGTTGGCCGACGTGCCGCCGGAAGCGGAATGGTTCGCGAACCTGGACAATCCGCGCACGCGCCGCGCCTATGAAACCGACCTGCGCGACTTCATGATGTTTTCCGGTATTGAGCAAGCGATCGAGTTCCGGATTGTCACGCGCGCGCATGTGCTCGCCTGGCGCAAGACGCTTGAAGACAGGGCGTTGGCCGGTGCGACGATCCGCCGGAAGCTCGCGGCGCTGTCGTCGCTCTTTGAATATCTCTGCGAAAAGAACACCGTTGACTTCAATCCGGTGAAGGGTGCAAAACGTCCCAAGGTGGAAAGCAACGAGGGCAAGACGCCGGCGCTGGGCGACCATCAGGCAAGAGCGCTGCTCGACGCGCCGGATCCGGCCACCCTGAAAGGGCTGCGCGATCGCGCGATGCTCGCGGTGCTGCTGTATCACGGCTTGCGTCGCGAAGAGCTGTGTCTGCTGAGAGTGAAGGACATCCACGATCGGCGCGGCGTGCCGCATCTGCGTATTCACGGCAAAGGCAACAAATTACGCTACGTGCCGCTTCATCCCGCGAGCGCCGAACGCATTCACGCGTACCTGGAAGTCGCGGGCCACGGGCAGACGCCCGCGGCGGCCCTGTTCCAGCCGCTACGCGGTACCGGCGCGTCGATCACGGCCGATGGCGTGTACAAATGCGTGCTCGCGTACGCGGCGCAGGCGAAGATCGCGATCGACGGCTTCGGCGTGCACAGCTTGCGCGCGACCGCCGCGACCAACGCGCTCGAGCATGAGGCTGACATCGCGAAGGTGCAGGAATGGCTCGGCCACGCGAACATCGCCACCACGCGGATCTACGACCGACGCAAGAGCCGCCCGGAAGATTCGCCGACCTTCAAGGTGGCTTACTAATGGGCTCCCATAAATGCCAAAGCCCGCTCTGCAGCGGGTTTTTTTAGTCAATCGATGCACAGCGACATCGATCAACAGACAGACCGCCATATAGGCGTTAGCGCCCGCCGGCGCTGCAGTCTGATGGGAGCGGGCCGGGCGAAGCGCGAGTAACGGCCGGTGCCGCCAAAACTTCAATCGGGGACTATATCCCGGCTCACGAGTCTACCGGTCGCCCGGTCGTAGACCTTGTCCAAAATCGTTCCGTCGAGAATGCGTCGAACAGTCTCATCGATGACCGGCAAAGGCACCAAGAACCACTCTTGCGGGCGTACAGGTTTGCCGTAGCGGGGCGGCAAAGCCATGTTGAACTGCGCGTTCGCGAAGATTTTATGGAACAGGCCTTCCACCTTCGTTCGGTTGACGCCGGCGAGCTTGTAGGTCGCCACGACTTCGACCGGCGCGCATAGGTAGGTCGGATCGTTCTCGGCGTTGGCGATACGGGTCTCGACGAGGCCGCCGGTCACCCCGATCTTGTGGATAAACTGGCGGTGTTGGGCGATGAGCGGTTCATCGGATAGGCTACGCAGCACGTAGATGGTGCCGCTTTGCACGTCACTGTCTACCCACTCGCCGCTGAACAAGGGGCCGACGTCTATCTTGCGTAGGCGCCGGCCGGCATCGTCCTTGTACAAAGCACGCTGAAGCGACCGCAGCAGCAAATTGCTTTCCGTGCCGTTCGAATAGACGACCCGAAGACGTGCATCGGGGCGCTCATTGACGGACGTCTTGATGTCTTCGCCTTTGGACGCAACCAGTGCCGTCTGGCCATGAAGGATAAAAAAATCACCCGCATCGACGTCGGTGCCAGTGTTCTCGTCAAACCGCAACGTATCCCACGTACCCGATTTCAAGCCGGAGTCTACCTCGTCGAACAGCGGTCTGAATTGGTCGAAATCGGTGCACGGCGTTCGATTGGCGATTTCCTCGGCCGCTTTCACTTCGACTCGCGATTTCACGTGCCGGAGCACCGTGATATCGTCGTCCGCTGGAACGTCGACACCCAGTTGCACAAGCAGATCGTCATCGCCCAGTGCAGCGGGATTAATCTGGGCCACGTCGGCCGGTTGTGTCAGTAGGCCCTGCGTGTCCAAATCGATCAACAGCGACCGTGCCTCCGGCAAGCGACGCAGGCGATCCAGGCGCATGGCATAGAGGCGCTCGAAGATATCCAGGTCCTCGCCATGGCGAGGCGGGTGACCGTGCTGCTCGACGAAGCGCTGGATTTCCTCGAAGCCGGCGATGATTCGTTCCTCCTGAGCCGTGTGACCACCCACCGCGTCGGGCTCGACGCTAATACCCAGCTGTTCGAGCAGGTCGTCGTCGGACTGGTCCGACGACATGCTTTGATTTTTCTTACTCACGGCCGTTCACTTCCTTCTTCATGTCCGCCTTTTTGTAGCGTGTGAGCGCTGCAATGCCTTCAGCCATGCGCTTCTCCCATGGATCCGAGGAGTTGATGTCCGGAAGGCGACCGCGTTCCTGTTTGAAGACCAGCGCCCGCTTAGCGAGTTCACGCGCTTCTTCGATCGGGATATTGACCTTTTTGGCCGCGATGACCGCTTGAACTTGGCGTAGCGTCTTCTCGTCCATCGCCTTAGCCAAGATTGCATAGGCTGCGTCGAATGGATTGATCCGGTCGATCAGGTCAATGTCCAGGTCGCGCACGTTCATCGCGATCCGGCGCACGCCCTGAATCAGCGCTAGGTTGGCGCGCGGCGTCCCGTCGTTACCTTCGCCCGTTCCCGGTGGTTCGACCTGTTTGGCCAACTGGGTGAAAGCCAGCGCCGCGACGGCGTATTGACGAATCGCCTCTTGGTCACTTTCTTCCAGGTGCGGGTAGCGTTCACGGACGATCTTGCCCATCTGCAGGATCGTCAGCTCCTCGGGGATGGTGTTTTCGTGATCGAACAGGCCACGGCCCAAGGTCTTGTTGTCCTGAACGAAGGCCGCCAAGACTTCATTGATGTCTTCGCGGCAGACGCGAGCGGCTTCCTCCGACTTGGGCTCAACCAGACCTTTGATTTCAACATGGACACGTCCGTCGTTGAGGTTCACGCCGATGTTGGTTTCGCCTTCCCGGTACCCGTCAGAGCCATAATCGAAGCCTTCGCGCTGGCCCGCGTCCTTCGGCGTGAACTCGAAGCGCGGCGCCAAGACCTGCTCCATGAGCAAACTCGCGGCGATCGCCTTTAACGTGTCGTTGATGGCGTCGGCCACCATTTCCTCGGAGGCGTCGGGTTCAGCTATCAGGTTGGTAAAGCGGGCGCGTTCCTTACCCGGCGCGTCGCGGGTCGCGCGGCCGATAATCTGAACAATTTCGGTCAAGCTGTTGCGGTAGCCGATTGTCAGGGCGTGATCGCACCAAATCCAGTCGAAGCCTTCCTTGGCCATGCCCAGCGCGATGATGATGTCGACATGATCGCGGTTGTTCTTTTGGGTCGGGTCCTTCAATGCCGACAACACGGCGGAGCGCTGATCCCCATCGTCTACCAGATCAGCCACCTTGATGATGCGGCCATCGGACAGCTTGACCCGATGGAAACCCGTCGCCGTGTCGGTGCCTTCCCAATGGCCGAGGCTTCCCAGGATTTCCTCGACTTCCTTGTGTTTGTCTTTCAGGCTCTCTCGCGAATTGACGTTCGGGATGTGCACGATGGTCTTCAAGGACGGGTCCAGCACCTTCATGATTGCGTCCAGATACCGGCCGGTGTAGAAGAAATAGCCAATTTCCAGTGATTTCAGGTATTCGTAGCCGTTCAGCTGCTCGTAATAGGTGTAGGTGACCGTTTCAAAGCGTGCTTCGTCGTCGGGCGCCAGGACTGCCTCTGCGTCGCCACGGAAGTAAGAGCCTGTCATGGCAACCATATGAATTTTGTCACGTTGGATCAGGATGCCCAACTGGCTCCCGAGGATGTTGTCCTCGTTGCTGCTGACGTGGTGAAATTCGTCGACCGCAATCAGACGGTTGTCGAACGCTTCGGCGCCGAACTCCTGCATGGCAAAGCGGAAGGTGGCGTGGGTGCAAACGAGCACCTGATCGTCGCTAGCCAGGAACTCGCCCACGGCCTTGACCTTGGACGGCGCGACCTTGACGTCATCGGCACCTGGCGCGTTGCACAGGTTCCATTGCGGTTTGACCACCCAGTCGGCCCAGAATCCGTGCTTGGTTAGGGGTTCGTCGGCGAAGCTGCCGCCGATCGAGCGTTCCGGCACCACGATCAGCGCCTGCTTGATGCCCTGATTATGCAGCTTGTCCAGCGCGATAAACATCAGTGCGCGGGATTTGCCCGACGCCGGCGGCGACTTGATCAGCAGATATTGCTCGCCGCGCTTGGCATAAGCGAACTCCTGCATCTGGCGCATACCCAACGCATTGGCTTTGCTCGATGCGCCAGTCTGCGCCGTCTTGATGGAGACGGCGGGCAAGGTGTAGTGATTGGTCGGATTGATCTCAGGCGTGCTCATGGCGCGGTCTTCCGTGCTCGCGTGGTTGTCGTCTTGGCGGGTCTCGGTGAGGCCGCCGCGGTCATTTTGGTGTACAGGTCAAACAGTTTTTCCAGTCGCTCGGTGTCGTTCCGGAACCGCCGACCGATATAGATGCGTTCCAGCACCTCGTCGTTATGCTCGTGGGCGCGACGAAGATTCTCGGGCATGCTCTCCAAGTCGTAAAGATCGGCGATTGAGGCCGGGAAATGCGCTTCGCGAGCCAATAGGATGGCTTCTGCGCAAGCAGTCAGATCGTCTTTATTCTGCTCCGTAAGCATGGGGAATGGAAAGGTGTTCCAGCCTAGAGTATTAGAATAGCGATAGCGTGTTTCAAGCTTGCCGCAGACCGTAGCGACCCAAATCAAATGCAGGCGGGAGGCAATGAGTGCCATATTCCACAGGCAGGGTTGTTAACTTCCGTTCGACCGTGTTAACTTTGTGACCGTCCAAACAAGACGGCGGGAACAGGGATGATATTCGGAGGCGTATTTTCGGAGCTGCGTGACGCACGGCGGGCGCAGGG
>Ga0073928_10005085_pt1 | contig 18735 bp, 17 predicted proteins | sample PaiPotPPA55metaG_FD_76969 | JGI IMG/M metagenome (GOLD analysis project Ga0073928, IMG submission 76969) | Iron sulfur acid spring bacterial and archeal communities from Banff, Canada, to study Microbial Dark Matter (Phase II) - Paint Pots PPA... ... | reverse complement strand
GGCCACCCAGCCTTCTTCAGGTTCCTTAGACAGATCCGAAGAATGCCAGGTGGCCGTGCTCCATGGCGAGAAAACCCCGACACCGACCAAACTCGATCTTACCGACCTTAAATCTCAAGATAACGCCGCTTCGCGACTCAATATATTGTCGCCAGCTACCAGCTCGGCCCGGATCACGCCGCGGCCTGTGCCCAGGCCTTTTCATTCAACACTCAAGCGCTACTACATCTCGCTGCGCCCGCCCGCCCACCCCGACTTCAAACCTCAACCCTTACCCTCGCGCTTGTCGCCGTGCTGGCGCGCGCCCGCACAAGGTCAGGCTCGCCCGTCGGCGGGGGCCGGGCCGGTGCTGTCGCGGACTATCAGCTCCGTCGCCAGCTCCATGCTCAGCGCCTCGTGCGCGTGGCCGTCCAGCTGCCGTATCAGCATCGTGACGGCGGTGCGGCCCATCTCCTGCAGCGGCTGCCGTACGGTCGTCAGCCGCGGCGTGGTGGCCCGGCTGACGTCGATGTCATCGAACCCTGTCACCGACAGGTCCTCGGGCACCCGCAGTCCGCGTGCCGCGGCCGCTTCGAGCACTCCCACCGCGACCTTGTCGTTGAAACAAACCACCGCGCTCGGCCGCGGCCGTAGCTCAAGCAGTTCGGCGCCCGCCCGCAGTCCGGTCTTCGTCGCGGGCTCGCCGTGCCGCATCAGCTCCGGGTCGCCGAGCAGCCCCGCCTCCGACAGCGCCGCGAGGTGTCCGCCGACGCGGTCGTCGCGGGTGTGCCAGGCCTGCGGGCCGGTGATCACCCCGATCCGCCGATGTCCGAGGCCCACCAGGTGACGGGTGACGGCGCGGGCTCCGGAGAAATGCGCCGCGGAGATCGACACGGTGCCGCGCGGCACGTCGATCCGCGGGTCCACCACCACGAACGGATAACTGCGCGCGGCCAACGCCTCGAGGTCCGCGCGCGACTCTGGCGGCAGGATCAGCACGGCCCCGCGCGCGTCCCGCCGTTTGGGCAGCTCACGTAGCGCGGAGGACCTGACCACCGCGTCGCCCGCGTCGAGCAGCATGCCCTGTCCGTGCAGCGCCAGCGTCTCGCCGATCGACGTGACTATGTGGCCGAAGTAGTCGGTCAACAGATAAGGGCAGCGCACGAATACCGGTGGGCGAGTGCCCTGATTCTGTGGTTTCTGCCGTGGCTCCGGCGCGCGGTCGCCGAGCCGGTCGACCACCTCCCGTACTCGGGCCCTGGTTTCCGGGGCCACGTTCCCGCCGCCGTTGAGTACCCGCGAGACGGTCGCGATCGACAAGCCGGCCTCCGCGGCGACGGCGCGTACCGTCGCCCGCCCGACCACCTCGTCACCATCGGTAGCGGTTCCGGAACCCACGGTTCCGGAACCAAAACCTGAAACACCGTCCTGTTTCATCGCTCCCCCGTAACAATCTCCTGTGGTCTGGACCAATATAGCCTAGGGCCGTTGACGCGTTCCGAGCGTACTGCTGAAATTCCGTCACGGTTGTTTCTGAGTTGTTTCAGATGCGATTGCGAGTACCTCCCCACCGCGGCGGGCCACCCACCCCGCCGGTGACACTCGTGCCGAAGGGATCGCTCGATCAGTATGCATATATCCAGACCAGGATTCAGGCCCCGCGCCGTCCTCTCCATGCTCGTCGGGACCGTGCTCGTCTCGGGCGGGCTCGCCCTGGCCGAGGCCGGCCCGGCCGCCGCCGCGGGCAGCGCCATACCCGCCCACTTCGCCGCGCCCTACCTGCAGATCGGCGGTTCGGACACGGGCGACATGGCCGCCGACATGTCGGCCACCGGCCTGAAGTACTACTCGCTGGCATTCCTGACCACGCAGTCCGGTTGCACCCTGCAATGGGAGGACGACGGCTCCGGGGTCGGCGCGTTCGCCTCCCAGATCAGCGCCCTGCAGGCGGCCGGGGGCAACGTGATTCCCTCCTTCGGCGGCGCGGGCAGCACCGAGCTCGCGCAGTCCTGCACCAACGTCTCCTCGCTCACCGCCGCGTACCTGAACGTGGTCAACACCTACGGCGTCAACCGCCTCGACTTCGACATCGAAGGCAGTGTGCTCTCCGACACCGCCTCGACCACCCGCCGCGACCAGGCCCTGGCGGCCCTGCAGGCCGAGGACCCGTCGGTGCAGATCGACTTCACCCTCGCCGTCGCGCCCAACGGGCTGCCCACCGGCAACGGCTCCGAGTACGCGCTGCTCCAGGACGCCAAGAACAACGGCGTGAAGGTCTCCGTCGTCAACCTCATGACGATGGACTTCGGCAACGGCCAGAACGCCCTCGCCGACGCCGAGTCGGCCGCGCAGGACAGCGCGGGCCAGCTGTCCAGCCTCTACGGCATCTCGACCTCGGCGGCCTACGGAATGATGGGCCTGACGCCGATCGCCGGACAGAACGACGACAACGAGTACTTCTCCACCGCCAACGCGTCCACGCTGGAGAGCTTCGCCGCCGCCAACGGCGTCGCCGAGCTCTCCTTCTGGGAGATCGACGGGTACGACAAGGCCACCGGCTACCAGTACTCCTCGATCTTCAACAAGATCACCGGTGCTAGCAGCGGTGGTGGCGGCGGCGGCGGAGGGACGACTGGCCAGATCACCGGATATCAGGGCCTGTGTCTGGACGACCGTAGCGCGAGCACGGCCGACTCCAACCCGATCCAGGTCTACACCTGCAACGGCACTGCCGCGCAGACGTGGACGGTCGAGTCGAACAACACCCTGCAGGTCCTGGGCAAGTGCCTCGACGTCACCGGAGCGGGCACGGCCAACGGCACGCTCGTCCAGCTCTACACCTGTAACGGCACCGGCGCGCAGACGTGGACGCACCAGTCCAACGGCGAACTGGTGAACGCGAACTCCGGCAAGTGTCTGGATGACACGGGCTTCGGCGGTTCCGGCACGCAGGCCCAGATCTGGTCCTGCGCTGACTCCTCGAACCAGCAGTGGGCGATCCCGTGACTCTGAACAAGCTGAAATACCGACTCATCGGAGTAATCGGGGCGCTTGCCCTGGTGGTCTCGTTGGGAATGCTCGTCGCGCACAACGCCCAGGCCGCGACCGGAGGCACCGGTGCGATCACCGGATATCAGGGCCTGTGTCTGGACGACCGTAGCGCGAGCACGGCCGACTCCAACCCGATCCAGGTCTACACCTGCAACGGCACTGCCGCGCAGACGTGGACGGTGGAGTCGAACAGCACGCTGCAGGTCCTGGGCAAGTGCCTCGACGTCACCGGGGCCGGCACGGCCAACGGCACGCTCATCGATCTCTACACCTGCAACGGCACCGCCGCGCAGAACTGGACGCCGGAGTCGAACGGCGAGCTGGTGAACCCGAACTCCGGCAAGTGCCTGGATGACACGGGCTACGGCGGTTCCGGCACCCAGGTCCAGATCTGGGCCTGCGGCGCCACCTCCAACCAGACGTGGACCCTCCCCGGCGTCACCACGCCGCCCACCGGCACCACCACGCCGCCCTCCGGCACCGCGCCGAACCTGGGCTCGAACGTCTACGTGTTCAACACCTCGATGTCGACCACGACGATCCAGAACGACATCAACTCGGTCTACAACTCGCAGCAGTCGAACCAGTTCGGGACGCAGCGCTACGAGCTGATGTTCGAGCCCGGCACGTACAACGTGTCGGTTCCGGTCGGCTTCTACACGGAGGTCGTCGGACTGGGTCAGAACCCGTCCCAGACGGTGATCACCGGTGGCGGAATCTACGCCAACGCGGCCTGGAACGGCGGCAACGCGACCGAGAACTTCTGGCGCGGCGTGGAGAACATCACCAGCGACCCGTCCTCCGGCTCCACCGAGTGGGCGGTCTCGCAGGCCGACCCGATGCGCCGCGTTCAGATCGACGGCAACCTCGTCCTGGACGACAACTCGTCGGGCAACACCTCGAGCAACTGGTCCTCCGGCGGGTTCATCAGCGACTCGGTGGTCACCGGCCAGGTCAACTCGGGCAGCCAGCAGCAGTTCATCTCCCGCAACGACCAGTACGGCAGCTGGACCGGGTCGAACTGGAACATGGTGTTCGTCGGTGACACCGGCGTGCCGGGGCAGAGCTTCCCGAGCCCGCCCGACACGACCGTCGGCCAGACCCCGACGGTCGACGAGAAGCCGTACCCGTACATCGACTCATCCGGCAACTGGAATGTGTTCGTGCCCTCCAACCGCACGAACTCGCAGGGCACGACCTGGTCCGGCGGCAACACCGCGGGCACCTCGCTGCCGATCGGCGACTTCTACATCGCCACCCCGAGCGACACCGCCGCCACGATCAACTCGGCGCTGTCGTCCGGTAAGGACCTGCTGTTCACCCCGGGCGTCTACCAGATCAACGGGACGATCAACGTGACGAACCCGGACACCGTGGTGCTCGGCCTCGGCCTGGCCACGCTGGTGTCGAACAGCGGCGACACGATCCTGCAGACCGCCGACGTCAACGGAATCCGCATCGGCGGGCTCATCTTCGACGCGGGCTCCACGAACAGCTCGGTGCTCGTGCAGATCGGTCCGTCCGGATCGAGCGCGAGCCACGCGTCCGACCCGACAGTGCTCTCCGACGTCTTCGCCCGCATCGGCGGAGCCACCGTCGGCAAGGCCACCCAGACCCTCGTGATCAACAGCAACAACGTGGTCGGTGACGACTTCTGGCTCTGGCGCGCGGACCACGGTAACGGCGGCACGGTCGGCTGGACCACCAACACCGCGACCAACGGTCTGGTGGTCAACGGCGCCAACGTGACCATTTACGGCCTCGCCGTGGAGCACTACCAGGGCGTCCAGGTCCAGTGGAACGGCAACGGCGGCGCGGACTACTTCTACCAGTCCGAAATGCCGTACGACCCGCCCAACCAGTCCAGCTGGATGGACGGCTCCGCCGACGGCTATCCGTCGATCAACGTCGCAAGCTCCGTGAGCAGCTTCCAGGCCTACGGCCTCGGCGTGTACTGCTACTTCAGCACGAACTCGGGTGTGGTCAGCGCGAACGCGTTCACCTCGCCGAGCTCGTCCGGGGTGCAGTGGCACGACATGGTCACAGTCTCGCTCGGCGGCGTCGGAACCATCAGCCACATCATCAATGGAACCGGCGGGACGGTGAACTCCGGCAGTACCGTCGCGGATCTCACCAGCTACAACTAGATCAGTTAATCAGCTGAATCGACCGACTCGGCTGATTCAGTAGGCAGGAACCCGGAGCCGGGTGGCTGGGCGCGACGCGTTCAGTCACCCGGCTCCGCCGCCGTCGCGTCCGTGGCGATGACGCGGCCCTTCCACGATCCGCCGCAGCCCTGCCGGTGCCGGCGCGCTGAGTCCACAGTCATGGCGCCGTATACGGTCATCACGGCGGGCAGCAGCGGCGCCCGCCATCGGCTCAATCGATAGAGCCGGAGCACTGGGAGATAGCTCAGGCTCATCAGCGTCCACGCGGCGAGGCACGGGATCGCCAGACTCCATGCCTGCAGCGCCAGCGCGGCCACGCCGAGGATCGGCGGCACGCAGTAAGTGAGAACCAATCCAAGGACAGTGCCGAGCAGCAGCCAGGGGGAGTAGCGCAACTGGGTGTACGCGCTGCGCGCGATCATGTCCCACAAGTCCGCCAAACGAGGGTATGGTCGCAGGCTCCGTACGTCAGTCGTGACACCGAGCCAGGTCCGGCCGCCCACCCGTTTGACGAGGGATCCGAGAGCGACGTCGTCGATCCGCGCTTCGGCGATGGCCGTGAGCCCGTCATGACTCACCAGGAAGGCGCGGTCGACCAGCATGCATCCCCCGGCGGCGGCCGCGGTCCGCGCGGAGCTCCTCCTGATCCAGGCAGGCGGATAGAGCTGGAAGAAGCTGAATACGAACGCCGGTACGATCATCCGCTCGGCCGGAGAATCGGTGCTCAGCCGGGCCATCAAGGACACCAGCTGGAGCTGCTCCCGCTCGGCATGCTGAACAAGCCGACGCACGCTGTCCGGCGAATGTGCGATGTCCGCATCCGTGAACAGGACGTACTTGCTCGCCTCGTCGACCGCCTGCAGCCCGCGCTGCATCGCCGCGACCTTCCCAGCCCAGCCGGGAGGCGGCCCCGAGCCGCGCAGCACACTGAGCGGTGCAGAGGCCGCCTTCCCGTCGGCGAGCACGGCGGCAACCTGCCCGGTGCCGTCACTGCTCGCGTCATCGACCACGATCACCGAGAACGGGCCCGAATAGTCCTGCGCGAGGACGGAGGGGAGCGAGGCGGGCAGGATCGACGCCTCGTCCCGGGCCGGGATCACCGCCGTGACGGCCGGCCACACCTTCACCGCGTCGCCGAGGTGCTCGACCTCCGGCAGCCGGATGTTCATCCGCCAGAATCCGCCGCGCCCGACGAGCAAGACGACCCAGATGACGAGCGGGAGCCAGGCGAGCACGGTCACTGCAATCACGCGTTCAAGATTCGCACATGCAGACTCCCAGCGGAGTCTGGCGCACCATAGAAGGCGCGGTCCTGCGACGATAAATCGTATGTTCAACGCAGATAGTGACGACGAGTACGGCCACGTGGCAGGGGAGAGCCTCCTGCTGGTCGCCCTCCCTGATCTGGACCCGTACATCACCCAGTGGCAGCTGGGCTCCGTTTCGGACGGCATCGACGCACACGTCACCGTGCTCGTGCCGTTTCTGCCCGCAGCCGAGATCGACGACGCGGTGCTCGCGGAACTCGCGCGCATATTCTCGACGCACGCGCCCTTCGACCTGACGTTCGCCAAGACCGCGCGCTTCCCGGAGGTGCTCTACCTCGTCCCGGAGCCGGATCAGCCGTTCAGGGAGCTGACCGCGGCCGTTTTCGAGCGCTGGCCTCAGTGTCCGCCGTATGAGGGACACTTCGAGGACCCGACGCCGCACGCGACCGTCGTGCATGCCAAGGCCGAGTCCCGATACGAGGAAGTACGGTTTGCGCTGGAACCGCAGCTACCAGTGCGTACCAGGGCGGCCGCCGTCGACCTGCTCACGTTCGACGGCAGCCGCTGGCAGCTGCATACGCGCTTTCCGCTCGGCGTCTGAAGGCGTCGGAGGGGATTTGCGCGGAGGGGATTTACAGCGTCGCGAGAATCTCCTGCAGCGGGTCGAGGCCGAGCGAGCCGAGCGCGAGGGCCTGGTCGTGGAACTCCTTCAGGCTGAACGCGGAACCCTTGCGGGCCTTGGCGTCCTCGCGCGCCTCAAGCCAGATCTTCTCGCCCAGCTTGTAGGACGGCGCCTGGCCCGGCCAGCCCAGGTAGCGGTTGAGCTCGAAGCGCAGGTTCGGCTCCTCCATCCGCGAGTGCGAACGCAGGAACTCCCAGGCCAGCTCGGCGTTCCAGGTCTCGCCTTCGCGCCAGCCGGCCCCGGTCGGCACCTTCAGCTGAAGGTGCACGCCGAGGTCCACCACGACGCGGGCGGCGCGGAGCATCTGCATGTCGAGCATGCCGAGGTGCGCGCCCGGGTCCTCGAGGTATCCGAGCTCTTCCATCAGGCGCTCGGAGTACAGGGCCCAGCCCTCGCCGTGTCCGGAGACCCAGCACAGCAGCCGCTGCCAGCGGTTGAGCGACTCCTGCTGGTGCACGGCGGCCGAGACCTGCAGGTGATGGCCCGGCACTCCCTCGTGGTAGACCGTGGTCACCTCCTGCCAGGTGGAGAACTCGTCCACGCCCGGCGGAACCGACCACCACATCCGGCCGGGACGCGACCAGTCCTCGCTCGGGCCGGTGTAATAGACGCCGCCGTCCCCGGTCGGCGCGAGGCAGGCCTCGATCTTGAGCGCGGGCTCCGGAATGTCGAAGTGGACGCCGTTGAGGTCCTCGATCGTCTTCTCGGCGAGCTCCTGCATCCAGGCGCGGAACTGCTCGCGGCCGGCGATGCGGCGCGACGGATCCGCGTCGAGCAGCTCCATCGCCTCGGCGGTGCTCGCGCCCGGCTTGATCATTCCGGACACCCGGCGCTGCTCGGCGGCGAGCCGGTGCACTTCCTCCCAGCCCCACGCGTACGCCTCGTCCAGGTCCACGGCCGCGCCGAGGAACTCCCGGGACGCGCGGGTGTAGCGCTCGCGGCCGACCGCGTCCGGCTTGACCGCCAGCGGCAGCAGCTCGCTGCGCAGGAAGCCGGCGAGCTCGGCGGTGGCCTGCTCGGCCGCCTGGGCGCTGCGGTCCAGCTCGCCCTGCACCGTGCCCTGCGCGCCGAGCCGCCCGACCAGGCCGGTGTAGAAACCGCTGCCCGGCTTGGTCCACTCGTCGCACTGCTTGGCGACCTCGAGCACCTGGCGCTCGGCCGGCACCCGACCGTCCCGCGCCGCCTCGAGCAGCGTCCGGCTCAGCTGGCGGTACGCGCGGGGCACCTCGGCCATCCGCCGCGCGATGGTGTCCTGCGCCTCCTCGCCCTCCGTCGGCATGAGATCGAAGGCCTGCCGGATGTTCTGCACCCAGCTGGCGATGACGTTCAGCGCCCGGGTGTCGTCGCCAGCGTCGTGCGCCTCGACGGCCAGCCCGAGCCGCTCGACCATGGCCAGCTTGGCGACCCGCTCGCGCGAGTCCGAAGGGCTGAGGGCATTGACGGCGGCGAGGGTCGAGCGGTCCAGCTCGGCCCGTTCGCCATGGCCGTCCACGGACAGGTCGGGCAGCTTGTCGTCGTGCCCGGCGATGCCCACGTAGGTGGCGAGGATCGGGTCAAGTCCCGCCGCGCGCTCGACGTAGTCGTCGGCGATCTCGTTGAGGGTGCTCATAGTCTCCGACCCTAGCCGTTCGCCGAACTCCCGGGCACGCGGTAATCCGTCATTCGGCGGCAGCGGCGGCGTCGGGCGAGGCGGACTCGTCCTGCACGTCGATGCCCTCGGGCAGGTCGATCACCGGCACCGGCTCGATACCCATCTTCGCGGCCATCATGGTGAGCAGCTTGTCCTGAGCGATGAGGTGGGCCTGCAGCTGCGCGTTCTCGTGCAGCACCGCGGTGACGTCGTGGTACGTGGCCTCGGCGCGCTTGTCCGCCGCCTCCGCCTGCACGTTCTGGCCGACCATGATGATGGAGAGCAGGACGAGTTGCAGGAAGGTCTGCGCGATCCAGGCGATCAGTGTTCCGGTGCCGCCACGGATCGCCGTGGGCAGGCTGAACAGGTCCATGATCCCGAAGGCGTAGGCGCACCACATGCTGCCGACGACCTTGGTGATCCACAGGGCCAGCCAGGTGTTGACCCGCGCTATCGGGCTGCTGGTGTCGTGCTGGTCGGCGACCTTGACCGGTCCGGCCGCCCGGCGGGCGTGCACGTGCGGATGCGGGATGTGCTCGTAGATGCTGCTCATTGTGATGGGTTCCCTCCGTTTTGCGATCGTGTCTGCAATGGGGGCGCAGTCTAGCGTCGGGCCGGTTCCCGGCGGGAGTGGCCGGGCAAGGCCCGCGCGCGAATCGGGGCGCGCTGCGGCAAGATGTCGGCTGTGACTTCGACCCCAGCTGCGAACTCCTCCGCGAACCAGCCGATCCTCGTCCTCAACGGCCCCAATCTCAACCTGCTCGGCGTGCGCGAGCCCGAGATCTACGGCCGCGATGTCCTCGCCGACGTCGAGGCGCTCTGCATCCGGGCTGCCGAAGAGCTCGGCCGTAGCGTGGACTTCCGGCAGAGCAACCACGAGGGCGTGCTCATCGACTGGATCCAGGAGGCACGCACCGGGCACGCCGGAATCGTCATCAATCCGGCCGCGTATTCACACACCTCGGTGGCGCTGCACGACGCGCTGGCCGCGCTCGACGGCAAGCCGATCATCGAGGTGCACATCTCCAACATCCACAAGCGCGAGGCCTTCCGGCACCACTCGTACGTCTCCTCGGTGGCGGACGGCGTGATCGCGGGTTGCGGCGTGCAGGGGTACGCCTTGGCCATCGCGCGGATCTGCACGCTGCTCACACCGTCGGCCTAATCGCGGCCGTCGCCTCACTCGCACGGGGGACCGGAGTTGACGGCGCCTCAGGTTCCTCTGGCACACTGGCCGGACACTACTGAAAACGAATTTCAGAACCAAAGGCCGGAGGGAACCCGTGCGCATCGCGTTCGTGGGCAAGGGAGGCAGCGGGAAGACCACGCTGTCCGCGCTGTTCATCCGGGAGCTGGCCCGCCTCGGCCGGCCGGTCGTGGCCATCGACGCCGACATCAACCAGCATCTCGGCGCGGCCCTCGGCCTCAGCGGCCAGCAACTGGACGGCCTCACGCCGATGAGCGCGGTGCTTCCGGAGATCAAGGACCATCTGCGCGGCGACAATCCGCGCATCCCTTCGGCATCGCAGATGGTCAAGACGACTCCGCCCGGCACGGGCTCGCGGCTCATCCGCTTCGCCGAGCCCTCGCCGCTCGACGCATGGTGCTCGCTCGCGCTCGAAGGCGAGCTGTCCGGGGCGCGGCTGATGGTGACGGGCGCCTTTGCCGAGCAGGACCTCGGCGTCTCCTGCTATCACTCGAAGGTCGGCGCGGCAGAGCTCTACCTCAATCACCTCGTCGACGGGTCTGGCCAGTACTGTGTGCTCGACATGACGGCTGGCGCCGACGCCTTCGCCTCCGGCCTGTTCACCCGCTTCGACGTCACCTTCCTGGTCGCCGAGCCGACCCGGAAGAGCATCTCGGTCTACCGGCAGTACACCGAATACGCGGCCGAATACGGCATCTCCGTGCGCGTGGTCGGCAACAAGGTCGTGGACGCCGAGGACGCGGCCTTCCTCCGTGCCGAGGTCGGCGAGAACCTGCTCGGCTGGATGGGCGATTCCCGCTACGTCCGGGCCCTCGACCGTGGACAGCACCCTGAGCTCGAGTCCTTCGAGCCCGCCGGACGCGAGTTGCTCGGCCGGATGCTCGCCGAGGTGGACGGGACCGTGCGCGACCACGCCCGGATGGCCTCGCTCGCGCACCTTTTCCACACCAAGAACGCCCTGGCCTGGGCGAACCGTGCGGCCGGCACCGACGTGGCCATGCAGATCGACCCGGAATACGTCGTCCCGATCGGCTGACGCTACCTGGGACTCAGCGGGTAGGTGATTGCGGTGAGCCGCTCGGACTCCTGCCACAAGCGGCGCTGCGCCTCGACGTCGTGGGAGCGGTCGTTCGACTCGACGCGGGCCGGATAGCCGGTGAACTGGGCTCGTCCGGGAGGGCCGTAGTACTCGCCGCCGCGTACCGACGGATCCGTGGCGGCACGCAATGTCGGCAAAGCGCCCATCTGCGGGGACTGCAGCAGCCATGAGGTGAGCAGGCGTACGTGCGGGCTCATGACCGCTCGAACGAGCAGCGACATGTCGCGGCCGAACTCCGTGCGCGCGTTGCCCGGGTGAGCGGCGACCGCGATGGTCCCGGCCCCAGCGTCGGCGAGTCGGCGCTGCAGCTCGTAGGTGAAAAGCAGGTTCGCGAGCTTTGCCTGGAAATAAGCGTTCTGGAATCGGTAGCCGCGCTCGCCCTGCAGGTCGTCGAAGTCGATGACGCCACGCCGGTGCCCGATGCTGCTGACGGTCACGATCCGGGAGCCGGGAGTCTCAAGCAGCCGGTCGAGCACAAGGCCGGTGAACGCGAACGGGCCGAGGTGGTTGGTGGCAAACGTCATCTCGAAGCCGTCCTCGGTCACCTCGTACCGAGGACGGATGCCGCCGGCGTTGTTGACGAGTACGTCGATACGCGCGTGCTGCGCGTTCAGCTGCTCGGCGGCCTGGCGCACAGAGGCCGGCGATGCGAGATCCAACTGCACGGTACTGATTTTCCCGACCGTCGCTTCGGCGGCGATGCGGGCTTCGGCAGCCGCGGCACGCTGAGGGTTTCGGCAGGCCAGGACGACGTCGGCGCCATGGCGGGCGAGTACAAGGGCGGCCTCGAAGCCGATGCCGGTGTTGGCCCCGGTGATCACGAACGTCCGTCCCTGCTGGTCGGGCACGTCGTCGGCGGTCCATCTCGACGTCATCGCATTGCCTCCGAATGAGGAGATATAATCGGGATGGTCGTCCCGCTTCTTCAAAATATACGGGACCACCATCCCGCTTGTCGAGAGCCGAGGGAGGCCCCCGCCCCGTGACCGTGAAGCAGCCGCGAGCCGATGCCCAGCGCAACCGGGCCCGAGTCCTTGAGGTGGCGGCGCAGGTCTTCGCCGAAGAGGGGCTCTCGGTCCCGGTGCACGAGATCGCGCGGCGCGCCGGGGTCGGCACCGGCACGGTCAGCCGGCACTTCCCCCGCAAGCAGGACCTGTTCGCCGCGATCCTGCTCACCCGGCTGGAAGGGCTCATTGCCCAGGCGGGATCGCTTGCCGGGCAACAGGATCCGGGCACCGCGTTCTTCACCCTCCTCACCACCCTGGTACGCGAGGGAGCGACGCACCGAGGCCTTGCCGAGGCGCTCGCCGGCGCGGGTTACGACCTGGAGGCGGCCGCCATGGAGGCCGGCTACGACGTCACTGGTGGGCTGCGAGGCCTGCTCGAGCGCGCTCAGGCGGCCGGAGCTGTGCGGGACGACATCGACTATGGCGATGTCAAAGCCCTCATGACAGGCTGCCTCATCCGGGCTGAGGGCCGCACGGATGCCGACCTCGCCGCACTGGAGCGCGTCACTGCGATCGTGTGCGACGGGCTGCGTGCCGGGCCGGTTTCGTAGGCGACTGTCCTACGCGGCTGACCTAGTCAACGCCGCGGATCCTGGTCACCAGGACCGAGCCGAGCACCGTCACCACCGCCACCGAGATGTAAAGGCTCGGATACCCGCCGAGGTAGGTGACGATCGGCGCGGCGAGCGCGGGGCCGAGCACCTGCGGCGCCGAGTTGGCGATGTTGATGATGCCGAGGTCCTTGGCGCGGTCCTCGGCATTCGGCAGCACCTGCGTGATCAGCGCCTGGTCGACGGACAGGTACACGCCGTACCCGAGTCCGAGCAGTCCCGCGCACACGATCGCCCCGGTCCACGTCTCCCACGCGGCCAGTAGCAGCGCCGCGAAAGCCATGGCGTAGCCGGAGAAGATGACGGAGGGCTTGCGTCGCCCCGAGCGATCCGAGAGCACTCCGCCGACGACCACCGTGAGCAGTGTCGTCGCCGTGTAGACCAGGATCAGGATCAGCAGGCCGTTGTTCGGATCCGAATACCGCACCCGGTCGCGCAGGAAGTACAGCAGGTACAACGTGCCGAGCGCGTTGCCCAACTGGACCAGGAAGCGCGTGCCCCAAGCCCAAGCGAAGTCCGGGTGCGCACGGAAGTCGAAGTGGAACGCGGCGAAGACGGAACGCAACGAAAAACTCGATCGGTGCTCCGTCGGCACCTGCGGGTCCGGGTGCCGCAGCACCATCGGTAACGCCGTCAGCAGAACGAGCGCGCCCACCGCGAGATATCCGGAGATCTGGCCGGTGACGATCTCGGCCACCAGCGCGACGCCCACCACGACGCCGAGCGATTGGGTGAGTCCGACCCAGCCGGACACCAGGCCGCGCTGCCGCACCGGCACCCGGTCCGGGACGGCCGCGCTCAGCCCGGCCTGCATCGCGTTCAGCCCGGCTTGCGCCACGCACCAGCCGAGCGTGACGCCGATCAGCCCGTGCTGCCCGGAGAGCAGTGCCATGCCGGCGCAGCCGAGCAGTGCGCCGCTCGCGATCCACGGCCGGCGGCGGCCGAACCGGGACCCGGTGGCGTCGGACAGGGCACCGGTAAGCGGCCCGACCAGCACCGCGACCAGCGCGCCGATCGCGGTGACGATGCCGAGCGCGGTGGTCTTGTGCGCCGGGTCGATGTCCTGGACCTGGTTGGGCAGCAACTCCTGCAGGGGGCCGAAATAGCCGATGTAGAGGCCCAGGTTGGCGATCGACAGTAGGCTGATCCAGCCGCGTCGGACGGATGTGCTCGGCGTAGTCGGCGCCGGTTCGAGCGCTGATTCGGCGGCCGCGGTCACGTCAGACCTGCTTCTGCGCGGCGACGGCCGCTTGGAACCAGCCGTACGAGTCCTTCGGCGTCCGTTCGAGCGTCTCGTAGTCCGTGCGTACCAGCCCGAACCGTTGATCGTAGCCTTCGGCCCACTCGAAGTTGTCCAGCAGTGACCAGGTCAGATAGCCGCGTACGTGCACCCCGGCCGCCATCGCCTCATGCAGAGCTCTGATGTGGCTGTCGAGGTACTCGATCCGAGCCGAATCGTGCACGAGACCGGTGGCATCCGGCTCGTCCGCGGTGGAGCAGCCGTTCTCGGTGATCGTGATCGGCGGCAGCGCGTCGGCGTAGCGGGCCTTGAGCCCGACGAGCAATTCGGTCAGGCCGGAGGGCACGACCGGCCATCCGAAGGCCGTCGTCGGCACGTCGTCGATCGGCGCGAAGTCGAAGGGCAGCCCGGTCTCGGCAGGGTCGGCGGTCCTGATCACGGTCGGGTTGTAGTAGTTGATGCCGAGTCCGTCGATCCGGGTACTGATGATCTCGAGGTCGCCCGGCCGGATGTGCTCCGGATCGCCCGGCAGGCCGACGCTGCTGAGGTCGGGGTACGTTCCGAGGAGCAGCGGATCGTTGAAGAGCCTGTTGTGGAACGCGTCGTAGAGGGTTGCGGCAGCGGCGTCCTCGGCGCTCTCGCTCGCCGGTCGCACCGGAGTGCAGTTGTTGGCAATCAGGACTTCGGAGGCGCCGAGCTCGCGCAGCACCGGTACCGCTAGGCCGTGGGCCAGCAGTTGGTGATGCGCCACCGGCAGCGCACCGAACATGAGCGCCTCGCCCGGTGCGTGGACGCCGAAGGCGTAGCCGTAGGTCATGTGGACGACGGGCTCATTGAGCGTAATCCAGCTCTTGACTCGGTCGCCGAGCCGCGCGGCGGCCAGGGACGCGTAGTCGGCGAAGCGATACGCCGTCTCCCGGCTCATCCAGCCGCCGGCGTCCTGGAGCGCTTGCGGTAGATCCCAGTGGAAGAGCGTGGGCATGGGGGTGATGCCGCGGGCGAGGAGCGCGTCGACGAGGCGGTCGTAGAAGTCGAGCCCCGCCGCGTTCGCCTCGCCGCTGCCCGTCGGCTGCACGCGCGGCCAGGCGATCGAGAAGCGGTAGGTGTCGATGCCGAGGTCGGCCATCAACGCCACGTCCTCGGGCCAGCGATGGTAGTGGTCGCAGGCTACGTCACCGGTCGCGCCATCTTTCGTCCGGCCCGGGGTGTGGCTGAAGGTGTCCCAGACCGACGCACCGCGTCCATCGGCGTCGACGGCACCCTCGATCTGGTACGCGGCGGTGGAAACGCCCCAGCGGAAACCCGCGGGGAACCCGGGCAACGGCGACCGGTCCGGCATGAGCGGGAGCACCCCCTGCTAAAGATGAACTCACGTTCAGACGAGTGTCGGGCACGCTCCTGGCTCGGCGCAAGAGTGCGTCACGACACAGTCGAGGACGTCGCCGGTCGAGACGATTCACGGACCGCCGGCGACGCTCAAGCCCCCGGACCGTGCCGTATGCGCCGGAGAATGGCAGCTTGCTGACCGGCGGGCCGCGGCCATCGCGGGCGCGGAGCGTCCCGCCGGATCTCGCGGCCCGCGGGCTGGCAGGATGGGGCGTATGGAACTGAGAGTCTTCACAGAACCGCAGCAGGGAGCGAGCTACCAGACACAGCTCGCCGTGGCGAAGGCCGCCGAGCAGCTCGGCTACGACGGATTCTTCCGCTCGGACCACTATCTGAAGATGGGCTCGGTCAGCGGACTTCCGGGGCCGACCGACGCGTGGATCACCTTGGCCGGACTGGCCCGCGAGACCGCGCGGATCCGGCTCGGCACCCTGGTCAGCCCGGTCACCTTCCGGCTGCCCGGGGTGCTCGCCATCTCGGTCGCCCAGGTCGACGAGATGTCCGGCGGCCGGGTCGAGCTCGGCCTCGGTGCCGGCTGGTTCGAGCAGGAGCACACCGCGTACGGCATCCCGTTCCCGGACAACAAGCACGCCCTGCTTGAGGAGCAGCTCGCGATCGTCACCGGCCTGTGGGCCACGCCGGTCGGCGAGACCTTCACGTACGTCGGCAAGCAGTACCAGCTGAAGGAGAGCCCCGCGCTGCCCAAGCCGGCGCAGCCGCAGGTGCCACTGATCGTCGGCGGCGGCGGGCTCAAGCGCACACCGCGGCTGGCCGCGCAGTACGCCGCCGACTTCAACGCCGGCTTCATCGGCGTGGACGAGACCAAGGAGCGCTTCGCGGGCGTGGACGAGGCTTGCCGCAAGGTCGGCCGTGACCCGCGCACTCTGACCCACTCCATTGCCCAGGTGTTGTGCTGCGGCCGCGACGAGGCCGAGCTGGCCCGGCGCGCCGAGTCGATCGGCCGCGAGCTCGCCGAGCTGCGCGAGAACGGCCTGGCCGGCACCCCGGCCGAGATCGTCGACAAGCTCGGCCGCTTCGCCGAGATCGGCACCGAGCGCGCATACCTGCAGATGCTGGACCTCGACGATCTCGACCACCTCGAACTGGTGGCGAGCGAGGTCATGCGGCAGCTATAGCAGCAGGTGGGCACGGCAAAGGCGAGGGGCGGACGGTGCTGGCCGTCCGACCTTCGCCGCCGTTGCCAACTGATACGCCCGCAGGCCGCCGCCCGAAGTTCTCCGCAATTCTTTAGGCGGTTTTGAGAATAGCTACGTTCCAATACTCAGACGTACTTGCTATAAACGGGGACATGGATCCGCAGGACCCGATACGCGAGGATTGCCCCAGCTGCGCAAGTACCTCCAAAGTGGTGCACGCTGCGTCAGCGGCTGGTGACGATGCGCAATCACTGGGAAGGCTCCTCGACGTGCGCCTGCCCGGGCGAACAGTCTGGTCGGGACTTTGGGCCTGCGCGGTGGGCTGTTTCCTGCTCGCGCTGCTGGCCTGGTGGCTCGCGCCGACCACCAACTGGCTCGGCGGTTCGGCCGTACTCGCGGTCTTCGGCGTGACCTTCGCCCTCCTCGGCGTGTGGCAGACGCGGCTCAACCGCTCGCGCATGCGAGGCGCCGAGCCGCTCGTCCACAAGACTCACGCGTATGCGCTCTACTGCCGCGCATGTGAGTGCGTGTACTTCGACACTCGGAAGCTGCCCGCCGGAATCCTGCCGGGCAAGCCGATGCCAGCAGCCGAATATCGCAGGCGACTGTGGTACGCCTGCGGCTTCACCAAGCCGATCTGACAGTCGAAGGTCTGGTCACGAGCCGTGCCAGGCCGGACGCGGCCGCCATCGAAGCGGCGGCGACGACAAGCACAGCGCCTGGGCCGAACGACTGTGCGATCAGGCTGGCGACCGTGGTGCCCACCGCGCCGCCGAGTGACATGAACGAGTTGACCCAGGACTGCGTTTCGGCCGCCATGTGCGCGGGCGACAAGTCTCCGGCCGTCGCGAAGACGGCGACGAACGTCGGGCCGAGGGCAAGGCCCATGACTGCCGCCATTACCGCGAGAAGGACCGCTCCGGCTTGGCTGGCCGCGGCGACGAGGAGTGCCCCGAGACTCATTGCGGCCAGCGTGACCGAAAGCTCGGCCCGACTGGACCACGAAGGCGGGAGCGCGCCCAGAACCAGGCCGCCGACAACGCTTCCGAGCCCCATGCAGCTCAGCAGGACACCGCTCATCAAAGGCGTGTCGTGTTCCTGAGCCCAGGCCGGGAAGGCCAACTCGATCGCGCGGACCGCGAGAAAGAACAGCACGGCCGCAGCCATCGTGCGCCTCAGCGGAACGCTGCGAAGTGGTCCCATCCTGTCCCGCTCAGCAGCTTGCTGACCCTGTTGGTGGGGGATTCGACGAGAGACGAGCAGCAACGTCCCGCTCGTGCTCAGCAGGGCTGAAGCGGCCAGGCCCGCCCACGGAGCGACGGCAGTGACCAAGAACGCTGCGAGCGCAGGGCCGACGATGAAGCCGACGTCGGTCAGTACGGCGTCGAGCGAAAGAATGGTGGTGCGCAGGTCACCGGTCGTCACCGAACGCCACATGAGGCGGGTGACGATCTGGACGGGCGGCGCGCAGGCCGACGCGGCCATCGCGCAGGCAGCCGTAGCGATGAGCGAGCCGTGGGCCCGGTCGTTGAGCACGAGCCCCGTCAGCGCTATCAGATAGAGCACCAACGCAGGGCACATGACCCGGGCATAGCCGTGCCTGTCCATCAGCCTGCCACGCAGCGGCACGGTCGCACTTCCCAGCGCGGACAGGGACACGACAACGGCTGCCCGCTCCATGCCGCGGTAGTGGTCGACCTCCAAGAGAAGCGCGAGAGAGAAGACTCCAGGCTGGAGTTTCCCAGCGATCGCAGCGAACAGCGAAGACCGGAATCTCGGCAGCGAGAACAGACGTGCGTATGCCGAAAAAAGTCTCATATGCCCCCGCACTCGCGCTGATCGCATGCGTCATTTAATGCAGTTTGTTGATCTGCTGCCCTGGACTTAGGGCAGGCTCGGCCGGGCCGATCGCCCCCGCTCCGCTGTGGCACAAAGTGGCCTACAGGGTGACGTTGTAGATCACTTTGTGCGGACACGCCGAGGCGCACCGGTGTGTCCGCACAACGTGGAGGTCGTGTGCCCGATCGTCAGGTCCGACCCTGTGCGGACACGCCGCACACTCTCGCCGCACTCGCACAAGGTGATCTACAACATGACCCTGCAGATCACCTTGTGCATCAGCGGACGGGGCTGCGGACGGCGCCCTGCCAAGCAGATCGACAATCCGCATTAAATATACAACATGGGAGCCCTCTGATACGTCAGAAACCTGGACCGCACTCGACCAAGACGCCGAGTCAGGACACTGCG
>Ga0073928_10005084_pt1 | contig 18737 bp, 16 predicted proteins | sample PaiPotPPA55metaG_FD_76969 | JGI IMG/M metagenome (GOLD analysis project Ga0073928, IMG submission 76969) | Iron sulfur acid spring bacterial and archeal communities from Banff, Canada, to study Microbial Dark Matter (Phase II) - Paint Pots PPA... ... | reverse complement strand
CTGCACCTTCTCCGGCCGCACGCCGATGATCGCGGCGCCGGAGTCGGGCCGGCAGCGGGCCGACGGCAGCGCGACCCGGTGGCCGTGCGCCTCCACCGTGACGACGTCGCCCTCCTTGCCGGCGACCGTGCCGGCCACCAGGTTGGACTGGCCGAGGAAGTTGGCCACGAAGGTGGTGGCCGGGTTCTCGTAGAGCTCCTCGGGCGAGCCGAGCTGCTCGATCCGGCCCGCGTTCATCACCGCGATGGTGTCGGCCATGGTCATGGCCTCCTCCTGGTCGTGGGTGACGTGCACGAAGGTGAGGCCGACCTCGGTCTGGATCCGCTTGAGCTCGATCTGCATCTGCCGGCGCAGCTTCAGGTCCAGCGCGCCGAGCGGCTCGTCGAGCAGCAGCACCTGCGGCTGGTTGATCAGCGCCCGGGCCACGGCGACGCGCTGCTGCTGGCCGCCGGACAGCTGGGTCGGCTTGCGCTTGGCCAGGTGGCCGAGCTCGACCAGCGCCAGGATGTCCTCGACCTGCTTCCTGACGTCCTTGACACCGCGGCGGCGCAGGCCGAACGCGACGTTGTCGTAGATGTTCAGGTGCGGGAAGAGAGCGTAGTTCTGGAAGACGGTGTTCACCGGCCGCTTGTACGGCTTGGTGTGGGTGACTTCGGTGTCTCCCAGGTATATTCGCCCGGCCGTCGGGTCTTCGAGCCCGGAGACCATCCGCAGGGTGGTGGTCTTGCCACAGCCGGAGGCGCCGAGCAGGGCGAAGAAGGAGCCCTGCGGGATCGTCAGGTCGAGGTCGTCCACCGCGGTGAACGAGCCGAAGCGCTTGGTCAGTCCGGTCAGTCGCAGATCGCCGACCGCGTCGAGTGTAGTCATCGCCTATGCCTTAGCTTCTGGGCCGGTCAGCCGGAGATCTGCTGGAAACGGGTGGTGTAGGTGTTGAGCTGGTCCACGTTGAGGTTCATGAACCCCTTCGCACCGGCGCTCATCTTGCTGGTCGGTACGATGAACTCGTTGCTCGCCGCGGTCGGGTCGAGGTTCTGCAGCGCCTGCACCGCTCCGGTCACGCACGGGATGTAGTCGATGTAGTCGTCGAGCAGTGCCGCGATCTGCGGGTTGTAGTACCAGTTCATGAGCAGCTCGGCGTTCTTCTTGTGCCGGGCGAAGTTGGGGATGCACATGTTGTCGGACCAGGCGAGCATCCCCTCCTTGGGCAGCGGGACCGTCACCAGGTTCGCCTGGCCGAGCTGGGCGACGTCGCCGGAGTAGGCCATCGTCGCGCCGATGTTGCCCTGGCTGAATGAGCTGATGTAGTCCTGGCCCATGAACTGCCTGACCTGTCCGCTCGATCGCGCGGCGGATATGTAGGCGAGCGCGCTGGTGAACTCGTCGGCGGTGAAGTTCTGCGGGTCCTTGCCGAGGGCCAGCAGCGCGAACGCGACCGTGTCCTCCATCTCGGCGAACAGCACGACCTGGCCGCGCAGGTCGGGCCGCTCGAACAGGTCCTTGATGGAGGTGACCGGCTGCTTCACGATGTTCGTGTTGTACGCGATGGTGGTGTAGCCGTACGCCCAGGGAAGAGTGAACCGGCGGCCCGGGTCGATCGGATCGTTGAGGATCTCCGGCAGCACGTTCTTGTGGTTCGGCATGACCGAGAGATCGAGCTCTTCGATGTAGTCGAAGTAGCGCAGGATCGGAATCATGTAGTCCGAGAACACCATCAGGTCGACGCCGGTGTCCTTGCCCGCGGACAGATCCTGGTCGAGCTTGGTGTAGTACTCGTTGTTGTCGGTGATGTCCTCGACGTAGTTCACGTTGATGCCGTACTGCTTGGTGAACATGTCGAGAGTCGGGTGGTCGCTCGTATTCGAACTCGACGCGATGTCGATGTACGAACCCCAGTTGTGGAAGTTGACGATCTTCTCGGTGGCCGAGTAGTCGGTGCCGAACCGGCCGGTGGAGACGGACTCGGGGACGACCGGGAATTTGGGGTCCACGCCGCACGCGCTGAGCGCACCCGCGCCGGCCACCGCGAGGGAGCCGAAGGCCCCGGCCCGCAGCAGACCGCGCCGGCTCAGCGCCGAGGAGTCGGCGTACGTGCGGCTGCCTCTGCGCATCGAGCCGGCCCTGGCGGCCCGGGCGAGGATGGACCGCTGCTCTTGGACTTCGTCCGGGTCGAAAGGTATCGAGGGTGGCATAGACGACTCAGCCTTCTGGTGATCCGGGTACCCCTTCGGGGTAAATAGTCAGTTCCTTGCCCTTGCCGACGGCCGGGCGCCGTTATCTGTGCCGCGAGCGGCCCGCCGTGCGCGTCAGACGCCGAAGATCGTCCGGTGCCAGTCCTTGCGCGCCTTGCCGGTGATGTCGTGCATGACGTGCTTGACCTGCGTGTACTCCTCCAGGGAGTACGACGACATGTCCTTGCCGTAGCCCGACTGCTTGTAGCCGCCGTGCGGCATCTCGCTGATGATCGGGATGTGGTCGTTGATCCACACGCAGCCGGCCTGGATCTCGCGGCTGGCCCGGTGTGCGCGGACCAGGTCCTTGGTCCACGCGGAGGCGGCGAGGCCGAACGGGGTGTCGTTGGCCATCTTGAGCGCCTCGTCGTCGGTGTCGAACGGCAGCGCGACCAGGACGGGTCCGAACAGCTCCTGCTGCACGATCTCCGAGTCCTGGCTCACCCCGGTCACCAGGGTGGGGCGGTAGTAAGCGCCGGCCTCGAACTCGGTGCCGCGCAGCTCGGTCGGGATCTCCCCGCCGGCCACGATCTTGGCGCCGTAGCCGCGGGCCCGCTCCACGAAGCCGGCCACCGAGTCGCGCTGCCGCAGCGAGCTGAGCGGGCCGAGGTCGGTGGCCGGGTCGGTGGGATCGCCGAGCCTGATCGCGGCGAACAGCGCGGCCACGCCCTCGACGAACTCGTCGAAGCGGGAACGGTGCACGTAGGCGCGGGTGGCCGCGGTGCAGTCCTGGCCGGTGTTGATCAGCGATCCGGCCACCGCGCCGTGGATCGCGGCCTCGAGGTCGGCGTCGTCGAACACGACGAAGGGGGCCTTGCCGCCGAGCTCGAGATGCACCCGCTTCACCGTCTGCGCGGCGATCTCGGCGATGCGCTTGCCCACCGGGGTGGACCCGGTGAAGGAGACCATGTCGACGTCGGGGTGGCCGATGAGCGCCTCGCCGGCTACCCGGCCGCGTCCGGTCACGACGTTGACCACGCCGTCCGGGATGCCGGCCGCGGTGGCCGCCTCGGCAAAGGCCAGCGCGGTCAACGGGGTGATCTCGGCCGGCTTGAGCACGATGGTGTTGCCCGCGGCGATCGCCGGCAGGATCTTCCACCCGGCCATCTGCAGCGGGTAGTTCCACGGCGCGATCGAGCCGACCACGCCGATCGGCTCGCGGCGGATCGAGGAGGCGTGCAGGCCGCTGTACTCGGCCTGGGCCTTGCCCTCGAGGTGGCGCGCGGCGCCGGCGAAGAAGGCCACGTTGTCCACGGTGCCCGGCACGTCGAACTCGGTGGTCAGCCGGATGGGCTTGCCGGTCTGCGAGGTCTCGAGCAGCGCGAGTTCGGCGGACTTGGCGTCGAGCACGGTGGCGAACTTGTGCATCAGGGCGCTGCGCTCGCCGGGAGTGGCGGCGGCCCAGCCGGGCTGCGCGGCCTTCGCGGCGGCGACGGCGGCGTCCACGTCGGCAGGGCTCGCATGCACCGACTCGGCCACGACGCGTCCGGTGGCCGGATCGAGCACACGCAGTGCCTCGTCCCCGGACCCGTCGACGAGCCTGCCTGCGATGTATTGGTGCATAGTGTGCGCTCCCGGAGCGTGATCGGTCGGTGCCCTTCAGACGCTTTGACGCCGAAGCTTGTCGAGCATTGGCAGATTGTCTGGTGACGGCGCTCCCAGCGTCGGTGACTTCATTGCCGCTCCGACCGAAGGATCGTGACACAAACAGGAGCTCGCTACAAGGGAATCCGCACGGAAAGTTGGCCAGAACGACGGATTCTCGATTACTTCCCGATCACGATTCGAAAAGCGGCAGATTTCCCGGGCGGCCCTTTGCCACCTTGCCACTATGGCGTCCAGCTGTCAGAGTGCCTCTAGTCACCCCTTTGCCGAGACAACCTGTCGCACGGCCGGGTGACGGGCGGATGAAGTTCCGCTCACGCCCCTCCCCCGGGGCCGATCCCGTCGACCGGAAGCCTGACCAGAATGTCCCTCACCTCTCCAGACCCGCGGGCTGTGCTGCCGCCCGGCTACCCGACCGTGGCCGAGGTGCTCGCGCTCGACGCCGTCCGCCAGGGCAACCCGCGCGTGGTGGCCGGCACCGCCGGCCTCGACCGCCGGGTGCGCTGGGTGCACGTGACCGAGCTGACCGACGTCCGGGAGATCCTGCGCGGCGGCGAACTGGTGCTCTCCACCGCGATCGCCTGGCCGGACGACCGCGAGTCGCTCGCCAAGTACATCGCCGACCTGGCCGGCCTCGGCGCGGCCGGCCTGGTGGTCGAGCTCGGCCGGCGCTACCCGCAGTCGCCGCCGAAGCCACTGCTGCTGGCCGCGGAGAAGCACCGGCTGCCGGTGATCACGCTGGGCCGGGACACCCGCTTCGTCACTATCACCGAGGCCGTGCACGCGCGGATCATCGACGCCCAGCTGGCCGAGCTGCGCAGTTCCGAAGAGGTGCACCAGACCTTCACCGAGCTGGCCGTCGAGGGCGCCGAGCCGGGCGAGGTGGTCCGCCAGATCAGCAAGATGGCCGGGCACCCCGTGGTGCTGGAGAACCTGGCCCACCAGGTGCTCGTCTACGACGCCACCTCGACCACCGAGGAGGCGCTGCTCGACGGCTGGGAGTGCAGGTCGCGCGCCGTGCGCCCGGCCACGCGCACGGCGTACGACGAGCGCTCGGGCTGGCTGACCACCGTCGTCGGCGCGCGCGGCCAGGACTGGGGCCGGCTCGTGCTGGTCTGTGACGGCATACCCGCGCCCGCGCCGAGCCGGCTTGTCATGCTGGCCGAGCGCGGGGCCGCGACGCTGGCGCTGAACCGGCTGATGCAGCGGGACCGGGAGACGCTCGAGCGGCAGACCCACCGCACCCTGCTCACCGCGATCCTCAACCACGCGCACTCCTCCTCGGAGATCTCGCTGCGGGCCCGGGCCATCGGCGTGCGCCTGGACGACAAGCGGCTGGTCGGCATCGTGCTGCGGCTGCGCGGACACAGCTCCTCGATGGAGCACCAGTCCCGGCTGCGCGAGCTGACCGACCACGCGGCCGCGGCGGTACGCGACAAGCGGCTGGCCGCGCTGATCGGCGCGGTCGACGAGCACTCGGTGGGGCTGCTGCTCGCCCTCGGTCCGCAGGACCGCGAGGACACCGCACTCGAGACCTTCGCCACTTCGGTGCGCAAGCTGGCCGGGCCGGACGGCGGCGACTTCGCGATCGCGGTCGGCACCTCGGTGGGGGCGGTGCGGGACGCGCGCCGTTCACTGCTCGAGGCCGTGCAGGTGGCGGACGCGGCGATCCGGCAGACCGGTGGGCCCTCGTACCACCGCCTCGTCGACGTGCGGCTGCGCGGGCTGCTGCATCTGCTGCGGGACGACGCACGTCTGCAGACGTATGTGGAGCGCGAACTCGGGCCGCTGCTGGCCTATGACACGGAGCGCGGCACGAACCTCGTCGCGATGCTCGGGATCTACCTGGATCAGGGCAGGAACAAGTCCGCCGCGGCCGACGCCGCGCATCTGTCCCGCCCGTCCTTCTACGAGCGGCTGCACCGGATCGAGCGCGTGCTCGGCGTGGACCTCGACTCGGTCGAGTCCTGCCTCTCGTTGCACGTCGCTTTGCTCGCGCTGGAGGCGGTGCGGAACGTCTAGTCGTTCCACACCGCCGTCCCGCAGGGCAATCTCGGGGTCAGAACCCTCAGATCGCGGACATGACGTGCTTGATCCGGGTGTAGTCCTCGAACCCGTACATGGACAGGTCCTTGCCGTAGCCGGAGTGCCCGAAGCCGCCGTGCGGCATCTCGGCGACCAGCGGGATGTGGGTGTTGACCCACACGCAGCCGAAGTCCAGGTCGCGGGAGAAGGCCAGCGCGCGCGAGTGCGAGGCGGTCCAGATCGAGGAGGCCAGGCCGTACTCGACGCCGTTCGCCCACTCGAGCGCCTGGTCGTCGTCGGCGAACTTCTGCACGGTGATGACCGGGCCGAAGACCTCGTTCTGGATGATCTCGTCGTCCTGGGTCAGGTCGGCGACGACGGTCGGCGCGAAGAAGTAGCCGGTCTCGCCGACCCGGTGGCCGCCGGCCTTGATCGCGGCGTGCGCTGGCAGCCGCTCGATGAAGCCCTGGACCCGCGCGAGCTGGCCCGCGTTGTTGAGCGGCCCGTAGAGCACGTCCTCGTCGTCCGGCAGGCCGGTCTTCGTCTCGGCCGCGGCGGCGGCCAGCTTCTCGACGAAGGCGTCGTACACGCTCGCGTGCACCAGCACCCGGGTGGCCGCGGTGCAGTCCTGGCCGGCGTTGAAGTAGCCGCCGACGCTGATGCCCTCGACCGCCGCGTCCAGGTCGGCGTCCTCGAACACGATGCACGGGGCCTTGCCGCCGAGCTCCAGGTGCACCCGCTTGACGTCCTTGGCCGCGGACGTCGCGACCTCGATGCCCGCGCGCACCGAGCCGGTGATCGAGGCCATCGCCGGGATCTTGCTCTCCACCAGTGCGCGGCCGGTGTCCCGGTCGCCGCACACGACGTTGAACACGCCGGCGGGGAAGAATTCCTGAGCGACCTCGGCCAACAGCAGGGTGGACATCGGCGTGGTGTCGGACGGCTTGAGCACCACCGTGTTGCCGGCCGCGAGCGCCGGGGCGATCTTCCAGATCGCCATCAGCAGCGGGTAGTTCCACGGCGTGACCTGGGCGCACACGCCCACCGGCTCGCGCCGGACCGAGGAGGTGTGTCCGTCCATGTATTCGCCGGAGGCCCGGCCCTCGAGCAGCCGCGCGGCGCCGGCGAAGAAGCGGAGCTGGTCGATGATGGGGGTCAGCTCCTCCGAGCGGGTCAGCCCCAGCGGCTTGCCGGTGTTCTTCGACTCGACGGCGGCGAACTCGTCCGCGCGCGCCTCCACGGCGTCGGCCAGCTTCAGCAGGGCCAACTGGCGCACGGCGGGTGTGCTCCGGCGCCATTCCTTGAAGGCCTCGGCGGCGATCCGCAGCGCGTTCTCGACGTCCTCGGCGCTCGATACCGGCGCGAGGGCGATCACCTGCTCGGTGACCGGGTCGATGATCTCGCTGGTCCGCCCGTCTACGGTGTCGGCCGGCTTGCCGCCGACGATGTTGCGCAGCACGCGGGGCTCCATACAACTCTCCTGATGCTCGTGACGTCGCTCTGCGACAGCACTCTAGTCCGAATAGTGGAACTCGGCGAGACCCCGGAAGCTGTGGATTCCGTAGTGATTATGGCCACGGGATACGAAATCCATCGCTTCGGCCTTGCCAAACGACGGGAACAGCACCCATGATGAATCACGTGTCGATCGAAGGCGCGGCCCGGCGCAAGAACCCGGGAGCGTCCTTGGACCCCGTGTCCAAGGCGATCATCGAACAGCTCCAGCAGGACGGCCGGCGTTCCTACGCCACCATCGCCAAGGCGGTGGGCCTTTCCGAGGCGGCGGTGCGCCAACGGGTGCAGCGTCTGTTGGACGCCGAGGTGATGCAGGTGGTGGCGGTCACCGACCCGCTCACCGTCGGCTTCCGACGGCAGGCGATGATCGGCATTCGGTGCGAAGGTGATATCGAGCCGGTCGCCGAGACCCTCACCGCCATGTCGGAGGTGGCCTACGTGGTCGCCACCGCCGGGTCCTTCGACCTGATGGCGGAGGTGGTCGCCGAGGACGATGATCAACTTCTGTACATCATCAACAAAAGGATCCGAGCGATCCCGCAGGTACGGAGCACCGAGAGCTTCGTCTACCTGAAACTGCACAAACAGACCTACACCTGGGGTACCCGATGACAGACAGCGCGGTTCCGAGCATCGACAGCCGGGCCTACGACCATCTCTGGATGCACTTCACCCGGATGTCCACCTACAAGGACAGCCCGGTGCCCACGATCGTCAAGGGCGAGGGCGCGTACATCTGGGACTCCAACGGCCGCCGCTACCTGGACGGCCTGGCCGGCCTGTTCGTGGTGCAGGCCGGGCACGGCCGGGCCGAGCTGGCCGAGGCCGCCGCGAAGCAGGCCAAGGAGCTGGCCTTCTTCCCGGTCTGGTCCTACGCGCACCCGAACGCGATCGAGTTGGCCGACCGGCTGGCCGGCTACGCCCCGGGCGACCTGAACAAGGTCTTCTTCACCACCGGCGGCGGCGAGGCCGTGGAGACCGCGTGGAAGCTGGCCAAGCAGTACTTCAAGCTGACCGGCAAGCCGATGAAGCACAAGGTGATCAGCCGGGCCGTGGCCTACCACGGCACCCCGCACGGCGCCCTGTCGATCACCGGCATCCCGGACGCCAAGAAGTACTTCGAGCCGCTGGTCCCCGGCGCGCACAAGGTGCCCAACACCAACTTCTACCGCGCCGAGGAGATCTCCGGCGTGGCGGAGCTCGGGCAGGACGAGGAGCGCTTCGGCCGCTGGGCCGCGGACCAGGTCGAGCAGACCATCCTGGCCGAGGGCCCGGACACCGTCGCGGCCGTGTTCGTCGAGCCGGTGCAGAACTCCGGCGGCTGCTTCCCGCCGCCGCCCGGATACTTCCGGCGGCTGCGTGAGATCTGCGACCAGTACGACGTACTGCTCGTCTCGGACGAGGTCATCTGCGCCTTCGGCCGCCTCGGCACGATGTTCGCCTGCGATAAGTTCGACTACATCCCGGACATCATCACCTGTGCCAAGGGCATGACCTCGGGCTACTCCCCGATCGGCGCCACGATGGTCTCCGACCGCATCGCCGCGCCGTTCTACGAGGGCACCAACTACTTCCCGCACGGCTACACCTTCGGCGGACACCCGGTCTCCTCGGCCGTCGCGCTGGCGAACCTCGACCTGTTCGAGCGCGAGGGCCTCAACGAGCGGGTGCTCAAGAACGAGGGCGCCTTCCGGGCGACCCTGGAGAAGCTGAACGACCTGCCGATCGTCGGCGACGTGCGCGGTGACGGGTACTTCTACGGCATCGAGCTCGTCAAGGACAAGGCGACCAAGACCACCTTCGACGACGACGAGTCCGAGCGCCTGCTGCGCGGCTTCCTGTCGAAGGCCCTGTTCGACGCCGGCCTCTACTGCCGCGCCGACGACCGCGGCGACCCGGTGGTGCAGCTCGCGCCGCCGCTGATCTGCGGCCAGGCGGAGTTCGACGAGATCGAGCAGATCCTGCGCTCGGTGCTCACCGAGGCCTGGACGAGGCTGTAGCTCTCAGCATGGAGACGCTCCTCGCGAACCCGGGTTCCACCGAGCGAACCCGGGTTCGCCGTATCCCAGAACTCGCCGTCACCGACCGGTCGGCACTGCACGACGTCCTCGACGCCGGGTTGGTCGGCCACCTCGCGCTGGTCGACGAGACCGGCCAGCCGTACGTGCTGCCGGTCGCCTACGCCCGCGAGGGCGAGTCCGTGCTCGTACACGGCTCGGCCGCCAGCCGGCTGTTCCGGCTGTGCGCCGCCGGCGCTCCGGTCTGCTTCACGGTGACGCTGCTCGACGGCCTCGTGCTGGCCCGCTCGGCCTTCGAGTCCTCGATGAACTACCGCAGCGCGATGGTGCTCGGCCACTGCAACGTGCTGCACGGCCGGGCCAAGGAGCTCGCGCTGCGCCTGATCAGCGAGCACCTGATGCCGGAGCGCTGGCCGGAGGTCCGCGAGCCCTCGGCCAAGGAGCTCAAGGCCACCGCAGTACTCGAACTCCCCCTCGACGAGTGCTCGCTCAAGATCAACGCCGACGGTCCCGACGACCCGGCAGAGGACGTCGAACTGCCGGTCTGGGCCGGCCGCGTGCCGCTGGTGCGCCAGTGGGGCGAGCCGGTCGCGGCCGACGACCTCAAGCCTGAGCTCTCCCGGATACCCGACTACATAACCCGCTGGCAACAGCGCATTTCCTGAGGACCACCCGTGACCGCGCTCAGCCTCTGGCAGGACACCCTGCCGAGCCCCGTCGCCGCCAGACCCGCGCTGCCCGGCCCGCGCGAGGCCGACATCGCCATCGTCGGCGCCGGATACACCGGCCTGTGGACGGCCTACTACCTCAAGAAGGCCGACCCCATGCTGCGGATCGTGATCCTCGAGGCCCAGTACGCAGGCTTCGGCGCCTCGGGTCGCAACGGCGGTTGGTGCTCGGCGATCTTCCCCTCCAGCCTGAGCAAAGTAGCGAAGGTCGCCGGCTCGAAGGATGCCGCGATCGCACTGCAGCGGGCGCTCAACGGCACCGTGGACGAGGTCGGCGCGGTCGCCGCCGCCGAGAACATCGACTGCCAGTACGCCAAGGGCGGCACCGTCGTCCTGGCACGCTCCAAGGTCCAACTGGAGCGGGCCAAGGAGGAGATCGCCGAGTTCCGCGAGTTCGGGTTCGGCGAGGAGGACCACCGCCTGCTCTCCGCCGACGAGGCGCGCAGCGAGGTTGCCGCGACCGACGTGCTCGGTGCGACGTACACGCCGCACTGCGCCGCCCTGCACCCGGCGCGGCTCGCCCGGGGCCTGGCCGACGTGGTCGAGCGCATGGGCGTGGAGATCTACGAGGGCACGCCGGTCACCTCGATCTGGAACGGCGAGGCCCGCACCCCGTACGGAAACGTGACGGCGGAGACCGTCGTACGCGCCACCGAGGGCTACACGACCACGATCTCCGGCTTCAAGCGGACGCTCGCGCCGGTGTACTCGCTGATGCTCGCGACCGAACCGCTGAGCGACGCCCAGTGGGCCGAGATCGGCCTGAACAACCGCCAGACCTTCTCCGACGGCCGCCACCTGATCATCTACGGGCAGCGCACCGCCGACGGTCGGCTGGCCTTCGGCGGCCGTGGCGCGCCGTACCACTTCGGCTCCTCGATCAAGGCGGAGTACGACAGCCACGAGCGGGTGCACGCCGAACTCAAGCGGGTGCTCGACGAGCTTTTCCCGGCGGTGCGCGAGGTGAAGGTCAGTCACCACTGGGGCGGCGCCCTCGGCGTGCCGCGCGACTGGTTCGCCTCCGTCGGCTTCGACCGGGCGGCCAAGTTGGCGTGGGCAGGCGGCTATGTGGGTGACGGCGTGGGCGCGGCGAATCTCGCCGGCCGCACACTGGCCGATCTGATACGTGGTCGGCGCACCGAACTGACCGCCCTGCCCTGGGTCGGCCACCGTTCACCCAACTGGGAGATCGAGCCCTTCCGCTGGATCGGGGCGAACCTGGGCCTGCGCGTGATGGACGGCGCGGACGCCGAGGAGGCGCGCACCGGCCGGCCGGCCCGGCGCGCGGCGCTCTTCGGCCGGTTCCTCGGCAGCTGAACCGTGGTCGAGTGACCCCTGGACAGCCGAACGCACGCCGAATTCGCCAGGGGCGACCGATCGTCAGATCGGATGAATTCCTCCCGAATCGGGTACATCACCCGCCTGAGTCGGGCACAGTGGGAGAGTGAGCCTTCCCTCAGACAACCCGGTTCTCAACGCCGTCGGCCTGAACTACCCGGCCGACGGCTCCGTGCTGCGCGGGGCCCATCTCGCCGTAGGGGAAGGCGAGGCGGTGGCCGTGCTCGGCGCGGCGGCCGCAGGCAAATCGACGCTGCTCGGCACGCTCTGCGGCATGCTCGAACCCGCCTCAGGAAGCCTGTGGGCGAACGGCCGGCCGCTGCACGCCCTCCCGCCGGACCAGCGCGACGAGGTCTTCCGCCGCCGATTCGGCGTACTGCCGCAGGACTGCCGGCTGCTGCCGGAGCTCACCGTGGCGGAGAACGTCGCCCTGCCGCTGCGGCTGGCCGGGATGACCCTGAACCGGGCCAAGGAGCGCTCGCGGATCTGGCTGGAGCGCTTCGAAATAGAGGAATACGCCGAGAGCAGCGCGGCCGGCCTGACCAAGCCGGTGCTGCGCCGGGCCGCGCTGGCCCGGGCACTGGTCGGCGACCCGGTGGTGCTGCTCGCCGACGAGCCGCTGGCCGACCTGGCCGCGCAGACCGCCGAGGCCACGGCGCGGATCCTGCGCTCGATCGCGGTCTCGCACGGCACCGCGGTGGTCGTCTTCACCCGCGACCCGATAACTGCCGCGTACTTCAACCGCACCGTCAAGCTCGCCGAGGGCCGAACCGACGCGCAGCCCGCGAGCCCGCCCCCGGCCGCCGTCCCGCTGCTCGCCGCCACCGGCGACGCGCGGCTCGGACTGCCGCTGGGGCCCGGCCGGTGAGCGCGGAGTCTGCGCGGACCGAGGCGGCGGCGCCGAAGGCCGGCCGGCTGCCCGTGCTGCTCTGGCTGGCCTGGCGCTTCCTGCCGCCGCTCGACCGTCGGGATCAGCGCACGCTCACCTGGGTGGCCGCGTCCTGCGCGTACCTCGCCGTGCCGACGACCGTGGGCCTGGCCGCGACCCGGATGCCCGCCATTACCCTGCTGAGCCTGCTCTGCCTGGCCGTGCCCGCGCTGCCGTCCTGGTGGCTGAGCGCGATCCGGCTCGGCGACCGTCGCCGCGAGACGGCCCTGGCGCTGCGTCAGGCGCGGATCAACACGCGTGCCGCGGCGGCGACGTCCATCAGCAGGCAGATCCTGTACCCGGCGGTCGGCTCGATCGTCGGCACGGCGCTGATCTCGGCGCTGCACCGGCCGCTCGGACGGGCGCTGCCGGCCGGCGCCCCGCTGTCCGTCGCCATCAAGGAGTCCTCAGGCCACTGGTTGGTGGCCGCCTCCATCGCCGTGCTGCTGCTGGTCGGGTTGACCGCCGCCCTCGGCAGCGCCCGCTCGGCCGAGCTCTACCGCTGGATCAAGAAGCTGACGGCCAGGCTCGATCGGCGCGAAGCAGCGCCACAGCCTCAGTGAGCGAATCCACCACCGGCAGCCCGAGCCCGGCCGATTCGAGGTTGCCCCGGCTGGAGGAACCGCCGGTGTAGAGCACTGCGGTCGCGCCCACCTCGAGCGCGGCCAGCGCGTCGTCCACACAGTCCCCGACGAGCGCGACCTGCCCCGGCGACAGGCCGGGCTCAGCAGCCTGAAGGTGCGTCAAATGCGCGGCCAGGTACTTGGTCTTCGGCCCGTAATCCAGGGCGGGCGGACGTCCGTCGATCCGGGCCAGCCGTACGTCGAGCTCGAAGGAGCCGACGAGCGGGACGAGCTTGTCGTGGTCGTACATCGACAGCAGCGACTGCGCACGCGGCGCCCACCCGTCGAGGGCGGTCAATGCGTCGGCGGACAGACCGCAGTCATGCATACCGGCCGCGTAGGTCGCGCTGAAGGCGTCCTCGACCAGCTTCCACTCCTGCTCGGTGAACTCGCGCCCGACCATGGCGAGGTAGAAGTCCTGCAGCGGGCGGCGGTAGAGCTCTTGATACCGGTCCGGGCTGAGCGGCGGACAGCCCACCGCCCGCAGCGACGCGTTGGTCGCAGTCGCCACCAACGGCTGGTCGTCGAACAGAGTGCCGTTCCAGTCCCAGACGATATGCGTGATCACGCGATCCCCCCGCCTTGATGCTCCTGCAGCCGATATGGTCAATCTCCGCTCACTGTGCCTCTGGTCAGTCCTCGTGCGCTGCGAGCTGCCCGCAGGCGCCGTCGATCTCCCGGCCGCGCGTATCGCGCACCGTCACCGGCACGCCGTGCGCCTCGAGGGCGCGCACGAAGGCGGCCTCGTCCTCGGGGCGGGAAGCGGTCCACTTGGAGCCGGGGGTCGGGTTCAGCGGGATCAGGTTCACGTGCACGAGCTTGTTCTTGAGCCGCTTGCCCAGCAGGTCGGCCCGCCAAGCCTGGTCGTTGATGTCCTTGATCAGCGCGTACTCGATGGACACGCGGCGCCCGGTCTGCCCGGCGTAATCCCAGGCGGCGCCGAGCACCTCGCCGACCTTCCAACGCGTGTTGACCGGGACCAGCTCATCCCGCAGCTCGTCGTCCGGTGCGTGCAGCGACACGGCGAGCGTCACGTTCAACCGCTCGGCCGTCAGCTTCTCTATCGCCGGGACCAGGCCGACCGTGGAGACGGTGATGTGCCGCTGGGACAGCCCGAGCCCTTCCGGCGCGGGCTCGACCATCCTGCGCACGGCGTTGATCACGGCCTTGTAGTTGGCCAACGGCTCGCCCATGCCCATGAACACGACGTTGGACACCCGCCCGGGACCGCCCGGCACCTCGCCGCGGGCCAGCGACCTCGCCCCGGCCACCACCTGCTCGACGATCTCGGCGGTGGACATGTTGCGGGTCAGCCCGGCCTGTCCGGTCGCGCAGAACGGGCAGTTCATGCCGCAGCCGGCCTGCGAGGAGACGCACATGGTCACGCGGTCCGGGTAGCGCATCAGCACGGACTCGACCAAAGCGCCGTCGTGCAGCTTCCAGAGCGTCTTGCGCGTGGTGCCGCGGTCCGCCGTCAGCTCGCGTACCGGCTTCATCAGCTCTGGCAGCATCGCGAGCTGCAGTTGCTCGCGCTGGCCGGCGGGGATGTCCGTCCAGCCCTGTGGGTCGTCCTCGAGCCGGTCGAAGTAGTGCTTGGAGAGCTGCGCAGCGCGGAAGCCGGGCAGACCGGCATCCGTCAGCGCCTGCTTGCGCTCGGCCAGCGACAGGTCGGCCAGGTGTCGCGGGGGCTTGCCACGACGCGGGGCCTCGAAGACCAGTTCACCAGGTTTTTGCGCACTCATCCGTCCATTCTCCCATCCTTCGGGAGGTGCCAGGACCGGTCAGGCGGGCCGCGCTACGGAGTCGGTGTCTTGAGGAACAGCGAAAGCAGCAGGTAGACCACCGGCGCGGTGGGCAGCAGCGAGTCGAGCCGGTCCATGATCCCGCCGTGGCCGGGCAGCAGGTTCCCCATGTCCTTGATGCCCAGATCCCGCTTGATCATGGACTCGCACAGGTCGCCGAGGGTGGCGCTGGCGACCACGGCCACCCCGAGCACCGCGCCCTGCCAGGGCTTGCCGTGCAGCATCAGGTCCATCCCCGCCGCGCCCACGCCGCCGGCCAGCAGGATCGAGCCGGACAGACCCTCCCAGGACTTCTTCGGCGAGATCTTCGGCGCCATCGGGTGCCGGCCGAAGAGCACTCCGAACGCGTAGCCGCCGGTGTCGTTGCAGACCACCAGGAGCAGGAAGAGCAGCGCCCGCTTGGCCCCCTGGTCCTGAGCCGTGAGCAGCATGGCGAAGGAGGCGAGGAACGGGACGTAGACGACCGCGAAGATGCCGACGGTCGCGTCGCGCAGATACCCCTCGGCCCCGTCGGCCAGCCGCCAGACCAGGATCGCCACCGCGGTCAGCGCCAGCACCGCAGCCAGCGCGCCCTCGCCGGAGAAGTAGGCCGCGGCCAGCATGCCGAGCCCGCCCACACACACCGGGACCAACGGCAGCACGATGCCGCGTTCCTTGACCGCCGCACCGAGCTCGCGCAGCGCGAACAACACGGCCAGCGCCACCACGCCCAGGAACGCGACCTTCTGTACCAGCAACGAGGCGACTATGACGGCTGCGAGGCCCACACCCACGGCGGTGGCCGCGGGCAGGTTGCGGCCGGCCTTGCCCGTGGCCTTGGGTTCCACCACGGGCTGGTCCCTCCGTCTGACGGCGCTCGTCATCCGCCCGCCCACCTTCTTCTTCAGCACAGTCCGCGGGCATTGCCGCTTGATCACGTAACGCTGCCGCCAGAGAGGCTACACCTCGGCGTCTTTCAGACCTCCAGCAGCTCGCCTTCCTTGTGCTTGAGCAGCTCGTCGATCTGCCCGGTGTGCCGGGCGGTCAGGTCGTCGAGCTCCTTCTCCGCGCGACGTCCGTCGTCCTCGCCGACCTCGCCGTCCTTGACCAGCTTGTCGATGGCCTCCTTGGCGTGCCGGCGGATGTTGCGCACGGACACCTTGGCGTCCTCGGCCTTGGACTTGGCCAGCTTGATGTAGTCGCGCCGGCGCTCCTCGGTCAGCTGCGGGAACACCACGCGGATGATGTTGCCGTCGTTGCTCGGGTTCACCCCGAGGTCGGAGTCGCGGATGGCCTTCTCCATGGCCGCCAGCGAGGTCTTGTCGTAGGGCGTGATCACGGCCATCCGCGGCTCGGGCGCCTGGATCGTGGCCATCTGCGGGATCGGCGTCATCGTGCCGTAGTAGTCCACCACGATTTTGTTGAACATGGACGGGGTGGCGCGGCCGGTGCGGATTCCGGCGAAGTCCTCCTTGGCCACGGTCACGGCCTTGTCCATCTTCTCCTCGGCCTCGAGGAGGGTCTCGTCGATCATCACGGCTCCCTACATTCGGTTCTTCGACTGCTACGGCTCTACGGCTGCGTGGGGCGCGGGCGTCCTGCCGGACGATCGCGGAGGAGTGCTGGCTGGCTCGGTGCTCGTTACCCGGTGCTCTTCACACGATGCTCGTCACACGGTGCTATTTACAGACTGCCTGAGCGCTGCGGACTGCGCAGACTGCCCGGGTGGCTGTAGAGCTCACGCTACTGCTCGTCGGCACCGTCGACACGGCTCACCAGCGTACCGATCTTCTCGCCGGCGATCGCGCGCCCGATGTTGCCCTCGGTCTCCAGCTCGAAGGCGAGCAGCGGCAGCTTGTTGTCCCCGCACAGCGAGATCGCCGCCGCGTCGATCACCTTGAGGCCGCGCACCAGGAACTCGCGCGGGTCGATGTGGTCGAAGCGGTAGGCGTCCGGGTTCGACTTCGGGTCGGAGTCGTAGATGCCGTCCACGCCCTGCTTGGCCATCAGCACCACCTCGGCGCCGATCTCCAGCGCACGCTGGGCCGCGGTGGTGTCGGTGGTGAAGAAGGGCATCCCGACGCCCGCGCCGAAGATCACCACGCGGCCCTTCTCCAGGTGCCTGATGGCCTTGCGCGGGATGTAGGGCTCGGCCACCTGGGCCATGCTGATCGCGGTCTGCACCCGCGTCTCCACACCCTGCTTCTCCAGGAAGTCCTGCAGGGCGAGGCAGTTCATCACGGTGCCGAGCATGCCCATGTAATCGCCGCGGGCCTGCTCCATGCCGCGGTGCTTGAGCTCGGCGCCGCGGAAGAAGTTCCCGCCGCCGACGACGACCGCGATCTGGGTGCCGGTGGCGCGCTGCGCCTCGGCGATCTGCCGCGCGATCGACTGGACCACGTCCGGATCCACGCCCACCCGGCCGCCGCCGAAGACCTCCCCGGACAGCTTCAGCAGTACCCGCTTGTACGGGGCGTTGGATTCTTCCGGCACCGTCTCGACCTCCTGGCTTGGCTTTCGGGTGGTTGCGCCGAAGGGCGGCTCCGGGTTCGGTCTCGAAACTGCGACCTCACCGGGAACCGCCCTTCATGCTGTGGATCACAAGGCAGTGGATCAGACTCCGACGCGGAAGCGGGCGAAGGCCTTGAGGGTCACGCCGGCCTCCTCGAGGACCTTGGCGACGGTCTTCTTCGGGTCCTTCGCGAACGCCTGCTCGAGCACGACGTTGTCCTTGAAGAAGCCGTTGACCCGGCCCTCGACGATCTTCGGCAGCGCGGCCTCCGGCTTGCCCTCCTCGCGGGAGGTCTCCTCGGCGAGCCTGCGCTCCTTGTCCACGATGTCCTGCGGGACTTCCTCGCGGGTCAGGTAGGCGGGGGCGAACGCGGCGATGTGCTGCGCGACGTCCTTGGCCGTCTCCGCGTTCTCCTTGTCGAGCTGCACCAGCACGCCGACCTGGGCCGGCAGGTCCGGCGAGGTCTTGTGCAGGTAGGCCGCGACGAAGCCGCCCTCGAAGGTGGCGGTGCGCCGCAGCTCGATCTTCTCGCCGAGCGTGGCGTTGGCCTCGTCCACGAACTCCTGGACGGTCCTGCCGGTGGTCGCGAAGCTGGTCGCGAGCAGCGCGGGGACCTCGGCCGGGCCGGTGGCCACGACGTGCGCCAGCAGCTCGGCGGCGACCTGCTGGAACCGGTCGCCCTTGGCGACGAAGTCGGTCTCGCAGGCCAGCTCGAGCAGGGTGCCCTTGCTGCCGTCGGCCTCGAGGTGCGCGGTGACCAGGCCGTTGGTGGCCGTGCGGCCCTCGCGCTTGGTGACGCCCTTGAGACCCTTGACCCGCAGGTACTCGACGGCCTTGTCGAAGTCGCCGTCGCTCTCCTCGAGCGCCTTCTTGCAGTCGAGCATGCCCGCCGCGGTCAGCTCCCGCAGCTTCTTGATGTCGGCGGCGGTGTAGTTCGCCATGATGCGGTAATCCCCTGTTCTACCTGTCGCGGTGAGGAAGGTCAGGCCTGCTCGGCCGGGGTTTCGGTGGCGGGCTCGGCAACCGGCTCTGCGTCGGCGGCCGGGGCGTCCTCGGCGATGGCCTCGGCCACAGCCTCGGTGACGGGCTCCACGACGGCCTCGGCGGCGAGGGCCTCGGCAGCGGCCTCGGCCGGAGCCTCGGCGGGCTTGTCGGCGTCGCCCACCAGCAGGTCCTTCTCCCACTCGGCGAGCGGCTCGCCGGCGGCGACCTCGGCGCCCTCGGTCGCGGTCGCCTGCTGGCCGGAGCGGGCCACCAGGCCCTCGGCCACGGCGTCGGCCACCACGCGGGTGAGCAGCGCGACGGAGCGGATGGCGTCGTCGTTGCCCGGGATCTTGTAGTCGACCTCGTCCGGGTCGCAGTTGGTGTCCAGGATCGCGATCACCGGGATGCGCAGCTTGCGCGCCTCGCCGACGGCGATGTGCTCCTTCTTGGTG
>Ga0073928_10005083_pt1 | contig 18743 bp, 18 predicted proteins | sample PaiPotPPA55metaG_FD_76969 | JGI IMG/M metagenome (GOLD analysis project Ga0073928, IMG submission 76969) | Iron sulfur acid spring bacterial and archeal communities from Banff, Canada, to study Microbial Dark Matter (Phase II) - Paint Pots PPA... ... | reverse complement strand
CTTGGCACCGGGCGAGGTTCACGAACTTCATATGGTCGGCAGACCGGCCGATCGGCAAGCCCGGGCTGCAGCCCGGGACGTTGCTCCGCACGCGCTCGCCCCGACCTAAGCGTACTGGTAATCTCCCGTGCTCGACCCTGGTAAACGCTTCATTACGATCGTGCTCCTGCTCGGCATCGCTGTGCTGATCACCGCCATATCCTTTGGCGCGCACGAAGGTGACAAAGTCATCGGCCAAGTGACCGAAAAGCGACTGGACAGCATTGCACCGATTACCGTTACGCCGGCGCCGGTTGAGAAAAACACGTCGCCTTACGGCCCGAACTGGAAGCGCACGGACGTGATGAGCGCGGCGCCGGATCCCGCTTTCCCCGATCCGCGCGTTCCCCCCGTACCTCCGCCCACGCCCCTTCCGCCGCCGAAATTCAAACCGACGCCTATCGTGGTGGTGCCCGCGACGCCGACGCCCACGCCGAATATGAACCTGCCCATCTGGCGCCGGGAGGCTCCGCTGCCGACCGCTACGCCCATCGAGACCGGCTCCCCGGGGCCGCAGGCGAGCGTCACGCCGTCTCCGGAGGGCACGGCGCAACCGTAAGCTGCAAATCCGGCATTGTACCCAATGTCCCCATTGGTTTTGACTGATATCATAAGATCAAGACCGAGACATTGAGGAGATTTCCGACCGTGGGCGCTGAAAACAACAAAACCGGAACCGCTACCGTCAAGCGCGGCCTTGCGCAAATGCTCAAGGGCGGCGTCATCATGGACGTCGTGACGCCCGAGCAAGCCGTCATCGCTCAGGAAGCCGGCGCGGTCGCAGTTATGGCGCTCGAGCGCATTCCCGCCGACATTCGCGCCGACGGCGGTGTCGCGCGAATGAGCAATCTCGAACTCGTGCAGTCGATTATGGACGCGGTCACGATTCCCGTTATGGCAAAAGTGCGCATCGGTCACTTCGCGGAAGCGCAAGCACTGCAAGAGCTGGGCGTCGACTTTATCGACGAGTCCGAAGTACTCACGCCCGCGGACGATAAGTATCACGTTCTCAAAGAGAAGTTTACGACGCCGTTCGTATGCGGCGCGCGCAATCTCGGTGAAGCACTCCGGCGCATTGCCGAAGGCGCCGCGATGATTCGAAGCAAAGGTGAAGCCGGCAGCGGAAACATCGTCGAAGCAGTGCGCCACATGCGCGCGATCAACGACGCTATCAAAGAGCTGACAGTCGTTCCGGAGGAGGAATTCACTGCGCGTGCACGCGATCACGGCGCTCCGCTCGAACTGATCGCGGACGTCGCCCGAAACGGTAAACTCCCTGTTGTGCTTTTCTGCGCGGGCGGCGTTTCAACGCCGGCCGACGCCGCGCTGATGATGCAGCTCGGCGCCGAAGGAATATTCGTAGGCAGCGGCATTTTCAAGTCAAACAATCCGAAAGCGTTTGCCAAAGCGATCGTGGATGCGACCACGCATTTCAACGACCCGAAGGTCATCGTCGCCGCGAGCAGGTCGCTGGGCAAAGATGCGCAGGCCATGGACGGTATCGATGTGCGTAAACTGCCCGAATCGGAGCTTATGGCCCAGCGTGGAAACTAGTCTAGTCGGTGTTCTCGGCCTGCAAGGTGATGTCGTAGAGCACATCGCGGCGATGCACCGCGCGGGCGCGCAAGCGATTGCGGTGAAGACGCCTGCCGATCTCGAGCGCGTCGACGGCCTCATAATCCCGGGCGGTGAGTCGACCACGGTTATGAAGCTGTTGGATCGCTTCGCACTGGCGCAGCCGATCGTGCGTCGAGTACGCGAGAGCATGCCGCTTTGGGGCACGTGCATGGGCATGATCGTGATTGCACATCAGGTCGTGGAAATGGAACAGCCGACGCTCGACCTAATCGATATCGACGTTCGAAGAAACGCCTTCGGGCGGCAGAATGATTCCGCGGAAGTGGACCTTTCGATTCCGGCGCTGGGCAAAGAGCCGTTTCCCGCGATCTTCATACGCGCACCGTGGATAGAACGCGCCGGACCGCAGGTTGACGTGATCGCGCAACGTGACGGTCATGGAGTGATGGTACGGCAAGACAACGTGCTCGGTACGTCGTTCCATCCGGAACTGGGCGACGACGCCCGTGTTCATACGTACTTTTTAGAAATGGTACGGGACGCGAGGAAGCATCGCGTAGGGAAGCAGCGCGACGTCGCATAATGCTTAAGGACTATGAGTCCGCAGGCTCCTTTTCAGGATCCAGACGCGGTCGGCGTGGAGCAAATGCCTCCCGTGGAGGCGCTGCTCACCGACGTTGTCGCGCGGCTCGCGCTTGCCGCGCACGCCTACCTGGCTGAGGAAGGCAAGCAACCGGACCTGGTTTCGGCCGAAACCGCCATCGATGTCGCCAGCGCGGCATTCGAACGGGTCAAAGAAAGGCTGAGGCCGCAAGAACGGTTAGCAATCACGGAACTGCTAACCGAAACACGGATGACGTTTGTGAGAAAGCGAGGCTTATAGTGCCTCGCTTTCTGCCCATTTTGGCTTGGGGGACCCCGACGGCGTTGCCGGCGGGGGGCGTGCAGCCGCACAGCGGCAGAGCGCCTGTTAAATTTCAAGGGGTCCACAAAATGCTTGCATTTTGGGGAGGCTTCGGTTGAGCGAGGTTCTCGTACTGAATTTCACCTACGAGGCGTTGAATATCACCAATTTCCAGCGCGCCGTTAAGTTGATCTTTGCCGGCAAAGCGGAGCTTATTCACGGGCGCGAACGCATTATCGCTTCGACCACGTTCCAAATGCGTATGCCCTCCATCATCCGGATGCTCTACTACATCAAACGGCCGATGCAAAAGGTAGCGTTGACGAAGAAGAACATCTTGATTCGCGACGACCACATGTGCCAGTACTGCGGGCTGCGCGGCGACCGCTTCATGACCGTCGATCACGTGCTGCCCAAGAGCAAGGGCGGCCCATCCACTTGGGAAAACCTGGTCTGCGCGTGCATGCGGTGCAACAATCGCAAGAACAACCGTACGCCCGAAGACGCGAACATGAAGCTCAAACGCAAGCCGCGCCAGCCCAAGTATATCCCGTGGATTCAGATCAAGCGCAATACGCTCCCAGGCGAGTGGCATAAGTTCTTGTTCCTTTACAACGTATCGATCGAGGAGCGCGTCGAGACGTAAACCGGCGCTAGGTTGCTCGTGCGAAAGGCCATCCTCCGAGGGCGGGGCGGACGTGCGGGATAACACCCCATGCCGTGATTCAAACCGCCGGCGCCCTGTGGCTGCCGTTTACGCAAATGGAAAGTTTCGCGCCGTCGTCGCGCACGTTCGTGCGAGGCGATGGTAATTATCTCTTCGATGCATCGGGCCGGCGCATCTTTGATGCGGTTAGCTCCATTTGGACCACGATCCACGGGCATTGCCATCCGGCGATTGTCGAAGCCATAGCCCGGCAGGCCGCGCGGCTAGACCATGCTACGCTGCTCGGCGCAAGCCACCCGCTTGCAGAAGAACTCGCGACGCGACTGACCGCGCTTTTGAAGATGGACCGTGTGTTCTTCGCGAGCGACGGCGCAAGTGCGGTCGAAGCAGCGCTGAAGATGGCCCTGCACTATTGGCAGGACCACGGTCAGCCGCAGCGCACGCGCTTCGTGCATTTGGTAGATTCGTATCACGGCGACACGAGCGGCGCCATGAGTGTTTCCGACATCGGCGTGTTTAAAGCGCGGTATGGCGCCGTAACGTTTCAAGCATATCCCTATGACGGAGACCCGGAAATTTTGCTGCGCGACGACGTCGCCGCGGTCATCGTAGAACCGATCGTGCAGGCTGCTGGCGGCATGCGCATCGTTGCGCCCCAGCGGTACACAGCACTGCGCGAGATAGTGCCCTTACTCATCGTCGATGAAATCGCAACGGGATTCGGCCGTACCGGGGTGATGTTCGCGCACGAGCGGCTTGGCTTGCAGCCGGATATCGTTTGTGCCGGCAAGGGCATCAGCGGCGGAACGCTGGCGCTTTCCGCGACGGTGGTACGCGATCGGGTGTACGATGCGTTTCGCGGCGCGCACGCCGACATGAAACATTTTTTCCACGGCCATTCCTATGCGGGCAATCCAATCGCATGTGCTGCGGCGCTCGCGAACCTCGAAGTGTTCGAAACGGAACGGACCCTCGAACGCGTGGTTCTGCTTGCGCAAGCGTTGCGGGAGCCGCTTGATATGCTGGCTGCACATCCGCTGGTGCGTGAGGTGCGCTATGCCGGCCTGATGATCGGTATAGAGCTCTCGGCCGAACGAATCGCCGCAAGCGGCGCCCTCACGCCGGCTTGGCGAATTGCCGACGCGCTCTACGAGCGCGGACATTTTACGCGGCCAATCGGCGACGTGATTCAACTCGTGCCGCCGCTCTCGAGTACGCTCGAAGATGTGAAGCGCTTTCTGGGTGATCTGCATGACGTACTTGCGTGAGATCGAAGCGGCGCTCGACGACATTCGCGCGCAGCATCGATTCCGTGCACTCTGCGCCGAAGAACCCAAATACGTTGCCGACTTTTCGAGCAACGACTATCTCGCGCTTGCGGACGATTCGCGAATGGTCGAAGCCATGCGCCATGTAAAACGCGTTGGTGCCGGCGGAGCGCGTCTGCTGGGCGGTCGCCATCGCGAGCATTGGCTGCTCGAACAAGACATCGCGCGCTGGCTGGGGCGCGAACGCGCGCTGCTGTTTTCGTCAGGCTATTTGGCGGCACTCGGAGTATTTCAGATTCTCGCGCAATTCGCCGACGTCATCTACTCGGATGCGCTCAACCATGCATGCCTCATCGACGGCGTTCGCGCAAGCAAACTGCCGCGTGTCGTGTATCCGCACGCGGGCCTGCCCGAACCGGCACGCCGGCGAGGCCGCGCGCTTATCGTGACGGAATCGCTTTTCGGCATGGACGGCGACACGATCGATATGAAAACGATCGCCGGAAACCTGCGTGAGGATGACATCCTGATCGTGGACGAGGCGCATGCGCTGGGCGTACTCGGGCCCGAAGGCTGCGGACTCGCTTACGGTATCGATGACCGGCGGGTCGTCGTTCTCGGCACACTCAGCAAAGCAATCGGTGCAGCGGGCGGCTTCATCGCGGGACCGCAGCAGCTCATCGAGCTGCTCGTAAATACCGCGCGCACCTTCGTCTTCGATACCGCACCGCCGCCGCCGATCGCATTCGCTGCGCGCGTGGGCATCATGCTTGCGCGAAACGCCGGCGATAGCCGAGCGCGGCTGCGCGCGAACGCGGATCGTTTGCGTGCGGGACTGCGCGAGTTAGGATATCCTGTCGTAGAAGCGCAAACGCCGATCGTTCCCGTAATCCTCGGTGAAGAGCAGCGCGCGCTCGAACTGATGGAGCGCTGTTTGGAACGAGGCATTTATGCGCCCGCAGTACGGCCGCCGACGGTTCCGGCGGGAACCTCGCGCTTGCGTATCTCAATCCGCTCGAACCATACCGCGGAACAGGTCGACATGCTGCTGGAGCGTTTAGCGTGCGCCGCTATCTCGTAACCGGAACCGATACCGACGTGGGCAAGACGCGCGTGGCCGCGGCACTTGCCACGGCTCTGCGCGTCGCGGGCGAAGATCCAACGATCGTCAAGCTCGTTCAAACCGGACTGGATCCGGGTACGCCGGGCGACGCCGCCCGCGCAGGTAAACTCTCGCAGTCGCGCCACGTCGAACTTGCGCGCTTCCAAAAACCCGCGGACCCGTGGTCCGCGGCGCTCGCCGAGGGCATGCCGACTGTCCATGCCGAGGATCTGGCGCGCGTGATAGAGGGCATTACCGGTTCCGTCGTCGCCGAAGGCGCGGGCGGCCTGGCCGTGCCGCTCAATCGCGTGCAAAATTTCGCTGCCGTTGCCGCGCTTGCCAAGCTGCAGATCGTATTGGCCGTCGGCTTACGCCTTGGGTGCATGAATCATGCTTTGCTCACGCTGGCGCTGTGCGATCAGCTGCGGCTTCGAGTCGCGGGCTGCGTGCTCGTAGACCGGTGGGAAAGGTCCGATTCGTCTTACGCCGCCGACGTGCGACGCTCGTTGCAGGGAAAAAGCGAGATTCTTGGCATTCTGCCGTTTGACTCGGACGAGTCTGCGTCTGTCGATCAAGGCGCGCAGCTCTTCGTACCGATACTGCAGAGGAAAAACGAAGGTTGATCCACCCCACGATCCAACGTGCCCGTGAGCGCGTGCTGCTGGAACGCCGCGCTGCGAATCGAGAAATACTCGAAACATTCACGCGACTGCCCTCCACAGAAGTGCCGCAGCTGCTTGCGCTAGCCGATGAAGTGCGCACTGCGTACTGCGGCAATGGCATCGCGGTCGAGGTGCTCTATAACGCCAAAAAAGGCGGCTGCTCGGAGGACTGTAATTTTTGCTCGCAGAGCGCGCGCTATGCGAGCGACGTCGATGCCGAGCCGCTCAGTTCGGTCGAAGGGTTTCTAGAAGCAGCCAAAGACGCGCACGAGCGCGGCGCCGGAGAGTTGTGCATCGTCGTTGCCGTTCGCGGTCCTTCTGCCAGGTTACTCGAGCGCGTCTGCACTGCCGTCAAACTGATCAAGGCGCAGTACCCGCTGCACGTCGCCGTTTCGCTCGGCATTCTGCGCGAAGATCAACTGCAGCAGCTCCTCGAAGCGGGTGTGGACAAGGTCAATCATAATCTGGAGACTTCCCGCCGTTATTTTTCTTCAATCTGCACGACCCACACGTACGAGGAGCGCTGGCAGACCTGCCGCCTGGTCAAACAATTCAAGCTCGAGCTGTGCTGCGGCGGCATTATCGGCATGGGCGAAACGGTTGAGGACCGGATCGATTTCTTGAGTGCGCTGCAGGAATTGCAGCCGCAAGAAGTACCGGTGAACTTCCTAAATCCCCGCCCCGGCACGCCGCTGCGCGATCGGTCACTCGTGGAGCCGACTGAAGCCTTGCGCTTTATAGCGATGGCCCGTTTGGCGCTGCCGGCGGCCCTCATCCGGTTTGCCGGCGGGCGCGAGGTGACGCTCCAAGGTCTGCAGGACTTGGGAATGCGCAGCGGCGCAAGCGGTCTCGTGCTCGGAAATTACTTGACAACGGCGGGCCGCCAAGACCAAGATGATTTTGCCATGCTCGACCGCCTCGGCTTTGAAATTCTCGCTTAAATGAACGGCACGCTCAGCCTCGCGCTGCGCCGGGCGGCTTGGCTCGTCTGCCACCACAGTCACGCGGCGAAGGGATACCCGCGCATCTGACCTGCGCTCGTTTTCCTTTTCGCTTTCCTCCGTAGACGGAGTGTGTGCCCGTGGACCAATCGAAAACACCCTATTTCCAAGCGCTGCTCGAATATGTCGATTCCGGCGTGATTCCGTTTCACACGCCCGGACATAAGCAAGGCATTGGAATGGATCGCTCGTTCCGGGAATTCGTCGGTGACAATATCTGCGCGATCGATCTCACGCCGATGCCCGGGATCGACGATTTGCTGCAACCCACGGAAGCGATTCTGGAAGCACAACAGCTTGCGGCGGAAGCCTACGGGGCCGACCGTTCCTATTTTTTGGTGAACGGTTCCACCAGCGGTAATCAGTGCATGATGATGGCCGCGATCAACCCGGGCGAGAAAATCGCCGTGCCGCGCAACTCGCACAAGTCGATGCTCGGCGGCTTGGTGATGAGCGGGGCCCGCCCGGTGTACATGCAGCCCGTCGTCGATGAAGCGCTGCACATGGATCATTGCGTGACACCCGAGACGATCGCGCAGACGCTGGAAGAGCATCCCGACATCAAGGCCGTCTATATCGTAAGCCCGACCTATTATGGTGTCGCAGCCGACATCGAATCTATTGCGCAAATCGTTCACGACGCCGGCAAACTGCTGCTCGTCGACGAGGCCTGGGGACCGCACTTCCACTTTCATCCCGCATTGCCGGTATCGGCCACCGCCGCCGGCGCGGACTTGTCCATCAACTCCACGCACAAAATGCTTTCGGCGTTTTCGCAGTGCGCGATGCTGCACCAAATCGGCTCGCGCGTGCGCGTCGATCGCCTGGAAGCAGTGCTCAAAATGTTCCTTTCGACCTCGCCGAATTTGCCGATGGTCGCCTCGCTCGACGTTGCCCGCAAACAGATGGCCACAGAAGGCCCGGCTCTGCTCTCGCGAACGATCGCGCTTGCGCAGGACACTCGACGCAAACTCAATTCCATCGATGGAGTTTACTGCTTCGGTGAAGAGTTGCAAGGGCAGCCGGGTGTCTTCGATCTCGATCCGACGAAGGTCACCATCACTGTCAAAGACCTCGGCTACACCGGATATGAAGCTTCGGAGATCCTGCGCCGGCGCTACAACGTGCAAGTCGAACTCGCCGATCTCTTCAACGTCGTCGCACTCTTCACGATAGGGACGTCCGAAGCGGCCGCAGATCGCCTCGTCGAGGGCGTTGCGTTTCTCGCGCGCGAAGACCGGCCGATCGATATCTTCTCGCCTTCCGGCGTTTTGAAACGGCGCTTAAAGACGGGCACGTACAAGCTTCCAAAGATTCCGCCGATGCGAATGCTCCCTCGCGAGGCATTTCTGGCAGACACGGAGTTCGTGCGCTTCAAGAATAGCGCAGGGCGCATCTGCGCTGAAACGATCTCACCCTATCCTCCAGGCATTCCCGTACTGTCGCCCGGCGAGGAGATCACCGGAGAAATCATCGACTACTTGGGCCTGGAGCTCAAAGCCGGTGTGCGGATGCAAGGGCCGTTCGACAAAGAACTGAAAACGATCCGTGTCGTTCGCTAGCCGGCGCGCGGAATGCCAAATTAGCCTAACCAGGCTCACGGCTGCAGGGCGTTCTTCCGATAATGGGAAAAAGACTCAAAACGCTTCGGAAGCGAGGGTCAGTATTGGCGGTTAAAGCCGAATCTTTAGCTCCCAACTGGGAGCTCACCCAACTCCTCGATATTTTTCCGCTTCCCATCCGGCAATCGCTCGTCCGTCTTTCCGACCTTGAGAGCATGATCGAGGTTGTGCTCGATTTGGGCCGTCCACCGGAAGCGCGCTTCGAGAACGACTTCGTCTACCTCTCGGAGATGCCGGTAAGCCAAGAAGATATTGCTCATATTTGCTCGCGGTTATCGACATTCGGTGGCGACAACCGCGCGGGGATCGAGCAAACACTACATCGTATCAGCGCCATTCGCAATCGCGCAGGCAAGATCGTCGGTCTAACATGTCGCGTCGGCCGCGCGGTGTATGGCACTATCGATATTTTGCTCGACATTCTCCGCAGCGGAAAATCGATCTGTTTGCTCGGACGGCCGGGCGTCGGTAAGACGACCATGTTGCGGGAGTGCGCGCGCGTGCTTTCCGAGGACCGTAAGCGCGTGGTAATCGTCGATACGTCCAACGAAATCGCCGGCGACAGCGACATCCCGCATCCCGGCATCGGCACGGCGCGGCGCATGCAAGTGGCCGATCCCGCACTGCAGCACGCGGTCATGATCGAAGCGGTGGAAAACCACATGCCGCAGGTCGTGGTCATCGACGAAATCGGCACTGAGGCGGAAGCCGGGGCCGCGCGAACGATTGCGGAGCGCGGTGTTTCGCTCATTGGCACGGCACACGGGCAGACGCTCGAGAATCTGCTCATGAATCCCACGCTCTCCGATTTGGTGGGCGGCATCAGCGCCGTCACGCTTTCCGACGAGGAAGCGCGCCGCCGGGGCACGCGCAAGACGGTTCTCGAGCGAAAAGCACCTCCGACGTTCGACGTGGTTGTTGAGATTCACGATCGCGACACGATGGCGATTCACAAGAACGTCGGCGAAGTCGTCGATGCCCTGCTGCGCGGTTACCAGCCGCAGCCGGAAGTTCGCAAGCGGACGGCTTCGGGTCACGTGGCGATCGTGCAGGAAGCGGACACCGAGTCAATGCCGCAGCTTGCCGCTTCCGCCGCATATCACGACGATGAACGCGAACGCGAGGACCGTGACAGGCCACTGCTCATCTTCCCATATGGTGTTTCGCGCAACAAGATCGAACGGGCCATTCACAACCTGCGCGTCAATGCGTCGATCGCGCGTAACTGGGACGATGCCGACGTCGTGCTAACCCTCAAGACACTCGAACGCAAAGAACAGCCCAAACTCAAGCAGATTGCATCGGAGAATATCCCGATCTACAGCATCAAGACCAACACGACGACGCAGATTCAAAGCAGCCTCAAAGACGTGTTCAACCTGCCGTCCATCGACACCGAAGAGATCGCTCTTCGTGAAACGGAAGAAGCCATCTACCAGGTGCTGTTGGACAGCAAAGCCGTCGAGCTCTCCCCGCAAACTTCGTACGTCAGGCGCATGCAGCATCAGCTGGCGGAAAAGTACCGGCTGCAATCGCGAAGCACCGGTCTGGAACCTAACCGCCGCGTACGGATTTTCAAGGCCGAAGTGTAACGCTTACCGTTCGGTGTTTATTTCATTCGAGGGGATCGAAGCCAGCGGCAAGTCGACGCTTATGGCAGCCGTCGACCACGCGCTTCGCGCGGAAGGGCACGGGACGCTGCTGACGCGCGAGCCGGGCGGTACGCCGGCGGGTGACGCGGTGCGCAAGATCTTCCTGCAGCCCGGTCTGCGAATCGATCCACTCACCGAGACGATGCTCATCAACGCCTCACGCGCGCAGCTGGTCGATGAAGTCATTCGTCCGGCGCTCGCGCGCGGAGTCGTCGTGCTGTGCGATCGTTACGTGCATTCAACGCTTGCGTATCAAGGCTACGGCCGCGGCCTACCGATCGATTTGGTGCGACGTATCTGCGATGCCGCTACAGGCGGACTTATGCCGGACCTCACGCTGCTCGTCGACATCTCCTGCGAGACTTCACGCAGCCGGCTTGTGTCGCGTGCCGACGCACACGATCGCGTGGAACAGGAAGACGGAGGCTTTCACCGGCGGGTGCGTGACGGATTCTTGGAACTTGGTAGTCGCGATCCGCTAGTCGTTACCATCGACGGTGAACGCGCCGCCGAAGTCGTGATCGATGCCGCCATGGCGGCCCTCTCCGCGGTCATCGCGTGAATCGATGACCGACCTGAAGTTCGACGTCGTAGGCGCAGAAGGTCCGAAGCGTTTTTTTTCGCGGCTGACCAAAGACACGATTGGGCACGGCTATCTCTTCACCGGGACAGCAGGCGTCGGGAAGAAAACGTTCGCTCGCGCGCTGGCGCAATCGATTTTGTGCGAAGCTCCGCACACTGACGGCTTGTTGGGATACGACGGCACGTGCGCCTCCTGCAAGCTCATCGGCAGAGAAGAGACGCGCCATCCGGATCTGCTGGAAAGCATCGGAGCACTAAAGATTGGCGACACCGATGAAGCGTTGGGATTTCACGAAGGTGAATCGACCACGTCGCGCGATCTGGTGCGCCAGCTTTCGCTGCAGTCGTATTTGGGCGGTTTTCGCATCTTTGTCCTAGGCGATGTCGATTTCGCCTCCCCCGCAGCAGCGAATGCGCTTCTCAAGTTTTTCGAAGAGCCGCCGGCGAGCGTGCTGCTTCTCCTAACGACCTCAACGCCTGCGCGATTGCTTTCGACTATTCGCTCGCGCTTAATCGAGATTCGCTTTCCGACACTGCGCCACGTGGGGGTTGCGCAAATTCTGCGTGCTAAGGGCTTTGATGCCGAGCAGGCCGAGCTCGGCGCATCGCTCTCGCAGGGTTCGGTTACGCGAGCCCTTGCGACGCTCGCGCAGGATGAAGAACAACTGCGCGCCCAAGTCGCTGCGTGGTTTTTCAATGTGGTCGACGGCCGGACGCCGGATGAGGCGTGGGCGAGCCGCGAGGCTTTGGACGAGGGCTTGGAGATCGTCAAAACGCTCGTGCGCGATTGGGTGGCGCTCTCCGGCGCCGGTGAGAACGCGCCGTTGTTGGCGGTCGACTACGCCAAAGCCATACAGAATTTGCCCAAGATTAATCCGGAGAACGCGATTGCGGTGCTTGCCAAGGTTACCGACGCGCAACGTTTGGCGCGCACGAACGTAAGCGCCGCCTTGGTAGGCGAATTCGTTCGCATGGCGCTTACGAGTTACCGGTAGCTCCTGAACGCGAAGTCGGCATATTGTTTGGCAACGATGAGCGCAACGTAGCCGATGGCGATCGCGGTAAGCAACACAAGCGCCGCAAAATACGCAGCGGGGTTCATGTAGAGCGCCAGCGCTCCGAGCGCGTACTGCGTAAGACCTAACCAGACGACGACGCTCACGATAGCGAGCAGTGCGGTGGCCAGCGGATTTCGCCTTGCCGTCTGCAGTGAGGTTGAGAACGCGCCGCCTGCGGGAACGCCCCCTATGGCGGCGGCTGGTATCGCATAAAGGAACGCCCAAACGGCCAGCGCCGTGAGCACGTAGGAGCCGATCAGCCCGACGATGCTGCCGACGAGGCCGGCAACGTAGGTCAAAAACAAAAAGCCGATGACGGCGATGATAATGTCGCCCGCTCTGCGGCGCGCTTGATTCCAAGCAGCGCGCACATTACCGCGCCCGTGCCGCCATGCATCGTCCGCGAAGATGACCGCGATTGCGAACGCGAAACCTTCCACGACGCGCGTGACGAATGCGAAGAGTCCGCCTCCCGCACCGCCGACTGCCGCGAAAAGCGGGCCGGAAAGATAGTCGAGACCTATGCCGATTGCCGCGGCAACCAGGGGCGCCAGTGTTACGCCCAGGTTACGCGCGTAGACGGGCAGCGCGGCAACGTACAATAATAAATCCAATCGCTGCCCGCGCATATTACGCTCTCGCTCCTTCGAGCGCGTGCTGACATTTGCAGTGCTGCTTGATGTCGAGTTTCTCGATGATCCGGTAGATGCCGTCTTTTACGCGTGCGTTGTTCTTGTTGAATACCTCGATGACCTCATGGTGCGATACCGGTTCGATCCCCCCGACGCCTTCCAGACCGACGTCGTAATCCGTGATGAGGGAGATATTCACGTAGCACATCTCCAGTTCGCGTGCGAGATACGATTCCGGATACTGCGTCATATTTATGACTTCCCATCCCGCTGCCGAGAACCAGCGCGACTCCGCGCGCGTGGAAAAACGCGGCCCTTGAATAACGACGATCGTACCCCGTTCGTGGGTTTCGATATCGAGCGAGCGCAGCGCCTCGATGGCGAGCGGGCGCATCGTAGGGCAGTACGGATCGGCAAAGCTCACATGCGTGGTGATGGGGCCGTCGTAAAATGTGTCCTTTCGACCGGTCGTGCGGTCCACGACTTGATCCGCAACGACCATTGAACCGGGCTTGACTTCCGGCTTGAGCGAACCGCAGGCGGTCGGCGCGATAATGCGCTTGACGCCGAGCATCTTCATCGCGTACAGATTGGCGCGGTAGTTAATCGTATGGGGCGGAAAACGATGGTCTTTTCCGTGTCGCGGCAGAAATGCCACGCGCTTACCGGCGATCTCGCCGAGGGCAAGCCGCTCGCTTGGCGCCCCATACGGCGTTTCAATTGTTACTTCCCGGGCGTTCTCAATGAGCGAGTAGAAGCCCGAGCCACCAAAAACGCCGATGTCGGCGCGTTCTTGCGTCTCCATAGGGGGCGCTGGATTCTGGGAAAACGGCGTTACCCCTCGAAGCGAAGCGCATGAAAGCAACTGCACGGCGACTTCTTGCGGCTCTTTTATGCGCTGTCATGCCGGCGACGTCCGGATGCCAGCGCTCGGGTGCTCTGCTTGCGCCGGGAGTTCGCCATCCGTGGACAGCTGCGCACGTGCTGCGTCTGGCGGACATTTCGGATCCGGACAATCTCAACGAGTACCTGTCCACGATGGACCTCGCTTACTTCCTTTCTTCGCTCATGTATTCGTACATGGTGGTCGCGAACGATCGCGGACAACTCGAAGGCGATCTCGCAACGCAAGTCCCGACGCTGCGCAACGGCGGCATCTCGGCGGACGGAAAGACGTACGTCTACCATCTGCGCCGTGGCGTGCGCTGGCAAGATGGCGTCCCCCTTACATCGGGTGACGTGAAGTTCTCATGGCAGGCGGTGGTCAATCCGGACAACAACACGCTGCACCGCGAGGGATACACGGAGATCTCATCCATCGATACGCCCGACCGCTATACGGCGGTCGTTCATCTCAAGCGGCGATACCCGCCTTTCGTCTCGAAATTTTTTACGCCGTTACAAGAAGGCGGAAAGCCGATTCTGCCCGAGCACCTGCTCGGCAGAAGCAAATCGATCAACCAAGTGCCGTTCAATGCCGCACCCGTCGGCAGCGGTCCGTTCAGGTTCGTGAAGTGGGACCGCAGTAGAGAGATCGTCTTCGAACGCAATCCGCTGTACTATCGCGGCGTCCCCAAGCTGCAGCGCGTCGAGTTCTACGTGATCCCAAACGACCAGACGATTTTGAACGAAGTGCGGCTGCACCACATCGATCTGGTGGCCTCACCCGCGGTGACGCAATACGAGCAGTACAGGGGCCTTTCGGATGTTACCACGCACTTGTATCCGTGGAACTCGCAGGTGCTGCTCATCATCAACAACAGTAAACCGGGTTTAAACGACGTCCGGGTGCGGCGGGCGATCACCTGGGCAATCAATTACGATGCGCTCATCGCCAAACTTACTCACGGCACCGCACAACCCGCGTACGACTTCATTCCGCCGACGGCTCTGGGTTATACGAAGGGTCCGCCGTACAGCTACGATCCGGCGCGCGCGAATGCCATGCTCGACGCTGCGGGATACCGGCGTGGCGCGGACGGCGTGCGCGCACGCGCCGGCGTCCGCCTGGAATTTACGCTCGACAGCATCTCGGGCTCGGCATCGCTGCGCATGACCGCGGTGCAACTGCAGCAATACTTTGCCGCCGCCGGCATTCGCATGAACATCAAGGAGTACGCGTACAACGACATCTTTACGCCGGAAGGCCCGATTTACAGCAACAAATACGATTTCGCGATCTACGGCGTTACCCTCACGTGGGATCCCGACATGTCGTTCTATATCGGCTGCGACTTCTTTTATCCGCGCGGCGAAAATGTGTACCGTTACTGCAATAAGCAAGTCGATGGATACGAACGCGCGGGGCTCGCTACCGACGACCCTGCCAAAAGGGCGGAAGCTTACCATAGCGCGGAGCGGCTGCTTTGGAGTACGGTACCCTACGTGCCCATCTACGAGCGCCGTCGGATAAGCATACATTCCCCGGATCTGCGCAATCTGAAAATAAATCCCAGCAGCACGCCGTGGTACAACATTTGGCAATGGGATATTTGAGTAACGCCGACCTCGACGTTCTCATCGTGGGCGCCGGGCCGACGGGGCTGACCATGGCTGCTGAGGCTGCGCGGTTCGGCCTGCGTTATCGCATCATCGACCAGGCATCTCACGGCGCGCTGGAATCGCGAGCATTGGTCGTTCAGGCGCGCACCCTCGAACAATTCGAACGCTACGAGCTCGCGCAGCGAGCCGTCGAGCGCGGGCGGCAGCATCGCCGCATTCGCATTTACAGCGACGGTGCGCGCATCCTGGAAGCATCGTTCGACGACGACGTCACCGCAAATTACCCGTTCGTATTGTTCTTACCGCAGAGCGAAACGGAGCGTTTGCTCACCGAGCACGTTGAAGCGCAGGGCGGTGCGATCGAGCGGGAAGTTGCACTGGAATACTTTGAGGAACGCGAGCATGGCGTCGAATGCGTCGTGGTCGGAAAGAGCGGAGCTCGCGATACGATAACGGCCGCGTATCTCATAGGCGCCGATGGCGCGAATAGCACGGTGCGCAGCGTGCTCGGAATGCCGTTCGAAGCGGCGTCCCCGGACTTCGAGTTCTTTCTGGGCGATCTGCGTCTGGACGGCGACGCTCCGGGTGACGAGCTCGCCATTCACCTGCGAGGTGGAAACCTCGTATTCCTCGGCCGCATAGACGAGACGCATTGCCGCGTCCTCGTAGCTCTGCGCGAGCATCCCGGCGCACCGGAACCCCAGCTCGAAGACTTCCAACAAGCAATCGACCTGGTCGGTATCGAGAATTTGCGCGTGAGCGATCCGCGATGGATGGCCGCTTTTTGCGTTGGTGAACGGAAAACGCCGGCGTATTCACGCGGCCGCGTGTTCCTCGCCGGCGATGCGACCAACATCCATTCACCCGTCGGTGGCCAAGGCATGAACTCCGGAATCCAAGACGCCGCTAATCTGATGTGGAAGATTGCGCTCGTCGAGTCGCGCCGCGCGCGTCCGCTGTTGATCGAATCGTACGATCGCGAGCGCAAACCGGTTTCGGAGGCAGTTCTCCAAGAAACGGCCGTCGCAGTACGGGCGGCAACTGCTTCGAATTGGCTCTTAGAGCGGATTCGCGATGGCATCCTTTCGCGGATAGGGTCGATCGATGCGTTTCAAGATCGCCTGCGAGGCACGGTTTCGCAACTCGGATTGAATTACCGGCACAGTCCCGTCGTGTGCGAGTGCGGCGGATCCTCGAAGCTTATGGCCGGAGATCGTGCACCGGACTGCGAGGTTATCGACGAAACCGGCGCGCGCTTCCGAATCTTCGACCTGCTCAAAGAACCGCTGCACACGGCGTTCTTGGTTGCTCCGCCCGAAGATGCGGATCTTCAGCGTTTCACGCGCTTGTTTTCGACGTATCGCGACATTATGCACGGCGTGGTGCTGGTGGACGGCGACGAACAATTCCGCGCGAACTACATGCAGGACGTAGGCTCGCTCTTCGTCGTGCGCCCCGACGGCTACATCGGCTTCCGCGGCTCACCGCGAGATTTGGAAGCGCTGGAAGCCTGGGCCGATGGACTATTTCTCGTTCCTAGTCAGCGCTAGCGTAGCGTCAGCGTTTTGTCATCCTGGGGTATCGCGACGCAGCAGGATGGTGCTAGTGTCGACGGGCACGGGAGGTGTCTTGGTCGACAAGGACCCCGAGGCGTCGAGGGGCGTCGGACTACCGAATCGCGACAATAGCCGTTCAACATTCACGCGTCTCTATTTTCAACGTATCTCGAACAAACTCCGTACAGCTGTTGTGCGCGCTCTCCGCTTACCAAGGCTAAGCTTCCGTCTGGACCAATATTGAACTGCATCGAGTGAGGGATCCCGGCTATCTTGTACCTGAACCGATCGGTAGATCGTGGAAAGAGCCGAAGTACCGGCCGTTCGGCGGAGGCACTCAATTCAACCCTCGCAAGTTCGTACCAGCGAACATTCACCAAGAATTTATTACGGACGACCCAACGAAATACACGGCTTTGTATAGCCCAGGATAATCCACTTTGATCTGCGCTGAACACTGACGCAACTGTGTGAAATGGGGCGATTGAATACCTTCTTAGAATCACTTCCGTTTTGTAGGACACTTACCTCGCCTCTGCAAACCACAATAGTTCGATCCGATTGCAGAAAGGATCGTGCACGAATGCGCGCGGCGTGCCGGCATCGCTATTTTCCTCGTAAGCAACGCCGGCGCTCCGCAAGCGCTCGAGCAACGCCAGAAAGTCGGCGCAGCGTAAAGCGGGATGCGCTGGAAAACCAGCAGCCGCCGCGCTTTGCAAGATCCGGCGGTTTTGGCACTTCAGTCATGCCGAGCACGCCGAGAAAAAACGCGCGCGCGTCGTCTTCACGTCCGGCGGGCATAGCCAGCTGCACGTGATCGATCGCGCTGAAAGGCTGCACGCTAGCGATTGAAATCCGAAGGTTTGAGATCCTCGATGAACTTCTTAAAGCGCTCGACGTCGGCTTCTTCGGTTTTTTTGTCGGATACCGATTCTTCGAGCACGATTTTGTCGGATACGTAAATCGGCGCGCTCATGCGCAGCGCCAGCGCTATACCGTCCGAGGGGCGCGCGTCGATCTCTTGCAACTCGCCGTTCGTGCGCACGATGAGTTTTGCAAAAAACGTCGATTCGCGGATGTCGTGAATGACGACTTGTTCTAGGCGCGCATCGAGCGTTTCGAAGATCGTCCGCATCAAATCGTGCGTCAGCGGACGCGGTACCGGCGCGCCTTCGAGCGCCAGAGCAATGGCGGTGGCCTCGAACGGTCCGATGAGAATCGGCAGGAAGCGCTTTCCGTCGATGTCTTTGAGGATGACAACCGGGTCGTGCGTAAGCAGATCGATTCCGAGCTTGTCAACCTTCATCTGGCGCATGAGAACCTATCCTACGCGGTCCTCTTGCAATCATTCCTGGGGAAGCAAACCTGGTAACCAGGTCGCGGCAGTACGGCGGCCGAACGGAGCGCGGTTCATCATGGCTCTTTCCTGCGGCATCGTCGGTTTGCCCAACGTCGGCAAGTCCACTATCTTCAACGCGCTCACCCGGTCGGCTCAGGCCCTAGCAGCGAACTACCCGTTTGCCACGATCGAACCCAACGTCGGTGAAGTTCCGGTCCCCGACGAGCGGCTGGGCGTGTTGGCCGGACTGGTAAATTCCAAGCAGATCGTTCCGGCGACCGTCCGGTTCGTCGACATCGCGGGGCTAGTACGTGGGGCAAGCGCCGGGCAGGGGCTCGGCAATGCCTTCCTAAGCCACATTCGCGAGACGGATGCAGTAGCGATGGTCGTGCGGGCGTTTCACGACGACAACGTCACGCACGTCGAAGGCGGCCCGGATCCGCGCCGAGACATCGAAATCATCAGCATCGAGATGGCGCTGGCGGATTTAGCCACACTGCAGAAGCGCGTGGATAAGCTCGAACGCGAAGCTCGCGCGAATCCCAAGTTCAAGTATAAGGTCGACGCCGCGAAAAACCT
>Ga0073928_10005082_pt1 | contig 18750 bp, 16 predicted proteins | sample PaiPotPPA55metaG_FD_76969 | JGI IMG/M metagenome (GOLD analysis project Ga0073928, IMG submission 76969) | Iron sulfur acid spring bacterial and archeal communities from Banff, Canada, to study Microbial Dark Matter (Phase II) - Paint Pots PPA... ... | reverse complement strand
TGGCCGCACATCCGCCACCATGACGGGACGAACCTACTTACGCCCACGGCATAGAACTGATCTCCCAGGCCTGGCTGCCGGATGCGCTGCAGGTCCTCATGACCGTAGGTCGGCGTCGAGGAGGCGGGCGAGCACGTCGACCACGGGCGGGTCGAGCAGGCATAGGTGGTGGCCCGGGAGCGGGCGCACGGCGAGGTTCTCGCACAGCTCATCCCACCCGAGCGCCTCGTCCTCGCGCTCGTACCGGACGTCCCGAACGGTGTGCGGCGCCGGCTCGGTTGCGCGGTACAGGACTGTGCGGCCCGCGTATCGGCGCGGGGTGTGGCGCTCGCCGCTGCGCAGGTCGAGGTAGGAGTCGCGCTGGTGGATCAGTGCGGCTTCGGGAAGATCGACCGACTTGCGGAGGAGCTCTAGGACCGTCTCGATCTGCGCGACGTCGTCGAGCTCTGCCAGTTCCTCGTAAGGCAGAGTCAGGGGGCTGCCGTACGCGCTCGCCACGTATTCCGCGAATCCCTCGAAGCGGCGGCGCACCAGCTGCTGCGGATCGAGCTCCGGGTCCGGCAGCGGCAGCACGCTGTCGATGAGGATCAATGCACTGACTGTGCCGTGCTCCGACAGCAGACGTGCTGTCTCCTGGCCCACCACGCCGCCGAAGGACCAGCCGCCGACCATCCACGGACCGGCTGGGCACTGGGCGCGGATCAGGCGTGCGTACTGTGCTGCCCGATTTGGCACGTCCTCGGTGCCGGGAAGCCGCTCCAGGCCGAAGCAGGGCTGGTCGGAGTCGAGCCGGTCGACCAGGGCGCGGTAGACGGCCGACGACCCGCCCGCTGGGTGGATCAAGAACAGCGGGGACCTGGAGCCCGCCGAGCGCAGGACGCGCACCGGGCCGTCCACCGGCGCCTCGAGTAGCGGGCGCAGCAGGTCCGCGATGGACGCGACGGTCGGTACGCCCTCGAACTGCGCCAGTTCCGGTACGGGAGCGCCGACACGTTCGCCGAGGAGCCTCGTCAGCTTGGCGGCGCGTTCGGGATCTTCCGTCAGCGCGCCGAGTTGCTCGGTCACATCGCTCACCAGGGTGCCGAAGACCTGCTGGCAGGCTTGGGCGACGAGTCGTTCAGTGGCGTCGCGGGGGAGCACGCCGCCGTGGTTGGTGACAGTCGTTTCTGGAATCAGCTCGGCGAGTTGGGCGATGGTGCCGCGCTGCAGCAATGCGGCCGGGGGGATCTTGACCGCGTATTCGCGCTCTACCATGGAGAGGATGCGCATCGCGTGCAGCGAATCGAGCCCTAGTTCGGTCAACGGCGTGTCGTCGCCGATGCTCTGTGGGCTGTAGCCCATGACCTGGGCGACGAAGTCCCGCAATCGATCGCGGGCGCTCCGGCCCGGCTCCGGCGTCCCGGACGGCGACGCGTCTGCCGTGCTCACGACGTCGGCCACGGCGTCGGCGACCGGAAGCGCATGCGAGTCTGCCCAGTGACGTCGGTGTCGCCAGCGCGCCGAGGGCACGTCGACGATCCGCGCACCGGGGTGGAGTGCGCCTCGGGCCGTGCCTAGGTCGAGCGTGCCGCGCAGGAGCAGGGTCGCAGCCGTCAGCCTGATGGCGACCGGTTCGTCCGTGTCCCGCCGGAGGGACGCGAGCACCACCCCGTCCTGCGCACCGGCGGCCCGCAGCGTCTCAGTGACCGGATGAAGCTGCGTCGGATGCGGGGAGATCTCGACGAAGGTGCGCAGGCCGTCCTCGATCGCGGCGGACACCGCCTGCTGAAAGCGCACCGGCTCGCGCAGATTCCGCAGCCAATAGCCGGCCTCGAACACCGACTCGAGCCGCGGGTCCTGCTGGGATGTGCTGTAAAGACGGCAGTGCGGCGCGCTGGCCTCGATCGTGCCGAGCCGGGAGCTGAGCGGTTCGAGCAGCGGATCGACGTGCAGGGTGTGACCGCTCGCGGCCACCGGCATTGTGCGGGCGTGACCGCCCTCGCTGGACACCAGAGCCACCAACCGCTCGACCTCGTCCGGTGCCCCGGCCACGACGCACTGCTGCGGCGAGGAGTGGACCGCGACGGAAAGCGTGGTCAGTTCACGCGCGTGCTGTTCGACCTGTTCGCTGGTGAGGTCCACCACGGCCATCGCCCCGCCGGACAGGCCCTCCAGCAGACGGGAGCGCTCGACGATGATCCGCACCCCGGCCTCCTCGTCGATGGCGCCCGCCACGACCGCCGCCGCGACCTCGCCCATCGAGTGGCCGATCACCGCGGCGGGCCGCAGACCGTACGCGCGCCACAAGTCGGCGAGCGCGATCTGGATGCCGAACAGCACCGGCTGGACCACGGACGCCGCCGTCAACGTCGCACCCGGCTCCAGATGCGCTCGCAGGGAGAGCTTCCCGTGCCGCAGGATCAGCGGTTCGAGTCGTTCGATGGCGGCGGCGAAGACCGGCTCGGTCTCGAACAGGCCCTTGGCCATGCCGGGCCACTGCGAGCCGTAGCCCGAGAAGACCCAGACCGCGTCCGCCGCACCGGCACTGCCCCCGGCCCCGGCCCCGGCACCAGCACCGGCCGCGGGCCCGACCACACCGAGCGTGGTCGCCGGATGCGGCTTGCCCTCGGCCAGCTGGGTGAACGCCGCGGCCGCTTCCTCGCGGGTGCGGGCGACCACCGCGGCGCGGCACTTTCGGTTCCCGAGGCGCCCCAACAGGGTGTGCGCCACGTCGATCGGCCGCACCCGCGCTCCGGACTCGGAGCGCAACCATGACGCGAGCCCAGCGGCGTCCTCGCGCAGCCGCTCGATCGACGGACCGTCGATGGCGAATACTGCAGCGCAGTCCACAGACTCCCCGGCCGCCGGCTCCGCGGGCTCTACGGTGGACCGGTACTCCTGCACCAGTACGTGCGCGTTGGTGCCGCCGAATCCGAAGGCTGACACCCCAGCGCTCGCCACGCCCGAGTACCGGGGCCAGGGCTCTGCCTCGGTGACCACGCGTAGCGTGTTCGCCTGGAAGTCGATGTGCGGACTCGGCTCGGTGAAGTGCAGCTGCTTTGGAACCGTCCCGTGGTGCAGCGCCAGAACCGTCTTGGCCAGCGACGTGATCCCCGCCGCTGCTTCGAGATGGCCGAGGTTGGTCTTGACCGAGCCGATCAGCAGCGGCTGGTCCGGGTCGCGGCCGACGCCAAGCACCGCGCCGAGCGCGCCGGCCTCCACGGGATCCCCGAGCGCGGTGCCGGTGCCGTGTGCCTCCACGTAGTCGAGCTGCTCCGGTGCCACCGGGCCGCCCACCGCGTACACGTGCTGCAAGAGCGCTCGCTGTGCCTCGGCGTTCGGAGCGAGCAACCCGTTCGAGCGCCCGTCGGAGTTGACGGCGCTGCCGCGGATCACGGCGAGCACGCGGTCGCCGGAGCGTTCGGCGTCGGCGAGTCGGCGCAGCACCAGCACCGAGCAGCCCTCAGAGCGGACCATCCCGTTCGCGGCGGCATCGAAGGCCTTGCAGCGTCCGTCTGGCGCGAGCGCCCCCGCTCGCTGGAAGGCGAGCGTGATCACCGGAGACAGTAGGGCGTTGACTCCGCCGGCCAGTGCGAGGTCGCACTCCCCGGTGCTCAGGCTGCGTGCCGCATGGTGGACCGCCACGAGCGAGGACGAGCACGCCGTGTCGAGCGCAACGCTCGGGCCGCGCAGGTCAAGCGTGTAGGACAGCCGGTTGGCGGCGATGCTCAGTGCGGCGCCCGGCGGTGTCCACGCGTCGATCCGGCTGAGGTCAGCGGTCGTCAGCCGGGCGTACTCGTTCCCGCTGATGCCGACGAACACCCCGGTACGGCTGCCGGCGAGACCCCCGGCGCAGATCGCGGCATGGTCCAACGCCTCGTGGGCCACTTCGAGCAGCAGCCGCTGCTGAGGGTCCATCACGGCGGCCTCGCTCGGCGGGATGCCGAAGAATTCGGCGTCGAATCCGGCGATGTCGTCGAGGAAGCCACCGTGCAGACCGACCTCGAGGACGTGCGGATCGTCGATCGCGACGAAGCCCTCCCACCGGTCGGGCGGCAAGGTGCCCACCCCGTCGGCGCCGTCGCTGAGCAGCCGCCAGAAGTCGGCGGGGGAGGAGACCGAGCCGGGCAGCCGGCAGCCGATGCCGACGACCGCAATGGCGCCGTCCGCCGTCGGCGCCGTCAAAGGCGTGTCAGCCGCCTGCTTCGTGGCGGCGGCCTGTTCCTGTGCGACGGCGGCCTCGCCGGCTACCCGACGGGCCAGCCGGTCGACCGTCGGGGCCTCCCAGAGCACCGTCGTCGGCAGCTTCACTCCCGCGAGTTCGCTCAGCTCGGCCGCGAGTGCGACCGAGTCCCGGGAGGTGAAGCCCAGTTCGGCGAGCGGCTGGTCGCAGTTGATGCGTGTCGGGTCGATCCCGTGCCATTCGTGCAAGCGAGCCAGCACGTGACGGCGTACGGCGGCGTTGAGATCCACGGCGGTCATCGTCGCTCCATCGCATAAACGCCCTGCAGGAACGCCTCGCGGCAGGCGCTGCGCGAGACCTTGCCGCTCGACGTGCGTGGGACGCTTCCGGGCGCCACCAGGACAAGCCGGTCGAGCCGCAGACCGTGCTCGCGTGCGACGTGCGCGCGCACCATCTGGTCGACGGGCGCATCGGCTCCATCGGACGAGCCTGACGGGTCTGATGAGTCGGAAAGGTGTGAAATGTCGGGTTCACTGGGCCGAATCCGGTCGCGCCGCCGTTCGGCGACCGCGACGACCGACTCGCCCTCCTGGCCCGGCACCGAGAAGACGGCCACCCGCTCGCGGCGGTCCGCTGCCAGCGCGTCCCGCACGGTGTCCTCGACGTCCTGCGGATAGTGGTTGCGACCGTCGACGATCAGTAGATCCTTGATACGACCGGTGACCAGCAGCCGTCCGTCGTATACGGCGCCGAGATCGCCGGTGCGCAGCCAGGGCTCGTCGCCGGTGCCCGGCACCCGGGCGCCGAAGACCTCCGCGGTCAGCTCGGCGCGCTTCCAATAGCCGAGGCCGACGTTGGGGCCGCGGACCAAGATCTCCCCGACAGCGCCTTCGGGCAGGACCGCTCTCGTGGCTGGGTCGACGATCCGCACCTCCTGCCCGGCCGGGACGCCGCACGCGACCAACGTGGCCGCCGTTCCGGCTGCTGCGCTGTCCTCGGCAGTCCCGTTACGGGGGTCCGCCAGCGGTGCGATCCGTCCCTGGGCCAGCGCGCCGCGCTCGCAGACGACCTCGTGCACGGTGGTCTCCGGACCGTCCGCGGCCACGAAGACGGTGGCCTCGGCCAGCCCGTAGGACGGGCAGAGCGCCGAAGACTGCAGGCCGGTGCCCGCGAACGCCTCCGCGAAGGCATGCATCGTGCCGGCCCGAACCGGCTCGGCACCGTTGATCAGGGCACGTACTCCGTCGAGCCGCAGGTCCGCGACCTTCTCCGGACGGACCTTCGCCACGCAGTAGTCGTATGCGAAGTTCGGTGCGGCGGACATCGCGCCCGGATAGTCGCCGAGCAGCCTGAGCCAACGCTCGGGCCTGGCCAGAAAGGCCACCGGATCCATCAGTACCGAGGCGAACCCGCAGACCAGCGGCCCGGCGACGCTCAACACCAGCCCCATGTCGTGGAACAGCGGCAGCCAGCTGACCGTGGTTCTCGGGCCGGCCTCAGCATGGAGGGCGGCGAGAGCCTGGCGTGCGTTCGCCACCGCATTGCGATGGGTGATCATCACCCCGGCCGGAGCGCGCGTGGATCCCGAGGTGTACTGGAGATACGCGATGTCCTCAGGTGAGGGGGCGGCCCACTCCCGCGTCGGCGGGTCCAGTGCCACGTGCGCCCCGCTGAGCAGCACGAGCGGCATCCGGTTGGATTGGGACGATTCGACGAAGGCTTGGGCAGCACGCACGCTGGCCTCGTTGACGAGAGCGCACGCGGGTTCGCAGTCCTCGACCACCGCCGAGACCCGGTTGCCGTGCCCGGGTAGGTCCGGCGGGAACAGCGGCACGGCGATCACTCCGGCCAGCAGGCAGCCGAGGAAGCCGGCCACGTAGTCCAGTCCTTGCGGCAGGAGGAGCACGGCGCGCTCTCCCGGCCGGGCCACGCCGTCCAGCTGTGCGGCCACCGTGCGGGCGCGATCGTACAACTGGGACCAGGTGAGCGTCCTGGATCGTCCGGGCGCGCTGAGCTCGGGGTAGTCCACGTACGTGAAGGCGCGTTGGTGTGCGTGCTCCTGCGCCAGACACCGAAGCAGCCCGGTGAGCGACTCGCCGACCGAATCAGGGGCGGGTATGGGGCGAAGAGGCATGCAGACTCCAGAAGTATATAGATAACAATAAAGTTATTTACAGCTTCTTGCTTAGATCATCAGGCCGCGAGATCGCCGGTTTCAGAGGGTCGACATCTGAACCGGGTCATCGCCAGACGGGGGATCGGTCTGCGCAGGGCGTGCGACGAAGGGTGTTCAACGTGGCGAAGACGATGGTCGGGGTCCGCAGTGCGTGGATGCGCATGAGACTGTGTCCTCCTCCTCGGCGGGCGCCTCGGGAAGGCGCGGCCTCGACTTCGGGTCACCATCCGGTTCGCGCTCGGTGCCCAAATTAAAGGATCAACTGACATGCAGTCACCGGCGACCCGAAGCGCGCATACGAGTGAGGAGGGCGTTCCGGCTGCGCGGCTGGTGCGGCGAACTTCCGGCCCCTCAGTGGCGCGAGGACCGTGCCGCAGAGGAGTGCGGCACGCCGATCGCGACCAGCGAGTCGTCCGCGGGCCGGTGCTCGAGGGGCTGCTCGGCCGGACGGAAGCCGGCGATCATCAGGGCGAGGTGGCGGCGCCAGATCTCGGGGGCGCGCACGGCGGTGTCGTCGATCAGGGAGCGGAGGGAGAGCTGGCACAGGTAGACGTCGGTGAGCGTCAGATCCTCGCGTACCTCCCCCTCCTCCCGCGCCTCGTCGAGCAGCCGTCCCATCAGCTCCCAGAACTCCACGCGTCGCGGGTTGCCCTCGAGCGGGAAGGCCTGCCACATGATGCTGAGGCACCCGCGGTGAGCCGCCATCACCTCTCCGGAGTGCCACAGGCAGGCCTCGAGGCCGCGGCCCACGGGCTGCGCGGCCGCCGTCTCGCGGATCTCTTCGACCATGCCGTCGAGCAGTTCCTCCTGCAGGGCCCGGATGAGGTCGTCCTTGGTCGGGAAGCGGCGGTAGAGGGTGCCCATCCCGACTCCGGCGCGCTTCGAGATCTCCTCGACACCAGCCTCGTTGCCCTGCTCGGCGAACACGTCCCAGGCAGCCCGCAGCAACCGGGTCCGGTTCTCGACCGCGTCACGGCGCAGCGGGCGGACGGCTGCTGCTGCGGCGGGCTGCTGGGAGGTTCGGGTCATGCGCGGCTCGGCTCCTTCTCGTCGTCCTCGTCGGCGGGCAGCAGGTTCAGCGCCCTGAGGTTCTCCGGGCTGCCGTGGCCGGCCATCGCCGTGCGCGCGGCCGGGATGATCAGCGCCGCGGCCGCCGCGAGCACCGTGGCCGCGGCCAGGAACCAGAAGACGTGGGTGTATCCCGCGTCCTTCGGTATCGGGCTGCGGGCGGTGACGCCCGAGGCCAGGATACTGGCGGCGACGCCGCTGCCGATCGCACCGCCGATGGTGCGGATGTTCGCGTTCATGCCGCTGGCCACGCCGGTCTGCGCGGGCGGTACGGCCTCGACGATCAGCGCGGACATCGAGGAGAAGGCCAGGCCGAGGCCGATGCCGAGCAGCCCGGCGGCGAGGTAGATCTGCCAGGAGGCGGAGTGGCCGAGGGCGAGCAGCACGAAGGGCACGATCATGATGGCGCTGCCCAGGAACACCACGGCCTTGGAGCCGATCCGGGACGCGATGCGGTCGGCCAGGATGCCGAAGACGAACATGCCCGCCGTCATCGGCAGCATGTAGATGCCGGACTGGGTGATGCTCGCGCTCAGGCCGTAGCCGGCGGCCGCCTTCGGGGTCTGCACCAGCTGCGGCAGGAAGGTCATGACGGCGTACATCGCGAGGCCGAACAGCAGCGCGACCAGGTTCGTGGTCCAGACCGCGGGTATCCGCATCATCCGCATGTCGATCAGCGGGGTCTTGGACTTGAGCTCGACCAGGATCCACAGCGCGAGGCCGGCCACGGCGCCGGCGAACAGGCCGAGGATTCGGGCGGAGCCCCAGCCCCAGCTCGGGCCCTCGCTCACCGCGAGCAGCAGCGCGACCAGCCAGACCGAGAGCAGCGCCGCGGCGCTCCAGTTGATCTTGCCCGGGGTGCGCACCGGGGACTCGGGCACGAACATGACGGTGGCGACGGTGGCGACCCCCGTCATGATCGCGGGGATCCAGAACAGCCAGTGGTAGTTCAGGTGCCCGACGATCGGTCCGGCCAGCAGCAGGCCGAGGCCGCCGCCCACGGCGATCAGCGCGGAGGTGACGCCGACCGCGCCGCGCACCTTGGCGGCGGGGAACTCGTCCCGGATGATGCCGAACGCGAGCGGGATCACGCCTCCGCCGAGACCCTGGATGACCCGAGCGAAGATCATCAAGGTGACGGAGTGGGTGAGCGCCGCCAGGATCGAGCCGCCGGTCAGCGCGACCAGTGTGAGGACGAGCATGCGCTCCTTGCCGACCTTGTCGCCGATCCGCCCGAGTATCGGGGTGGCGACCGAGGCGGAGAGCAGGTAGCCGGTCATCAGCCAGGTCGCGGTGTCCTGGGTGGTGTGCAGATCCACGATCAGCGTCGCGAGGACCGGCACGACCAGCGACTGGAGCAGCGAGTACGCCGCCACGCCCAGTAGCAGCACGGTGAAGGTGACGTTGTAATGCGGGCGGGTCTTGCTCAAAGCCATGGCGTACAGCTCCCGTGAGGATTTAACCGGAGATCTGACTCCGCATGCTCAGCCTAACATAATCGGAGAAGTCACTCCGGTTAATTTCGGCGTCTCCGGCAGGGCTCCGCGTCACCTCCGCGTTACTTCCGCGCCCCCTACGAAAAGACCCCGTTCAGCGCGGCCAGCACCGCACGGGCCTGACCGCGCTGATCCTCGCCGACCAGGTGCACGGCGATCGTGTCCGCGCCTGCGCGGTGGATCGTTTCGAGATCCAGGGCCACTTGCCCGCCGGGCCCGGCGGCGAAAAAGACCTCTGCGGGAGACTTCCCGATGAAGCCGCTCGCCGATTCGGCCATCGGCCAGATCGCCTTCCTGACCGCCTGCTCGTCCCGAGAAACATGCGCGAAGACCAGGGCGACCACCTCGTGCGGCGCTGCTGCGCCTGCGTCCGCGCCCTGCTGCCTTCCGTCCTCGACCAGCGCCCGACCTGCGCCGACTTCATCCGCATCCAAGCCCTCGACCAGGATCGAACCGTCCGCGACGCGGCCGGCCAGCCGGAGCGTGCGAGGCCCGATGGCGCCGACGAGCACCGGCGGTACGACGTGCGGCGGATGCACCAGGCCCACATCCTCGAGCGTCACCTCTCGCCCGTGAACGGTGACGCGCTCGCCATGCAGCATGGACCTGACCGCGATCACGGTCTCCTCGAGCAGGGCCATCGGTGAGGCGACGTCGGCGCCGGCCTGCTTCATCCAGTCCTGCACACCATGGCCGATGCCCGCGGCCAGCCGGCCGGGATGCAGCCGGGCCAACGTGGCGAGCTCCATGGCCAGCAGCGCGGGGTTGCGCAGCGCTGCCGGGGCGAGACCGATGCCCACGCGCAGCCGTGTGGTCGCGGCGAGCACGGTCGCCGCGGACGCGATCGATCCGGCCCAGGTCAGGTCTTCGACGACCCACAGATCGTCGGCCCCCCACTGCTCGACGTCCTGGGCGAAGGGCACCAGGTCCTCCGGAGGCAGGCCCCTGTCGAACATGACCCCGAGTCGAAAGCTCCGCTGCTCTCCCATGATTCACATCTCCAGCTGCTCGACACCCTCGGCGTGCGCGCCGTTGCCCGGAAGATCCTTGCACGCATCGGGCCTGGGACGTCAGCTCAGCACCTTAGCCGTCTCCCCCGCGCCAGTCGGGCAGTCCGTCAATGCTTCGTCTTGCCGTGCTTGAAGTGCACGAACACGCGTCCGAAGTTGTCGGAGTCCTTCTCGACGCGGTGGTACAGGGCTTTGACGTCCTTGCGGTCCAGATACCGCAGGACCCGCTTCTTCAGCTGCCCGGAGCCCTTGCCTGGGATGATCTCGACCAGCGGGGCCTTCTTCGCGATGGCCTCAGCCATGATGGCGTCCAGGGCCCGGTCGATCTCGATGCCCTTGTTGTAGATCTCGTGGAGGTCAAGCTTGAGCTTCAACGCCTGACCTCGCTTCGAGCGTAGTGAGCTGCGCCCGTCCTGCCGGGCGCGGTTGTGGCGTACCCAACGCTACTCGCCTTGCGGGGACGCGGGCGGGCACAACGGAGCTCACAGAAAATCCCGCCAGAACTCAACTGTCGCCCGAGCGCTGCGCGGCGCATCGGAACCGTCCGCCTGCACTTGCCCGAACTCTCGCTCGATGTAATCGACCAGATCGGCGCCGTAGCAGATGATGTCGGTCTGCCAGACGGACATCACCAGGTGGCCATGGCTGCCACGGCCAGCAGGCAGAAACCGGTGACCGTAGATCGGGACCAGCTTCGGCACCTCGGCCAAGTGCCGACGCGCGACCTCGAGAGCCAGTCGATGCTCATCCGGGCGCTCACCCCAAGAGTCGTGCCAGAACGAGTTGTTCGCCACGTCGAACATCACGCCCTCGACTGGCCAGTCCAGTCGTTCACGCAACGCGTCCGGGTCGCCGCTACGCCAGTCGGGCCAGGGTTCGCGATGGGCGCGAATTACTCCTGGCGGATCATCGTACGGAACACTCAGCGGCAACCCTGCCGCAAGGAACGCGCGGTGGTCGGCGGCGAACTCGAACCCGAACTCGGCCTCTACCCTGGCGAACTCCGCGGCCGTCAGACCCGGCTCAATCTTGCACGCGCGCCCGTCAAACCGAGCCAATCGGCCTGCCGCCTCGACTCCGAGCGCCTCGCCTGAACTGATGCCCATCACGCGACGGTAGCGGCGGCGGTAAGCGCTGGTCTACACGATTAGCCGGACGCAGGCGGAGATGAACCGGATCGCCGAGGGTCGCGGCTACTACTCGCGGACAGCCCAGTACGCCTTCGACAGCTTCTCCGACGAGACATTCGTCATCAACCGCCACGAGGACCTCAAGAAGCTGCGCGCGGTTGGGTGATGAGGACGTGCGGGGTGTTCAGGTGGAGTTGATCTCAGTGTGCTGCGAGCACTAAGGCGAGCGCGATCAGCGCAGGAACGGTCTGGACGAAGAGGATCCTCCGGCTCGCAGTCAGCGCGCCGTACACGCCCGCAACGGCTACGCAGGCGAGGAAGAACACCTTCGCCTGGAAGCCGACGGGGTCGGAGGACACTGCACCCCAGATCAGGCCGGCGGCGAGAAAGCCGTTGTACAACCCCTGGTTGGCCGCGAGGGTCTTCGTCTCGGCGGCGAACTCGGCGGTGGTTCCGAAGGCCGCGCGGGCTCTTGAGCCGGTCCACAGGAACATCTCCAGAATCAGGATGTACACATGGAGCGCGGCAATGGCCAGAACCACGATGGTTGCGGTGACAGACATGGGCCAAGGATCGCAGATGTGCTGGGTGATCCGTCCAGGCCTCCGGGCATCCGTGGTCGGCGCCGTACGGCGCGACTCGGCTGGATTCAGGTTGGGCGGAGATCGGCTGGCCGGCAGGGTGAGCTGGCTATGCTCGCGGTAGCGGCGCATCTGGCGCCGCCGCTCCTCCCGAAAGGCCCAGCGATGTCCGTCGTCAAGATCAATGTTCTGTCGGTATCACCCGAGGCGCGCGAGACGCTCGAGCAGCGTTTCGCCAAGCGAGCCGGCGTGGTGGAGTCCAGCGACGGGTTCGAGTGGTTCGAGCTGCTGCGGCCGGTCGAAGGCACCGACCAGTACCTGGTGTACACCCGGTGGCGCAGCGAGGAGGACTTCCAGAAGTGGCACGCCTCCCAGGACTTCAACCGCGGCCACGCCGGGGGCGCCGCCGAAGGCGCCGAGCCTCCGCGACCTGCCGCGCACGCCTCGCAGATCTGGTCCTTCGAGGTGCTCCAGCAGTCCGGGCCGAAGAACGAGGCCTGAGGCACGGGTCGCGGCGCGGGCCGGAGGTCAGGGAGCAGGCGGTGAATCCGGGCGGAAGGCGAGTCCGTTTTCGTACGCGTAGCCGACGGCCTGGGCTCGGTCGCGGGCGCCGATCTTCGTAAGCAGGTGGTTGACATGGCTCTTGACCGTGCCTTCGCTGACCACCAGGCGGGCGGCGATCTCGGCGTTGGACAGTCCGGCGGCGATCAGCCCGAGCACCTGCGCCTCGCGCGGCGTGAGTCCGGCGGGGAGGCGGGGCACGGAGAGGTCTTGGGCCTGCTGCTTGGTCAGCGCCGTCGGCTGCTGCTCCGTCGGCGCGGCGATGGCGGCGACCAGGTGGTGCTGCACGGCCGGGTCGATCACCGAGCGATCGTCGTAGACCTGACGTAGCGCCAGATGGATCTCGTCGGCTCCGGCGTCCTTCGTCAGATATCCGCGCGCGCCGGCGCGCAGGGCGTCGATCACCGAGCGGTCGTCCGCGTACGTGGTCAGTACGACGACCTTGATCGCGGGCTCGCGCTCGCGCAGTAGGCGGGTGGCTTCCACGCCGTCGCGATGCGGCATGCGCAGGTCCATCAGGACGATGTCCGGGCGCGCCTGCGCGGCCAGTGTCAAGGCCTCCTCGCCGTCCCGGGCCGCGCCCACGACTTCGACCCCGTCCATCAGTCCGAGCAGCAGGTTCAGCCCCTCGCGGACCGTGCGCTGGTCATCGGCGATGAGAACCCTTATTGGTCTGGTCGGCGCGGTCTCATCCGGTCCGGTCACGCGGGCACCTCCAGTAGGACGCGGAAGCCGCTCTCGGTGGCTCCGGCGGTCAACGTACCGCCGAGCAGTTCGGCCCGCTCGCGCATTCCGGCCAGCCCGTAGCCCTCGCTTGCGGAACCGGACCCATCTCCTGATCCGGTTACCGCCGCGTCGTCCGGTGCCGCATCAGACCGAACCGGCTCTGCGGCGAAATCCTCCACCGTAAGTACTACAGCCTCGGGCCTATAGTCCAAGCTCACCTCGACTCGCTCCGCCTCAGCATGCTTGGCGATGTTCGTCAGCGCCTCCTGGGCGACGCGGTAGAGCGCGAGGCGCGCCTCGGAGCCGAGTTCCAGCGCCGCTCCGTCGACGGTGAGGCGGCAGGGTACGCCCCGGTCCTCCTCGAACCGACGGGTGAGGTCGGGCAGCCGGTCCGGGCCGGGCAATTCGTCATCCCGGAGCATCCCGATCGCGTGCCTGGCCTCGTCGAGCCCGGTCTTGCCGAGCTGGTGCGCACGCTCAAGCGCGCCGGGCAGGCGGGGGTCGTTAGGGCTGGAGGCGGCCAGTAGGCGTGCGCCCTCGAGTTGGAGCATAAGCCCCGAGAGGGAGTGCGCCAGCACGTCGTGCATCTCGCGGGCAAGGTGTTGGCGCTCGGCCAGGGCGGCGGCGCGGGCCTCGGCGGCCCGGGTGCCCTCGAGCTCGGTCAGCAGTTGCTCGGCCTTCAGATTCGCCTGCCGCAGCCGCGCGGCCAGGAGGGTGATCAGGCAGTAGCCGCCGATCGCCGAGACGACCAGCATCGCGGAGAGTGGGGAGAGATGACTACTGGTCATGGCGGCCAGCACCAGAATGGACATGGTCACTGTGGACAGGGCCACGGCCAGCCGCGTGGGCATTTTCCGCACCAGTACGACGAGCGCCGTCACGAGCGCGAAGAAGCCGGTGCGGCCGGACTGCGCCCAGACCAGACTCACCGCACCGGTGACGAGAAGCACCGCAGACGCCGTGTGGAGCCATGAGCCGCGCTCCGCCGCGAGCGAACCGTAGGCGCCGAGGGCGAAGCCGGCTAGGGCGAGGGAGATAAAAAGGCCCTGGCCGGAAGGCCCGACGCCGGGCTCGGTGCGCAGGACGGAGAGGGTGACCGCGATGGCCAGCGCCGGCCCGAGTCTCCGCATCCATCGCAGGGCCGAGTCCTGTGCCTCGCGGGCCTGCCGCAGGGCCTCCAGGGTGGGGGCCGTCCCATGATCCTCGCTCACCATACGATCGTACGTTCATCCACGGGGCACGTCCTCTATCCCGAGGCATAGCCGACTCTGCCCGTGGTTAGAGAGCGGCGGTGCCGCGCAGATCTATCCCGGCGCCGATGTGGCACGTACCGCGGCCAACGCATGCTGAGTCCACTGCCCCCACTCTTCAGTCTTCACTTCTGACAAAGGACTCTGCGATGCCACACGCTCAGCCCGGTCCGGCGCTCGACCGTCCGGGAGGTCCGGCGAAGAAACTGCTCGAACTGCGCGGCGTCTCCAAGCGCTACGGCACCGGCGCCGCCGAAGTCCACGCGATGCGCGAGGTCGAACTCACCCTCGAAGCCGGCACTCTGGTGGCGGTGATGGGACCGAGCGGCTCCGGCAAGAGCACGCTACTGACCATCGCCGGCAGCCTCGAGGCGCCGAGTGCGGGAGAGGTCCTCGTCGAGGGCAGGCCGCTGTCCTCGATGTCGCGCAACGCGAAGGCCGCTCTGCGTCGCCGCACGATCGGCTTCGTCTTCCAGAATTACAACCTGCTGCCCGGCCTGAGCGCGGCGGAGAACGTGTCGCTACCGCTCGAGCTCGACGGAGTGCCCGCCCGCAAGGCCCGCGCCGTTGGACTCGAAGCCCTTGAGCGGCTCGGACTCGCCGCCCGGGCCGAGAACTTCCCCGACGAACTGTCCGGCGGCGAACGGCAGCGGGTCGCCATCGCCCGCGCGGTGGTTGGCGAACGTCGTCTTCTGCTGGCCGACGAACCCTCCGGCGCGCTGGACTCCGCGAACGGCGAGGCCGTGATGCGGCTGCTGCTCGAAGCGTGCGCCCGCGGTGTCGGCGCACTCGTCGTCACGCATGACGAGCACCTGGCCTCGTATGCGCACCGCGTCGTCCGCCTCAAGGACGGGTGCGTCGAATCGGAATCGGTGCTCACCAACGCCAAGGAGGCCTCGTGATGGACCCGATGTCTCTGATCACGCTTGTGCTCGGCGGTGTCATCGGCTGGTACGCCCTCCTACGCGCACCCGGCAAGAGCAAGGGTGTTGGGCCCTGGCAGCAGGTTGCCTGGATCAGGGTCGGACTGTTCACGGGTGTCATGGTGGGTCTCGAACTGACCGTTGGCTACCCGCGCATCCAGAGCGCCGTGCAGGACATGTTGGTCGGCGCGGCGATCGGCGTGTACGTCCGCTTGGCGCGGCGCGTGGGCCGCTATGACCTGTGGCGCAGCACGCGACCCCGAGAATCTTCGCAGGCCTCTGTCGAGAGCGACGCTTCAGTCGCCTCCGCGTCGTCCGACGACGTGTACGCGCGTGGCAGCCGAAATCCGGCGCGCCGCGCCGTGCTGCGGTGGGCGTGGCGGCTGGTACGCCGCGAGTGGCGCCAGCAGTTCCTCGTGGTGGCGCTGATCATCACCGCCGTCGCCGGAACGGTCCTTGGCGCGGCGATCGCCACCAACGCCTCGCCGCCGGCCGACGAGGGCTTCGGCAGCGCTCAGCACCTCGTGATGCTGCCTGGCACGGATTCGCACCTGTCCGCCGACCTCACCGCGCTGCGGTCCCGCTTCGGCACGATCGATGTGATCGAGAACCAGAACATTGCTACAGGGATGAGTCAGGGGACGCAGTCGCGTGCCCAGGATCCGCATGGTGGGTACGGCGGGCCGATGCTCGCCCTGCTGTCCGGAAGCTATCCGAGCGGTGCCGGTGAGGTCGCCATGACGAAGTCTCTGGCATCCACCCTCAATGTGCAGGTCGGCGGCACCTGGCAGGACGGCGGTCGCAGCCTCCGCGTAGTAGGCCTGGTCGAGGATCCACTGAATCTGGCCGACAACTTCGCCCTGCTCGCCCCTGGCCAGCTGGCCGCGCCGGACAACGTCACAGTTCTCTTCGATGCGACCTCGGCCGCCGTCGCTGCGGCGCCCCTTCCCGACGGGACCGCCGCGATCAGCCCGGGAACTTCTAACGGAATCAGCCCGGCGCTCATCGTGTTCGCGGTCGCCGTCCTGGCGCTGACGTTCACCAGCCTGGTCTCGACGGCGGGCTTCGCCGCGTTGGCCCGGCGTCGGCAACGGGCGCTCGGCATGCTTTCCGCGATGGGCGCGACCGACCGGGACGTCCAACTCGTCATGCTCGCCAACGGCGCAATCGTCGGGGCCGTCGGCGCGCTGGTCGGCGCGGCGCTCGGACTCGCCGGATGGATCGCGTACGCGCCAAGCTACTCGGCCGACGCCGGGCACCGCGTGTCGTGGACGCAGCTGCCCTGGTGGCTCGTCTTCGCCGCGATTCCGCTGGCGGTGATCAGCGCCACCCTCGCCTCTCGGCAGCCGGCCCGCGCGGTCGCGCGGATGCCCATCGTCGCGGCGTTGTCCGGACGGCCTGCACCTGCCGCGCCTGCCTATCGCACCGCAGCTCCCGCGATCCTGTTGACGGCAGCAGGCCCGGTCTTGCTCGCCCTTTCCGGAGGATGGGGCGCGCAGGGCGGAAAGGCGCTGCCCATGCAGCTCGGCGGGCTGCTGGTGAGCGCGCTCGGTCTCGCGCTGCTCGCCCCGTTCGCGGTCGCCCGGCTCAGCGGTCCGGCCAAGCACGCGCCCGTCGCGGCCCGGCTGGCGCTCCGCGACCTGGCCCGCTACCGATCCCGGTCGGCTGCGGCACTCGCGGCCAGCAGCCTGGCCATCCTGATCGCCATGCTCGTCATCCTGATCACCACCGGGCGATACGACGACCCGGTCGACTACTTCGGCCCCAACCTGCCGTCCAACCAGCTGATCCTCTACGCGCCAGGAGCCGGTCCAGGCACCGGACGCGGGCCGGGCCAGGTCCCGACCGCGCAGGACGCCGCCGCACTTGAGCAGCACATCGACTCAGTCGCCGCAGCCCTGCAGAGTTCTGACGTACTGGCGCTGCAGCCGGTCGAGGCGGACCTGCTGCGCAAGACCCCGCAGAAGACGACCGGCAACTCCGGCAGCATTTATCTGGCGACTCCGGCGGTGCTCAAGCAGTACGGCGTCGCCGCGAGCTCGATCGACCCCACCGCGCTCCTGATCACCTCGCGCCCGGGCTTGGCGGGCGCGTCGGGGCTGAACCTTCTCTACGGCGATCTGGAGAGCCAGAGCCCTGACGCGCAAACGAACGCGCAGCCCAACCCGGAGATCCAGACTCTAGCCGCCCTGCCCCTCGACACCTCGGAACCGAACCTCATGGTGACCGAGTACGCCGTGCACAAGCTCGGCCTGCACGTGGACCCGACCTCCGGCTGGCTGATTCAGACCTCGAAGCCGCTGACCGCCGTGCAGATCAACACCGCGCGACAGTTGGCGCTGGCAGCCGGAATGACGGTCGAGGTGCGCAGTGCCGCGCCGTCCCTGACCCAGGTCCGCGACGACGCGACCGGTGCCGGCATCCTGCTCGCTCTCGGCGTCCTCGCGATGACCGTCGGCCTGATCCGCACAGAGGCGGCGGGGGACCTGAGGATCCTGACGGCGACCGGTGCAAGCCGACGGGTGGCCCGCAACCTGACCGCCGTCACCGCCGGGGCCATCGGCCTGCTCGCCGCCGTCTCCGGAACCGCCATCGCCTACCTCGACACCGCCGCGTTCTTCGACGGCGACCTGGCCATGCGCCTGAGCCAAGTCCCCGCCGAGGATCTCTTGGCGGTTCTGCTCGCCCTGCCCGCCGTCGCGGCGATCGGTGGCTGGCTGCTGGCCGGTCGCGACCGGTCAGCCCGCGCCAGCGCCTGACTCTCAGATTCCGAGTCAGGCTGTTGTCGATGCCACCGTGACGTCATCGCGAACGACGGACAGCGCGGCGTCCCGGTGCGCATCGTGTTCGGCCAGGCGCGCGACGAGGCTGGCCCGCACATGGTTGTAGGTGTCAGCACCGAGGGGCAGCCGCAGGGGTGTGTCGCCACTCTCGATGAGGTCGATCATCGCGCGGGTGATCTTCGCCGGGTCGTTGGCCAGTTGGAACGTCCCGTTCTCGACGGCCCGGCGAATCTCACCGGCCGGTGTCCGGTCGTACTCGGGCATCGCCGCTGAGGTGGTGAGCGCGCTCCCGAACCCGGTGGGCGTCGCACCGGGCTCGACAATGGTCAAGCCGATGCCGAACGGCTCGATCTCGCGGGCGACAGTCTCACAGAACCCTTCGATGCCCCACTTGGACGCGTGGTAGTAACCGAAGCTCGGATACGCCGTCTGGCCACCTGCGGAGGAGACCTGCAGGATATGGCCGTGCCCCTGGGCTCGCAGGTGCGGCAACGCGGCGCGGATCACGTGGATCGAACCGAGCAGGTTCGTGTCGATCACCTGCCGGATCTGCTCGTCGGTGGCTTCTTCGACCGAAGCGATGATGCCGAAGCCGGCGTTGTTGACCACCACGTCGATCGTGCCGAGAGCCGCGAACGCCTCGTCCACGACGCCCCGGACCTGCTCGGCGTCAGTGACATCGAGCCGAGCCACCCAAAGGCGCTCGCCGTGAGCGGCCCGGAGGTCGTCGAGCGCCTCCGGGCGGCGCAGCGTCGCGGCGACCCGATCGCCGCGGGCGAGCAGCTGCTCGGTGAGTCCTCGCCCGAAGCCCGAGGACGTGCCGGTGATGAACCATGTCCTGGCCATTGTGTTTCCTTCCGCCGGTGTGTTGTCTCGACGGTATG
>Ga0073928_10005081_pt1 | contig 18751 bp, 14 predicted proteins | sample PaiPotPPA55metaG_FD_76969 | JGI IMG/M metagenome (GOLD analysis project Ga0073928, IMG submission 76969) | Iron sulfur acid spring bacterial and archeal communities from Banff, Canada, to study Microbial Dark Matter (Phase II) - Paint Pots PPA... ... | reverse complement strand
TACAGGTCCGTCCAGCCTTGCTGGACGCCGACCAGGCCCGCGGCCTCGTAGGTGTGGAAGTCGATACCGACCTCGACCGGCCGGTTGTGCAGGTCGAGAACGATCGCCAGGGCGATCGCGGCGGCCAGAAGGGGCACGAGCACACGGCGATCAGCGGTCACTGATGGACCTTATAGCAACGCTTGGGGGCTGCCGGATGGCTCGAAAGGGCCGGGGAGCGGCGCCGCATATAGTCAAAACGTCATGGCCGCCCCCGCCGTCACGCTCCGCGCGATTTCTGCCCCCACAGCATGGCTGTGGACGCTGGTCGTGGCCATCCCAGTCTTCATCGTGCACCTCCCTTCGTTCTTCCACCAGCTAATGGACGGCGACGAGGCCGTGTACGGCAGCATCGCGGTGCTGATGGACGGCGGCGCTCGCCTTTATGCCGAGGGGGGCGTGGACAACAAGCCGCCCGGAATCTACTGGGTGTACGCGGGGATCTTCGACATCTTCGGCCGATACCAGATGACCGCGATTCACCTCGTCGGGCTCCTCGTCGTGGCGGCGACGTGCCTGCTCCTCTTCGTGATCGCGCGCGACCTCGCCGGCCTTCGGGCGGGGGTCCTGGCGGCGCTCCTCTACGGCATTCTCACGGGAGCCGGCAACCCGCGACTTCTGGCCGCCAACACCGAGCTGTTCATGACACTCCCGTTGACCGCCGCGATGCTCCTGATGATGCGGCGCCAGTGGTTCTGGTCGGCGGCCTTGATGGTGGTGGCCGGCGCCTTCAAGCAGGTCGCGGCGGTCGAGGTGCTTCTGCTGCCGGTGGGGCTGATCCTGCTCGAACCTCGCGAGTCCCGGATGCGGGCTGCCGCCTGGTTTTGCGCCGGCATCGCCGCGGGCCTGCTCGCGGGGGCCGGGCTTCTGGCCCTGACAGGCTCGTTCGCCGGGTTCTGGCGCTGGACGATCCAGACGCTGGTCGGCTACGCGACGGCGAACTGGACGCCGGGCGTCCTGTGGCAGCGAGCTCAGGACAGCATCGTCCCCCTCCTCGTCGACATGATCGTGGTGTGGGTCGCCGCGGTCATCGCCGTCCTGCGCTGGAGGCGGCTCGGGTCAGGCGAGCGGCTTGCCGTCGCGTGGTTCGTGGTGTCCGGGATCGGCGCGGTCGCGGGCGGTCACTGGTCGTGGCACTACTTCATCCAGGTCATGGCGCCGCTCGCCGTGCTGGCCGCGCTCACGATTGACCGCGCGCTCGAAGGGCGAATGCGACGATGGGTGGCCGCGGTCGCGATTGTGGGCATAGCCGCGCCGACTTTGTGGTGGACGGCGTTCAACTTTCGCTCCGACCCGCTCACTTACGACTGGAGTCCGCCGATCGCACAGCATGAGCTGGTGGCCGCCTACATCCGCGACCACTCCAAGCCGAGCGACCGCATTTTCGTGTGGGGCGATTGGGCCTCCCTCTACGTCGAGTCGGACCGCGTGCAGTCGACGCGCTTTCCTGGGTTCTTGCGTGGGTTCGACCGTGGCTCGGACCTTCCGCCGACCAACTGGGACACGGCGCCCGACGTATGGCCGGAGCTGCAGTCCGACCTGAATCGGAATCCGCCAGCTCTCATCGTCGACACGGCAGCGGCCGACTGGAGCGACTTCGCCAACTACCCGATGAGCAACTACCCGGTGCTCGCGCAGCTAGTGGCTGCCGACTACCGCCAGGTGGCGACCGTAGACGGCGTCGTGATCTACGCGCGCGTCTCTTAGGAGAGAGCCGGCTCGGAGAGCTTCGGCAGGTGAGGGAGCGACGGGCTGGGGAGCGCCGGTAGCGAGACCGGCAGGGATGGCGGCACTGTCATGGGCGCCGCAGGCACGGCAGCCGGAGCGCCAGGCACGGTGATCGCGGTGGGCACCTGCGCGCCAGCCGCCGGAGGGGCGTCCGGCTGTGCGCGTGGGGCAGTCGCCGCCGGTCGAACCGCTTGCGTGACCTGCCGCGCCGCGACGGAGGGCGCGGCTGGAACAGCGGGTTGTGCGGCCAGCGCTGAAGCGGCGACCACGCTGATCGCGAGCACGGTCGCGGTCTGGATCACGTGGCCGGCATCGATGGCCGGCGCTCGCTGCATGGCCTGCACGAGCTGGCGGCCGGCCAGCCACGCCAGCAGGCCCATCACAGCGCGCCGGCCAATGGTGCGGCCGTGCTCCACGTGGTCGCTGACGCGGGCGAGCGCCTGCCGCAGCCTTCGCTGCACGCCGCCGACGCTCAGGCCAAGCTGCTGGGCGATCTCACGGTTGGACAGGCCGCCGAAGTAGGCGAGCTTCAACACCTGCTTGTGGTCGGACGGAAGCTGGTTCAGGGCCTCGTTCACCGCCTGCCGCACCATCGCGCCCGAGAAGTCCATCCAGGGCTTGGGCCGCTCGGGGCCGTTGGCCATGCCCTCGATCAGGAGCTTTTTGAGGCCGCGGTGCGCGCCACGTACGCGCCGGCGATCGGCTTCCGTGCCGCGGCTCCCGGTCATGAGCCAGGTTCGCCACGAGTCGGCCGGCGCGGTCGGCTGCATCCTCTTGTCCTTGCTTGAATAACCCCTGGACCGAGACGATTACCCGCGCGCCGCGCATCACACGGCGATCGGAGGCCTTTGGTTGCGATAGTTGACCTGCGTGAGCAAGACACGGGCGGCACCAACACGGGCTGTGCTGACCGACATTCCCCAAAGCTGGGCGTGGATGCCCCGCGACCTGCTCATCCGACTCGTCCCCTTCGCGGTTGTCTGCGCTGCGGTCCAGATCGTCTGGCGGCCATCATGGCTGGGGGTCGGCGCAGGCCGCCTCGGCGCGCAGCTGGCATTCGGCCTGGTCGCCGCGCCGATCCTCTTTGTCGCGGCGACATATACGCAGCTTCGACTCGCCCGCCGGCGAGGTGCGCTCAGCGCGCCCAGGGGCCTAGGCGACGCCTCTTTCCAGGCCGGGTACTACGCGCTGAACGGCCCCCTCGAGGAGGCGTTCTTCCGCGGCCTCATCCAGGGAGGGCTGGGCGCGCTGACCGTACCACCGATCGGCTTCGTCGCCGGCACCGCCGCCTACGTCCTTTATCACCGGCTCGGCTGGTCCTGGCCCGACACGCTGGCGACCGCCTTGCTCGGCGTGCCGGTCGGCCTCGCCTTCTGGCTGTTGCCCGGACCGCCATCACTGCTGGGCGTGTCGATCGCGCATATCGGCGCGACCTGTGGATTCCTGGGCCCGGGCCCCTACCTCCTGAGAAAGCTAGGGCTCCTATAACGGGAACTCTGACTCACGAAGATTGAGCGGTATGCGCAGGCTCATTTCGCGAGCTCGGCCGCCTGAGCAAGTTCGACGCGTGTGGTTCACGCTCGACGCCGGCCAACGGCAAACCCTGGTTTGGGCCGGCGCGGCTGTGGTGTTGGTGGGGTTTGACGGTTCGGTACTGACCCTGGTTCTCCCTGCGATCGCCCACGACTTCCACGCGCGCATCGCCGACCTTTCCAATCTGGGATCCGTGTTGAGCCTGGGATCTATTGGCGCCCTGCCACTGGCAACGCTGGCCGACCATTTCGGACGCCGCCGGATGATCGCCATCGGTGTCGCAGTGTTTTCAATCGCCAACGTTGTCACGGCCTTTGTCCCATCCCTGGCGGCTCTCGCGGCTTTGAGGCTGGTCGCATCCTGCTTCGAGGATCTGGTCTTGGGGGTGTCGACGGCTCTGATCGTGGAGGAGGCGCCACGAGGCCGCCGGGGCCAAGCGGTGAGCGCCCTCGCGCTACTCTTCGGAGCCGGTCAGGGCATCCCAGTGATCGCTTATCCGTTCGTGGCACCTCACTGGAGGTGGATTTTCCTGGCTGGAGGCATTGGGGCCATCGCGGCACCTTTGATCTGGAGGATGCTGCCCGAAGGTCGGGCCTGGAAGAGAGCGCGCGTCGGCGGCTCCGTCATCAAGCTGCTGTTGCAGGCGCCGTGGCGACGGCATATCACCATCCTCGCCGCCAGCGCGATCCTGGGCTCGATCCTGTTCACGCCGGCCGGCTTGCTGTTCACGGTATTTGCTACTCAAACGCTCCATCTTTCGCCGGCGGCGATCAGTTGGATGATCGTCGCTGCAGCCGTCGCGGCGGTTGCCGGCTACGTGGTCGGCGGCGTCCTCACCGACCGATATGGACGGCGAATCCTGGGCGCCCTGCTCGGAGCGATCACGACGATCCTGGCGAGCGCCGGGTTCCTGGCTGGAGCCGGCGGCTTTGTCGCAGCAAACATCCTTTGGAGTGGATTCGCCAGCGCAGGCACCCCGGTGGGAGGAGCGTGGTCTGGGGAGCTCTACCCGACGCGGGCGAGGGCGACTGCCGAAGCGACGGGCTCCGTGGCCGGTGCGGTGGGAGGCATAGTCGGTCTGCAGATCGTCGGCGCCTTGTCCGTGTCCTTTGGTCTCGGGCGCGCCATCGCCATCGCTGGTGTTGCGGGCCTAGCCGGGGCGGCGATATTGCTGTTGCTGCCTGAGACGAAAGGCAAGCCGCTCCCCGACTAGAGCTCCGTTTGACGGATGCACCGGCCGGTGCTACGTTTCCCGCCGGTATATCGGCCGCATATCGGCCGGGTTTGGGGAGGACAGCCGAGGGGATGGCGTCCGAGGTCAGGGTGCGGGAGGCAGCGCCGCGACTGTCGTTCGTGGTGCAGGAGGGCGTCCCGCGCTCCCAGAGCGAGGAGGCCTACGTCCAGATCCGCGACCGCATCCTGTCGCTGGATCTGCCGCCCGGCTCCGTCGTGAACGAGGGCCGCCTGCGCGAGGAGCTGGCCATAGGCAGAACGCCGATCCGAGAGGCACTGCAGCGCCTCGCCCACGAGAATCTCGTGCGCAGCGTGCCGCACCGCGGCACCTTCGTCACCGACGACAACATCACCGACCTGGCCCGAATCACCGAGGTGAGGGTCGTGCTCGAAAGCCACGCCGCCCGGCTCGCGGCGGAGCGATGCGTCGCCGCCGACCAGAATGCGATACGCGAGCTGCTCGGGGCCTTGAAGTCAGGCGCGGCCACCGACCAGAGGCAGCTCATGAAGCTCGACCAGGAGATCCACCTCCAGATTTACCGCTCGGCGCGCAACTCGTTCCTCCAGAGCACGCTCGAGCGCTACTTCAACCTCAGCCTGAGGCTCTGGTTCCTCGTGCTCGACCACGAGGTGAGGCTGCGCGACGCCGTCGAAGAGCATGTCGCCCTGCTCGAGGCCGTGCTGGCAGGTGATGGCAACCGGGCGGAGGAGATCATGCGGCGCCATGTCACCGGTTTCGAGCGCGAGATTCGCAAAGTACTGGTGGAGGGCTGATGCCGAAGGTATTTTTCGCCACCGACCTCCATGGATCCGAGACCTGCTGGCGAAAGTTCCTCAACGCGGCCAAGTTCTACGACTGCGACACGCTGATCTGCGGCGGCGACATGACGGGCAAGGCCATCGTTCCGCTCGTCGAGGAGGACGGCCACTTCTCCTACACGCTGGCCGCTGAAAAGCAGGTCGTCTCGGCGGCCAAGGTCGGCGACGTCGAGTCGCAAATCCGGCGCAAGGGCTACTACCCGCTGCGCGTCACGCCCGACCGGCTAGCCCGGCTCGACGAGGATTCGGTGGAGCGCGCCACGACGTTTCGCCAGGTGATGCTCGAAGGGGTCCAGCGCTGGATGGACCTTGCCGAGGAAAAGCTCGCCGGCACAAACATCCGGATCTTCGTATGCCCCGGCAACGACGACGAGTTCGAGGTCGACGACGTCATCCGCAACAACAAGAAGGTCGAGCTGGGCGAGGGCAAAGTCCTCGACATCGGCGGCTTCACGATGATCTCCAGCGGCTGGTCCAACCCAACCCCGTGGAACACGCACCGCGAGGAGTCCGAGGAAAAGCTCGGCGAGCGCATCGAGGCCATGGCGAGCCAGGTGAACGACGTGAGGACCGCGGTCTTCAACCTGCACTGCCCCCCATATCAGTCCGGGCTTGACGAAGCGCCGGCCATCGACGCCGACCTGAGGCTGCTCCACGGCGGTCGCGCTTTGCGGCCGGTCGGGTCCAAAGCCGTCCGCGACGCGATCGACCGCTACCAGCCCCTTCTCTCGCTCCACGGGCACATCCACGAGAGCAAGGGCGCGGTGAACCTCGGCAAGACGCTGTCCATCAACCCGGGCAGCGCCTACGAGGAAGGAATGCTGATGGCGGCGATCATCAACCTCGATGCCAAGAAGGGCATCAAGAGTTACCAGCTCGTCAACGGTTAGTTCGGATTAGGGAGGAGATACATGGCTGACGCCACGATGGGTGCTCCAGGAGCAGGGGCGCAACGCCCGAGCCTGTTCCTTCGCAACGCGACCGGGCTGGTCAAGGCCTGGTCGACTTTCGACGCGTTCGTTTACTCGTTCTGGTCGATCAACCTCATCACGCTCGGTCTGTATGGAATGTCCTACGTCTACACCGTTCCGGACGGCCAGATCCTCGCTGGGATCCTCCTGTTCGGCGTCCTCGTCACGTTCCTCGTGATCACGTACGCAATGTTGGTGAGCGTCATGCCGCGCACGGGCGGCGACTACGCATGGCAAAGCCGAATCCTTGGCGGCCCCCTGGGCTTCGTTCTATCGATCACCGGGTGGTGGTTCACTCTGTTTCTCTGGGCGCCGATCTACGCCAACATCCTGATCGTCCAGTTCTTCGAACCGCTCGCATACACGCTCGGCTGGTCGAGCGTGGCGACGTTCTTTGGCAGCCACAACGGCACGTTCGTAGCGTGCCTCATCGTCCTCGCTTTCGTGAGCATTGTGGTCACGCTCGGCATGGAGACGTACGCTCGGATACAGAAGGTCTGCTTCTGGATCGGTCTTGTGGGCCTGGCCGTGGTATGCGGTCTGCTGCTGTTCGCCAGCCCGAGCGACTTCCAGAACGCTTTCAACCGTGAGGCGACAAGCCTGTTCGGGGCTCCGGCGAACGCCTACCAGGCGACGATCACAGCGGCAAGCAAGACCTTCGCTTTCACTGACTTCAGCCACATCGCTTTCGGCCCGATTCTCCTTCTCCTTCCGTGGCTGGCGTTCTACATGCTCTGGCCGAACTGGGGCGCGACCCTATATGGCGAGGTGCGAGGGGCCAAGGACGTGCGCAAGCCTTTCTGGAGCATGTTCTGGGGGCTCTGGGTGACCGTCGGTATGGTTGTGCTCGTACTGGTCCTGATCGTCAAGACGATGGGGTGGAACTTCTACCAGTCCTCCAACGCTGCGTACTGGAACAGCGCCTTCGCCGTTTCCGGTGCTCCTGCGCCTCCGGTCCCGATCTGGCCTTACCCGGTCATGTTCGCCGGCTGGCTCGTCGACAACACGTTCTTCCAGGCATTGCTGATCATCGTGATGGGGCTCTGGTTCTTCGGCTGGGCCGGAACGCTGTTCCTGTCCTCCACGCGCGTCATCTTCGCCGCCGCCTTCGACCGCGTGCTTCCTTCGTGGGCGGCCAACATCTCGGCCAAGCGTCGCGTGCCCTATGGCTCGCTGATCCTGATGATCGTGCCTTCAATCGTCGTCAGTGCGATCTGGGCGTACCAGCCAGCATTCCAAAGTGTGTTCCTCGACGCAACCGCTGTCCTCGCGCTGACCTTCCTGGCCACCGTCATCGCCGCCATCATCCTTCCGTGGCGACGTAAGGACCTTTATGACGCTTCGCCGATCGCACATTGGAAGGTCGGGGGCCTTCCGCTGATCTCGGTGGTGGGCGTGATCACAGCGATATTCCTCCTCTTCCTGCTGTTCGAGTGGTCGTTCAACGCCAGCGACCTTTACTTCACGACGTTCACAGCGACGTGGAGCTCGGTGCTCTACTTCGCCGCAACCTATGTTCTCGCCATCGTCATCTATGTCGCCGCACGGATAATCCGCGGCCGACAAGGCATCGACCTGGCCCGCATCCACCACGAGATTCCGGTTGAATAGCAGTTCCACGGCCGCCGGCCTTCGGGCTGGCGGCCGTCGCTTCTAGATCAATGCTGGAATACACGCTCCGCACCTACCAGAGTCCGACGCGGCTCGTCCAGAAGCTGGGCGCCATCCGCGAGCTCGGCGCCGAAGCCGCGCTTCTAGGCATGCGCCGGCCGCTGCTCGTCAGCGATCCCGGCGTAAAAGCGGCGGGACTCCTGGACACCGCTCTGGAGGCGCTGCGAAGCGCTGACTGCGAGCCCGTCGTGTTCGATCGCGTCAAGGCCAATCCTCCCGTCGACCTCGTCGACGCCGGCGCCGCCGAGTATCGCAAGCAGGGCTGCGACGGCCTGGTCGCGATCGGCGGGGGCAGCTCGATGGACACGGCCAAGGGCATCGGCGTCGTCGCCGCGCATGACGGCAGCATCGTCGATTACGAGTGGGGCCACAGCCCCATCGCCAAGCGCATCCCGCCAATGATCGCCGTACCGACCACGGCCGGCACCGGAAGCGAGGTGACGCTGTGGGCGGTCATCACCGACCCCAAGCGAAAGATCAAGTTCAACGTAGGCGGCACCCCGAACATCGCCTCGTGGGTGGCGCTGATCGACCCCGAGCTCAGCGTCAAGCTGCCCGGCCATGTCACCGCCGGCACAGGCATGGATGCGCTGGCGCACGCCGTCGAGTGCTACACGATGGTCTACCACCCGCCGTTCACGGACGCCGTCGCGCTGCTGGCCATGGAGTACGTGGCGCGCTATCTCAGGGTCGCCTTCTCGCAGCGCGAGAACCTGCAGGCTCGGTACTACATGAGCGCGGCGGCGATGCTGGCCGGCCTCGCGTACGGGACGGATTCCGCCGGCGCTGCCCACGCCATGAGCCAGACGGCCGGCGGCGTGCACGACGCCCCGCACGGCGCGCTCACGGCACGACTCCTCGGCCCCGTCATGGAGTACAACCACGCAGGCGAGCCGGAGCGTTTCGCCCGCATGGCGGCCGCCTTCGGCCTCGACACCCGGGGCGTGACGCAATGGCGCGCGGCTGAGATGGCCGTCGAGTACGTCCATCAGCTGACGGTCGACGTCGAGATTCCGAGCATGGAGAAGCTCGGCTTCACCGAGGACGAGATCCCGATGCTCGCGGACAAGGCATTCGCGGACCCCCAAACGATCGGCAACCCCCGGGATGTGGATGCCGCCGCCTACCGGCGGATCTACGAGCAGGCTTTCCGCCTCGGCAAACATCGTGATGGAGAGCACAAATGACTGTGGATGTCGCCCGGTCCCTCCGGAAGATGTTTATCGGCGGCGCGTGGGTGGATTCTGAGAGCGGGAATCATTTCGACGCCATCAGCCCCGCCACCGGAGCGGTGATCGCGCAGGTGCCGGAAGGCACGCGCGCCGACGCGAGGCGCGCGGTCGAGGCCGCGCACGGTGCGAAGGCTGCGGTCGCCGGCCTCAAGGGCTTCGAACGCTCCCGGCGGCTGCACCTGATCGCCGACGCGATCCACCGCCGCCGCGACGACCTTGCCCGCATCCTCACGCTGGACCAGGGCAAGCCGCTGCAGGCCGAGGCGTATGGCGAGGTCGACGAGGCCGCGGAGTACTTCCGCATCGCGGCGGAGGACCTGAAGCGGTTGGAGGGCAGCGTGCTGCCGTCGGCGAGCCCGAGCAAGCTCGTGTTCACGCGGCGCATACCGCGCGGCGTGTACGGACTGATCACCCCGTGGAACTGGCCGCTGACGATGGCGACCGAGCTGATCGCGCCCGCGCTCGCCGGCGGCAACACGGTTGTCTGGACGCCGGCGCCGTCGACGAGCGTGATCTCGGTGGCCCTCATGGAGTGCATCGCCGAGGCGGACCTTCCGCCGGGCGCGGTGAACCTGGTCACGGGTCCGGGGGCCGAGGTCGGCGACGAGGTCGCGGGCCATCCGCTGGTCGACGGTGTGGGCTTTGTGGGCTCGACGGCTACAGGTGGATCGGTGGCCCGGCGCGCCGCCGGCAAGCACGTGATGCTCGAGCTCGGCGGCAACGGGCCGATGATCGTGTTCGGCGACGCCAACATCGAGCATGCCGTCGCCGGCGCGATCGTCGGCTGCTACCTGTGCGCCGGCCAGAGCTGCACCGCGGGCGAGAGGATCCTGGTCGAGGAGTCGGTGCACGACGAGTTCGTGGCGGGACTGACGAGAGCAGCAAAAGAGCTCCGTCTTGGCGATCCGTTCGCGGCGGACACCACGCTCGGGCCGCTCAACAACGAGGGCGTCGCCACCAAGATGGACAACCACATCGCAGATGCGGTCGGGAGCGGTGCGAGGGTCGTGCTCGGCGGCAAGCGAGCCGACGGCTTCCCCACCCGCCTCTACTACGAGGCCACCATCCTTGACGGGGTCAAGCCGGACATGCTGGTGAGCCGCGAGGAGACCTTCGGTCCCATCGCTCCGGTGATCAAGTTCCGCGGCGAGGCCGAGGCGCTCGCGATCGCCAACGACTCGCCTTACGGCCTGCTCGGCGCGGTGTACACGCGCGACCTGTCGCGCGCGCTGCGGATGGCCGACCAGCTGGAAACGGGTTGGGTCAACATCAACGAGTCGTCCAACTACTGGGAGGCGCACCTTCCCTTCGGCGGCAAGGCCGGGAAGCGCAGCGGCATCGGGCGGGTCGGCGGCCACTTCGCGCTCGAGCAGATGACCGACCTCAAGACCGTCGTCATCGAGATCGAAGGATCTTAGGAACCCGGTGCCCGACGTTCCCCTGGAGGACCCCATCGCCGAGGCCGAGCGCGTCGCGGTCGCGGCCAGAAAGGCCGGGGTCAACGCCAAGCTTCTCGGCGGGGCGGGCATCAACCTGCATTCGCCGAGCGCCCACAAGCCGCCGCTGAAGCGCAAGTACGGCGACCTCGACTACGCCATACCGAAGAAGGACCGCAAGGCGGTGCTGAGCCTGTTCCCCGCGCTCGGCTACGAGGCCAATGAGCGCTTCAACCTGATGAACGGCGATCGCCGCCTCTACTTCTTCGACACCACGAACGGAAGACAGGTGGACGTGTTCGTCGACGTGTTCAAGATGTCCCACGTCATCGACCTTCGCGGCCGCCTCGCCCACGACGGCCCATGCGCAAGCCCGTCGGATCTCTTGCTCAGCAAGCTGCAGATCTACGAGGTGAACCGCAAAGACCTGATTGACGTGATCGCGTTGATCCTCGACCATGGGATTGCCGAGAACGACGACGAGGCCTTCGACGCGCGCTACATAGCCCGCCTTGCATGCGCGGACTGGGGCCTGTGCCGGACTGTCGAGCTGAACATCGCGAAGCTGCTGGCGACCCTCGACGAGCTGGACGTCGACCAGGATCTCGTCCGTTCTCGGGTTGCCGAGCTGTGGGCCGCGATCGAAGGCAGCCCCAAGCCGCTGAAGTGGAAGCTGCGCGCGCAGGTCGGCGACCGCCTCCAGTGGTACGAGCTGCCCGAAGAAACCCGCTCGCCCTACCAACCGGAATAGCGCGGTCATGAGCACGCTGCCCACCCACGCGCGCGCCGTCGTCATCGGCTCGGGCATCGTCGGCAACAGCGTCGCCTATCACCTTTGCCGGCTGGGCTGGCGCGACGTCGTGCTGCTGGACAAAGGCCCGCTGCCGAACCCGGGAGGTTCGACCGGCCACGCGTCCAACTTCATTTACCTGGTCGACCACTCGAAGGAGATGACCGCGCTCACGGTCGACAGCGTGCGGCAGTACACCGAGCTCGGCGTTTTCACGCAGTCGGGGGGCATCGAGGTCGCACGCACGCCGGAGCGAATGCAGGAGCTGACGCGGCGCATGTCCTCGGCGCGGTCGTGGGGCATCGAGCCGGTCTCGCTGGTGACCCCGGCGGAGATCAAGAAGCTGGTCCCGTACATCAACGAGACGATCCTGCTCGGAGGCTTCTACACGCCCGGTGTCGGCGTTGTCGACTCCCTGCGGGCGGGCACGCTGATGCGCGAGAAGGCCGTGGCCATGGGCGCCCTGCACGTCGCCGCGAACACCGAGGTGATGGGTATAGACGTCGATGCCCACGGCCACGTGCACTGCGTGCGCACGACGAGCGGCGAGGTCGACACGGACACGGTCGTGATCGCCTGCGGCGTGTGGAGCCCGAAGGTCGGCCGCATGGCCGGCGCCCACATACCGCTCACGCCGGCAGTCCATCAGATGATCGACGTCGGGCCGGTCCCGCGGTTTGCGGGAGCGAAGAGCGACATCGAGCACCCGATCGTGCGCGACATGGACACGAACATGTACGAGCGGCAGGCGGGCGGCGACCTGGAGATCGGCTCCTACGCGCACCGGCCCATCCTCTACAACTCCGAAGACCTGCCCTCGGTGAAAGAGGCCGCGCTGTCGCCCACCGAGTTCCCGTTCACGCAGCCCGACTTCGCTCCGCAGATGGAGCATGCGCTCGAGCTGATGCCCGAGATCGTCGGCGACGAGAAGGTGGGTGTGAAATACGCGATCAACGGCATCCTCTCGCTGACACCGGACGGCATGCCCATCGTGGGCGAATCATCCGACGTCGCCGGGCTCTGGTCGGCCGCGGCGGTGTGGGTCAAGGAGGGCCCGGCAACCGGCAGGACGCTGGCCGAGTGGATGGTCCACAGAGAGTCGGAGATCGATGTCCACGCCTCGGACGCCGCCCGTTTCCACGAACATCAAAAGACTCGCGCGCACGTGCGCGCGCGAGCGGCCGAAGGCTTCAACAAGACCTACGGCATCGTCCACCCGAGCGAGCAGTGGGCCACCAACCGCAACGTGCGGCTGGCCCCCTTCCACGAGCGCGAACGCGAGCTCCAGGCGGTGTTCTTCGAGGCGGCCGGCTGGGAGCGGCCCATGTGGTACGAGTCAAACGCAGCGCTGCTCGACGAGTTCGGCGACCGCGTCACCCGTCGCACGGCCGAATGGGAGTCCCGCTGGTGGTCGCCCATCATCACTGCCGAACACCTGGCCATGCGCGAGCGCGCCGGCATTTTCGATTTGTCCGCCTTCACGATCTTCGACATCGTCGGGCCGGGCGCGCTGGCCTCGGTGCAGGGCGTAACGCTTCGCCAGATGGACGCGCCGGTCGGGCGCAACGTGTATACGCCGGTCCTGAGCCCGAGCGGTGGCTTCAAGTCAGACCTGACGATCATGCGGCTCGGCGACGAGCACTTCCGCGTGGTCACCGGCGGCGCGGCCGGCATGTCAGACAAGAAGTGGTTCCGCGACCACCTTCCGTCTGACGGCACAGCGGAGCTGCACGACCTGACCTCGGCCATGACGACCATCGGCCTCTGGGGACCCCGGGCGAGGGAGATCCTTGCCGCCGCCACCTCCGACGACGTCTCCAACGACGGGTTCAAGTTCGGCGCGTGCCGCACGATCGACGTCGGCACAGTGCGCGTGCTCGCATCGCGCATCTCGTACGTGGGCGACCTCGGCTGGGAGCTGTATGTGCCCATGGAGCAGGGGCTTCGACTGTGGGACGCGCTGTGGGAAGCCGGGCGTGGCGAGGGCCTCACGGCATGCGGCATCGGGGTGTACGGGACGACCGGCCGGCTGGAGAAGTGTTACCGCGCGCACGGCAACGAGCTGGAGACGGAATACAACGTCGTCGAGGCAGGCATGACCGCGCCGCGGGTCAAATCTGAGGACTTCGTCGGCAAGGAGGCCCACCTGCGGCACCGCGACGAGGAGCCGGCCGCCATCCTGTGCACGCTTACCGTCGACGACCACACATCTAAGAGCGGCGAGAAGCGCTACATGCTCGGCCGCGAGCCCATCCTGACCCGCGACGGCAAGCGGCTCGTGGATCGAAAGGGGCGCGGCTCGTACGTGACCAGCGCCGGCGCGGGCCCGTCGGTGGGCAAGCACATCCTCATGGCCTACCTACCGCCCGAGCGCGCGGTCGCCGGCGAGCAGCTCGCGGTCGAGTACATGGGCGAGCGCTACCCGGTGACGGTCGCGGTCGCCGGCGCCACGCCTCTCTTCGACCCGGAGAACCTTCGCATCCGCTCGTGAAGATTCTTCATCCCCGCGAAATCCGCACCCCGCCACCGCGATTTCGCGGGGACCCCTTGTGAGGGTATTGGTGTGTGTCAAGCGAGTCCCCTTCACGGGCGGCAAGATGGTGCTCAACGCGGAAGGCACCGCGCTCGAGACCCGGCACCTCGGCTTCACGATCAGCCCACACGAGGAATGCGGCGTCGAAGAGGCGGTGCGAATCATCGAGGCTGGCGGCGGGGAGTCGGTGGTGCTCACGCTTGGGCCGCCTGACGCCGTCGAGCAGCTGCGGGACGCGATGGCGCTCGGCATCGATCGTGCCATCCACCTGCAAACCGATGGAGCCGAATGGGATGGCGAGGCGACCGCCGCTGCGCTGGTGGAGGCCGTCCGCGCCGACGAGGCGGCCTCCGGCCCCTTCGATTTGATCTTCTTCGGCAACGAGTCGGCGGACGCCGGTGGGTTTCAGGTCGGGATCCGCGTCGCGCGCGCCCTGGCCCGGCCGTGCGTGACGGGGCTGAAGGGTGTCAAGGTCGAGGGCGAGTCGGTGCGCTGCGAGCAGGACGTCGACGGCGGGCGGGACGTTTACGTGGTGCCACTCCCCGCGGTCGTGACGGTGAAGGAAGGCCTGAACCTGCCGCGCTATCCGTCGGTGCCGGGACGCATGCGGGCGGCGCGCAAGCCGGTCGCCGCGGCGACGCCGGCTCCCGCCAAGACGCGGCTGCAGATGATGCACCTGGCCGTTCCGGGCGGCTCGAGCCGCAAGACCGAGATGCTCGGAAATGGCGCCGCTGCCGCGCCCGCCGTGGTCGACATGCTGCGCAAGGCGGGAATCGTCTGATGGCGGTGTTGGTCCTGATGGAGGACGGTGACCCCTCGCTGCAGATGCTGACCCTTGCCCGCGAGTTCGGCGATCCGCTTCACTCGGTGCGCATGGATGCGGTCAAGCCGTTCGCGCCCGACGCGCTGGCGGCGATCCTCGCGAAGGCTGCTGTCGATCTGGCTGTCTCGGCGGTGATCGCAGCCGGCACGGATCGCGGCAACGACGTCATGGCTCGGCTCGCGGCGCGGACCGGACTGCCCTTCGCGGCCAACTGCATTGCGGCGACGCCTGGCGACCCGGTGGAAGTCGTGCGCAACCGCTGGGGAGGGAGCCTGCTGGAAGGGGCGATGCTCCATAGCTCGCGGTGCCTCATCACCGTCACGCCGCACACGTTTGCCATCGCCGAGGGGGCCGCGCCGATGGAGCTCGACGTGAAGCCCCTGGTCGAGCAGCTCGAACCAGGCGACCTGCTGGTTCAGGTGAAGGATCACGTGGCTCCGCCAGGCGGCGGCGTTTCCCTGGCTGAGGCCAAGGTCGTGGTCAGCGGCGGCCGCGGGGTGGGCTCGAAGGAGGGCTTTGCGATCATCGAGGAGCTGGCTGGGCTGCTCGGCGCGCGGGTGGGCTGCTCGCGCGTGGTGACCAGCGCGGGCTGGCGCCCCCACACCGACCAGGTCGGCCAGACCGGGACCAAGATCTCGCCCGACCTGTACATCGCGTGCGGAATCAGCGGCGCGACCCAGCACATGGCCGGCTGCAAAGGCGCCAAGCGCATCCTCGCCATCAACTCCGACGCCGAGGCGCCGATCATGTCGCTCGCCGACTACGCGGTGCTGGGGGACTTGAAAGAAGTGCTGCCAGCGATCTCGGCAGCGATCAGAAAGCTGAAATGAGCGGGATCGCACTCGCGAGCGCCATTGTGTTGGCCGGCGGCCTGTTCGCGAGCCGCGCCACCCTTCTGTTCCGCATAGTCCGAGCGGGCGCGTCGTCAGATCGTTTCGGCGATGTGCCCGCGAGGGCTCGCGCCGAAGCCGTCGTGGTCGTTGGCCAGACCAAGCTGCTTCAGCGCCTCGGCCCAGGTCTCATGCACGCGGTGATCTTCTGGGGCTTCCTCGTCCTCTTTCCCACGATCCTCATCGCGATGATCGGCGCCGTCGACCCCCACGCGACGCTGCCCTGGCTCGGCGCCCAGGGCTGGTACGCGCTGCTGGTGGACGCCTTCGCGGTGCTCGTGCTGGCCGGGGTAGCCGCGGCGTTCTACATCCGCAAGGTGCAGCGGCCAAAGCGGTTCGCTGGCAGTCACCGTGGAGAGGCCGACCTGATCCTGGCCTGGATTGCGGGCATCGTCATCTCGCTGCTGCTGTGGCATTCGAGCCAGATCGCGCTGGGCTTGAACGACTACCCGCGCGATTGGGCGCCCGTGTCGAACCTCATCTCGCATGCGCTCGCCGGCGATTGGGTCTCGGTGCTCGAGCGCGTCGCGGTGTGGGCCCACGTGCTGCTGATCCTCGGCTTTCTCGTCTATCTGCCCTACTCGAAACACCTGCACATCCTGGTCGCCGCGATCAACGTCTTCTTCACGCGAACGCGCGCGCGCGGCCGCCTCGAGCCAGTGGAGTTCGAGAAGCCCGGCCTCGCCGATGAGGACGTGCGGTTTGGCGCCGCGACCGTGCGCGACATGACCTGGAAGGAGCGCCTCGACGTGATGTCGTGCACGGAGTGCGGCCGCTGCCAGGACGCCTGCCCGGCCTACGCGACCGGCAAGGAGCTGTCGCCGAAGCTGCTCATCATGGCCCTCCGCGACCAGATGCTCGTGGAGGCGCCCAAGGCACTCGCCGACCCCGCCTACAAGCCGCCCCCGCTCGTCCCGAACGCCGTGACCGACAACATCGTCTGGGACTGTGTGACATGTGGCGCCTGTGTTCGCGAATGCCCGGTCGGGATCGAGCATATCGACCACATCGTCGACATGCGCCGCAACCTCGTCATGGTCGAGTCGCGATTCCCCGAAGAGGCGGGCGCGATGCTGCGCGACGTCGACCGCGCCTCCAACCCGTGGGGCAAGCCGCAGGCCGACCGCACCAGCTGGGCCGACGGGCTGGGCGTGCGCGTGCTCGAGCCGGGTGAGGCGCCGCCCGACGTCCTCTTCTGGGTGGGCTGCGCGCCGGCTTTCGACGAGCGGGCGCGGAAGGGCGCGATCTCGACCGCCAAGCTGCTGCTGGCGGCGGGCGTCGAGTTCGCCATCCTCGGACCCCGCGAAGCGTGCACAGGCGATCCCGCGCGACGGATGGGCGACGAGTACACCTTCCAGCGTCTGGCGAAAGAGAACGTGGAAACGCTGAACGCCTCGAAGGTGACGAAGATCGTAACCACCTGCCCGCACTGCTTCAACACCATCGGCAACGAATACCCCGACTTCGGCGGGCGCTACGAGGTGATCCACCACACGGAGTTCCTGGCGGAGCTGGTCCGCGACGGAAAGCTGAAGCCACAGGCGGGTGAGCGGACGATCACCTATCACGACTCGTGCTACCTCGCGCGCCACAACGACGTCATCGACGCGCCGCGCGAGCTGGCCGCGGCGTCGGGCAAGACAGTGGAGATGGCGCGCAGCGGCAAGCGCACCTTCTGCTGCGGCGCGGGCGGCGCGCGCATGTGGATGGAGGAGCGAGGCAGCCCGATCAACGAAGAACGGGTGCGCGAAGCGGCGTCGACGGGCGCGGACACGCTGGCGGTGGGCTGCCCGTTCTGTACGGTCATGCTGGACGACGGCGTCCGCAATACCGGTGCCAAGCTCCAGGTCATCGATCTGGCGTCGCTCCTGTCCGAGGCCGTCGAGCGCCAGCGAGCCCGAGAATGAAACTTCGCCTGTTTGGCACCAAACGGGCCCTTCAACCGCGCGAGTTACGCACGTCTGGCACCAAGCGTGCCGGGCTCTGACGTGGACCGCGCGCGGGCGATCGTCGTCGGCGGTGGCATCACCGGCGCCAGTGTTGCCTACCACCTGGCCAAGGCGGGCTGGGGCGACACGCTGCTGTTGGAGAAAGGAGAGCTCACCAGCGGATCGACGTGCCACGCCGCCGGGCTGGTGACCCAGTTCAACCCCTCGCCGACGATGATGCGGTTTCGCCGGTACAGCATCGAGCTGTACCGCGAGCTGGGCGTGTTCGAGACGGTGGGCAGCCTCCGCTTTGCCTCGAGCAAGGAATCGTTCATGGACCTGCAGCGCGGCGTCAGCAGGGCGCGCGGCATCGGGCTCGAGGCCGAGCTGGTGTCCGCCGATGAGGCGGTGCGGCTCATGCCGGCCATCACGAGCAAATCGCTGTATGGGGCGGTGTGGATGCCGGGAGACGGCAGCCTCGACCCGCACACTGCGACCTACGCCCTGGTCAAGGCCGCGCGCGAGCTGGGCGCGCGCGTGATGACCGAGAACCGTGTCACCGGCATCGAGCTGTCGGACCGCGGCGACGTGCGCGCTGTGCTCACACAGAGCGGCCGTGTCGAGACCGATGTGCTCGTCATTGCCGGCGGTCTGTGGGCGCCGCAGATCGCCGCCATGGCCGGGGCGTTCGTCGTCTCGACGCCTGTCGACCACCAGCATGCCGCGCTGCATGCCGTCCCCGGGCACGAGGTGCCCCACGACATGCCGTGCTTCCGCGACCCGGACAACCTCGTCTACGGCAAGGCCGAGGCGGGTGGCGTGGTGCTCGGCGGCTACGAGTCGGACCCGGTTGCCCGCTGGATCGACGGCGCGCCCTGGGACCACTCCGGCACGTCGCTCCCCCCCGACGAGCACCGTTTCGAGCCGCTGCTGCAGGGTGCCGCTCGCCGCTTCCCGTTTCTCGGCGAGGCCGGCATTGTCAAGCTCGTCTGCCACCCGGACGCGATGACGCCAGACTCCAACCCGCTCGTCGGCCCCATGCCGGGCGTCCCCGGCCTGTACTTCGCGGCCGGCCTCTCGCTGACCGGATTCGGCGGCGCGGGCGGAATCGGCCGGTCGCTGGCG
>Ga0073928_10005079_pt1 | contig 18757 bp, 12 predicted proteins | sample PaiPotPPA55metaG_FD_76969 | JGI IMG/M metagenome (GOLD analysis project Ga0073928, IMG submission 76969) | Iron sulfur acid spring bacterial and archeal communities from Banff, Canada, to study Microbial Dark Matter (Phase II) - Paint Pots PPA... ... | reverse complement strand
GTCCTCCGCCCGCCCCTCCAGCGGGCTCGAGGCATCACACCCCAGGGACAAAGAGGGCGGCTCGCAAGGGCCGCCCTCTGATTCCTTCCTCTTTCTCAATTCTCTGGCAGCGCCTTCAAGGCTGCCATTTTTCGCCCTCCGGCAGATTCACGATCCCAAACCGGCCATCCGGCCCTCGTTCGACTTCCGGGGCGTACAGGCCCAGCGATTCCCGCCTCCACCACGCGCCGGTCGCATGCTTCGTCGTCCGGTCGGTGAACCAGTATTGCCAGATCACCGCCCGGACGCGCCGCGGCGGCTTGGACGGAAACGGGTTCCCCGCAAAAAGAGACAGCACCGCGGGGCTGCCTTCGAGCAGCCGCTCCTCGGTCCGCAGCACCATGGGGCTCTCGCGCCACGCGCCAAGCGACGCAAACCACAAGTTCCAATCGAAGCGCGGCTGGTACGGCGCATAGATTCCCGGCGCTTTCTGCGGATCCTGCGGCTTGTAGCGGAAGGGGTACGCCGTCCACGTCTTCCCTTCGTCGTTCGAGCCCTGAAACTCGATCTCGTACCGATTCCGCGTCATGATGCCGAACAGTCCGAAGCGGCTGGCGACGCGAAATGGTTCCAGCGCCACCACCGGCGAGCGTGGCAGCGGCAGCTCGGGAATCACCATCCAGAGCAGAAGCGCCGTTGTGGCATAGAAGAGCCATCCCAGAATCACGCCCGCGAAGCCCAGTCCCGCCCACGAAACAACATTCCGCAGACGCGTGCCGCGCTTGCCGGAAGCCGCATCGGGCGCCGCTACCGTTGTGGCGCTCTCGCTCCCTCCCTGCCTCCAGCGCGCCGGAACCACGCGCGCGATAAAACCGTCATCGAGAAGCAGAAATCCCAGCGCCAGCACAAGATAATTCAGGAACGTATAGTTCGCCGTCAGGATGATCCCGATCTCAAGCACGCTCACGATCCAGAAGCAGATGATGCGGAAGCGCCGCGGCAGAAACATCATCCACACCAGCACCACTTCCACCAGCAGCGTCACAAACGCCGTCGCCGCGTGAATTCCGTGCGGCAGTTGCTGCGCGTACCAACCAAGCCACGTCGGCAGCGGGCCATTCTGATAATACTGGTCCATCGCCGTCAGGTTCCGCCACTGCGGATCGCCGCCGCGAATCTTCGCAATTCCTGACTCGAAATAAATCCGGAACCACAGCCATTGCAGCAGGAATAGGCTGGCGCGCGAAGGCGCTCGCGACGCACCCAGTCCCGGCCACAGCCCGGGCGGCGCGAAGAACATCGCCACCAGGCCCGCGCACAGCAGCATGTCGTCCGATTGATACCCCGAAAAATCCTGCGCCGCCGCCACAAACGAAAGAAACGCCAGAAAACAGACAAGCAGCGCTCCGCGCGGCCACACATTCACCACCACCAGCACCGCCGCCGCCATGCCCGCCCAGCACAGCAAGTTCAGCGCGCGCTCCCCGCTCCCCAGCCACAACAGCGTCGGCGCAAACCAAAAACGCGTGTGTCCCGCGTAGCTCGTCACCGCTTCGAGATACTCCTTCACCGGGAAGATCCCCTGCGGCCCCATCAGCCCCTGAATCTGAAACACCAGCGAGTAAAAAGCGGAAAAATAGATCAGCCCCAGCGCTCGCAGAAAAATCCAGCGCGGCCAAAGATAGCTCGCGTGGCCCGGCGCAGCGGGCTCGGAAGCAAGCAGCCAGCGTATTGTCCTTCGCAGGTCCATCGCCGCGCATTATACCGGGGAGACTCGCCCGCGGAAGCATCCTGCAAGGGTTTGCAGAAGGAAGGCAATATTGGGACATCCGGTCCTTGCTGCGCTTTCGCCTTGCAAAATGCGGTAAAATTATCTGTTCGACTGTGCGCAAGATTCTAGCTGGAGGAGTCGTGAATTACGCGGGCATGCTTCGATCCGCTCTGGTGGCCTTGCTCCGCAACAAAATGCGGAGCCTCCTGACCGTCCTCGGCATCACCATCGGGATTGCCGCGGTCATTTGCGTCGTGGCCATCGGCAAAGCCGGACAAGCCCGCGTCGAAGACCAACTCAAAAGCCTTGGCGATAACTTTGTCTGGATTGAGGCGGGCGGGCGCGCCGTGAATGGGCGGCGCACCGGCAATCACAACACAAAAACCCTCGTCTATGCCGACGCGATCGCCATCAAAAACCAGATTCCGCTCATCAAGAGCGTTTCGCCCAACGTCGACGGTTCTTTCCAGGTCGTCTATGGCAATCAGAATTGGTATACCGGTTACCGCGGCGTTTCTCCGGAGTACTTTGAAATCAAGCGCTGGTATTTTGACCAGGGTGTCGCCTTCACCCAGGATGACGTCGACCGCGCCGCCGATGTCTGCGTTATCGGCCGTACCGTCCGCGAGCAGCTTTTCGGCGTCGAGAATCCCATCGGCAAGGTCATTCGCGTCCAGGACATGCCCTGCAAGGTCATCGCCACGCTCCTGCCGAAGGGCCTCTCCACCTTCGGCCAGGACCAGGACGACACCATCATCATGCCCTTCACCACGGTCATGAAAAAGATCGACGGCCAAAATTGGCTCGACGACATCTTATGTTCCGCGGTCTCGGAATCTGCCGTCAAGCCCGCCGGACAGGAAGCGGCCGCGGTTCTCCGCGATCGTCATCATCTGCGCCCCGAAGAGGACGATGATTTCAACATTCGCAACCCCGAAGACATCATTCAGGCGCAACTCGACGCCAGCAAGACCCTCACCATTCTTCTGATCGCGATTGCTTCCATTTCCCTCCTCGTGGGCGGAATTGGAATCATGAACGTCATGCTGGTTTCGGTCACCGAGCGCACGCGCGAGATCGGCGTTCGCATGGCCGTTGGCGCAACCGAAGAGGCCATCCAGCTTCAGTTCCTGGGAGAGTCCATCATGCTCAGTCTGGTGGGCGGCGCCGCCGGCGTGCTCCTGGGAATCCTTGGCTCTTATCTGGTTGGCCAGACGTTGCGCTGGCCTATGGAGATGTCGCTCGAGGCCGTGCTGGTCGCCGCGATCTTCTCCGTTGCTGTCGGCGTCTTTTTTGGATATTACCCGGCGAGAAAGGCCTCTTTGCTCGACCCCATCGAAGCCTTGCGCTACGAGTAAGCGATGCGGGCCTGCATCCTCACGACTGCATATGAAGAAAAACGGTAAGTGGCTCATTCTCGCCGGCCTCCTGGTCGCAGCCGGATTGTTCGCCTACTTCGGGTGGAACCGCGGCGGCCAGGCGCAGCACTTTACCGCCAAAGTCGAACGCGGCGAGATCCAGGACGCGGTCGAAGCCACCGGAACCATCAACGCCGTCATCACTGTTCAGGTGGGCTCGCAGGTGTCCGGCACGATCGCGAAGCTCAACGTGGATTTCAACTCCAGGGTCCACAAGGGTGACGTCGTGGCGTTGATTGACCCCGCCTTATTCCAGGGGGCGGTCCTGCAGGCTTCCGCCGACTTGGAAAATGCCAAAGCCAATCTAACCGCCGCGGTGGCCAACCTCGAAAAAGCGAAAGCCGCGGCGGTGCAGACCAAAGCCGATTACGACCGCACCGCAATTCTCACGAAGGACCGCATCATGAGCCAGCAGCAACTGGAGATCTCCAAAGCCAACAATGATGCCGCCATCGCGGGGGTGGGTGCGGCCGTCGCAAACGTTACCCAGGCCAAGGCACAGGTCAGCTTGAAGGATGCGGCTCTCAACGTGGCCCAAACCAATCTCAACTACACGGTGATCCGCTCCCCTATCGACGGGACCGTAGTCGCTCGTAACGTCGATGTCGGGCAGACCGTGGCTGCCTCCTTGCAGGCGCCCACCATTTTTACTATCGCGCAGGATTTGACCAAGATGCAGGTCTACACCAATACGGACGAGTCGGACGTAGGCAACATCAAACTTGGAAAGCAGGTCTCTTTCAAAGTGGACGCCTTCCCCAAGGACACATTTTACGGAGTGGTCAGCCAGGTCCGCATGAATGCCACCACCGTGCAAAACGTCGTCACCTACAACACGATTATCGATTTCAATAATCCGGAGTTGAAGCTCTTTCCGGGGATGACCGCTTACGTCTCCATTCCGGTCGCCACCGTGCAGAATGTTCTAAAGCTTCCGAACACCGCCTTGCGCTACAAGCCGCCGATGGCCCCCGAAGAGGTTCTCGCTCTTTATAAACAATATGGGATCGACACAAGCGAAGAACCGAAGGCCGCCGATCCACCTGCCGCGCCAAACGGCGCCGGCCAGGCGGCAACACAGATGCAGAATGCTCCCCGCACACCCAATGTCGACACCGCCATCGTTTGGAAACTCCATCCGGATAACACCATGGAGCCGGTCAAGGTTGCGCTCGGCATCACCGACCATTCCTATACCCAGGTCACCTCGCTCCTCAAAGGCGAGCTGAAAGAAGGGGACGACGTCATTATTCGTTCGGTCATTCTAAAAGCCCAGACTCCTGGAGGACTCCGGCCGTAAGCCTCGGCAGCTCTTCAGGCCATTCTTCGTCCATCGCGAATTCGATGCCCGCCTTCAACCAAATCGAAGCCGCGCCCGCCGCCGCCGCTGGAAGCTTGGTAATTCGCGCGGAGGATGTTCACAAATACTACGAGATGGGCGAAACGCGCGTGCATGCTCTGCGCGGCGTAAGCGTTGAGATTCATCGCGGTGAGTTCGTCGCCATCATGGGCGCGAGTGGCAGCGGCAAATCCACCTTCATGAACGTGCTGGGATGCCTCGACCGCCCCACCTCGGGAAGATACCTGCTGGAAGGAATCGATGTCTCTGCGCGCGACAAGAAGGCCTTGGCGCTCATTCGCAATCAGAAGATCGGATTTGTTTTCCAGGGCTTTAATCTGCTGGCGCGCACCACCGCGCTTGAAAATACCGAATTGCCTACCCTCTATTCAAAAATGGACAAGGCCGAGCGCGCAAAGCGCGCCGCCGAAGCCATGGCCATGGTCGGCCTTGCCGACCGCGCGCAGCACTTTCCCTCCCAGATGTCCGGTGGACAGCAGCAGCGTGTCGCCGTCGCCCGCGCTCTGGTGAATCACCCCTCGATCCTTCTGGCCGACGAGCCCACCGGCAATCTCGACAGCCGCACCTCGGTCGAGATCATGGAGATCTTCCAGGGCTTGAACGACAAAGGCTTGACGATTGTTCTGGTCACTCACGAACTCGACATCGCGCAGTTCGCGAAACGCGTGCTGATCTTCAAGGACGGCAAAATACGCAAAGACGATGCGGTTCTCAATCGCCCGCACGCCGCCGAGGTATTGAAGACGTTGCCCACGCTCGAAGACTGAAGCGGGTCGATTCTTTCAGCTTTCTGCGCTCTTGCGCAACCCGGAACACGTGCCCAGGCTATGTGTGCATTGGACAACGGATTTCAGACTGATGGACATGACAAATCTCTTGGAGCATTACACTGAGTGCTGCACCGTGGCTCATGTCGTTTAGCTCGCGGTAGTTCTTGGGAATGCCACTTGCACTGACGTTTCACCCCCTTCCTTTGACGTGAAATCTCTTTCGGGTTAACCAATGATGACTCGTGTCGCAAGGTGGCAGCTGCACGTTCCTCCCCAGAGATGGCATACCTTCCGGTTGGAACATTCGGATGCGGACGATTTACTTTCGCAACGGCCGGCGGCTCACAAAAGGCCGGTCTCGTGAATCAAAAGATCCTCTTTGTGGACGATGAACCGGCTGTGTTGAACCTCTATCGGCAAATGCTGCAAGGCGAATTCGAAATTGCCACCGCCGTCAGCGGTGAAGACGGCCTTCTATCGCTCCGCAATCACGGCCCCTTTGCGGTCGTTGTTTCCGATATGCACATGGCCGGCATGGACGGAGTGCAGTTTCTCAAGCGCGCCCGCCAAGTCGCCCCAAGCACAATTAGATTCTTGTTGGCTGGTAACGTCGATTTGAATGGCGCCGTAAGGGCTGTCAACGAAGGCTGCATCTTCCGCTTCCTTATGAAGCCTTGCGAAAAATCGGTTCTGAAGGCGGCCATCTCCACGGCTCTTGCTCATTACCACGAGCAAAAAGAAGTGCGCGTGCGCGTAGAGCTGCCCGTACATTTATGCCGGTCCGTCGAACGCCTGAACCTTCAGTCCGCCCGCACGGTGGATATCTCCAACTCCGGAGCGCGCGTTGCCGGCCTTGAAGAACCCCTCGAACTCGGTGAGGTTCTCGAGGTCGAATGCGGTAACCGGAGAGCGCCCTTCCGGGTGGTCTGGACCGGTGCGCTGGGTTCTGCTACCGAAGGCCAGGCCGGCCTGGAGTGTCTGGCGGCAGATCCAGACATCTGGAAACTGGACATGGCTCAGCTCGAGGCTGCTGAACCCCTGATGCACGCTCGCGTGGTGCAGCGAGGACTTCTGCCTCAGGAGAAGCCGCCCCTAACGACGCTTGATTACGCCGGAAACTGCACCCAGGCACGCATGGTAGGAGGGGATTACTACGATTTTCTCGATCTGGGCTCCGGAGAGGTCGCGTTCGTGTTGGCGGATGTTGCCGGAAAGGGCATTCCGGCTGCCCTGCTCATGGCAAGCTTGCAGGGAAACCTTCACCGGCAGTGCGGCGTTGGCTCGCAAGATCTTCCCCAATTACTTACCTCGCTGAATCTCCATTTCTACAAGCACACCGCGAATAGCCGGTACGCTACTTTGTTTTTTGGACGCTATGCCGATGCCACGCGAATCCTGCAGTACGTCAATTGCGGCCATAACCCTCCGTTGCTGCTCCGCAAGGGGGGTGCGGTTGAAAGGCTTAAAGCGACTGCCACGGTCCTGGGACTGTTCCCGGATTGGGAGTGCTCCGTCGCCGAGATTCAGTTGGCGCCGGGAGATATCTTGACCCTCTACACCGATGGCGTCACAGAGACATCGGGTCATAACGGAGAGGAATTCGGCGAAACACGCCTCTTGGATACCCTGCGCAAGAGCCAGGGCCTTGAGGCCGCGTACATATTGCGGAACGTGGAGAGCGCGGCGGAACAATTCAGGTTAGGCGAGCTGGAAGACGACTTGACGTTGGTGATTGCACGCGCGCGATAGCCCTGTCGAGTAAAAAGCACCGAAAGCGATTCAACCGGCGCTGATTTGTTCGTCCCGATTCTTGCACAAATGAGAAGGGCGTCTCAGTGGTTCGAGACGCCCTCCCAACATCGCCTGCTGATTTCTGATCCTGCCGGTTGTGTCGCTCCGCCCTACTTCGGGAGGTAGTAGCGGAAAGACGTGAAAATCATATTGTCGTTCGCTCGCGGCTCGCCGCCGACGCCGGACCACGTGTTACGAACCACGTAGGAGTACTGTGGTCCCCACGCCAGCGTGCCCTTATCACCATCATAGAAACGGTACCAGAATCCAAATGTACCCTCCATGATGTTGCGCGTGTCGCCCGTGCAGGAGCCCGGCGCGGGAGGCGTAAATTGGTTTGTCGGTGGCTGCTCTATGCTGCAACCCGTGTTCTTGAACGCGGGAGATCCATATCCCTCGGCCCCGCCCGTGCCGACGTAGGCCGTTCGGGCCGCATATTCGCCGCCCACGTTGAAATAAACATCCAGCTTCGGCATCGGGTGCAGCTCGATCGTGCCAAGCGCTTGCCCTTCGCGGACTAGAGCGAGCGTCCCGTCGGGACGCGCGGTCGCGTCCGGCAAACCCGCGGTGCCGTATCGGCCGATCCCGCCGCCACCGAGGATGTGGATGCCCAGGTCGACTTTCTTGGCAAACAGAGAAACGCGCGCGTTTGCTCCGATTCCGCCTCCGGTTCTCGTGTTATTGCCCGCTCCAAAGGCGGAGGGCGACGTAATGGTCGTATTGATGGGGCATGGCGTCGTCATGCTCGCGGTCGCGCAGGGGAAAAAGCGCGAGCGGAACGTGTCGATTATCCCGAAGATTTCGTAGTGGCCCCATCCCGGTTCAAAAACCGCCTTCACGATGAAATCCGGCGTCGCATTGAGCGAATAGTTGGTGGTCGAGTTGAAAAGTCCGCTACTCGTCCCGGGCGTGCCAATCAGGATGTTATCGGGATTGCCGTGTGCCGTGAACGTGGTCTGCGGCCCTTCCACCGAGAAGGCCAGCCAGACCTTGTCCCCGAAGTCCTTCGACACACGGAAGCCGTACTGCCGCGCCCAGCTAAAGCCGATCGTGTATTGCGGGTCGATGGTCAAGGGCGTCGCTTCTGTCCGGTTGCTCACGCCCTTCCTTGTCTCCGTCACCAGGCTCCACATTTGACCGCCGGTGAACGTCCAGCCGCTGTTCAGCGCCGCCTGCGCCCAGAACTGCCGCTGCCGAAGCGTGTAGCTGTTGCTCTCGTTGTTGTTTGATGTGACGCCCGCGGACAGGAAGTCTGTCTCGTAATACCCGGACATCTTCAGGGTGTCGGTTCCTCCCTGCACCAGCATGGAGATCCGGGATTGCCGGCCGGAGGCGTTAAACTCGCTCAGCCTGCTTTGAGAGCTGCCGGGGAAAGGAACCGTGTTAAAGGGCGTGTTTATATCAGCGCCCAGCCCCCGGTTGCGCCACACCGTTTCTGCCGCCATGAAGCCTCCCGGTGTAAGCGTAATCCCCTTGAAGTGGATTGCCGTCACCGGCTCATTTTTGTCTTGGCCCTCCGCGTTTGATCTTCCTCCCGCAGCAGTGGCCAAGGTTGCGTTTCCATCCGTCGCCCCGCCCGGCGCTGCGCTGGAACCCGCGGGTACATCCGGCGCTAGCCTCGGACCCATGACGACCTGGACTTTCAAGTCCTCGATCTCTCTCTTCTGCTCCTCCAACGCGACTCGCTGAGCCTCAAGCTGTTGTGCCTGCGCCTGCAGCGTTTCCCGCATTATCTGAAGCTCTGTATCGATGGATGAGGCAGGCTTCTCCGTGCTCTTTTTGGTTTCATCCTTCGCTGCCTTCTTTTTCGCCTTTGCCGAATCATCATCTCCGGGATTGCGACCCGCCATCGCCGGGTTCGCCGTCAAGCCGGCCGCCAGCATTAACATCAAAAACACTCGCATGCGTTATCTCCTTAAAGTTGTGGATTTCTCCTGCTTACGCTGTGACCAACCGTTACGCCCCTGGCGCAATACTTCTCCGGAATTCAATCACTTCGCCCACCCGCAACTCATCACGATCTGGAAAAGGGCGCAGAAAAAGCGAATCCATTCACGCCGTTTCCAGCCGAAAACTCACCCCGGGGGCGAAAAATACAGTGTGGGAGTCGCGAATAGATTACTGGAATGTGAATGCTTCGTTAAAAGTCTGTTTCCACGAAACTAAAAGAATATGCAGGGTTTAGCGGAGACACAGCAAATCAGCGCAGCGCTCCCACTTGGTACTCCAGCAGCGACCGTTGGATCTGATAGTCATACTTGGCGCCGGCCTGTTCAATCTCCGCTTCCGTCTCGCTCAGTTGCGCTTGGCTCAGTTCTACGATCGAGCTCAATCCGAGTTTGTACCGTGCCTGGGCGAGATCCAGCGCCTGCTTCGCTTGTGCAAGGAGCTGATCCGTCAGATCCAGCCGCTGGTAGGAAGAATTTGCATTCAGCCAGGCCACGCGGACATCACGCGCAACGCTATCCTCGAGATCCCTGAACCGCTGATCCTCTGCCTTAGCCTTGAGTTCCGCCTCTGCGTGCCGCGCCGAAAAAAGCCGCCCGTCGAAAAGGGGAATATTCACATTCACGCCGGCCGCCGCGTACCGGCTCGCAAGCGCTTCGGTGCGGTAAGGAACCAGCCCGGCGGTGCCTACGGCGCTGATGGTAGGAAACCAGAGATCCCGTTCCGCCGTGGCGAATTTGTGCGCCGCCTCGCTGTCATATCTCAAGGCAGAAAGTTCGGGACGCTTCTGAAATGCTTCCGTAAGCAGCTCCTCGATATCGCCGGGAGGAGACGCCGGGAGGGGCTCTTCGTCCAGTTCATAAGTCTGTTGGGTGTGATTCCCCATCGCCCGGGAGAGATCGGCGGAGGCGGCATCCAGCTGATTCTGAGCCTGCACAACCAATAGCTTCACCTGCGCCAGGTTCACTTCGGCGAAACTCACGTCCAGGCTGGATTTCATTTGGTTCTTCGCCAGCGCGTGTACTTGATCTGCTACGAGCTGGCGCTCCTTCACTGTCGCTTGAGCGACTCGCAGGACCGCCTGCGCGCGCAGGAGTTCGTAGTAGGCGCGGTCCACTCCCAACAGAACGTCGGCGCGAGTGGCTTGGGCGGTCTCTTGCTGGGCATCCGCGTGCAAGCGCGCCGCGCCCACAAGATTGTGGGTGCGCCCAAAATCCGTGACCAGCTGATTCACCGTCACTCCATTTGCGTAACGCTCATAAATAATCGGATTGTTCAGCGCTCCGGCTGCGACGCGGCTTTGGCTCTGCGCGTCCGCCGCCGTCAGGCTTCCGTAGGCAAATGGGAAGTAAGCCGAGCGCACCTCCGCGGTTACTTGCTTGGCCGCAAGCGCTTCGAATGTGGCTGCCTGGAGCTGCGGATGATTCTGGATGGCGATTCTCTCCGCCTCGGGCAGTGTGAGACGCTGCGCCTTTTGCGCCGTGCACGGCATCCCGCATGACAAGCACAAAAAAACAACCAACGTCACGCGCCGGTTCATGATTGCGCCTCCTCAATCGCCGCACTCGCCGGCGATTCCGCGCGGCGCTGGTACATCATCAGATAGGCTGCCGGCACCACGAACACCGTCAGCACCACCGACACAACCAACCCCCCGATGATCACCCGCGCCAGCGGCGCGTACGCTTCGCTCCCGGTTTCGAGTTTGAATGCCATCGGCAGCAGGCCGACGACGGTGGCCAGAGAAGTCATCAGAATGGGCCGCAGGCGGATGCGGCACGAATGCGAGATCGCCTCTCGAAGGCTGCGGCCTTCATTGCGGAGCCGGTTCGCGAAGTCCACGATCAGAATGCTGTTGGAGACGACCATTCCCGTCAGCATCACGACGCCCATCAGCGATTGAATGTTGAGCGTTGTGTCCGTGAACGCCAGCGTCAGCATCACTCCCACAAGTCCCGTCGGAACCGCGAGCACGATCAGGAAGGGATCGACGAACGAGCCGAACTGTGCCACCAGCACCAGGTAAACAAGCAGTACCGCCAGCAAGAGCCCGAAACCAAAGCTGCGGAACGACGACTGCATCGTTACGATCAGCCCGCGCGTATCGATGCGCAGGTTGGGCGGCACGTGCGTGGCTGCGACGATCTTGGCGATTTCCTTTGCCGGCGTTCCCAGGTCCTCTCCCGAAGGCGCCACGTACACGTCGATCGTCCTCTGCAACTGGTAGTGGTCCACCTCCGTCGGCGTCAGGATCGGGCTCACATCCGCCACCTCACCGAGGTACGTCGGCATCTTCCGGTTCGGAGCCCGCAGCGGCATCGTTTTCACGTCTTCCAACGACTTCACCTGGTTCTCGGGATACTGCACGGTTACGAAATAATTGTTGCCGCTCTTCGGATCCACCCAGTAGCTCGGCGCGATCATCGCGTTCGAAGTGAGCGCCGTAATCACGTTGTCCACCACCTCCTGAGGCGTCAAACCCATCTCGCTGGCCCGCGCGCGATTGACGTTCACCTGCAGCGCCGGGTAATCCATATCTTGCGGAACGTAAACGTCCGCCACTCCGGGCAGCGCTTTGAATTTCGCCGCCAGCTCCTGCGCAATGTCGTTCGCGGCGTGCATATCCATTCCGCTCACTTGCACGTCGATCGGCGCCGGCATTCCTTGATTCAGCACCGCGTCCACCAGCCCGCCCGACTGCGAGTAGGCGCGCAAATACGGCAGCTCATCGGAAATCCGCTTCCGCACTCGCGCCATGTAAACGAAACTGCTCACGCGATGTTCCTCCTGCAGGCCCACCTGCACGAACGCCGTGTGCATCCCCGAGTTGGGCGTAAACAACGCGGACAAATCGGACATCAACCCGATATTCGAGACGATTGTGTTCAACTCTTGCTGCGGCACCTCTTCCCGCACGATCGCTTCCACTTTTTTCACGTCTTCCGCCGTCACTTCCAGCCGCGTCCCCGTCGGCGCTTTTAAGTTGATGATGAATTGGCCCGCGTCCGTTCGCGGAAAAAATGAAACACCGATCAACGGGTAGAGGCCGAAGCTGAGCACGAAAAGCCCGAGAAAGCCCAGCACCACTTCCTTCGGCCGGTCCAGCGCCTTCCGCACCCACCGGTCGTAGAATCCCAGCACCCTTTCGAACTTTCGGTTGAAGCCCGCATGAAATCTCGCGCCCCAGGATTCGCTCGCATGCTCCGCTCCCGCATCCCCGTGCACGAATCCCCGCAAAAACTTTGCGCAGTAGAGCGGTACAACGCTCACCGCGACAAAATAAGAAGCGAACAGCGAAAGTACGACGCCCAGCGCCAGCGCCGTAAAAAGATACTTGCTGACGCCGAAAAGAAAAGTCACCGGAAAGAAGACCACCACCGTAACCAGCGTGATCGCCAGCACTGCCAGCGCCACCTCGTTTGTGCCTTGGATCGCGGCCACCTCCGGTCCTTCCCCCAGCTCCAAATGGCGGAAAATGTTTTCGAGCACCACCACCGAGTTGTCGATCAGCCGCGAAAACGCAAGCGCCAGCCCGCTCAGAACCATGCTGTCGATTGTCTTGTCGGCCGAATGAAGCAGAAAGAATGTCGCCATCACCGATAGCGGGATCGCTAGAAACACCGCTGCCGTCGCTCGCGGGCTGCCCAGAAATATCAGGATCATCACCGCCGTCAGCCCCAGCCCTAGCCCGCCTTCTTTCATCACCGTCGAGATCGCTTGCTTCACGAACAGCGACTGGTCGAACACCACGTGCGTTTTCAACTGCTCCGGAATATCGCGCAGCGTCTTGATCGCCGCCTGGATGCCGTCCACCACCGCAATCGTGTTGGTGTTTCCTCCCTGCTTCAGAATCGGCACGTACACCGATTTCTGCCCGTTCACCAGCACCTCGTTGTATTGCAGCGCTGATCCGTCCACCGTCTTTCCCACGTCCGAAATGAAAACCGATCTCTGCCCTTCCGTCTTCAGCGGCACGCTGTTCAGCGCTTCCGCGTCCGGCACCTGGGCGTTCGTGTAGATGTTGTAGTCCATCGGGCCGATGCGCACATCGCCCGCCGGCAGAATCAGATTCGACGCGTCCGTCGCGCGCACCACATCCATCGGGCTCAATTCGTGCGCTTGCAATTTCAGCGGGTCCACGTAAATCATGATTTGCCGGTAGCGCCCGCCGTACGGCGGCGGTACGGTTGCCCCCGGCACTCCCGCAATCTGATTTCGAATCTGAAATTGCAGATAGTCATGAAGCTGCGTTTCGCTCAGCCCCTTCCCTTCCACCGTCAGCAGGCACACCGGCAGGCTCGATGCGTCCACCTTCATCACCACCGGCGGCAGCGTCCCCTGCGGCAAGCGCCGCAAATCGGCCATCGCCAGGTTCGATATTTGCGTCACGTCGGCGTTCGCGTCCGTGCCCGGCTGAAAATAAATTTTGATCAGGCTCACTCCGGACATCGAGCGCGATTCCATGTGGTCGATTCCGCTTCCCAGCGTGAAGAATCGCTCGAACGTGTCGGTGATGTCGGCCCCCACTTGCTCCGGAGGCACGCCGCTGTAGAACGTCGCCACCAGCACCACCGGAATATTGATCGGCGGGAACATGTCCACCGGCATTTGCACCACGCTCGTCACGCCCAGCACGCAGATGAAAAGACAGACAACGATGATGAAATACGGGTGCCGTATTGAAAATGTCGCCATGGTTACTCCTGCGGTGCTGCGGATGCTTCCACGTTCTTCGGCGAAACGAGCTCGCCCTCTTTGTACTGGCTCTGCTCCCCGAAGACCACCCGGTCGTTTTCTTTGAGCCCTGCCGTTACTTCATATTCGCTCGCCGTCTGCAGCCCGAGCGTGACCGTCCGTTTCTCGATCCGGTTCGCGCTCGTCACCACCAGCACCTCTCCATGCGTCGTGTCGCTCGCCAGCACCGCCTGGATCGGCACTGTCAGCACATTGGCCGCCGAGTGCAGCGGAATTCCCACCGACGCGTACATCCCCGGAACCAGCGCGTAATCCGGATTCGGCACGTCCACTTCCGTATGCATCGTCCGCGTGTTCATGTCGATTTGGTCCGAGAATCGCGCGATCTGCCCCTTGTACGTTTTCTTGATCGCGGACACTTCCACGTCCACCGTCTGCCCCACGCGAATATCCGCTACTGCCCTTTCCGGAACCGGAATCACCAGGCGCAGCGGGTTGTTTTGCGAGACGTGGCACAGCGCCTGGTCGCCCTTGTTCGATGACGTTCCGGCGGGAAGCAGCGCGCCTTTGTACGCATAGATCGCGGTGACCACTCCGTCGGACGGCGCCGTGATCCGTGAGTACGCGTATAACGCCTTGTCCTTTTCCAGCGCCGCCCGCAATCCAGCCAGCGCTTGCTCGGCTGCCGCCAGCGAATCCTTCGCCCCCGATACCCCGGCGCTCGCTTCCAGGTCCTTTCCCTGCGCTTCGTCGATTTCCTGTTGCGCCACGAGCCCCGGCTGCGAGGTTTGCACGTCGGCCAGCCGCTTGTACGTCACGTGCGCCACGCTGTATGCCGAGTTGGCGCGATTCAGTTCCTCGCGTGCCCGCTCCAGATCGTGCCCACCGCGCCGCACCGCCGCCTCGTCCTGTTCCAGCTGCTGCTGAAGCTCCGGAATCTCGAGCACCGCCAGGATCTGGCCCTGCTTCACGTGCGTTCCCCAATCCACGTAAAGTTTCTGCACGTAGCCGGACACTTTTGCGAATACGTCCACTTCCTGGTTCGGCTGCAGTTCGGAGGCGATCACCAGGTGGCTCGCCATATCGTGCCTCGACACCTTCACCACCGCCACTTGCGGCGCATTCGCTGGATCGCCGGCCTTCGTCCCGGATGTGCTGCACCCACCGGCCGCCAGTATCGTGGCGAAGAGCGCCAGCAGCGCCCCTCTGCATCGGATGTGCCGTCCCCACTTGCCTTCGAGAATATTCTTCATCGGTTTCACTCTGTCGTTCCTCGGATTTTTGCTCCGCGCTCTTGTCAACCCTTGGACTCCACAATCCGGATGAGTTCCCTCAACCTCTCTACCGAAAAGTCGGCCGAGTGGCACAGTTGGATCAATCGCTTCCTTTTCGCCACAATTTCACGTGCCACCCCCGGGATTCGCGCTGCGATTTCCCCGGGAACCGTCTGGACTCCGTGCCGGTCGCCATGGAGCAGGTCCCCGGGGCGGATTTCCACACCACCTACTCGTACTGGGCTGCCAAATTCGAATATGTGAGCGTAAGCGTGCGAGACGGACACGTTTCGGGCAAACATCTGAAATCCCGCCGCGCGAACACTTGGCAAATCGCGGACGGCCCCGTTCGTTACGATCCCTACGCAACCAAGCGCCAAAAGAATGTTCGCATGTACTTCTCCCACAAACGCTCCCAGCCCCGGTGGCCGGTCCATGTCTTCGACCACGACCACGCGGGGAGCCGGAATCGTCAGCACTCTATCCCACCAATCGCTGTGATCGTAATAGTAGCTGCCGCCCTCCATCGGAGGCTCCGAGGTGCGAATCCGGGCCGTTACCGCGTAGCCCGCGATCGGGGGCAGGTCCTCGAAGACGCATCGGACGCTGAAATCGGTGAATCCCGTATTGGGCAAACGCACTTTGAACGTTTCGATGGCGCTCGCAACGATGCACGTGCTGCATTGCCGCAATTCTTCAAGTTGTGCCGGTAAAAGAGGTCCCGCTTTCATTCATCCTCCAGTGCTTCGTTCGAGGTTCCATCGGCTCCTCTTACGCGCGCGAAAAAATGACCAAATAATGGACCGACGTGCTGCATATTGGCAAAAACGATTTGAAGAGCTGAACTTACCGGTCGATGGGGCGCGATTCTGGCGGCGAACGCAGTAGGAAGGAAAGGAGTGCGGGGGGCGATGCAAGCGGCGCAACTTCGGCAATCATAAACTCGCCGGAGTATTCTACTCCTTGCACCGGACGCGGACTCGGCAACATCGCCGGCTGGGACGCGCTCGAATTTTCGGGCAAACACACGCGCTTCCCGATCTGGTCGGCGCGCGACATGCTCCGGATCGTGTTTGGCTGTGTGCCGCTCGGATTCCGCGACGCAGTCGAGATTCCCACCACGCTCGTCACCAGCAGCAGTATTCCAACCTGCAGAAGGACGTGGAGGTAGCGTTTATGTTCCGCCGTGGCCGGCACTCCGGATATCTTGCAGGACGTCGTTTTTGAGATGGTAATCACGAATTGCTTCTAGCGGTACATTCGCTTTCTTCGTTAGGAATTCTAACCCAGAGCTTCGTGTTTCGACAACCTCGCTATGGGATGTATCTTCCAAACGAGCGGGTTGCCCCTTTCCAGCCAGGGCCCGCTCGCTTTAGAAGGGAAACCGCACCGAGAGAACCCAGTTGTGGTTGGTCTTGTGATACTGCGTGACCGCGATCTGCTCTCCCACTCCCACCACAATCTTCAAGTTCTTGGCAATTCGGATTCGGCCTACCACCAGCCCGGGAGTCAGATAGGTCGTCTTCTTGCCGTCCGTTTTGCCGTCCTTGTAGAACGTCGAATTCACTTCGCAGTCCGGCCAGAACAATTTCAACAGATGATATTGAAAAGCGGTGTTGAACACGACCTGCCGCCCGATGATCTTGGTGTCTCCGGTTGGCAGCACGCCTCCGATCGTGCTCTGAATGTCAAACTTGCCCCAGCCCTTTCCGGCCGCAAGCGTCGGTGACAAGCTCGCATCCGGCGATCCGTTTGTATGGCTGCCGGTCGGAACCGTAGCGCTCAAAAGCAGCGTAACGATATAGTCTCCATGCTCGGCGTTTCCCGAAACCAGCCGGTATCGCATCGCCATTGGCAGGTCGCCGAAGCCGTCAATCATTTTCTTCTGGTTGTGCACGATATAGGGAGGCACCAACAGGCTGATCTCCACTCTCTCGGCCGGAATCAGCTCCAGCCCTTTGTTGCTCCCGTAATTTTCGGCCCACACCCCATTGGTACCCTGCTGCCAGCCGATGTCGTACCGAAACTCCTGTTTGAGACGCGCTGTTTGGGTTATCAGCGGCGTGGTCCACTCGGGCTGTTCCGCCTGCGTGCGTTTCGCCCGCTCTTCCCAGCGCCGGAAAAAACCTTCCTTCTGCGGCACCGGCGCCGCATATGCCGCCGCATCGCCAGTCGCCAACACGCCCTTGGGCGCAGCCAGTGAAGCATTTTCCTTTGCATCAGCGTCCGCGCATGCTGCGTCTCCTGACAATCGCGCCGGCGCAGGGGAGATGGGAAGAACCTGAGAATCTGCGGCGCCGCACGGCTGCACGCCTGCGGTCGTCCCGGTTTCCTTCTTCGCCGCCGCTCCCGTGTCCTTGTCGGGGCCATCCGCCGCGGCGAGCCGCACGGCGGAAAACGAAATCGTCAGCAGCAAGGTCGCGTGGAGCGCTTTCTTGATCGTCACCATTTAGGTTCTCCTGGGCATTGCGGCTCAATCTTCCCAAAGCAATGGTCGGTTGGCCGTGAATTTGACTTCGTTTTTCTGCGCCGCACTGTCCGTAAAAGCTGTCTCCCGGCGCTTCTCTAGAAACCCTATAACACCCACTAACTCCATAAAGTCTACTTGAATACTAGACAATGAAACTCATTGCACGCGCTATGCCAAAGAGCCTTTCACCCGCCCCGCGATACGCCCTCGTCTCGCCCCTTTGCTTTATCGCCTTTCTTTGCAATCAATTGCAGCTTTGCGCCCTTTCGCGGCCGCCTGACTCCCGCCGGGCCACTACCGCTTTCCTCATCACAGGTGGATCGCTACCGGAGGGAAATTGCCTGCCCACTATGTGCAAGACGCGGCACAGTGAACACTGGTCGGGGTCGGGTCCCGGGGCACATGCAAATATCATTCAGAGCTAAAGATGCACCCTGCCGGGAGGGAGTCAGGCGGATTCGCGCTTGACGCTGTCTTTTCGAACTAGAAGGGAAATCGCACGGTGAAGATTCCGTTGTGATTCGTGCTGTGAAAATGCGTCGTGGCGATCTGAAATCCCCCGCCCACCGTGAAGCCCAGCCTCTTCCACAAAGTAAATTTCCCGAGCACAAGCCCGGGCGTCATGAACACCTGCGTTTTCCCGTTGCTCGGCCCGTCTTGAAAGTGCGTGAAATTCACTTCCGCTTCCGGCCACAGCTTGCGAAACAGCCGGTATTGGAACGCGTTGTTCCACGGGTAGGTTCTCCCGATCTTGTTCTCATCGCCGGTGGGCAAAGTTACGCCAAAGGTGCCTTGCACGTCGAAATTGCCGAACCCTTTGCCGTAAGCGATCGTGGGCGTAAGAATAGCGTCCAGCGCGCCGTTCTTATGTGAGCCGGTGGGAAGCGTCGCTTGAAAAAATACGGTCAGGATGTAGTTTCCGTGCTCTTCATTCGACGCCAGGATTCGGTACTTGACCAAAAAGCCCCAGTCGCCAAATCCATCCAGCGATTTCGGATTGTTGTGCACCATGTAAGCCGGCGGCGCCACCAGAATCACCTCGATATGGCGCTGCGGGATCAGCTCGAGCCCCTTCCCGCCTCCATAGTTTTCCGCCGTGACCCCTTCGTCGTTTGTCTGCCAGAAAATATCGTAACGGAATTCCTGCTCGAGGCGCGGAGTCGTCGTCGCCACCGGCGTGATCCAGTGCGGCTGCTCGGCCTGCGTCCGCGACACCATGTCGAACCACTCCGAAAAAAAGCCGCCGCCCGAACCGGACGCACTGGCCTGCTGCGATGAGCCG
>Ga0073928_10005077_pt1 | contig 18763 bp, 24 predicted proteins | sample PaiPotPPA55metaG_FD_76969 | JGI IMG/M metagenome (GOLD analysis project Ga0073928, IMG submission 76969) | Iron sulfur acid spring bacterial and archeal communities from Banff, Canada, to study Microbial Dark Matter (Phase II) - Paint Pots PPA... ... | reverse complement strand
GGAACAGGACGCCTGGTGTCTGGATGCTATCGAGGGCGTCGTCAATCGCATCCAGGTGCGGGCCTGATCTGACTGCAGGCCCGCGTAGTGCTTCTTCCACCGGTAAAACGTCCGCTCTGCAGTCGGGCAGGTCGACTCGCTGCGCCCCCCGGCAGCACTGCTGCTGTGCCCCGCGTGGCTGCCGCGATCGTCGGCGGGAGGAGGGAAGCATGCCGGTTGCGCCCGCGGTTTGCGTAGCGATGGGCGGTCTACCGAACGTGCGACCAATCTTGCACTTCCCAGGTCGTTTCAGTACAGCAACTCGATTCGCGGCGGAGACACGGGGTGTCGGGCGTATCACTCCTTCTTGTTCAAGGTGCGAACCGAAAACCATAGCGGCATTCACAGCTAAATCTTGACGTGTGTCAACGCGAAACTTTATAGCGCACCTAAACTAAAATTGTGACCCGAAGCACGTTTTTCATTTTATGGTCGGAGACTGTGGGGCTGTAATGGCCTCGGACTTGCAAACCTGCGAGCGCAGCCCGCGGATTGGACAATTGGGAAACTTATGCTTACCGGTACGGTAAAGTGGTACGAGGAGAGGAGAGGATATGGTTTCGTCGAGCCGGACAATGGCAGCGAGTGTTTATTCGTATGTCGTTCAGAAGCGAGTGGCAACCGGTTTGCAGTGCTGCGAGAGAACCAGCGAGTAGCGATTCGAAATCGAGCAGGGGCCGAAAGGTAGCCAAGCGGTGATTGTTGAGATTCGATAAGCGACCCGCCGCGTCAGTCTGCTACCGATGTCGGCTATCTTAGTAAAGGTGAGCGACCGAATCAATGCGCTCACGTCGCATGGACACACTTTCCATGAAACGCGTTTCGACGAATAAGATCACGTCCGATATCGAACTGTTGAATGGATGTGCCGACAACCTCGTATCTAGTGACAAAGATATCGTTGCGCGAGGTTCGATCTATTTAGCCGGCCATGAGATTGGCTGCTGGAATGTGCGGACTGGAAGCCGCTGGTCTGCGTGCCTAACGGACACACATGATTGGATTCAATCCAATAGCAAAGATGGCCTTAAAAGAGCCATAGCTACGAAAGTCGACTCACAACCGTTGCCCAATTTTTCATAGCGATAATTTCGGCTTGGAAAGATAATGGCAACAGGAATTGTGAAGTAGGCCAATGGAACACCTCATCAAGATGCCATGTGGTGCCAGTCTTGCGACGCGCCGCTTTCACTTGGTGTGCGTAGCCGGCACCGAATTTGTCACACCATCGCCGGACCGTTTCATAGCTCACGACAATCCCGCGCTCGAACAGCACCTCTTCGATGTCGCAAAGGCCTAACTGAAACCGGAAATACCAGCGCACCGCGCCACAGATAACTGCGCCTGGGAAGCGCTAACACGTGATTCAGCGATTTAGAATTCTTCATCACACGATCTTCCGCGACCGTTCCGGGAATGTGACAAAGCCCCAGCAACCTCCTGTTGAGGTGTGGCAGACTTTTCGCTCGGCGCTTACTTCGCTCACGCAAAGATTATTCAAGAGAATCTGAGCGCGCCGACGAGCGAATCGAATGCTCCTCCGGCGACACGGGCCAGTTCGAGCGTGAGGCCGACGCAATCGAGTTCGCGCACAAGTGGGCGATCAACTGGATCGACGAGAACTGGACTTCGCGAGACGGGCACGATCCCTCGAAACGATTCGTTGGAGCCAGTTATGCAACCTTGCAATGCCTGTCGCGAATTGGTTGGAAAGCCATCAACTGCGCCGCCGCACGGCGACCTCGCGGCTTCGGGCTTCAGTGCGTTCGGTGCTCCTAGCCACACGACGAAGGTCAGTAGCAACTGGTGTTGCACAGTCTGCGGTAACCGGTTGTACCAAAACACAGCCGACGGCGACCCTCCGAGCGAGTGGGCGATAGGTGAGCGCCCGTTAGATTGGCCCGAGAAAGGGGGAGAGTGATGGTTCTGACGCAAGAAGAAATTTACCGCTCGCCGGCCCACAATATATTGTGGCTCTCGAAACGAGGCGGGCACGTCCTGTAGTAGTCGTCCAGCTCGGATAATCTTTATTGCGACTGAACCAATTTATGCGTTCCGCGTTATTTTTTTAGGCTGGGTGGCAGCTCACCGAGCTGATGGAACACACTTAGCCAGTCTTCGAGATGCCACGTTTTGGCGATGCGACCATCGCGGAACTCATGGAACGAGTGGATCGCAAACTCGATTGGTTTGGATGTTGGTGGAATACCCTTCAGCGGCCCTGACTGGGTTCCGCTGACTCGCGCACGCACGCCAACCATGTTTCCGTGGACCAAAACATCCAGGACGGTAATTTTCATGTCCGGCAGCGCCAAAGTTAAATCCGCGAACACGGGAACCATTTGGTCAGGCCCCACGATCGATCCGAAGGAAGGAGGAACGTATTCCCAATCAGGCGTTACAACGGTCCGAAGAAGCTCAACGTCTTGGACAGTATGCGCATGATAAAAAAGCTCGATGGCCTGCCGCGTGAAATCGCGCGCTACATGGTTGGTTTTGTCCATGGCATCACCTGTCGCCGACCCTAAGTTGCATGAGCCATAATAAGGCACTTGATCGGGCTACGGTGAAAATAGGGGCGGCGAATCCGTCGAGGTCGAGTCCGTCGCGGAGGCACAGCGCCGGCGTATAGGCCGGTCCGCAGATCAGCGGGCCCGCAGAGTCGCGCTGCAACGACCCCCATTTGGGCAGGTCCAGTCCCCGTGACCTTCGCGCGACCATTTGCGCGACTCTGTGCCGAGCCAGAGGATCGCGTAGGCGCTGGGGTCAACGCGGTCGACCGTGTCGGGATGAACGGTGATACGCATCCGACTCTCCGTGTCGGTGTACGGTGCAAGTAGGCATTGTCCGCCGTCTCATTGACTTGTACCCACTGGATCGGCGGGCGGGCGTCTTCAGGTGAGAGCTGCCCATCGCGATCTACAGGGAGCTGCGTCCCATGTCGCCCGCGCTGCCTCGACGTATTTCCAGCTCGATCATCCGGTACGTTCCGGGAGCGGGCCGCGATCCGCTTGGACGATGGAGCAAGAAGAGGCGCGTCAGTCGTACGGCAGAACATGCAATGTTGCTGGTTCATGAGTTCGGCCGGTTCGGGCAACGGAGGCGTTTCGCCAGATGCGAACAAAGGAGAACTGCAGACACCCGCAATGAAATAGCTCAACAGCGCATTCCCGAACTTTGCATCCGGGAGGCGCTTCGTATCCGGATGGTTTTCGAATTTAGTGTATTGGAGTCGAGCTGGTAGACGATTGCTATCTTCGCGAGGGAGCAGCATCACGGCGTCTTCGTCGATGATTGGGACATGCGGTGTCTGTCAGGATACTCAATTTTGGAAGTGTCGTGAAAATATCACCGATTCGCATGTTATTGAATACAATGGAACAGCCAAGATCCTCGCCTTGCGAAGCTTCAATTCCGGAATCGTAGTTCCGGTCGATCCTGGATATAGAAGGGGGCAGCAGCGGTAATTAATCAGTTCCGAGTCACCGCTTTGAGGATCGACTGTCCGCGGACGGTCAGGTGTAGGTGCCAGCCGCCAGAGATCAGTTTTTCGAAGGCAACGAACTGGTGCTCAAGCAGGGCATCCAGATCGCCACGGTTCAGGTCGGCTTGATTCAGCGCGTCCCTGACGAGCATCAGGGTTGCGAATTCATGTGGGCTGAGCATTTTCATCTCCTCGCAGGTAGTGCACTCCAAAGAACAGTTGTTTCGCTGCCATCCCTGCAGCGTCCGGCGGTTGGTCGGCGCGTTGCGATTCCCTGACAGTGGCGAGCCAGTCAACACGGTGCCTTTCCGAAAACATATATTTATAGTAGATTTTTTTGTCAGCCTGTCGATGCGCATTTTGTCGCATATGCCGACCCCTTACGCTCATACCGCGATTCTGGTGCAAATGGCGGAAATGGTCGATGAAGTTTGTTTTGATGAGATGGCTTATTGAGCCGAGAGGACCGCTTTCCAAATTGCAGGCGCAGTATTACCTTTGAAGTGCAGTTCGGTAAGGTCGAATTGCACCTTGCGAAGCGACGCATTAACTCAATACCCCGCGAGCGCAACCGAGGTGTCAGTGACGCAATAGCGTAGAGGACGCGAATTTTCTCAGAAAGCGGACCGATCTTGGGTAAGCTCAGTGAAGCGGTGCCACGCGGCAAAACGTGCGGTGGGCTGTTTGCGATAGAGTGAGGCGAGCAGTAAATGTCGCTCGAGCGCGAAGTGCTGCTATATCGGTCCGAAGCTCGACAGAAAAGCCTGCATGCATTCAGGAAACCGGAAGCCACGCAGGCGGGGCTCGCGTTCACGCTTAGATTGATGGCTTCCATCTGCACTGGAGCCCTTCGCCTGATCTCGTCCGGGTGTCCATGCCACAAACGAATCAGCGCGGACGCCACCACATTGATGGAGATCAACGGTGCGCGGACATGGCGGTCCTTGGGGTCAACGCCCGCCCATCGGATAAATTGGGAGTCGTTTATCTGGATTGCAGATAGGCTGCAACTGCCTTGGCCTGGTCAGCGTTCAACGTATGCGCGACGGCGCTCATTACCGGCGCGTTGGCGCGCGTGCCGTTCTTGAATACCTCGATCTGACGCAACAGATACTCCTGGTGCTGCCCTGCGAGGCGCGGGAACGTGCCAGCACCCTGGGCTTGCGGACCATGGCATGAAGCGCAGGCCGGCACGCCTTTGTCCGGCACGCCACGCTCGAAGATTTCCTGCCCGTTTGCCAGTAAGGCCGCATCGCCCGCTGCGCCTGGCATCGCTTCCTGGTGAGAGAAATAGTCGGCCAGCGACTGGATGGTGGCATCATCCAGTTGGGATGCAATGGCCCACATGTATGAGCGCGCGTCCGTCTCGCCACGGGCATGTTCACGGAACCCCTTGAGTTGGGCGATAAGGTATTCCGGTGTCTGGGCATTCAGCCGCGGAAACATCGGCGACTCGCTGTGACCATGCACGCCGTGACACGCAGCACATAGTTGTGCGGCCAGGCGGGCGCCATCCTCGGCCCACGCGGAGGCGGGTCTCAAGATCAGCGCACATGCCGCAAGCAGCGCAGCAAGGGGCATCCGTGAGGTAAGCAACTTTTTCATGCGGGCTCTCGTCAGGCTGTGCGGGTTGAACATTCTGGTTGCCGAGCCAGTGCGTCAGAATACGAACCATCCGAGCAGATACAACGTGTTGTTGTCGCTGGCATTTCGGCCGCTGCCGTCATAGTTGAAGCGCGCGCCGTTGAACTTGAGGAACCAACTGTACTGCACCGATAACTTAACCTGGGGTAGCGGAAGGTAGTCAAACTCGAGAATCACGCCACGGGTGTCCGGAAGGCCATTGGCACTGCCCGTGACTGGCACGGGCCCGTACAAGCCCGGATCCGGGTTGCCGGTAGTCTGGAAGAACGCGAGCGTGCTACCATATTTGCGTTGGTAGTAGTAGGACACCTTGGCCTTGAAAGTGTCGAGGTGATCATTTGGGTTGGACGGCGTGGGTCCTGCGCCGATTCCACCGCTCGGGTAACTGGCGCTCCAGTTCTGCTTTTCATGAATCCAGGTGGCCTGCGCAGTGATGGCGTGCGTTAGCGTGATGAACTGATATTGCGCATCCAGCGCGTAATCGGTGAATTTGTCTGTAGGTGAAACCGGTATGGTGTTGTCCGGGTATTTATTGGCGATCAGACCATATGTTCCCACCATAAGCGAATGAGGACCCCATTCCGCGTTATACGCGAGCCGCCAGTAGGGATTAGTGCCATTCAGACGTGCTACACCACCGGGTGTAATTGTGTCCTGACCTGTACGGAAGAATGAGAACATTTGATCAGCCGTACGGTAGAGGCCGAACTCAGCATAGATACTTCGTTGCCAAAACACGTAGGCGGCTGCGCCGGCTACTTGCTGGGCCAGGCCGCCGTCAATGATCGTACCTGCCGTGGGCGTGAGCGACACGCTACTGGATGCATAAGGAAAGCCGAATGCCGGCGTGCTGTTCCACACGTCCGACACGGTAGGGTTATTATTAACCGTTATTCCATAGATGAAGTCGACATCGTTCTGGGTGAAATGTCCGGCTGCACGGATGTCGGTATTGTCGATGCCGCTATGGTGGGCGATTCCGTCATAGGTCCATTGCGCAAAGGCGCCCACCGGGCCCGCAATGCGTCCGCCATAAAACACGCTCGCCTGTTGCAGTACGATGTCTTGATTGCGGGCAAAGTCGTAATAGGTGTTGTTGATCGAGCGGGTGTTGGTTTGGGACACCTGCACCATCGCCGCAAGCGGAATGGTGTTGTAGTTCGACAGCGTGTAGCCGGTCAACTTGAAGAAGCGGCCGAACGGCGTCAGTTCCGGGAAGCTCACGTGACACGCCACACAGGCGAGCCCGGTCTGGCGGGCAAATGCAGGAACCGCACGGGCCTCCGAACAAAACAGCACCATTCCGAAGACCAGTGCCAGCAGCGCAACGACAACGTTTCTCATCTGGGTAACCATACCGTCCCCTTCGTCGTTCTTGTTGCGCGTCGATCAGCAATTCTTCGCCCACAGTGAAGCAGCTTTCGGTAATAATTTATAATTAGTATTTCTACGGATCGCTGGATATTTTCGGCTATGGTCAGGCTTACGATCGAGATCAATGACCCACGTGCTAAAAAATCAATGCATCGAACTGAAAAACAGCGGGTCAGACAACGGGCCGCCGTGGCTTCCAGTCACAGCAAACGCCTAAGGAGCCACCGGCCACCGGCTTGCATGTCGGTGCACGTGGGGAATGAGCCGTAAAGAGCTTGCTTGCGCTCCCATCGCAGGCGCGCCCGCGTAAATGCCCTCAAATATAGGAGCGACCCGCCGCCGCGTTTTTATCAAGAAAAAAACACCGAGTAGTTGCTCGGTACGCCCGTCTGGTTTCAGGGTGGCCAACCAATCCCGCAGCGGGTAGCAGCGAAGGACAAAATGTACGTCGAAGCGATCGAGCGATGCATGCGGTGGACGACGTCCTCGTAGAGCGGTTACTGCCTCTTCGCTTGTTTGAAGGACGGTCGATTTCGCCAAGCTCACAAGTGCCTTCCGACACGACGTTGCGCGGTCTGGGCGTCGGCCCCTGAGCTTTCTCGGGCGCGAGGCGTGGCAAGCCGTGGGCATTCCGGACCAGTTCACTCGCCGGTGTTGTGGTGAACACAACGACTTACGTTCAGGCTTTCTTCACGTATGCGCTACACCATCCCTTTGCGCTTACTTGCTTGCCGCTAAAAACCGAACAGGGGCCCGCCGCATCGCCCGGCTTGCCCTGATAGAGCTGACAATTCGCACATGCTTGCCCAGCTTGGTATTTCGGATATTTTGCCGCGTCTGTCTGTGTGGCATCTGATTTGTAACCGAGCGTTTGAGCGGTAGGGTCGCTCTCGGAGAGTTCAGGGGCGGCCGCTCGCGTTTCGTTATGCAGTACCGCGGTTGAGGCCAGGGACGCGGCAAGGATTATGAAATGACGGCGGGAGCTATGCACGGGGAGACTCCTTTTTGTACTGGTGCGGCGGATGGCGCGCGACGCGTTGGCCCGCGCTGAAATCCGCGGACCTTCAGGGCGCAAACGGGACACTTGATTGTTGCCATAGCGGATCAGCACCAGGTTGATGTATGTCAAGCATACGCGCCCGCGGCGGCGCCAAGCTATCACCATCAATGGAACGCAACCGGCCTAGAGGGCGGGGAGATACACCCATGGATGAAAGACTGAAGAAATTTGTTGGAGGTCCTCGAAACAGGTCGTGATTTGTCTCTGGCGACGCTGCGTGCGGAAGGGTACCCGCAAGCGAACGCGATAAGTTACGCGAACGATGGGTTGATTCTTTACTTTGGCACGGCGCGGACCAGTCAAAAAGTCAAAAATATCCAGCAATGCAACAAGGTGTCGATAACGATAAGCATGCCGTACAACGATTGGAGCCAGATCAGAGGTGTTTCGATGGCTGCGACCGCGCACGTGCTGACAGACGACTCCCCCGAGAGTGCGCGGGCGATGGACCGACTGCTCGCGCGGTTCCCCGCCGCGTGGGACATGTCGCCCCCCGCCGAGGCGGGTCAGTCCGTTTTCGTTAAGCTCGTACCGGTTATCATCAGCGTGATTGATTACACGCAGGGCTTCGGTCACAGCGAACTGGTCGAAATATGCGCGAGTGACCTGGGTGAGCGGGCACCCACCGGGCAAATGCGCGGGATCTGAAGCGCGATTTCTTTCGCAGCTTGATCGTCCACTCCGGGGCAAACTGACGGGTCATTGAATCGAAAGGCCCGGCGACCACTCGCTTTCCGATGCTATTTTCAATCGACGGCTTCAAACCGATCTGCGACTTCGACTGGAGTTGGCCTTCACGGTCCGATTGGGCCACCATTGAGGAGTTGATGTCGCTCCAGTTCGTCAAGGGCGCCGCCAATGTGGTACTGATCGGCCGGAACGGCAGCCGGCCAGCCGACCTTGGCACAGAAGCTCGCTCATCAGGCACTCGTGCACGGGCACACGGCGCTGTTCACGAGACCGCCGGCCAGATACTTCGCGAACTGGCTGCGCTCGACAGTGGTTCGGCGCCGCGCCGACCTGTTCGAACTGGTCGGCCGCTGATACGGTCGTGCCAGTACGGTGGTCACCAATCGCCCGTTCGCGGAATGGTCCGAGGTGTTTTCCGAACGCCGCTTGCATCGTCTCGCTGGTCGACCGGCTGGTACACCGCGCAGAAGTCATCGCCATCGAGGTACAGTCGTACCGCGTAAAGGAGGCGCGTGAGCGCCGAGCAACGCACCAGCAAACGTGTTGCGGCCAAGGCGACGACAAGTCATGAAACGAACACCGCTGCTTCGAGTATCGCCCGCGGAATCCACTTGCTGATACCGGACAACTAGTCCGCCTGCGCAGGCGGGCCGTGATGTGATGGACGACTCCCTCTACGCAGCGGGTGGTTTGTGCCAAAGTGGAGAGGTCGTGATATCCACGGCAAAGGAGCGTTCATCATGAAGATATCGACTGTTGGCCTGGATCAGGCCAAGAACCTGTTCCAGATTCATGGAGTAGATTCGCAAGACCATATCGTCGTACGCAGGCAGTTGCGACGTACAGACGTACTGCCTTATTTCGCGAAGCTTGAGCCGTGCACGGTTGGCATGGAAGCGTGCGGGTCGTCGCGCTACTGGGGTCGCGAGCTCACGAAGCTCGGACACACTGTGTGCCTCATTGCTCAACAGTTTGTCCGCCCGTACGTCAAGAGCAACAAGACTCATGCAGCTATTGCCGAAGCAATCTGCGAGGCGATACAGCGACCGAACATGCGCTTTGTAGCGGTCAAGACGCAGGAGCAACAAACAATGCTTTCGCTGCATCGGGCACGTGCCGGACTGGTCAAGTCGCGCGTTCGGCATTTACCGCGTGCAACGCTGCCAGATTGGAGCTGCTTTTGTCGATGGTCACCGTCTCGGGCGCACCATTCTGAGCGATCAACTTTTCAAAGAAGCACCGCGCTGCCACCTTGTCACGCGTGGCTCTGAACAGGAAATCAAAGTTGTCGCCAGACCTTGCGCGCACCGTACACCCGGAAATTCTCTTCCCAGACCCGCCGAATTTGCTGACACGGCAACGCATCACGCTGTACACGCGCGGGCGCACTCGCCGGATCGGACCTTCGCGCAGCATGCGTGTAATACGTCGACGGGGCGATCGGCAAGACTTTGCAGATCGGCTCGACCCCGTACGACTGGCGATGCTCGTCGATGAACGAAATCATCACTTCGGTCGGCGGTCGAGCTCCGCCAGGGAAAAATAAGCTGACGCCTTGCGTAGGATCTCGTTAGCCTGACGCAGCTCACGCACCTCGCGCTCCAGAGCCTTGATGCGTTCTTGTTCCTGCGTCGTCGGTCCTGGCCTATGCCCCTGATTCCTCTCAGCCCGTCGTACCCAGCTACGCAACGTCTCGGCTGTGCAGCCGATCTTCGCTGCGATCGAACTAATCGTCGCCCATTGCGACTCGTGCTCGCCTTGATGCTCCAGAACCATTCTCACCGCCCGCTCCTGGACCTCCGGCGAATACTTCACTGCTTTCTTCTTGACGTTTTCCATCGCTCCATTCTCTCAAAAGTTGGAGCCTCCGAGAAACTCGGGGCGGTTCATGTCAAGATGCCTGGTCCTGCCCGGATACTCGCGCCTCACGCGCAATCTGCCTGCGCAGTGCCCCGAAGCGCTCTTGTACAGTGTCTCCAAAAAGCGGATCGGGGCTAGTCAAAACGGTCGCGGCAACTGCCTCCCAGTCATCTTGTGTCAGCAGTTGCGCGGCGCGAGGCATTACGTCTCGCTCCTCAGTGGAAAGATGGTTACGATAGTACACAAGGTAAGTGGCGGTGGCTGCCTCTAGAGATGCGCGCGGGCTCACAACATCTCCCTCGGCTTCATTAAGGCGGTTCAAGAGTTCTTCGCCGGCCGTCGCAATCACACGATGCTCCTGCAGAAGGCGGTTAACCACCAATTGCATACCGGGATCTCGCTCAACAAGCCGTGCATACGCAACATCCTCGCGGGGATGGTGAACGCGATCGGCAAAATTCCGCATATAGTAGAGGATAGTGCCCATCAGATCGTAATTCGGCCGCTCCCCCCGGTGGAAAGTGGCCACCTGTTCTTCCAAAAGGTCGAGTAGTCGAGCAAAATTGACGTGCTCGGCATGCCATACGGCGAGTGGGTCGGCCATGGTGGGCTCCATCGAAAGGGGGCAGGTACACGATAAACCGTGAGGCCCAAAGCGAAGATGTGCACCTTTCGCACGCCTTGTCGACAGCGCTCAAGGGGATCTTTACAATTATCATTCTAGGCCTGCATATCCAGGCAGAGTTGATATGGGTCAATAGATTCCGCCGACGATCCAGTTTTTTATATTGCACCCTCGATGCACCTGCGTTCATGACACAGATCAAACGACTGCGCCCGGGCCTCGCGCGCTGCTATGACGGGCGGATTCCGGTATGGGCGAGACGTTATATAGATGCGGCTGGCCAATGCCGCGCACAAAGAATCTGCGAGGGTTGCTATTGTAGGCAGCGCTCAACCTAGGTCTTTGCGCCACCTAGGCCGCCGTCCGATTCAAACCGGAAGTGACCGCTACGCAGGATCAGTTCCTTTGTATGCACCTCGCGTAGGAGATTCCGCGCCATGCGTTCGATTTGTAATCGGTGTCGATTGAACGCATCGAGCAGATCCGCTTCACTCGATGACGCTGCGCCAAAGTGGTCTTCGAGCGCTTCTGCCGAGACCGCGCAGTCGATGTCCTTCCCATCCACACGGGTGGCAAATCCGACAGTGAGGTTCCAGCCGCGGTACTCGGGCGGTAACGACGGGAAGGTGACGTGCATCTCTGATACTCCTCAACTGTGCATGGCGTCGGTGGTCGAAGAAAATTTCGCGCGGCGTAACTACCGTACATGGTGGCGAAACCTAGATTCGCGGGTCCGATGCACCAACATCCGAACCGTTGCCGGCCGAACCCGCACAAACCGCGCATTTGCTGCGCCATGTCTTGCCTCCAATGTCGTTGGAACGTCGCGTTTGCGGCTTCCAGTTGTCGATACCACAATTCTGGACAAGCATTCGATGCAATCGTTGAGGTCGATCAATAAGGCGCAAAACCGCATCAAGTCGAAGTGCTGCTTTTCGCATCGTATGTTTGAGTTCGTCAGCATTTCCGGCCGGTCGACGGCGACGACCCTCAGGCCCGCTCGCGCGCGACACAATCCGCCAACGATTGCATCCATCACGGCAAGCATAGTGCCGTGTCGCGAACCGCGGAGTGGTCGACTGCGCAAAGAGCGGACACGGCGCTCTGCATGCGATCGGGTGCTCGAGCTTGAGCCGCAGAAGAACATCAAGGCTCTGAAGAACGTGTCGATCAATGAACCGTACTTCGTGGGGTACTTCCCGACGCGTCCGGTGATGCCCGGCGTGCTGATTCTAATGCTTTATTACATCCGGGAGTATCCGGAACAGGTGCACCACCCTAAGGAGGATCGTTACCTGTTTGCGCGGTTGCGGGACCGAACAAGTGAGTTTGACGATGTCCTTGCCGAACTGGGGTCCCAGCACGCTCAAGGCGAGGCACGGGTGCGAAATCTGGAGCACGCGCTGACCCGGTATGAACTGAAGGGCGAATCCGGATTTCTCGCGCTGCGCGCCTTGGTGCAGGAGTACGCGGAGTTCTACCTGAAGCATCGGCGTCTGGAAGAGGAAGTGATTCTGCCTGCCGCCAGGCGCCTGTTGACAAAAGAGGACTGGGCCGAGATTGACACCGTCTTCGGGGCAAATCGTGATCCGTTCGCTATTCTCGATGATCGTCAACACCATTCCGGAAGCGGGGGGCTAGCAGTTCGGTTGCATGTCTTGAAAAGGAGGGCATATGCATGCCACTCGTCATTTTCATCTGGAGCTGCGGCACGCAACGATACCAACCTATGTTGCCAGCTACCTGTTTCCGATTCTTTTGCTGGTGTATGAGATTCATAGGGTGGGCAGATGGATCTTCGACTACGGGATGAACTTCGCGAACTTCAGGTTTATGGGCTACGAGTTCCTGCTCATGCTGGTGTTCGTTGCACTCCAGGCCGTTGTCGAAGGCATTTTCCTCATTGGAGCGTGGATGAGGCGAGAGCACGATTTTGAACATCGGATCGCGAATCTCCTGGCCGGGCTCGGCTGTTCGTTGGTCGTTATCGGCTTCGATATCGCCTTGCAGTACGCGCTGTAGCGCGAGTTTGCGGCACAGGCGCCGGCGATCATTCGTGAGCGTTCTCGGGAGGAGCCGGATCGTTGCGGCTCACTGCCTTGCGCAGTCCCCGCAGTTCCTCGTGTAGCACGCCGATCTCCTCATGCAGGCGCTTGATGTCACGGTGCATTTCCCGACGCAACAGCTTCTCTTCCTGCCCGACGAACATTGCAGCGATGCTGGCAAAGACCAGCGACAGCATGCCGTAGCCGAGCAGCACAACAAACGCAGCGAGAACACGAGATGCGGGTGTCGTTGGCGCAATGTCGCCATACCCTACGGTGGCGCTACTTTCAAAGGCGAGCCATACGCCATCGGCATACGTATGTACCTGTGGTTCCAGCCAATAAAACCCAGCGCCCCCGAGTGCGAGTACTGCGATGCCTGTTGCGAACAGTAGGAGCAATCGATTGGATGCGACGAAACTACGCAGTGACAACACGATACGCATAGCCACGATACACGTAAATGCCATGCGTAACACCCATTCAAGCGATGACCATGGGCTGGTGCCCCACGCAATACTTGCCCCCGCCCCGAACAGGATTAGGACGTCGAGCCAGTTGCGAAGGAGAAGTCGCTTTGGCCCGCGGCTCAGATGCAAAATCCAGGTAAGTGATACCGCGAAGCCGGCAAACATGCTCATATACAGCACGCGCCCCGTTTCAAGGAACGCGGGCGAACCGGCCGTGAGCTCGACGTAAAAGGCGGGAATCGCGAGCAGGCTGAAGGCAAGCAGAATCCAGTGAAGCCAACGCCAAGCACGCACGGCCCGAGGATGATCGTGCGGGTCGATGCCGTTCAATCCAAAATCGCGAAGACTATCGTTCATTTCTCGATATGCGACTAGTTCGGTACATACGTGATCTCGACAGCTTTCTGCACCGCGAGTGTTTCGCCATGCGCATGCTGCAGGGGACATGCTAGTGTTTTGAGCCTAGAAGAATTCCTCTGTGTGACTTTGATGTAGATCACCGTTGTTGCTTGCGCCTGTCAGTTGCGCAGTACCACCACGACATCGACCGGCACTCGTCAGCTGCATCGCTGCCGCCAAGGTCAGGGAGTCGTGACGCGCCATTGCTCAATTGGTTGCGCAAGCGCGCTGGAAATGAGCATCTCCGATCGTGTCCGCTCATAGCCTCTGGCGTTGAGCGGCTTTTTTGGGGGCGACTTGCGAATAGGTACGGCCCCTCGATGCTTCACGCGCCCTCCCTCTTACTCGACGCGTCATTCACGCCCCTGCTCCGCGAATCCAGTATCCAGGCTGACCTGTAACTGTCCAATACTGCTACGTGCGGCAGGACGCCAACGTCTCTTCAGGACACGCGCAATCGCAAAAAGAAGCCTACATGTTTTCCTGAATGAGTTTCGGCGGGCGGCCGAATCACCACCCCAAGGTTTTTAACGCTCCCCGCGCACCCGTCCGCGCAGACCAAAGCGGAGCTGTAGTGCCGGCACACGCGATGGCCTCATGATGCTCGTGTCACACATCGTCGATACCGATCCGGCGAAAGCCCTGGATGCAGTGATTTACTTGATGGATCCGGTCGATCCGTCGTCTAATGTTCCTAAGGCGTTGGCGCTGAAACGCCAGTGCGCATTCACGGCAAACCGGTTCTGTCGACATTTGCTGGCGCCCGCGGGCGGCTGGAACTCGAAGCGGTGGCCGCCAACGCAGCACCCGATTCGACGCTTGGCCCAGCTACGTGCGGAAGTGGCTCGCCTGAAGAGATGGGGCGCCATATTTTAACAAAGGCACCAAGGCTGAAAACAGATCGTAGTTACAACAATCGAAGTATTGTGTCACCAGCGGGAATTGTGGCGATTCGCGGGCGGCTCCTCGATGAGAGGAGCGTTGTCCTATACGGTTGGGTGGCAATCGTCGTCGGCGTTGCGCCTTCGATCTTCCGTTGAACATCAACATGAGAGGTGCGTCATGTACCGAAACATTCTGGTAGCAATGGATGGCAGCGAATCATCCAAGCGCGCATTGAACGAAGCGATCCGCATGGCCGCGTTCACTACCGCGAAGCTGCGGGTTGTCTTTGTTCTCGACGCGTCGGAAATGTACGCCTATCCAGTCGGATTCGGCGATGTGCTGCGCGAGGACGGACTACGCGTGCTAGAGGACGCGCAGCGCAATCTGGCGGAAGGCGGCGTAGTAGGCGAAGTCGAGATTGTCGAAACGGCGAATGTGCGCGAGGATGTCGCCAGTTGTCTGCAGCGCCTCGTACTGCGCGATAGTACGGACCTCGTCGTCATGGGGACTCACGGACGGCGCGGGTGGCGCAGGATGCTGCTTGGCAACGTGGCCGAGCGCTTTTTGCGCTTCTCGACGTGTCCCGTGTTGTTGGTCCGCGGTAGGGATAGCGCCGAATGAAGGAAATTTTTAAGCTTGTGTTCAAGCTATTCATCAAACGATAGCGCGAGGTTTTCGGCGCTGCTGTGAGGATGATGTTCGCGATGTTCCCGATGTTGGTGTCGATGATGGCCGCTATATATTTGCTGAAGCCCAACGCCTTCGCCGTAAGCGTTGTATGCGCGCCCGTGTTGGTTCTGTCACAAGAAGTCCTTATTGCGACGGAACCAATTTATACGTCCCGCGTTATTTTTCTAGGCTGGGTGGCAGCCGACAGCGCGGCGCTCGTGCTGGGCGCCCGCGCGCAGCCGTGGCAGGGCTTCCAGGCGGGCGAACCAGAATTCAATGTTTTCGCCAGGCCGGGACTGTCGCGCGAGGTCTACAATCTGCCGGACGGTTCGAAGCGGCTGATGTGGCCGACGCAGCCCATGGGTGAAGTCACCACGGCTGCGGACATCGAGGCGGCGGGTAATGTGATCAGCGTCCGGCAAGTGCTGCAGCCGAGCGAGTTCGACCGCGTCGAGCCCGGCAAGTGGACGAAGAGTGACGTGCTCGTCAACTTTGGCAGGCCGGAGGAAACAGCTTACTTTCCGTTGATGAAGCGCGAAGTGTGGAGTCATCGCTGTCTGGAAGATGGCGCGTGGTACCAGCTGTTCCACTTCTATTTCGACGACACCGGCGTGCTGCGCTCAACCCAGAAGAGTCCTGACCCGCTCCACGAACGGAATGACAACGACCGGCCGTTCTGACTGTCCTCATGGACGTGAAAGCGGGGGGCCGGAGATGGCAGCGCAAGAGTGATACGCGTTTGTTAGCGGCATGCTGAATGGCAGATCGCTGGCGAACTCGCGATCGCGGAGCGCACCGTCAGGATTTGCCATCACGAAGGTATGCAGAAGATGGTGTCGGGTCTTTCGCAAAACTCGCGCGGGCCGCTCAAGGTCAGATTACCTCCGCGTAAGTGGTTCGCCAGTGCGGTGCCGCGCGTAGAAACGAAACGGGTGGCGCACGCACCGGGAGTTGACATAGGTCAACAGACCGGACGTCTTCATTGCTTAGGCTGAAGCGTCGGGTGAGAACTGACGGGAATGTTGCAGAGTCATGTGGCCGCAAGTCTGATGCAGTGCAAATAGCGTGCTTCTCTTACGCAACGGGTTCCGACATGGTCTCGACAGGCGCATTCGACTTAGACATTGCAAGACGCCGTTTGAGACCCATTGTCACCGTTCCGCGCCCGCGGGATTCGTCGCTAGCGTAGACCACTGGTGAAAGCCATATTAGGAGACTAGTAATGCGCGCTCTCGATGTAATGACCACGACCGTTATCTCGGTCAAGCCTGAAATGACAGTGCGGGATGCCGCAAAAGTGCTGGTGGACCAGGGAATCAGCGGTGCGCCTGTTCTCGACGCGACGGGTCGCATTGTTGGCATGCTGAGTGAAGGAGACCTGATACACCGGACGGAGCTTGATACCCAGGAGCGTCGGCGCTCCTGGTGGCTTGATCGACTTTCGTCGAGCCGTGACGCCGAGGATTACGTGAAGTCGCACGGTCTGGTGGTCGCGGATGTCATGACCACAAATGTCGTTTCCGTTGACGACACGACACCTCTGAGCGAAGTGGCCAGCATACTGGAAACCAGACGCATCAAACGTGTGCCGGTGCTGCGGGTTGGCCAACTCGTTGGTATTGTCAGCCGAGCCAATCTCGTGCAGGCATTGGCCAGTGCACCCGAGGAACCCACGCCAGAGGTAGCGCCTACCGACCACGATATACGGGCGATGCTCATGGGAGAATTAGCCAATCACCCATGGGCTTTTGCGGGCCGCAATATCGTCGTTCGCGACGGCGTTGTTCATCTGTGGGGTACCGTCTGGTCGACCGACGCAGTGCAGGCAATGCGCGTTGCGGCGCAAGGGATTCCCGGGGTGAAGCGTGTCGAAGACCATACCGAACCCTACCCGGTGATGCCGGGCATATAAAGGTAGGGCACGCGAGAGAGCGTATTCAACTCCTGACGCAACGCGCCGAAAATGTTGCCGGAATTCCCGGTGGTTCGAGGCGCGGCCTGCTGAATTCGCTTCCGAAGGTCGCATCGAGTCTGCGCGCATCAGCGCGCATCAGCGCGCAGATGGGCCTTGTGCGCCTCCGTGATGACGCTCTGGATCATCCATCGGACGGCGTCGTCCTGTTCGTCGAACAATTCGGCAAGCTTCGCTGAATCGCAACCCACGCCGAAGATAAGTTGTGTCAAGTTGTTGCTGCCAATCGAAAAGCCAGCGAAGCGTTGCGCGAAAGCCTTCGCCAGAATCACGTTCGACGGGATCTCGCGCATCACATAGACCTCGAGGCCAGCCGCGTGCTCAGCCAGAGCCGATCCAGACGGTTCCGTTGCCACGGCACCACTAGCCGTGCTTTAGCACACGATCAACCATCAGAGGAATCATGCCGGTCCACAATGCAGACATCACGGCTGTATTCACGGAGATCGCTGAACTCCTTGAGATCCAGGGCGAAAACCCGTTCCGGGTACGTGCGTACCGCAATGCAGCGCGCTCGGTGGGCGAACTCGGTCGTAGTGTGCAAACCATGATCGCGCAGGGCGAGGACCTGAAAGACATTCCGGGTATTGGCGATGATCTTGATGCGAAAATCCGTGAGATCTCTTCCTCAGGTCAACTAGAGGCATTTGCTGTGCGCGATAGCGGCCGCTCGGCGGGTACCGGTCACAGACCCGCTTATGTAGAACTCGAATCGACAGTCAAATTGCTACCAATCGAGTCTCAGTCCGGCCTCCGTGGCACGATGCCGATCGTCGTCGTCCGCATGCAGGTACTGGCTGGTCGTTGAGATCGATGCATGCCCCAGATTGTCCCGCACGAATCGCAGGTCAACTTGCCCATCCATCATGTGTGAGCCCGCGGTGTGCCGCAGCCAGTGAGCAGACGCCTGGCGCAACCGTTCGGCCGCGCGCTCGTGTGCTTCGCCGGTCGACTGCAGATGGCCGATCGCATTGTCGAACACCTGCTTGATGATCAGGTGCACGGCGCCGCGTGTCATGGTCCGATGAGTGCCACCGATCGGTAATAACAGCGGCGTCGCTTCACCGTTATAGGGCAGGGCCGCGAGGCCGTAGTGTCGGCGATAGCGTGCGAGCTCCGCCATCAGTTCGGTCGTCGCCGGCAGCAAGCGTTCCTTGTCGCCTTTGCCGGTGATCGCCAGCCACCAGCGGTCCTGGCCGTCGCGATCGCGCTGTCTAAAAAAGCCGCCCATCGGATTGCTCACGACTTCCGAGATGCGCAGACCCATCAGATACAACAGCGAGATCAGCCAGCGCACCCGTGCGTAGTGTTCCTGCTCGCGCGCGGTGTCACGGGGCATCGCGTCGATCGAGGTTTTGACGGCCTGCCAGAGATCGTCCTCGAGGAAGCGTGTCACCCGGGGCTTGGCCTTGCGCGCGCGCTGACGCGACAGGGACAGCGGATTGCCGGCCAGGTAGCCCGCGTTGACCAGCCAGGCGAAGAGCGTATTCAGAATCACAAACGCCTGCCGCTGGCTGGCGGGGGAGAGCGGCCCCGCAAACGGCCGC
>Ga0073928_10005074_pt1 | contig 18767 bp, 19 predicted proteins | sample PaiPotPPA55metaG_FD_76969 | JGI IMG/M metagenome (GOLD analysis project Ga0073928, IMG submission 76969) | Iron sulfur acid spring bacterial and archeal communities from Banff, Canada, to study Microbial Dark Matter (Phase II) - Paint Pots PPA... ... | reverse complement strand
TGGACGACATCGCTAGCCTGTCCCGACAAATCCGAGTGTGTCTCCCCTCTGTTCTCAGCGTTCTCGCCAGCCATCTTGTTCCCTCCCAGCGGGCGTGCGGTGCTCCTAGCGTGGCACAGTTCTGCGGTCGCTACCGGCGCGCGTGAAGGCTCCGCCCAGCGTGAGGTCCGGGTTCGCGTGCTCCGGTCTGCGCCAGGTGCATGATTGTTCGAAGCTCAAGCGAAGGTCGAGATCGAGTGCTTGATTACGCCGACGCCGATCAACGTGGCGAGCCTGTTGCCGATTACGTCATCGAGCTCTGCGTCCTCGAACGTTCTAATGCCGAGCTTCAGAGATGCGGTGTCGGTGCCCTGGGCAGATGCGGATCTCTCGAGCTGTTCGTCGTCATGGAACGCGTTGTCGAAGTCGGATTTGCTGCCGAAGTGACGTCCGCAGCCCAGGTGGTGGGCCATGGTGCGAGCGTACGCGCGGTCCAACGTCATGCGGTAACGCAGACAGCCCTCGACGCCGTTGACTCATGGGTCATGAGTGGCATTACTCGGATTCTGATTCGCCCTGATTCAAGGTGATGCGACCTGCCAATGATCCGGAGGCCTGCAGGCGCCGAGGACGACGAAGGAGCTCGAGACGGTGCCCGATTCGAGGACAGGTAACCAAAGCCGAATCATGCGGCCGGAGAGTGATAGCCGAGTGAGTGCCGCGCACCGCGGGCCCGAATGGTCTGAGCGGCCCACAGCAGCACGGTGCAGATGCCGAACGCCGCGCCGAGGAGGCTGTCGCCGGTCCAGCCGGACGAGGCGTACACCAGGCTGGCGAGGGCGGAGCCGACCACACCGCCGGTGAAGTAGCACGTCATGTACGCGGACGTCAGCCTGCTGCGGGCGTCGGGTCGGAGCCGGTAGATCTCCGACTGGTTCGTGATGTGCAGTGACTGGCAGGCGAAGTCGAACACGAGGATGCCGAGGATCAGCAGCGGGATGTCGGTGCGGCCGAAACCCGTCGGCAGCCAGGCCACGGTGAGCAGCAGGGCCGCGAGGATCGTCGTCCGACGCGCGCCGCCGCGATCCGCGACGCGGCCGGCCAGCGGCGCGCCCAACGCACCGGCCATGCCCGCGAGGCCGAACAGGCCGATCAGCCCGGTGGACAGGTAGTGCGGCGGACCGGCGAGCATCAGGCTGAGTGGGACCCACAGCGCGCTGAAGCCCGCGAAGGCGAGCGCTCCGTAGAGCGCGCGCACGCGTAGGACCGGCTCCTCGCGCATCAGCGCGACCACTGAGCGAAGCAGGGCGCTGTATCGCAGGTCGGTGGCCGGCGGCGCCTGTGGCAGCCGCACCCGCAGGGCAAGCGCGATCAGCAGCATCAGCCCGGCGGCGAACCAGTACACCGAGCGCCAGCCGCCGAGCTGGGCCAGATACCCGGCGACGGTCCGGGCCGCGAGAATGCCGAGCAGCAGGCCGCTCATCACCGTGCCGACGACCTTGCCCCGCTCCGTAGGCGCGGCCAGGTTCGCCGAGAACGCGACCAGGATCTGCGCCGTCGCGGCGAACACGCCGATCATCGCGCAGGTGACGAAGAAGACCAGAGCGTTCGGTGATGCGCCGCTCACCGCCAGCGTGGCCGCATTCAGGCAGCACATGATCACCACCAGGCGGCGGCGCTCGACGAGGTCGCCGAGCGGGACTGCGAGCATGAGGCCGACGGCGTAGCCGAGCTGGGTGATGGTGACAGTAAGTCCTGCGGCCGTCGGGCCTAGGTCGAGGTCGTGCCGAATCGAGGCGAGCAACGGCTGCGCGTAGTAGAGGCTGGCCGCGCTCGTGCCCACCGCGATAGCGAGCAGAAGTACGGTCGCGGTGGCCAGCGGCGCCTGCGGTACGGGCGCCGTACCGACGGGGCCCGACGGATCCCCGGTGCTCACGGTGGGGGCTGTCAGGTGCGCGGGGTCGGTGCTCGGCTTACCCATGAGGCGAGCGTTTCACGTTCGCCAAATGAGGCGCCACCCGAAAAGCCGATGATCTTACGGGTTGGGATGTGCCCGATCAGTGCGATCTGCGCGATCCGTGCGATCAGTGCGATTCGGATTGCCGAGGGCATGGGTACGCTTGCGCAGCCGCAGGGCCCGCCACATCGCCAGCAGCTCCGGATCCTCCGGCATCGCCTCGTCCGGACACACCGCGCGATGCGAGATTCTGCTCCAGCCGCCGTTGTCGAGCCCGGGCCAAAGTCGCCCGCGCACCAGGTGACGGGCCGCGTCCTCCGGCACCCGCGCACTCGGATACTCGCCAGGGACCACCGCGTCGTACCCTTCGGCGAGCGCGACCGGGAAGACCTCCACCGGCTGGCCGCAGCGCGGACAACTGTCCAGGCCACGCCGTCGATAGTGGTGCGGCTCGCGCCGGTCCGGCCGCTTCGCGGGCGTCGGTTCGCCGCTCTCCGGCTCGTCATTCCATAGCGCTTCCTGCACCCCCTCACCCTAGTCCTGCCTGCACGGACCACGCAGGCGCGCCGCTGTGACGGCTTGTTCGACCACTGATCCGCATTGGTGCCGATTGATTGTTTCGCGCCGGCCGGGGCTACCGACCAATCGGGGCCTCAGTTCCAATGCAAGAGGAGAAGCGACAGCGCACCGGCGCCGGGCGCCGGCTCGAGGCGCCCCCCAACGCGGCCAGGCGAGAGCCACCGGCCCGAGATGCCGCCCCGTTCCTCGCCTGCACCGAGTTCGAAGAACCGCGATGAACCAGGCACCGCCCCGCGTACCGACTGACTACACAGGTGAGGATAGGACCATTGACTGCGACCTTGACCAGTGAGCGCGCCCCCGCGGGCGTGTTCGCGACGCTGCGAGCGACACCCGTCGCCGTGCGCTACCTCCTCGGCGGGGTGTTCATCAACCAGATGGGCGCCTTCGTCCAGACCTTCCTCGTGCTCTACCTCACCGCACGTGGCATGTCGGTAGACCACGCCGGCCTGGCCCTGACCGCGTACAGCGCGGGCGCGGTCCTCGGGTCGGTACTCGGCGGCGAGACGACTCAACGTTTCGGCGCGCGCGCCACCATCACGGGCGCGATGACGGCGTCGGCGGCGGTGCTCGCCTTCGTGCCCTGGCTCGGCACGCCGGGCCGGTTCGCGCCGCTGCTCGTCGCGGTAGCCGTCGCCGGGCTCGTCACCCAGGCCTACCGCCCCGCGGCGGCGCTGCTGCTCGCCGACCTGATGCCCGGGGAACTGCGCGTGCTGGGCTTCTCGATGATGCGCATCGCGCTCAACGGCGGGGCCGCACTCAGTCCCCTGATCGCCGCGGCGCTCATCCTGACGAACTGGAACCTGCTGTTCTGGCTCGACGCCGGGACGGCCCTCGCCTACGCCGCGCTGGCCTTCGCGCTGCTGCCGAACTCGCGCGCCGGGCGGGACTCGGACGAACCCGCTGAGTCGACGCCCGCCGTCCGCGGAACGGCGGCCTACCGCGCCCTGCTGCACGACCGCGGTTATCTGGCCTTCCTCGCCTCGGTTCTGCTCGGCTCGATCGTCTACGTGCAGTACACGGTCGCACTCCCGCTCAAGATCCGGGCAGACGGCCACCCGCCGGCCCTCTACAGCGCGGTGCTGACCACCTCCGCGCTCGTCCTGATCCTGTGCGAGCTGAAGCTGACGACCTACGTCAAGCACTGGCGCCCCTTCACCGCGGGCGCGGGCGGCACGGCCCTGATGGGCCTCGGCCTCGCGGGCTACGGCCTGCCGCTGCACTCCACCGTGCTGCTTCTTGCCTCGACCGTGGTGTTCGTCTTCGGCGTGATGATCAGCGGCCCGACGATGTTCGCGTATCCGTCCACGTTCCCGGCCGCCACCCGGGCCCGCTATGTCGCCGCCCACCAGGCCTTTTTCGGCCTCGGGCTCGCCCTCGGCCCGACCCTGGGCGTGCTCGCGTGGGTCGCGCTCGGCAACGACGTCTGGTGGGTCTGCGGCGTGGTCGCGGCCGTGGCCGCCCTATGCGCCCGCGTCGGCATCCGGCCGGGCCCCACCACGGAGAGCACAGAGCACTAACGACAGATCGGGTCATCGGCCGACGTACGATACTGCCCAGAGAGAAGAGGGGCAGCGCGTCGCACATGAACCTCAATGAAGCCGAGTGCAGATCGGCGTTCGCCGTGGCACGCGTGGCACGGTTGGCGACGGCGGACGCCGATGCACAGCCGCACCTCGTGCCCGTCACTTTCGCCGTCGACGGTAATCATGTGTTTTTCGCCGTCGACGCGAAGCCGAAGCGGTCGACGGCTCTCAAGCGGCTGCGCAACATCGAGCAGAATCCAGCGGTGAGCCTGCTGGTCGATGAATACGACGAAGAGTGGGCGCGGCTGTGGTGGGTTCGAGCGGACGGCCGTGCCCGCACTCTTCCAGATCCTCAGGCAGGGGCGGATGACGGGGGATCGGGGCGTGAGTTCGCGATCGGGCGTCTTAGAGCCAAGTACCCGCAGTACGCCGATATGGACCTGGCCGGGCCCGTCGTCGAGATCGAGGTCACCCGCTGGAGCGGCTGGCGGTTCGCCTAGGAGTTTCTGCTCTCTGCTGGTAGCGAAGGTGCTTGCCCGTCAACTGCGCGCGCAGGAAGATCGAGGGCATGCGCATCCTCATCATCGGCGGCGGCATGTTCCTCGGGCGGGCGTTCGCCGCCGAGGCTTTGGCTGCGGGCCATCAGGTGACCGTGTTCAACCGAGGCAAGTCGGGTCCGGATCTCGACGGGGTTCGCGCGGTACGCGGCGATCGGGAGAATCCGGACGACCTGGCCCGCCTCGCGGCTCATGTGCCGGACGCGTACGACGACGGCCCGGCCTGGGACGCCGTCGTCGACACCTGCGGATATACGCCGAAGATCGTCGGCGACTCCGCGCGCGCCCTCGCCGACAAGGCCCGGTCGTACTTATTTATCTCAAGCCTGAACGCTTACCCCGGCTGGGCTAAGGAGCCCGTGCGCGACGGCTCGCCCAAGTTCGAGTGTGCGCCGAACGAGACAGAGGGCGAATACGGCCCGCTCAAAGCGGGGTGTGAGCGCGCGGTGCTCGAGCACTTCCCGGACCGGACGATCTGCGTCGATGCCGGTCTGATCCTCGGACCGCACGAGACCTCGGGGCGGCTGACGTGGTGGCTCTCCCGGATCGCACGCGGCGGCGACGTCCTCGCCCCCGGTGACCCGGAACGTCGCATCGGCCCGATCGACGCGCGCGACATCGCCCGCTTCGGCCTGCGCTGCATTGAGAGTGGCGAGTTCGGGGCGTTTCCCACCGTCGGGCCCGGCGCCGAGTCCATGGCTGACATGCTCGAGTCGTGCATCCGGGTGACCGGCTCCGGTGCGCGACTCGTGTGGGCGGACGACGAGTTCCTGTTGGGGCACGACGTCGCTCAGTGGAAAGGACTGCCCGCGTGGGCTGCGGCGTCTGGGGAGGTCGGGGCCGTGTGGGACGTACGCTCCGAGCGGGCGTCGGCGGCCGGGCTCGTCTGCCGGCCGATCGCGGAGACGGTGCGGGACACGTGGGACTGGCTCCGGGACGTCGATGGCCTCGCCGACGAGGAGGGGCGCATCGGTGGACACGGCCTGCCGCCTGCCGACGAAGCGGCGCTGCTGGATGAGCTCGCACAACGCGGCTAACGGAACGGTGCATACGGGCCGTTGGGCGCCGCCCAACGGCCCCGCCACCGTTCGTAGCGCCGCCCCGGCATGCGCCTAGCTTCGTGTTAATTGCGTGATTCAAGTAGGCGCACTAGCATAGTGCAAGTGAGGACTTGCACTAGTGCGACCCCGGTCACGAGGACGGGTGCGACGCCGCGTGCGGCCGAGACGGTGACCGCGCTGGTCGTGCCGCTCGGGCTCGCCGCTGCCTGCTGGTTCGTCTCGGTGCGGCAGATGGTCGGGATGGACATGGGGGTGGCGACGCGGCTCGGCTCTTTCGCGTTCTTCATCGCGCTGTGGGTGCCGATGATGGCGGCGATGATGCTGCCGGGTGCGGTCCCGGCCGTGCTGCGCCGCGTCCGCACAGGCGGGCCCGCGCTGCGTACCGTGCCGCTGTTCGTCGGGGCATACCTCGCCGTCTGGGCGCTGGTCGGCGTCGCGGTGTACGCGCTGTATCGGCCGCACGGGCCGATCGCCGCCGGTGTGGTCGCGATCGCGGCGGGTATCTACGAGTTGACGCCGCTCAAACGCGGCTGTCGCCGATGCTGCCGCGAGGGCGAGCGATCGGGCGTTGCGTTCGGGCTGTACTGCGTGGGCTCGAGCATCGGGCTGATGCTGCTGTTGGTGGCGCTGGGTGCCATGAGCGTCGCGTGGATGTCGGTGATCGCCACCATAGCCCTCACGCAGAAACTCCTTCCCCCGAGGGCCGCGATCGACGTGCCGCTGGCACTGGCCGTCATCGGGCTCGGGGTTCTGATCATCCTCGCCCCCGCGTCCATCCCCGGACTCACTCCACCCATGTAGAGCACGACGACATAAAGGGAGAGCAATCATGACCGAGCACAAGACCGGAACCCGTGAAGAGTGGCTCGGCGCACGTCTTGAGCTGCTCGAGGCCGAAAAGGAGCTGACCCGCCGCAGCGACGAGTTGGCGCGCAAGCGGCAGGAGCTGCCCTGGGTTCGGATCGACGAGGAGTACGCCTTCGAGACCGAGAAGGGCAAGGCGTCCCTCGCCGAACTCTTCGACGGCCGCTCGCAGCTGCTCGTTTACCACTTCATGTTCGGGCCCGACTATGACGCGGGTTGCCCGTCCTGCTCGGCGATCGCGGACGGGTTCAACGGATCCGTCGTCCACCTTGCGAACCACGACGTCACGCTCACCGCGGTGTCGCGCGCCCCGTTCGAAAAGCTGCAGACATACAAGAAGCGGATGGGCTGGACCTTTCCCTGGGCATCCTCGTTCGGGAGCGACTTCAACCACGACTTCGGGGTGGCGCACTCGAAGGAGGAATGGGAGTCGGGAACCGCCGAATACAACTTCCGCCATAGCGACCTCCGTCCGCCGGCCGATCAGCAGAGCTCGTTCGACGAGTTCGCGAAAGTCGTAGGAACGGACTGGGAGACGTACCGTCGAGAAGGGCCCGGCGTGAGCGCATTCGCCCTCGACGACGGCGTCGTCTACCACACCTACTCGGCGTACTCGCGAGGAGTCGACGGCATCTGGGGCATGTACCAGTGGCTTGACCGCGCGCCGCTCGGCCGCAACGAGAACGGCATGTGGTGGCGTCGGCACGACGAATACGCCGCAAGCTGACCCGACTCGGCCGGCGAAAGCCGCAGCGACCGACCACGACCGACCACGACCGGCTACTCGGCCACCCGGACGAGCATCTTGCCGACGTTCTCTCCGCGAAGCATGCCGAGGAACGCATGCACCAAGTGCTCGAAGCCGTCGACCACCGTCTCGTCCACCCGCACGCGGCCGGTGCGGATGTGCGGCACGAGGAGGTCCTCGAGTTCCTCGCGGGCGTCCATGTGGTCGCGCACGAGGAAGCCCTCAAGCCGGATCCGCTTGCCGACGATGTCGTAGAGGTTGCGCGGCGCGGCGGGCGGCGTGCTCAGGCTGTTGTACTGCGAGATTGCTCCGCACCAGGCGATTCGTCCGAAGTTGCGCAGTGCCTCGATAGCCGCCTCGAGATGGTCGCCGCCGACGTTGTCGAAGTACACGTCGATACCCTCGGGCGCGGCCTTCTTGAGCTGCTCGGTGAGATTGCCCTCGCGATAGTTGACCGCTGCATCGAAGCCGAGGTGCTCGGTCAGGTGCGCTGCCTTCGTGGCCGAGCCGGTGCTGCCGACGATACGGCTCGCGCCCAGGACGCGGGCGATCTGGCCTGCTGCGCCGCCGACCGCGCCGGCCGCCGAGGAGATGAACAGGTCGTCGCCCGGCTGAAGCTTCGCCACTCGGGTCAGCCCGACGTATGCGGTCAGACCGGTGCCGCCGAGGATCCCGAGGTATGCGCTGAGCGGAACGCCGTCGGCCGGCTCCAGGACACGGTGCGGATCCTTCGGACCGATGACCGCGTGAGTGCTCCAGCTGTGCCGGTGGAAGACGGTCGCGCCCACCGGCACCTGCGCGTTCCGCGACTCGATCACGCGGCCGAGCGCGCGACCCTCCAGTCCGAATCCCCGTTCCCAGCCGCCCCATTCGAGGTACTCCCGCATGTACGGGTCTACCGAGAGCAGCAGGTTCTGGATGAGCACCTGACCGTCTGCCAGTTCGGGGATGGGCCCGGTCGACATCGTGAAGTCGTCGCCGCTCGGTTCGCCCTCGGGGCGGCGCACGGGGCGGAAGGCGCTGAAAGTGGTGGCGGTAGGCATCGTCGGGGGCTCCGGTTCCTCGCTGGTGAAGCGAATGAAGGCTGGTGCAGGTCCTTGCGAGCACGAGCGTAGGGAGCGCGGGAGTGGCGCCGGCAGATGCTCGCGTTGATGGATGGGGCCGCTTCCATGAATGTGCCTCATGGAAGCGGGCTACAGTGTGACCATGACCAGCGCCGAGCTCACCCCGCAGGACCTGCGGATTCTTCTCGCGGTCGCGGAGGCGGGCAGCTTCACCGGCGCGGGTGAGCGGTTGGACCTTACCCAGTCGGCGGTATCGCACGCCGTGCGCGCGGCCGAGCGCAGGATCGGCGTCGTGCTGTTCGAGCGGGGGCGTCAGGGTGCGCGGCCGACGCCTGCCGGGGACCGGGCCGTGGTGCACGCTCGCCAAATCCTGCGGCAGTATGAACTGCTGGTCGCCGAATCGCGCGGGGCGGCAGCCGGGACTGTGTCAGGCCCGGTGCGCATCGCCGCGTTCCGCAGTGCGGCTGTGCGGCTGCTTCCGCCCGCGCTCGAGAGCCTCACGACCCGGCACCCCGACCTGGTGCCTCAGGTGCTGATCGTGCGGGAGTTGGGTCGCGGTACGGCAGGCGAGGTCGCGGACGGTCGGGCGGACGTCGCGATCGCCACGCTTTCCGAGCAGGACGCGCCATTGCCGGGGCTCACGGTGGGGGAGTTGCTCCGCGAGCCGTACTACCTCGTGCGGCCGAAGGGGCAGACCGACCTTTCCGGGCTGCCGATGATCGATTGGGCGGAGAACTGCTCGTCGTACACGCGCTCCTGGTGGAAGCGCCAGGAATGGCTGCCGCGTACCAGGATCGACGTCGCTGACGACGGCCTGGTGCTTTCGATGGTTGCGCAGGGAGTGGGCTTCGCAGTCCTGCCACGGCTCACGCTCATAGACGCGCCATCGGGCGTGGAGATCATCCCGCTCGGTCCGCAGCCGCCGACGAGGCGACTGGTTTCGGTGACGACGCGGGCGACGGCTGGTGCGATGGCGGTGCGTGAGCTCATCAGGGAATTGCGGGTGCAGGGACGCGCGGTCGTCTCGGATCTGTGAGTCAGCGACGCTCGCCGCGAAGCCTGCGCGCTTGCCCAGCGATCGTCATGCAGCCCGTCGCGAGCAGGTACTGACCGATGATGTACGTCGCCATCACCGCGAACCCGGTCCCCGTCGGCATGTGCCAGTGCGCGAGACCACCGGCGATCATCGTGTCCGAGACCAGGAAGAGCGCGCCGCCAATCCTGGTGCGTCGCCCGGCAACGGCCGCGCACGTCGCCATGGACGCCAGCAGGAGGCTGTAGCACGCGACCGGAATCCGCATACTGCTGGCCAGATCCGACCACAGCAGGCTGATCAGCAGAACCCAGAGAACGCCGTAGAACAGCGCCGCGGGCAATACTCGGCCGCGATTGCGCAGCACCCCGCCGCGTACGAAAAGTCTGATGTAGCACACGTGCGTGACGGCGAAGCCGGCCATGCCGACGAGGAACCAGTTGCCGCTGAAGAGCAGCATCGTGTCCCCGACGAACGACCCGAGCAGGGCGCCGAGCAGCAGCGGCGGCGTCGCCCGGCCGCGAGCGAGCATCGCAGCGGCGAGCAGCGGCATCAGCAACGGCTTCGTCAGGTCGAAACCGAGTCGCGGACCGGCCGCCTCGAGCACCAGGTTGAGCGCGCTGACCAGCACGAACGCCAGCAGGGCGTACCGTGGCCAGACCAGGGTTCTGGCCGGCGCAACGGTCGGGGCCGCACTGGTTGTACCTGTTGTACCCATGCCGGACATGGGCGCGAGTGTACGGCCCCGGATCAGCGCCTGACCAACCTCAGCCGGCCTGCCAGCCGGGGTCGCGCCCGGCGAGGCCGAGGAGCCTGTCGAGCTCGTCGGCGTCCGCACCGACCTCGACGACCGGGGCGAAGGACGCACCCGGCACGCGCGAGGAGTCGGGGATGACCTTGCCCACCTGGTAGGCGAGGGCGGAGAGCTCGGCCGGCGGCGCGAACGGCACGCCGATGGACACCGCGAGGTCCCAGCCGTGGACGACGAAGTCGAAGAAGTGGAAGGAGATCAGTGCACTGAGCGGGATCGGCCGACCGATCTCCGGCAACTGGGTCACCAGGTCGTCGGCGCCCGAGGCGAAGGACTCCGTGAGTAGTTCGGCCGCACTGCGGAACGCCGCGGCCGGGTCGTTGCCGAGCTCTGCCTTGTCCAGCGGGCAGGCGAGTTCCGGGTCTTCGCCGCGTGCCACCGCGCCGAAGCGCAGGTGCTGGCTCACCATGTGGCTCAGCAGTTCGCGCACGGTCCACGGCGCGCACGGCGTGGGCAGGTCGAGGTGCTCTGCTGCGAGGAGTTGGTCGACGACTTGCTGGTTGAGATCCAGAGCTCTGCGATTATATGGCCGGAAGTCCATTTCGCTCCGTTCGCTGCTGCGCGTACTCCTGATTCCTGCATTCCGACATGTGCGCGACGACGTGGCGCAGCGCGACGTCCTGTGCCCTCAGGTGATGCTGCAGCCGCTCACAGGCGTGCAGCACGGCCTCGGCGTCCAGGTACGTCTGCAGCGAGCGCTTATCTGCTGCGCGGCCTATCACCTGCTGTCCCACCATAATCACACACATCAGGAATAGCTGGGCCAGACTCGAGAGGAACAGCAGGAACGGGTACGGATACGGGTCGAACCCGATGACGTGCGACTGGGCCAGCCCGATCCAGCCGAGTTGGAAGAGTGTGGCCAGGTAGAACGCCGTCATCGTGCCGGCCCGGTGGGTGATCCATGCGGCGAGGCGCCCGTTGATCCCGATGTACTCGTCGTTCGTCTGAGCGGGCGAAGGCAGCCGCTCGGCGGCGAGAAGTAGTTCCTTGCGATCCTCTTCCGGCAGTTCGACACAGGAGCCGAGGTGCTCGTCCTGGGCGATCAGGTGGTTCTGGATCTCCTCACAGTCCTGCAGGATCGCCTCGGCGTCGAGATACGTCTGCAGCGAGCGCTTGTCCGCACTGCGCCCGAGCACCTGCTGGCCGAGCAGGATGATGAAGATGAGCAGCAGTTGGACGAGGTTCCCGACGAACAGCAGGAAAGGGTAGGGGTACGGGTCGAAGCCGTAGAGCTGCCGGGAACCGAGGAGCATCCACCCGGCGGTGACGGCGGCGAAGATGTAGACCGTCCACATCGAGCCGACCTTGCGCGTGGTCCAGGCGGCCATCCGCCCGTTGAAGCCGATGTGCTCGTGCTCGAGTTGGACGGGTCCGTGTTTTCGACGCCGGTGGATGTGCGGGTGTCGAATCGCTGTATGCAGGCTCATGAAATCGAAGTTACAGCACGGACCTCAGGGTCCGGATTTGAGGGGAGGGAACAGCGCGAGCCCCGGTTGATAGGCGGATACACTGGGGCGCAGGAGGAACCGGCTGACGATGGCGGACAAACCGGACCTGGCGGCGGTGGTCGAAACGGAGCCGGAGACGGTGGCCAGGCTCCGCGCGGCCGGCTGCGTCTTCGCCGAGGACGAGGCGCAGTTGCTGCACGCGCAGGCACAGGGGGATGCCGAGCAGCTGGAGGCCATGGTCCGCAGCCGCGCAGCGGGTAAGCCGCTTGAGCTGGTGCTCGGCTGGGCCGAATTCTGCGGCCGGCGCATCGCGGTGGATCCGGGCGTGTTCGTGCCGAGGCGCAGAACGGAGTTCCTGGTTCAGCGGGCCTTGCCGCTGCTCGCTTCGGGCGACGTCGTGATCGACCTCTGCTGCGGCGCCGGAGCCGTTGGAGCAGCAGTGATGGACGCGATGCGGGAACGCGGCGGCATCGAGCTGCACGCCGCCGACATCGACGCCCGCGCGGTGCGCTGCGCCGCGAAGAACCTGGCGGATGCCGTCGACGGCGGCACGGCCTTCGTGTACGAAGGCGATCTCGACGCGCCGCTCCCCGCACACCTCGCCGGACACGTCGGTGTGCTGGTGGCGAACGTGCCCTACGTGCCGAGCGCCGAGATCAGCCTGCTGCCTGCCGAGGCTCGCGACTACGAGCCGTTGACCGCGCTCGACGGGGGCGCCGACGGCCTGGACGTGCTGCGCCGAGTCGCCCAGGCCGCGCCGCGCTGGCTGCGGCCGGGCGGCAGTGTGCTGATCGAGATCAGCGAGCGGCAACAGGACGCCGCTTTCGCCGCGTTTCGTGCGGCCGGCCTGGAACCGGCCGTCCACGAATCGGATGTCTATTTCAGCACTGTCCTGGCCGGCCGGTTCGGCTGACCGGTCGGCTCCCCGAGGTCGGCCGTGTGCGATGCGTGGCTGCCCGCGGCGATGGCCAGACGTTCGCCCACAGCGAACGCCCTGTCCAAGGGCGGTGAAGCGAAGTAATCTCGATTGCAGTGTAATTGTGTAATCACGTGCAAGCGAGACAGGGAGCACGCTCATGCAGAAGGGAACGGGCCGCGGCCGAGGCTGGAGCGGAGCACAGCAGTACCCCGAGCCGCTGACCGCGGAGGAGACCGCCGCCTGGTTCACCGGCCGGCTACCGCACGGCTGGTTCACCGGCGCGCCGGAGGTGACCGTCGACCGCGAGGAGATCCTCGTCGTCGGGACGCTGCCGGAGCTGACGGAGGAGTTCACCGACGCGGCCGCGCGGGCCGCCGCGCACTCCGGCCGGATCAGCCGTCACCGCGAGCAGACCAGGGAAGAGCGGATCGAGATCGCGCGCCAGGCCGAGCACCGCTTCGGGCGCAAGGTCGCCTGGGGCGCGACGCTCGGCGAGACCACCGAACTGTTCACGACGCTCTCCGTGCCGGTGATGACGCGGCTGCGCCAGCCCGAGCGGATCGTCCTCGACACGCTCGTGGCCGCGGGCGTCGCCAGGTCCCGCTCGGAGGCGCTCGCCTGGGCCGTGCGGCTGGTAGGTCAGCACGCCGAGGGCTGGCTGGGCGAACTGCGCGAAGCCATGACCCGGGTGGAGGACCTGAAGAACCAGGGGCCGATTCCGGACTGATGGTCGTCGGTCCGCTGGCTAGTCATTCTGTCAGCTCGTCGGTTCGTCAGTCCCACGCGTCGTAGACGATGCCCTCGGTCGCCGAGCGTGTGCTCGGCCCGAGGTGCACGACGTACCATTCGCCGCGCCACGAGATCAGCGAGAACACGCCGATCGACGCGTTGTGCCCGTTGACCTGGTAGTTGAGCCGGGTGCCGTACACCCGGTAGTAAGAGCCCTTGTTGTACTCGACGCCCGGCACGATCCATTCCGCGTTGCTCTCCGGCACGTCCACGCCGGTGAACTTCGCGTTCGCCACCCCGGCCCCGAGGTGGTCGTGTGCGGCCTGGATGTCGAGGTCGTACCAGGCGATCAACCGGTCCTTATAGTCCTCGGCCGGATTCCAGATCGCCTTGACCTGCATGTAAGCGGATAGCGGGAAGAAGAACGGCCGGGCAAGCTCCGGCTTGTCCTGCACGATCGCCTGCCACAGCTGCTGCGCGCCCGCTTGGAACTGCGCGTCCTGGCCGCTCGGCAGTTCGTTCGTCTGCGGCAGCGTTCCCGGGTCGACGGTCGCGCTGGCCGAGGGCGCGGGGGAGGTCGAGGGGGAGACCGGACTCGCCGCCGTGGCCGCTCCGGCCGCCTTGGCCAGCGGTGTAGCCGCCGCGCCTGCGGCACCTGGCGAGGCAACCGCGCCGTTTCCGCCGCAGCCCGCCGCGAGCAGCGTCGCCGCCGTGACCGCCGCGGCCAGACACATGTGGGCCTTCCGGGGCATGAGTCCCTGTTCCTCTCGGCGATCCGTGGTGCGCGAGTACTTAAAGTACCGCCAGTACTCTGCGCCGTTCCCCCATAAGGCCGCCTGACGCTCCGTCACCGGGGCCAAGCTCACCGGATCGGCGCAACGGACGTTCGCCCAAATTGGGGCTTTGGCCCCAGTTGTACGCACATTAGCTATTCATATGCATATAGCTATGGATTTCCGGCAATGCCCCCTATGATGGCCGGTCAGGTGGCGCCGGCCGCGCCGCCCCCGATTGTGCGAGGACCAAAAAGCTGATGAACCCGGTACCCGAACCCGAAGCGTCCGTCGACCAGACGAGCGATCCAGTCGAGACCGAGAGCACGGCCGAGCCGGGGGCCGCGCCCGCGCCGCCCGACCCGCGGAAGGCCAGGCGCAAGCGGCGGCGGAAGTACGTGTGGCGCGGACTGCTCGGCGTCCTCCTGCTGATCGTCGGCTACGTCGGGGTCACCCTGACGCCGTACATCACCGCCCCGGGCACCGACCCGCTCAACGCCCGGGTGGCCGAGTGGGCCCGCGATCACCACATGAGCATGCTCGTCACCTGGCTGGAGAACGAGACGTACACGGCGCCCGCGACCGGCGGCACGCTGAACTCCAGTCAACTCGCCCAACTGGAGTCGAAGAAGCAGCCGCAGGTCGGCACCGCACGGGAGAACCTGCACCTCGCGCCGGCCGACAGACCGCAGGACATCGTCCCGATCGCGGCCGGCCAGATCCCCGGAGAGGGCTTGTTCTCCCCGGTGGTGGTGGGTCCGCTCGGCAACCCGATCGTGGAGACGGCCGCCCTGCGCCCGGACGCCGACCACACCTCGAACCTGGCCTACGTGGGCTGGCTCAACCAGAAGGCTCTGTCCTTCACCCTGCACCCCGGCTACCAGCAGCCCGGCGGCAACTGGGACGAGACCGACTACCTCTCCCAGGACGAGCTGCCCCGCCTCGTGGCCACCTGGAACGGCGGGTTCAAGGTCGACCCGGACGACGCGATGGGCGGCTTCTACGAGGACGGGCGCACCGCGGTCCCGCTCGTCGACGGCAAAGCCGCGGAGGTCTTCTTCAAGGACGGCTCGCTCAAGATCGGCGAATGGGGCCGCGAGCTGAACATGACCCCGAACGTCGCGGCCGTCCGGGAGAATCTCAACATGCTGGTCGACAACGGCGAAGTCACCGTCGGCCCGCTCGACGGTTCGGGCGCCGACTGGGGCTATACCATCCGAGGCTGGTACTACATCGCCCGTTCGGGCTTGGGCATGACCGCGAACGGCGACATCGTCTACGTCGGCGGCACTCAGCTGTCCGTCTACACCCTGGCCAAGCTGCTCAAAGCGGCCGGCGCGGTCGAGGGGATGGAGCTCGACATCAACCCGGACTGGACCTCGTTCATGACCTACAACGGCCTGCAGAACCCGAAGAACCCGTCGCCGCAGAAGATGTGGGACTTCGACCAGCCGGCCGACCGCTACTTCTCGCCCTCCGACCGGGACTTCGTCTCCGTGCACGCTCGCTGACCCCGCGGCCGGGCCCCGGACGGGTCCAAGCCCAGCTCCGGACATTCCCTAACAGCGCATTCGACGCGCGGACACCCGGGGATGTCGGGTTTCCTTGACTCATAGCGTGTTCGACAACCACTGGATTCACCCGACTGCATTCGGAACTGACCCACCTTCGCCGAGAGAGGCGGTCCTGATGCCTGGAACCATCCCCCAAGCCTCGGTCCTCGTCGTGGACTCCGACCCGATCGAGCGGGACGAGACGGTAGAGGGCCTGCGCCGACACCTCGGCGAGGCCTGCCGCGTCTACGGCGCCGGCGGGCTGCGCGAGGCGGCCGAGGTGCTCGCGCACCTGAGCATCGAGGGCCGGCCGATCGGGCTCGCGGTCTGCGCGCACCGGCTCGCCGACGGCACCGCGATCGAGCTGTTCGGCCACATCCGCCGGTCCTCGCCGGCCACCAAGCGGCTGCTGCTGACCTCGATGGACCAGGCCGACGCGGCCCTGCAGGCGATCAGCCAGGCGCAGACCGACCGTTACGCGGTGCTGCCCGCGCACCCGATCGAGGAGCGGATCCTGCCGATCGTGGACGACCTGCTCGGCGAGTGGTTCGCCGAGCACTCCACCGCGCAGGTGGGCGTGACCGTGCTCGGGCACCGCTTCGCCGCGACCTCCTACACGGTCAAGGACTACCTCGCCCGCAGCCTGGTCCCGTTCACCTGGATGGACCTGGGCGAGGATCCGGAGGCCCAGGCACTGGCCAGGGAACTGAACCTGCCGAGCCCGGCGCCTACCACGGTGCTGCTCGACGACGGCCGCTGCCTGTTCGACCCCTCCGTCGCGGAGCTGGCCGGAGCGCTCGGCCTGACCCAGGAGGCCACCCGGAAGTCGTACGACCTGATCATCGTCGGCGGCGGACCGGCCGGCCTGGCCGCGGCCGTGTACGGGGCCTGCGAGGGTCTCAGCGTGGTGGTGATCGAGGACGACTGCCCCGGCGGCCAGGCCTCGGTCACCCCGCGGATCGAGAACTACCTGGGCTTCCCGGCCGGCCTGAGCGGCGCCGACTTCGCACACCGCGCGCTGGCCCAGGCCAGGCGGCTCGGCGTCGAGTGGTGCGCGGCCAAGGTGGCCACCGGGCTCGTGCCCGGCCACGGCTCGCACCTGGTGACGCTGGACGACGGCAGCTCGGTGGTCGGCCGCAGCGTGCTGATCGCGACCGGGATGACCTGGCGCCGACTGGACGCACCTGGCGTGGAGGAGCTGCACAACGCAGGGGTCTACTACGGCACTTCGGAGGCCGAGGCGAAGCAGGCCCAGGGTGAGGACGTCGTCGTGGCCGGCTCCGGCAATCCGGCAGGACAGGCGGCGCTGCAGTTCGCGCAGTACGCCCGCTCGGTCACGTTGGTGGTGCGAGAGGACGAGCTGCGGGCCGGCGGGATGTCCGAGCGGCTGGCCGAGCGGATCGAGGCGACCGGGAACATCAGGGTGCGACCGGACACCGAGGTCGGCGAGGTGCGCGGCTACGGCAGGCTCGAGAAGGTGGTGCTGCTCGAGAGTGCCGGCGGCGAGACCGAGGTGATCTCGGCGACCGGGCTGTACATCATGTTCGGCACCGTGCCCACCTCGGAGTGGGTGCAGGGCGTCGTCGGCGTCGACGAGTTCGGGTTCATCCTGACCGACACCGAGGTGGTCCGTCGGCCGGAGATGCTGCCCGAGCAGTGGTCCGAGGCCCGGGTCCCGTACCTCGCCGAGACCTCCGTGCCCGGCGTGTTCGCGGCGGGCGACGTGCGCGCCGGATCGGTCAAGCGGATCGGCTCGGCGGTGGGCCAGGGCGCGGTCGCCGTGGCGGCCGTCGCCCAGTACCTGCACGGGCTCGGCGACGCGCTGCCGCAGCTAGAGGGATCCTCGGACCTCGAGGGTCGCATGCTCGAAGCCCCGGTCGAGTTGCTTCAGCAGCTCGACCCGAGCGAGCAGGACGGGCAGGACGGCCCGAGCCTGCTCGAGCCGGACGACGCCGACATCCAGGAGTACGGCTCCTGATGCTCAGAATCGCCCGGCAGGTCCTGGCTCCGCGCCTGACCTTGGCCTAGCGGGCAGATCTCAGCCGAGCTCCAGCGACATCACGCCGTACACCAGCGAGTGTTGCAGGGCTCGAATGGGCCCGGTGTACATCCGGGCGGTACGTGAACTGGGTGCCAGTCCGTGCCGCTCGGCCATGGCGCGCGCGATGTGATGCGGCTCGGGGATATCGATGGCGACCGGCGCATCCCCGGCTGACCGAAGCAGCGCGGCGAGAAGCGCGGCCGCGTCGCTCGGGGACGTGGCCAGCAACGGGCCGATGCGCAGGCCCTGGTGCGCTGGGCGGAGCACTCCGTAGCCGGTCAGCAGCCCGTCACGGAACCGGGCGAGGGTGGTGTGGCGTGGATCGGCCGCCCAACGCATCGCGTATTCGTGCCGGTCGGCGGCGTGGCTGGCGGCATCGAGCTCGGCAAGCGGCTCGAGGTCGAGCCCTGCGACCTGGACGATGCCGTCAGCATCGACCTCGGCCCCTTCGCCGTCCGGAACCTTCGGCGTGCCGGAGTACCGGACGGTCGTGTACGCGGAGGCGAAGCCCGAGCGGCGATAGTTGTCCTGCTGGTCCAGCACTCCGTCGAGCCCCACCGTGCGCGTCCCCACGTGTTCCATGCCCGCCTGCCACGTCGCGATGCCGAGACCGTGGCCCCGCCGGTCGGGCCGAACCAGGTAGAAGCCGAGGAACGCATAGTCGGGGGAGTAGTTCACCACGCTGATCGCGGATACCGCATCGCCGTCCTGGCGGCCGAGCAGGAAGCCCGCCGGATCCTGCTCAAGGAAATGCTCAGCGTCGTGCCGGCCCGGATTCCAGCCCTCCGCGGCCGCCCAGTCAATGATCTGAGCCCACTCGCCCGGCCGGGCCGGGCCGATCTCGAATCCCATCCGTACACAGTGACAGGTCTCGCACACGAGCGGCGGCATGGCTCCCCGCCCCGGGCGACACCCGGCCCTAGGCTCGGGCGACATGGCCGAAGAGTATGTGGAGTTTTCCACTCCGACCCTGACGCAGCCGCCCCAGGTCCCGGTCGACGCGGGCGACGAGGGCTACGCCAAGAGCCTGGCGCCCCGACACATCGGGATGATTGCGATCGGCGGCGCCATCGGCACAGGACTGCTGCTCGGCGCAGGCGGCAAGCTGGCGATGGTCGGACC
>Ga0073928_10005072_pt1 | contig 18770 bp, 14 predicted proteins | sample PaiPotPPA55metaG_FD_76969 | JGI IMG/M metagenome (GOLD analysis project Ga0073928, IMG submission 76969) | Iron sulfur acid spring bacterial and archeal communities from Banff, Canada, to study Microbial Dark Matter (Phase II) - Paint Pots PPA... ... | reverse complement strand
TAATGAGCGCGCTCTGAAAAATCTCATCCGTGCCGCCGTTGATTACAATCACATCAAATTGAAGAGCAAAGCGCCTGCGGGGACTCGACCGAAAGTACATAAAAGTAAAAAGTAATGAAACTACAGCTTTTTCCCACTAATTCTCTTTGCGGGACTGCCTGACAATGGTGTTTGACGCTGCTGGATTGTCTTCACAGTCACGGACAAGAGTTCAGACCGCCGAAGACCGCACCCGAGAAGCCTGGCAACCATGGCGCGGCTGGCGCGCAGAATCTCATTCTGAGCTTACATCACTGCAAAGGTAGCGTTCAGGGCAGTTTTCCCTAAAAATTCCCAGCCCACAGCCCAACCCACAGTTTGGTATGTCTTATGTGTATGACTTGCGCGGCGTTTGGCAGTCCCCGCGTGTCTTGTAAGTTGTTGTAAAAACTATTCACGCAGCGCTGTCACGGCAGAGGTTGCGAGTTCGAGTCTCGTCGTCCCCGCCATGTTTTCCAAGCACATACAGCCTGGCCGCTGCTCAATCTGGGTGCAACTGGTGCAATCGAATTCCGTTCGGCTTCCATCATTTGTGCTCACCCGCATTTGTAGTCGCGAGATAGCCCGATCGTTTGTCCTGCACTTTTCGGAACTAAACTCGCAAAACAGCAAGATCGGCAGGCCTGTGAAGCATGAAGCGGGACCTCTAATCTGGAGCTCAGAGCTAAACACGCGGTCGAACGCGCAGCCGTGTATAATGTGATTCGAAACAGCATGCTTGGATCCCGCACGAAGGAATTACCCGAATTCCCGGCCTATGTGCGACTTTCCCGATGGAGGCCGCTTTTGTGAATTCCCCCAAAGCTAATCTCGAAGAACCGCGACTGATTTTACGACGCGTTGTAATCGAGAGTCTGCAACCGGAAATCGATGGGGGAAAATATCCCATCAAACGTACCGTGGGAGAGCGGGTCGTAGTTGAGGCCGACATTCACGCTGATGGGCACGACGTTCTCAGTGCTGTGGTTTTATACCGGCGGGACCAGGAGAGTGCATGGCGTGAGGCGGCAATGCGTCCGCTGGTGAATGACCGCTGGCAAGGGCAATTTGATATAGAAAGCCTAGGATTTTCTTTCTATACCGTGCAGGGTTGGGTAGATGCATTTCAAAGCTGGAGTCGCGATACCCTCAAAAAATTCGAAGCCGGTCAAGATATTTCCGTGGCTGCGCTTTTGGGAGCACAGCTGATCCAGTCCGCTGCAACGCGAACGCGAGGAGCCGATTCGCAGAAGCTGACTCAATTTACGGTGGAGCTGAAGAGTCTTTCGCGCGCGGGCGGCGAGGCGGTCGCAACGCTTGCGCGGAATGCAGAATTGGCAGCACTGATGGGCCGTCATGCTGATCGCAGCCGAGCGACAACTTACGACAAGCAGCTCGCTGTCGTGGTGGAGCGCGAAAAGGCACGCTACAGCACTTGGTACGAGATGTTCCCCCGTTCGTGCGCGCCTGAGCCAAAAAAGTATGGCACGTTTCGTGACTGCATCCAGAGGCTTAGATATCTTTCTGAGATGGGATTTGATGTCCTCTATTTCCCGCCGATTCATCCGATCGGTCGCACGCAGCGCAAAGGAAAGAACAATACCAGTCAACCCTCGCCGGACGACCCCGGAAGTCCGTGGGCAATTGGCGCCAATGAAGGCGGACATATGGCGATTCATCCGGAGCTTGGAACACTTGAGGAGTTCAAGCAGCTTCAAACCAAGGCGAAAGAGTTCGGCATCGAGATAGCTCTGGACGTGGCATTTCAATGTTCGCCGGACCATCCATACGTCAAAGAGCATAAAGAATGGTTCCTGCAGCGGCCCGATGGCTCTGTGCAATTCGCGGAAAATCCGCCCAAGAAATATGAGGACATTTACCCATTTTACTTTGAGAGTGAATACGCTACCGAGCTCTGCGACGAACTAAAGAGAGTTGTTTTCTACTGGATCGAGCAGGGCGTCCGTATCTTTAGGGTTGATAATCCGCACACTAAGCCGTTCGATTTCTGGGAGTGGTTGATTAAAGAAGCGCGGCGGAAATATCCAGAAGTGATTTTCCTATCGGAAGCATTCACACGTCCGAAAGTGATGCACCGGTTGGCAAAGCTTGGGTTCTCGCAATCCTATACGTATTTCGCTTGGAAGAATGCCAAATGGGAGCTAACCCAGTATTTCACAGAGCTGACGCAGACACCGCTACGTGAATTTATGCGACCGAACGTCTGGCCGAACACCCCGGATATCCTGACCGAGTATCTGCAGCACGGCGGCCGGCCAGCGTTTATTTCCCGCCTCGTTTTGGCAGCCACTCTCAGCGCGAACTACGGCATTTATGGCCCGGCTTTCGAGCTATGCGAGAATAGGGCATTGCGCCAGGGCAGCGAGGAGTATTTGGATTCGGAAAAGTATCAGATTCGAGCGTGGGACATTAGCAGTCCTGACAGCTTAAGAGGATTAATCTCGCGTGTGAACGCGATTCGGCGGGAGAGTCCTGCTCTACAAAGCGATTGGAGCTTGCGATTCCATCCGTTGGACAACGACCAACTGATCGCGTATAGCAAGGCCACAGAGGATCTGTCCGATATTATTCTGGTAATTGTGAATCTGGATCCGCGCTATAAACAGTCAGGATGGGTTGAGCTGCCGCTGGGCGACTTCCAACTTGCTGCGAATCAGTCATACCAGGTGCACGACCTGTTGACCGATGCGCGGTATCTCTGGCAAGGCGCCAGAAATTACGTCGAACTGAACCCTTCGATCCTGCCGGCGCACATCTTCAAAGTGCGGCGACGAGTGCGTACGGAACGAGATTTCGACTACTTCTTGTAGGATGCATATGATTTCGAAGGTGGGCGAGGAGCGTCGAAAAGTGGCGGGGTCTCCGGAAATTCTCTGGTACAAAGATGCAATCATTTACCAACTGCACGTCCGAACTTTCTGCGATAGCAACGGCGACGGTATTGGAGATTTCCCGGGCCTCATGCAGAAGCTGGACTATCTGCAAGAGCTGGGGGTCAATGCCATCTGGCTGCTGCCTTTCTTTCCCTCGCCGTTACGCGACGATGGCTACGACATTTCGGACTACACCGCTGTCCACCCAAGTTATGGGGTGCTTGAAGATTTCAAGACGTTCCTCGCCGCAGCTCATGACAGAGGGATGCGGATCATCATTGAGCTCGTTCTCAACCATACTTCTGACCAGCATTCCTGGTTTCAGGAATCGCGAAGCTCTCGTGACAACCCGAAGCGCGACTGGTACGTCTGGCGCGACACCGATGACCATTACCAAGGAGTCCGAATCATTTTCCTGGACACCGAAAGGTCCAATTGGGCTTGGGATCCGCTCTCGAAGTCCTATTACTGGCATCGGTTCTTCAGCCATCAGCCTGACCTGAATTACGACAACCCTGCCGTCTTCGAAGCCATGTGGGGCGTCATGAAATTCTGGATCGAGATGGGTGTGGACGGGTTTCGGCTGGATGCCGTCCCCTATCTTGTCGAACGCGAGGGAACATCTTGCGAGAATTTACCCGAAACGCATGCCATCATCCGCGAGTTGCGCAGGCGAGCCGACCGAGAGTACCCAGGCAAGATGCTTCTAGCTGAGGCGAATCAGTGGCCATCGGATGTCTGTTCGTACTTCGGCGAGGCCGACGAATTTCACATGGCATTTCATTTCCCTCTCATGCCAAGGATGTTCATGTCCGTGCAGCTCGAGGATCGCAAGCCGATCGTCGAAATACTCGAGCAAACTCCACAGATTCCCGACAGCTGCCAGTGGTGCCTGTTTCTTCGCAACCATGATGAGCTGACACTGGAGATGGTGACCGACATCGAGCGGGACTACATGTACGACGAGTACGCAAAAGACAAGGGCATGCGATTGAATCTCGGAATCCGGCGCCGCTTGTCTCCAATGATGGACAACGACAGGTGGCGAATTCAGCTTCTGAACGGAATGTTGATGTCCATGCCAGGAACTCCGATCATCTACTACGGCGATGAAATCGGCATGGGGGACAATGTCTATCTCGGTGACCGGAATGGTGTCCGCACGCCTATGCAATGGAATGGTGGCTGGAATGCCGGATTTTCGGGGGCCGATCCGGAGCGCTTGTACTCGCCCTTGATTTCCAATCCGGTTTATGGCTATCAAGCCATCAACGTGGAATCGCAAAGGCGATCGCAGCATTCTCTCCTCTCCTGGATGAGGCGCATCATTCATGTGCGCAAATCCTCGCGTGTCCTCAGCCGGGGATCGATTGAATTTCTGAAACCTTCGAATCACAGAGTTCTGGCTTACGTGCGGCAATTGGGAGACGAAAGGATTCTCGTGGTGAACAATCTTTCGAAATCCGCCCAGGCGGTGGAGTTGGACCTGCGGCAGTACAAAGGAAGCATTCCCATCGAAATGTTTGGCGGAAACCTTTTCCCCCGAATTGGGGACCTATACTACTTGCTGACTCTCGGCCCGTACCAGTTTTTTTGGTTTCGTTTGCGCCGGATCTGATCTCCCCTGATGGCGGTGACAAATTGTCGGCATTCTAGCTAGATCAGAATTTTGCAGCGCGCGGCCAGGAAGCAACAGTGGAGACCTCATTGGTCGAAGAAACATTTCTCGATGACAATTTCCTTCGCCAGCTCATGAGCGTCGGTGAAGTAGACCTCCTTGTCGGAATCCCGTCTCACAATAATGCGAAGACCATCACTCAGACAATGACAACGATTGAGGAGAGTTTTCAGCAGAACTTTGTGCGGGACAGGGTGGTCATTGTAAACGTCGATGGCGGATCGCGAGATGGTACTTCTGACGTAGTCCTCAACACCCCATCGCCTAAGAGTCAAAATTCGCGCGGTTTAAGCTCACTTCGTACCTTACACCGGATCACGACGCGTTACGCCAATCAGCCTTCGCGCGGCGCAGCATTTCGGGCAATTCTAGCCGCTGCCGATTTGCTAAGGGCAAAGGACTGCGCAATAGTTTTGCCTGAAACCACCAACTTCACCGCCGCGCGAGTCAAGAGCTTGCTCCAGCCCACCTATCGAGAGAACTTCGACTTTGTGGCACCGCTTTACAGTCGCCACAAAAACGACGGTTTGCTGGCACGAAACCTGGTGTATCCGATGGGCCGCGCAGTCTTTGGTCGAAGGATCCGCGAACTAAATTCCAGCGAACTTGGCTTCTCGGGCCGGCTTGCCAGCCATTGCCTTAACTTGGATGTGTGGCGTGAAGACACAGTGCGCACGTCGCCTGAAGCTTGGATGGCTATTACTGCAATCTCTTCGGGGTTTCGCTGTTGCCAGTCCTTCCTGGGCCCCAAGGTGCACTCCCTCACGAGCACAGGACCTGACATTGTTACAACAGTCCGCCAAGCTGTCGGGACTCTATTCTGGTGTCTGGAATCCCAACAGACGTTCTGGATGGAGCGCAATGGATCCGAGTCGGTGCCGACGTTTGGGCCAGAGCACGAGCTAACCTCGGAGCCAGTTCGTGTGAATCGGAAGAGAATGTTCGACTTGTTTCTGAGCGGTGCCGCCGAGCTGTCGGACGTCTTGAAGACGATACTCGCGCCGGAGACTCAGGCACAGCTGCAACGGATCGCAACCGAGGATGATCGGAAGTTCCGTTACAAAGACGAACTCTGGGTAAGAACGCTCTGCGAATTTGCAGCTTCCTATCATCACGCCGCTATCGACCGCGATCACTTAATTCAGGCGCTGGTGCCTCTCTATCGCGGAAGAATTTATTCCTTCCTGCAGGAGCATCACGATTCGTCCCCGGAAGATATCGAGGCACACTCCGAAAACTTATGTCTGGAATTCGAGCGCCAAAAGCCATACCTGGTCGAAAGATGGAACGCCAAATGAATGAGGTGACGCCATGAAAGAGATGATCCTTAAAGGATTACAGCAGGCGTACGAAAACATGGTCCACATGATTGCCGAATTTCTTCCTCGTTTTGTGGTCATGTTCATCATTATGTTATTCGGATGGCTGGTTGCTTTGCTTTTGAAATACGCGGTGCGCGCCATCCTTCATTTGACAAAACTCGATCGAATCTCAGAAGAGTCCGGCGCATCGCAGGTCCTGCGAAAGGTGGCTTTGCCCACCATTTCCGAACTTCTGAGTCGGGCGTTCTTTTGGGTCACATGGGCGGCATTCACCTTGGTGGGTATCAGCGTCCTCGGCATCCCGGTGCTGCATGAGCAGATTTCCCGTTTGTTCCAGCTCCTGCCCGAAGTGTTCATTGCCATCCTGATTCTTTTCGTGGGAGTGCTGGTGGCAAATTTCCTGTCCCGGGCGGCTCTGCTTTCCGCGGTAAATGCAGGCTATCGCTCGCCACGATTATGGAGCGGACTTGTTCGCTTTGTGATTTGGATTCTGGCGATCACCATGGCTCTGGAACAGATCGGTTTGGCCAAGGAAACGGTGATCGCGGCGTTTTCCATATTTTTCGGCGCGGTAATGTTGGCGCTGGCCGTATCCTTCGGCTTTGGCGGGCGCGATCTTGCTCGACAGGTCCTTGAGAGGCACCTCGGCGACAAACACAAGCAGGAAAGTGAGAAGGAAGAAGAACCAACGCCTTTGTAGAGCATCGCGGTAACCGACTTCAGTTGCGAATGCGCCGCGCCGCTTGAGTATGGGAGGATGTTTGTGGACGCAGCACACCAAGCAAAAGAGAACTTTCACGAGTTGCGAATGACATTGCCTCCGCTACTAGCCGGTTATCTTGCCGAGCAGCGCTGGTTTGGCGGAAAGGCACGCCAGATTCGCTCCGTGGAAATCATTGATCTAGTCCCGATGGGCAATGTTCGCTTCGAAACATTCGTGCTGCTGGTACGTCTCGAGTACATGAGCGGACCAGGAGAGATGTATGTGTTACCCCTTATATGTACGCAGGAGCGAACGGCGGAGAGTACCGAGACGGGCCTGAAGGTGCACAGCTCCGTGCTGGGTACTAGCTTGCGTCTACGAAATGGACTTACAGACGACGAGTTCCTGCGTAGTCTTCTCAAAATGATTGAACAGAATGCTGTGTTTCGTGGCTTCGAAGGTGAAATCCGCGCAGCGAGTAAAAGCGTATTTCACGTTCTCTGCGGGGCCCCTGCGAGTGTTCTGCAGCCGAAGCCAATAAAGGCGGAACAGAGCAATAGTTCGATCATCTACGGTGATCGCGTGATTTTGAAGTTTTTCCGACGCGCGGAAGAAGGTGACAATCCGGACCTGGAAATTGGACGCTTTCTCACAGAAAGGAAGGACTTCCCGCACATTCCCGCTATTGCTGGCTGGCTAGATTACAAGGGCAAAGATAACAAGGAGATGTCTCTGGGGATCGTGCAGGCGTTTGTGCCTAACGTCGGAGACGCGTGGCAGTTCACGCTGAAGGCCTTGTCCAGTTTCTGGAAAGAGGCAAGGAAGTACTCGGAAGGGCATCTCGGAAGCGTATCTGAACATACCGGAGCCGTTGCTGCTCACCCGCAGAACCTGCCGGCGCTCCTCTTCGATTACATCAGTCCCTACCTTGATGCGGTGCGCCTCCTTGGAAAGCGTACCGCCGAACTTCATCTGGCGTTGGCTTCAGAACCGACCGACCCAGTTTTTGCGCCTGAGCCGTACACGCCGCAGTTTCAGAGAGCCTTCAAAGAAACACTTCACTCATTGACCGAACGAACTCTCGCTCTCCTCGGTGCCAAATTGAATGAGCTACCTCCCGAACTGCGTGTAAAAGCGAAGGCTTTGACCGCTCAGCAAGATGAGATCTTGCAGAGATATGACGCGGCGCTCGCGAGTCCGATTCAAGCGATGCGGACACGTATTCACGGCGACTATCATCTTGGCCAGGTTCTTTACACCGGATCCGATTTTGTGATCATCGACTTCGAAGGAGAGCCAGCGCGGCCGTTATCGGAACGCCGCGTCAAGCGCAGTCCCCTTCAGGACGTCGCCGGGATGTTGCGGTCCTTTCACTACGCGGCATCTTCTTTTCGACTGGCCGCGTTAGACGAGATGACCGCAACAGAAATGCAGAGCTATGACGCGAGAGTTTGGGCAGAAAGCTGGTACGCGTGTGTCGCGGATCGGTTTCTGGGCGCGTATTTCGAGAACGTCGGCGCAGCTTGTTTTATTCCTCCAAACCAAGATGAACTCTCCGCTTTGCTGCGCCTTCATCTACTCGAGAAGGCTGTTTACGAGCTCGGTTATGAACTGAACAATCGTCCTGCCTGGATCGCAATTCCATTGGACGGGATTTTCCAACTCCTCACGTTATGATTTCCGTATTCGTGATGTTTTTGTCTGAAGCGAGGCCAGCATACTGTGACCATGCCGATTGACAGATCTCTCGGCGCTGTCTGGTCACCCGATGGTACGTGCAATTTTCTGCTCTGGGCGCCAAGAGCAGAGAGAGCTGACGTTCACATTGTTCACCCGGGTGATTGCACGATTTCCATGCAGCCTTCGGAGCGAGGCTATTTCTCGATTGCCGTGGACCGAATCGTGCCCGGTACTCTCTATCGATACTGTTTGGACGGTCAAACGGAGCGGCCGGATCCGGCTTCGCGATTCCAGCCTCTGGGAGCGCACGGTCCTTCCGAGGTTGTGGATCCAGGCTTTGCATGGACCGACAATCGTTGGTTCGGCATTCCCTTGGAACAGTACGTCCTCTACGAACTTCACGTCGGAACATTCACGCCCCAGGGTACCTTCGACGCAATCATTCCACGAATTAATGAGTTGCGGGATCTGGGGATTACAGCAATCGAACTCATGCCAGTGGCGCAATTTTCCGGAAACCGCAACTGGGGTTATGACGGCGTCTACCCTTTCGCGGTGCAAAACTCGTACGGGGGCCCCGCCGCCCTTAGGAGACTGGTAAACGCTTGCCATCAACAGGGAACGGCCGTAGTGCTCGACGTCGTCCGTAATCCGGGCGCAGGCAGATCAGCTGAATCGCAAAGTCTTTCTTATCGCTGAGAGCAATCGAAATGATGTGCGCGTCTTGATCCCTCGCGAGGCAGGAGGCCTGGAACTCGACGCCATATGGAACGATGATTTTCACCACTCGTTACACGTGTTGTTGACTGGCGAACAAAACGGATACTACCAGGACTTTTCCGGCATAGGAGACTTGGCCCGCTCCTTTCGTAAAGGGTTTGTGCACGAGGGGCGATATTCCAAGTATCGGCAGAGGCATCACGGCACTTCTTCGCAACTGATTTCAGCCCACCGCTTCGTGGTGTTTTCCCAGAATCACGATCAAGTGGGAAACCGCGGTGTAGGTGACCGTCTGGCACAACTCGTGTCGTTTGAGCAACTGAAGCTCGCCGCGGCTACCGTGCTATTCTCCCCGAATGTTCCATTATTGTTCATGGGCGAGGAATATGGCGAACCAGCACCATTCTCTTACTTTGTCAGCCACGGCGACCCTGCGCTCATCGAGTCAGTGCGCGCCGGGAGAAGGACGTACTTAGCGAGGTTTCAGTGGGGCGGAGAGATGGCCGACCCTCAAGATGAGAGGACGTTTCTCCGCTCAACACTGAATTGGCAGCTGCGGGCAGAGGGTCATCATCGCCTGCTATGGAATTTTCATCAAGAATTGCTTCGTTTGCGACGCGATCTCCCGGCGCTAGCCCGGCTGGATAAAGACGCTTTGGAAGTTATTGAGTTCGAGGATGCAAAAGTAATCTTTGTCAGAAGGTGGAACGCATCGAGCCACATCTTGACCGTGCTTCATTTTGACGAGGAACCAAGCCAATTGGAACTCCCAGTTCCGGCAGGTTCCTGGCAAAGGAAGCTGGATTCGGCGGATCCACGATGGGGTGGCAGAGGAACTCAAGCCCCGGACGCTTTGGTTTCGCGCGGAGAAGTGCAGATGACTCTGAGTCCGTGGGCTGTTGTTCTTTATGCACAAATGCTGCCAGACGAAACTTAAGGTTGATCAGCAGTTCGTTAGAGTTCGCTGCCGAAGCCTCATTGCCCGGTGCCAGCCACATTCTCGCGGTGGTCACCTGTGCATGGACAGACTCGTTCCGCCACGGAACTAATACTGATCTACCGCGGGTGCATCGTGACGCGCCTCTTCTAGCGTCTTTTGAGACTTGCATGCAGGGCGTAGCTCGCGTTCGAGGAATTGTGCTAGCCGCGATCGGTAGGCGCCTCGCGTGAGATTTGCCCATGGTTGATAGCGTAAAGGGCGAGCTCAAGACGATTCGAAGTACCGAGCTTGTTAAAAATGCGGAAAAGATAATTTCGAACTGTATGCTCGCTGAGACTTAACTCGCGCGAAATCTCTTTGTTGGTCCGCCCCTCCGCAACAAGATGAACCAGTCCCTGTTCCCGCTTCGTCAGCAATTGCGCTCCTCTTGCATCGGTGATTGGAGAAGGAAAGTCTTTGAGAGAATCCACCAGATATTGAATCTGCCGATTGCTGAGCCAGAGCTGACCTTCATGAACCCGCTGAATGCACTTGAAAAGAACTTCAAATGGCTCCTCGCGGGAAAAAATGCCCGCCGCCCCAGCGCGAAAGGCATCGACAACAGCCTGGCTTTGCTCCATATCGAGCAGGAGAATCACTCGAGCCTCGGGAAACTGCGTTCGAAGCTCCTGAGTAGCTTTGAAACCCGATGAGACTCCATCCTTCAGATTTGCTCCCACAATGCAGACGTCTGGCGAGACGGCAAGATAGGAACTCAGAACATCATTGATGTCCGTAACGGAAGCAACTACCGCGAATCCAGAGCGGTCACGCTCCAGAGCCGTGGCCATGAGTTCGCAATTCATAGCGCAAGACTCAGCCACCAAAACGGAAATCACGCTTTCACGCTGGTTATCTCTCGCGATCATGACCTAACCTTGATTGGGTGTAGCCGGGGCTTGGCTGGTATCGAACTTCTCTGCGGACCGGGGCGAATGGTAGCTGGCGTTGACTACAAGAAGAGTCTACATCAAATTGTAAAATATGGATTCAGGGATTCCCCGTAGTTTTTTAGCCGCATCTTTTTTGCACTGCAAGACGTAAAGTCTTCACGCACTGCGACATGCGCACGAGGTGAGCAGTTTGCTATGCATGGTTTGAAGCAACTGACATTCGGTGGCTTTATCCTTTTTTTTAATGCCATGAATTGCTTTTAATGCAATAAATTTGAATTATTCAGCGCCTCCATCGCGGTCGTTGATATTGGGGATATTCACAAACCAAAACGTTTTCTCAGCCCGCTGGTCCTGGCCGATCCACCTCACTTTATGTGCACTCCAAATGCCAAAGTCATCGACCTACTGGTAGGGCCTATTGTTCCTAGTCCTGGAAACGATTGTCTCTAGAGCCGGTGTGGCGATCTCTCCGCCCCGCGAATAGACGGAAGTTCACCTCTTGGGATGAGGTGCTAGTATCCATCGCGAAAGTGACAATCCGCTTCTTGTCGGGCTTTTCCGCCGCGCATAACCTGCGTGGGAAAGTTAACTCCAAACCCAGCCGCCAGGCAGCGGAGACATGAAATTGGTTACTACATCAGAGCCGCTTACCAATATCGCGCCAGCGAAAGTGGAAAGCAGATCTTTAAGGCGACGCCATCTCCGGTATCCGCTGGCGGCAGTTGTGAAGTACCAATGGTCCGCCAGAAATCTGATGATGGGCGAGGGCGAAGGGCGAAGCCGAGACATCAGCGAAGCCGGCACGTTCGTGCTTACGAACGCACTTCCCCCTGTGGGCGCTTCCATCGATGTGGCGATTCAATTGCCAGCTTGGCAAGTCGGCGCAGCGGCACTGCGCATGGAAATGACTGGCGAAGTGGTCCGGGTAGACGTGCCCCCAGGGCAAGAACGGAAATGGGGCTTTGCGATCTCCTCTGCGAAGACATTGCTAAAAAGGAAAATGGCTGAGAGCGAGATGCGGACAGAAAGAGAACAGTAGAGCCGCGTGATGTTAGCCGCGTGAAGCGGCAAGAGCAATTTTGCAGGAGCCAGCGCTGCAGGACTCGTGTGAATTACAGGGAGCTGTAACTCAGAGGGCGAAGCTGTGCACGGGAATAGCGAACAGACCGGATTTAGCGCTCCACCAGTGCTTTGGCATGCGCTGCACACCAAGCACCAGCACGAAAAATATGTAACAGATATCCTGGCGGAAAAGGGATTCCAGGTTTTTTGCCCAACCTACGCGGAAGTTCACCGTTGGAAAGATCGCAGGAAAGAAGTAAGGATTGCACTCTTTTCGGGATATTTATTTTTCGCAGGCGGACTGGATCGAAGAATCGATTTGCTCTCCACCCCGGGCGTGCACACGATCGTTTCATTCGGAAGCACGCCTGCTGTCGTGCCAGCGGAAGAAATTAGCGCCATCCGGCTCGCGACAACGAGTTTGCAAACCGTCGAGCCGCATCCGTTCCTACAGGAAGGACAAAAAGTTCGGCTCAAATCAGGACCGCTGTCTGGCGTTGAGGGAATCCTGTTGAGATGGAAAGACAGCTTCCGGCTAGTGCTCTCGATCGAATTGCTGGGACGATCGGTAGCGGTAGAGGTTGAACAGTGTGACATCACCGCGACAGAAATTAACACCCTGGACTCGTGGAAATGCTCCTGAAGTTTTACGGACTTGACGATCAACCTTTTGGCGTAACGCCTGATCCGCGATTTCTCTATTTCACGGCTGGACACCGCGAAGCCCTGGCCGCCCTTTACTACGCGATCGAAGAGCGGCGCGGCTTCTCAGCGCTGGTCGCCAAACCCGGCATGGGAAAGACCACGTTGCTGTTCCGTCTCCTGGAATCGCTTCAAGACTCGACGAGAACTGCGTTTTTGTTCCAGACGGGGCAAGATTCAAGAGAATTTCTCGACAGTCTTGTTCGCGACCTAGGGATTACCGCAGCAGCGAACGATCTGCCGTCCCTCCACGAAGCGCTCAATGACATGTTGGTCCAAGAGATGGAGGCGAATAGACGCGTCGTGGTTGTTATCGACGAGGCGCAAAATTTGAGCGAGGAAATGTTGGAGGCAGTCAGGCTGCTCTCCAACTTCGAAACACCAGCTGCGAAAATGATACATATCGTTTTGGCGGGACAGCCAGCGTTGGCGGACAAACTGGCGGGCCCAACGCTGACACAACTGCGGCAACGCGTCGGATCCGTCGCACAATTGCAGCCGCTGACTCTGAAGGAAACAAAAGAATATGTGGAGCACAGGTTGCGTGCGGCAGGCTGCAAGGGACCACAATTGTTCACGTCCAACGCGCTCGAGAGCATCGCCAAAATCAGCGAGGGGATTCCGAGGAACATCAACAGCATCTGCTTTCAATCCTTGTCGTTAGGCTTCGTTTGCCAGAAACGGCCGATTGACTCCGAGGTTGTGCGTGAAGTTGCGCGAGATCTGGAGCTAAAGAAGAACGAGGTAAAGTCAGCGCCGACAACCACAAGCCCGAACATTCCGGAACCGCGACAGAAAACTGTGCGGGTTTCAGTTGAGCCCCCTGCAACCTGGCCTTCCCTGCCGGCGCAGGCCATGGATTTCGGCTACTACGGTATGCCGCATTCCAACACCCCGCGCTCTGCGGTGACTAGCGTTGGAGTTGTTGTTTTGTTGATGATATTTCTGCCCTTACTGACAGTCGCGGCCCTCACAAAGGTCGGAGTGGTAAATGCGGATGGAATATTAGACAGTCTTGCGGGCCGAGCCGGAAATTCTAGTGTAGATGTCACGCGCGCGCTGCCGGCAGTTCTTCGTCCGCCTGCGGCTCCGCCGATCCAGAGGATAGATGTGAACTCGGAAGGGGATGAGTCTTCGACTGGCGCGACGGCGACGTCTCCCAATGCGAGTAATGCTGACATGGGATCAGAAACTACAGAATCGGGAGGCGCAGCGGTGAGAGTGAAGGTCATTCGCCTCAGCCGCAAACAGACGGTCAGCGATCTCGCCACCGAATATTACGGAACCTCGGACAAAGCGACGGTGCAATTGATCCTTTCGCAGAATCCGAAGATTCGACATGCCTATCAAATACTCCCCGCCGGCACGCAACTCGTTGTTCCGCTCAAGCCGGAAGTGGCGGCACTAGACAAGCAAACAAATGACGAGCGCCTGAGTCAGGCACAAAAACAAGAGAGTATCGCGGTGCCCACGGGGAGCCGAAAGTATGGGACGGTTCGGGTTGAGCGCGAGGAGACACTGTTTCAGTTCGCCATGGAGGAGTTGGGAAAAGGGGATTGGGCCACTGTGAGAAGGATTCGCGCTGCTAATCCGCAGCTTCGCGATCCTTTTCAGATCCTCGCCAAGGGCCAATGGATAAAACTTCCGGAGGAGATTGCACAACGTTAGGAAATCGTACGGGCGCGGGTGGACGCTCGTAGCAAATCAGAGGCAGTGCTATGAAAGCAACTTTATGTTTGATTTCGGTCACTCTTGCGCTGAACGCGGCGTCTGGTGCATTGGCCCAGTCGCAGCAAGCACAGCAAGCGCAACCGTCGCAGCAACCACAGCAACCCTACCCGGGCTCAGCAGCAGCTGCGGCGAAATCTCCAGCGACTTCGCAACCCGCAACTTCGCAAAGTAATGGGAGCCGGCCGGAGCTGCACCAGCGATATCCCAGGTACCGAATTGGTGCTAACGACGTGATGGATTTGACTTTTCGCTACACGCCGGAATTCAACCAGGAAGTCATGGTTCAACCGGACGGCTATGTTCAGCTCAAGGGTCTGCCCGCTGACGTGCATGCACAAGGACTGACGGTGGTGCAATTCACGGATGAATTGCAGAAGCAGTATTCCAAAATCCTGCACGACCCAGTGATCAACATCGTTTTGAAAGATTTCGATAAACCGTATTTTATTGCTGGAGGACTCGTTGGAAAACCCGGCAAGTACGATCTTCGCGGAACAACCACGGCCAGTCAGGCGATAGCGATCGCCGGTGGCTATGCCGACGGCGCAAAAAATTCGCAGGTCGTTCTGTTCCGGAGATATTCGGACGAATGGATGGAAACAAAGGTGCTCGATCTGAAGACCGTGTCGAAAGGCAAGAACTTGAACGAAGATACGGTGCTCCAACCGGGGGACATGCTGTTTGTGCCGAAATCGACGTTTGCAAAGATTGAGAAGTTTTTGCCTCGACCGTCCGTCGGCAGCTATTTCAGCACGCCGATACCCTGAACGGCAAAAATCACATCCGCTCGGCTATTTACGAGAAAACGCAACAGAACACACAGAGAGAAACGCCATGAACGGACAGGAACTGATTCTTAGAGATCGATCCGAACTTGCGACGCTGCAGCTGGCGCCCCGCAACCTGGTCGAGGTTATTTTCCGGCGCCGCAAGACCATTTCGTACACGTTTGCCGCCGTGATTGGCGGAGCAATTCTGGCCGTGCTACTCCTGCCCAGTAAATACGAAGCTCAGACAAAACTCTTGCTGCACCGGGAACGGGTTGATCCACCTTTGACAGCGCAACAAACGGGGGTGATGCAGCAGGCCGCACCGAGCTTAACCGAGGAAGACATAAATTCCGAGGTGGGCTTGCTGAGAAGCCAGGATTTGCTCGAAAAAGTTGTCGTTGCGACCGGATTGGATCACCGCGTAAAACCGTCTCTGCTATCGCGGCTGCTTTCTAAAGAGCCGCTGACACCAGACGAACGGCGAGCCAAGGCCGCCGAAAAGCTCGCGACCGACTTGCGAATTGAACCTGAAAAGAAATCTTATTTGATCGACGTGTCCTACGCTTCTTCAGATCGGCAACTCTCGGCGCAAGTACTGAACACCTTGGGGAACTATTTGCTGGACAAGCACGCAGAGGTCCGGCGTACGCCTGGTACGGCGCAATTCTTCGACGAGGAAACCCAACAATACAAACAGAAATTGGACCAAGCGCAAGAACGCCTGGCCGCATTCAATCAGAAAGAAGGGCTGGTAACGGAGCAAAGCGAAAAAGATGCTTCGGTACCGCGCATGGCCGAGTTCGAGTTCAACTTGCGCCAGACACAAGCAGCGATTCCACGCGCGCAAGAGAACGTACGGAACCTGGAGGCACAGCTCAGAACCACGCAGCCTCGAATCACGACGGAATTGCGCAACAGCGACAACGCAGTCTTGATGCAACAACTGAAATCATCACTGGTTAACCTCGAATTGCAACACACCGACCTGATACAAAAGTATGCGCCCGACGATCGTCAAGTGAAGGAGGTGGAAGAGCAGATTGGTCAGGTCAAGACCGCGATCGAGACGCATCAGAAAGCTCCCCTAAAGGAGGAGGTTACCAACGAAAATCCAACCTACGAATTGTTGCACCAGGAATTGGTAAAAGCGCGCGCTGAGCTCGCGTCGCTGAAAGCTCTGGCCACCTCTTACAACAAGGTTGACACCTCGTACCGCGGAGAAGCGGTTGAACGTGATCAGAAACAGCTGGAGCAGCAATCGCTCTTGCGAGACCTTAAGACCGCCGAGCAAAGTTACCTTTTGTATCTGAACAAGCGCGAAGAAGCACGAATCTCAGATGCGTTCGACAAGATGCGGATCGTAAACGTGTCCATCGCGGAAGTGGCGACGGCGCCGGTGTTCCCAAACAACCCGGCCTCACTGACTTTAGTGCTCGCCGCAATTCTTGGATGTTTGTTGAGTGCCGGACTGGTCTTTGTTCAGGAGCAGATCGACGGTTCGTTGAGATCCCCGGAACAAGTCGAGGCCTATCTTGGCGTGCCAGTGCTGGCAGCGATGCCGCACGAAACGAGCGGGTCTCTCCGCTTGCCGCGCTCTCTCGGCTAAATGATTCGTCTTTTCGCCGGGACGAATTTAGTAATTACGCAAGCGATTACCACGATTTATCGAGATAACCATGAGCCGAACCTTTGAATTATTGCAACGAACGGGAAAAAGTCACAGTTTGTTTGAAGAAACCGCTCCGGCAGCCAAAGCGACTTCCACCAGCCCGAGTGAAACGTGGACCGAGCCATCTCCACGCGATGTCGGCGCCAGGCGCCTTCGCCTGGACATCGAGGGCGTGGGGCGCGAAGAATCGCTTAAATTCGTGAGACGAGTGTTTCTGTCTCAAGAAGCAGACACGGCGAGATGTGCGGTATTTTCGGGCGTAGAGCGCGCGGTGGGCACGACATGGAATTGCGTGTGCGCGGCCCGAACGCTTGCGACCCAGGTAACGGGCAGAGTTTGCATTGTGGACGCAAATTTCCGTCATCCTGCTCTTCACCGCTTTTTTGGAGTCGCGAACTCGAGCGGCCTGGCCTCGGCGTTAACACAGTCCGGAGCAGTTTCCAGCTTCTTGCTGCAACTTGGCGATACAAATTTGTGGTTGTTGCCCAGCGGTGCGGAGATGTCTGACCTGTCAAGATATTGCACGCCCTTGGAAATGGAATTGAGATTGACGGAGTTGCGCGACCAGTTCGACTACGTGCTGATCGACTCGCCGCCAGCCAGTCAATATGCGGACGCACTGGCTCTGGGAGCGATGACGGACGGCGTGGTGCTGGTCGTGGAATCCGAATCTACGCACCGGGACGCCGCGCGGCGTACCGCACGGAACCTGCGCGCCGCGAAAGTCCGAATGATTGGCGCGATTCTAAATAAAAGAAGTTATCCGGTCCCCCATTTTATTTACAGGATGATGCGATGAAGATGTTTTCCAGGCATCAGGTGCGTCGCCGAAATCGTGGGATAGTAGTTGCTCTCGATCTTGCACTTGGCGTTAGTTCGTTCGTTTTAGCGGTATTTTTGCTGCAAGACGAGCGGGGCGCTGAATGGAGCAGAACGGTGCTTACATTTGGCTTCCCGTGTGTGCTGTTTGCAAGACTCGTGGGAATCTTCGGGGCGCGGTTGGAGGAAACGTCGTTGCGCTATCCGAGTTACCGGGACGCCCTGCGGGTAATTCAAGGAGTCTTCACGGGCAGCATTCTGCTCGTCCTTTGCGTGCGCGTGGTGTCGGGCATGAGGTTGCCCGCTGCAGTATTTGTTCTGGACAGCGCTCTACTGCTGTGTGTCTGGATGGCCTTGCACTTCGGCGCGAGAGTGTGTGATTCGCTGCGCCTGGGCACTCGGCGGAAACAAAAGCGCGCAGTGGTTATCGGAGCGGGCGACGCAGGCGCAAGTCTGGTCAAGGAACTCGCGTCGGATCACACGACGCTGTCAAAGCCCGTGGCGTTGTTAGATGACGATCCCCGGCGCCAAGGAGAGTCGATTTATGGAGTCCCTGTTGCCGGCGGCGTGAGCGATCTGGAGCTGGTGGCACGGCAATGCCATGCGAACGAAGTCTTGATCTGCGTGCCCAGTGCCACGCAACAGCAGATGAGCCGCATTTTGGCGGTCTGTCGCCAAGCCAGTTTGCCCGTCCGAACGTTGCCAACCCTGGCGGAGCTGATCGATGGACAAGTGTCGCAGAGAGCCCTTCGCGAGTTGAACATAAGAGACCTGCTGAATAGGGACGAAATCGCGCATGAGCCAGAGGAGATCCGGAAAATCGTCGGGGGCAAAACTGTGTTGATTACCGGAGCAGGCGGCAGCATCGGATCGGAACTCGCGCGTCAGGTCGCGTCCGGCTCGCCAGCCACCTTGTTGCTTCTCGACAAGTCTGAAAACAGTCTGTTTTACGTTCACCGTGAGCTGCGGGAACATTACCCCGACTTAATTTTGCGCCCGCTGCTAATCGATCTTGCGTGCAGGGACTTCGTTGATGAGTTCATGCGAGAGGAACAACCCGAAGTGATCTTCCACGCTGCAGCCCATAAGCACGTCGGCTTGATTGAACTGCATCCTCACGAGGGAAT
>Ga0073928_10005071_pt1 | contig 18774 bp, 16 predicted proteins | sample PaiPotPPA55metaG_FD_76969 | JGI IMG/M metagenome (GOLD analysis project Ga0073928, IMG submission 76969) | Iron sulfur acid spring bacterial and archeal communities from Banff, Canada, to study Microbial Dark Matter (Phase II) - Paint Pots PPA... ... | reverse complement strand
TCCCGCAGCAGCGCGACGAATTCCTCGGCGCTGCGGGTCGAATGGCCGATGGTGAAGACCGTCATGCGCCCGTCCGCTCGACCGCGCGCCGTGGCGCGCGATCTCCTAGCCTAAGTTGGGCGAAGCCGCTTGCCGGCGCAACCCGCCGCTAGACTTAGACGGCGACGGCGCGCGCCGTTTGCGGGCGAGTGGCGGCTGCCACGTCGAGCGTGCCGATGAAGACGCCGTAAGGCGGCAGCAGGACGACGTCGCCGTCGACCAGCGCGGCGAACCCGGCATCCTCGAGCGCGGCGACGCCGGGGTGGTCCGTCAGCGGAACTCGCGCGGCATGGCCGCTTGGATTGAAGATGAGAACAAGGCTTTCCTCGGCGCAGGCGCGGGTGAACCCGAGGAGCGGCGCCGGCAGGTCGAGCAGCGTCAGATCGCCGTCTTGCAGCGCCGGATGCGCCTTGCGCCAGGCGGCGAGGCCGCGCCAGGCGTTGAGGGCGGAGCGCCCGTTCGTTTCTTGGGCGGCGACGCTGGCGGCACGATGGTCCGGCGGCACCGGCAGCCAGGGCTCGCCGGTGGTGAAGCCGGCATGGTCGACATCGGCCCGCCATGGCAGCGGCGTGCGGCTGCCGTCGCGGCCGCGGAATTCGGGATAATAGGCGATGCCGAAGGGGTCGCGCAGGTCGCCCAGCTCGAGCGCCGCCTCGCTCAGGCCGAGTTCCTCGCCCTGATAGACGCAGACGCTGCCGCGCAAGCCCAGCAGCATCGCCATGAGCAGGCGGATGAAGGCCGGGTCCGGCGCCGCCGACACGCCGGCGGGGTTCCAGCGGCTGGCGGCGCGCTCGACGTCGTGGTTGCTGAACGCCCAGCAGATGCCGCTGCCCGTGCCGGCGGCGGCGATTTCAGCAAGCGCGCGGCGCAGCGACTGGCCGGCATCGGCGCCGCGCATCGGTCGCAGCGTATAGGCCATGTGCAACGCGTCGCCCGCGCGCGTGTAGCGCTCGATGCGCTCGTAGGCGCCGTCCTGGCTCGACACCTCGCCCAGGAGCGCGATGCCGCCGCGGCGCTCGGCGAGCGTGCGCAGCCGGTGCAGCAGCTCCGGCGTCTCCGCCTGCATCATGTCGTGGACATGCTGCTGCAGGCCGAAGGGCTTGACGGGCGTGACGCCATCGGCGGGAGCACACGGCAGATTATCGCGCAATTGCGTGTCGTGCAGCAGGAAGTCGATGGCGTCGAGGCGGAAGCCATCGACGCCGCGCGCGAGCCAGAACTCGGCCGCGGCGACGAGCGCATCGATCACCGCGGGATGGCGGAGATTGAGCGTCGGCTGGCTCGCCAGGAAATGATGCAGATAGTACTGGCGCCGGCGCGGCTCCCAGCTCCAGGCGGAGCCGCCGAACACCGACAGCCAGTTGTTGGGCGGCGTACCGTCGGCACGCGCGTCGCCCCACACGTACCAGTCGTCGCGCGCACCGGCGCGGCTCGCGCGGCTCTCGCGGAACCAGCGATGCTGGTCGGAGGTGTGGCCGCAGACGAGGTCGACCAGCACCTTGAGGCCACGCGCATGCGCGCGCGTGATCAGCCGGTCGAAATCGTCGAGGGTGCCGAAGACCGGGTCGACCGCGCAATGATCGGCGACGTCGTAGCCGAAATCGCGCATCGGCGAGAGGAAGAACGGCGAGAGCCAGATGGCGTCGACACCAAGCGAGGCGACATAGTCGAGCTTCGCGGTGACGCCGGCGAGATCGCCGATGCCGTCGCCGTTGCTGTCGCAGAAGCTGCGCGGATAGATCTGATAGATGACGGCGCTCGGCCACCATTCGTGGTTCTGCATGCGCTTCGCTCTGGGCCTGCGTGTTTTCCCCGAGCAGCCGGTATCGCGTAGAAGTCTTATGAAGACGTGAATCGCGAGGCACCCATTCCGGCAGAAATGAACGCCGGTCGCCCTGTGCGCGAGCGGCGGCGGATCAATGCGGCAGCGAGTTTGCCGGCGGTGTCGAGGCGGGCGATATGGTAGCCATTCAATGCTTCGCCAGGTGTCTCCCGCCGCGAGGACAGCGCGGATTTCCGCGCCGCCGACGCGTCGACACCTTAATTGGTCGTCATGTCGCGATTTATTTTTGAGCGATGGCAGCGCAACCCGCCGATGCGACCCGCAAGGGTGAGGACGGACCGATATCTCACCCCATCTAGGCAGAAATCGGGTAACACCCCGTCAACCCTGGGCGCCCTAGCCTCTCGCCAGGGTCAGCAAGCACAAGGGCGATTGCGATGGTCGAGAAGATGACGGTTCCGGGCCTTTCCTGCGGCATCGCCTTGCCCGCCAACCTCGCCGCGCCGTCGCTCGAACGGCTGATCATCGATTTCCTCGACGGCCGCAGCGATGGCGCCGAGTTGATGCTGGCAATTTATGGCGATGTCGCCGAGGAGCCGCTGCCGCCGCGCCTCGCCGAACTGGTGAAGCACTGGCGGGCGTCGTGAGCCCCGCGGCGGATCGCCGCCGCAGGGCCCCTCCGCTCTCGTTGCCGTCTCAGCGCGTGCTGCTGGCGTCGGCGCCCGGCGCCCGCGACTGGCCGCTGCCGGTCGTCTGACCGCCGCTCTGCACGCGCTGCAGCTCCTGGCGGTTGAGCTCGTCGGCCATGTGGTCACTGGCCGACGGCCCCTGCTGCGCCGCGGCGCCGCTCTTGCGAGCATGCTTGTCGGACGTGCTGGCCGAATCCGAGGGCATGGTCGCGCCGCTTTGCGCGCTGTCGGTGCCGGCGGGCACGGAGGTGTTGGCGCCGGTCGCCGAGGTGCCCGATTGGGCGTCGGCAGCGGCGGGCGCTTTCGACTTCTTGGCGGGGGCGGTCGGCGCATTCGATGTCGCGCCGGTGGTGGCGCCACTCTGGGCGCTGCTGTCGGTATCGGCCGGCATCGACGATTTGGCGCCGGTCGCGGACGTTCCGGACTGGGCGGCCGGCGGCTGGTTGTCGCTGCTGCTGGTCTGCGCCAGTGCCGGAAGACCGGTGGTGAGGAGCGCCACCAGCGCGACGCCGCTGAGCAGATGTTTCATTACGTATTCCTTCCTGATGGTGGGAAACGGCTGAGGACCTGCGGTCCTGTCCCTCGACAACAGGTGTAACCGCAATTTGTTCCCAGCGCGGGCAGCACCCGCCCGGGCAATCGACGGTGGCGGCGCGCGTGCTATGTTCGGCGCGGCAATGTGGCGGCTTTGCGGACATCTTCTGGTTCTGGCCCTCCTGCTCATGGCGAGCGCGGCGGTTGCGCGGCCGACGGACGAACTCGCCATCGGCGTCATCCAATTCCCGGCGACGCTGCATCCCAGCATCAATGCCATGACCGCCAAGAGCTACGTGCTCGGCATGGTGCGGCGGCCGCTCACCACTTACGACGCGCAATGGCACCTCGTCTGCATGCTCTGCGTGGAGCTGCCGACCATCGAGAACGGCCTCGCCGTGCCGCTCGACCTTGATGGCGGCAAGCGCGGCATCCGCCTCACCTATACCTTGCGACCGGACGCGCGCTGGGGCGACGGCGTGCCCGTCAGCACCAGCGATGTGCTCTTCACCTACGAGGTCGGGCGCAACCCGAAAAGCGGCATCGGCAATTCCGAGCTCTATCGCCGCATCACGCATATCGCGGCGAAAGACGCCAAGACCTTCACCATCGAGATGGACAAGCTCACCTTCGACTACGCCGCGCTCGACGATTTCGAGCTGCTGCCGGAGCATCTCGAGCGGGCTGCCTTCGCCGATCCGACGCAATACCGCTTCCGCACGCTGTACGACACCGACTCGACGAATCCCGGGCTCTATTTCGGCCCCTATCGCATCACCGAAGTGGCGTCGGGCTCGCACATCGTGCTGGAGCCCAACCCGACCTGGTGGGGCGAGAAGCCCGCTTTCCGCCGCATCGTCGTCTGGGCGGTGGAGAACACCGCAGCGCTCGAGGCCAATCTGCTGGCCGGCGGGCTCGACATGGTGGCGGGGGAATTGGGCTTCTCGCTCGACCAGGCGCTCGCTTTCGAGAAGCGGCATGGCGACCGCTTCACCGTGCTCTACAAGCCGAGCCTCTCCTTCGAGCATGTCGAGCTCAACCTCGACAATCCCGCGCTCGCCGACAAGCGCGTGCGTCAGGCGCTGCTCTATGGCGTCGATCGCGACGCCATCAGCAAGCAACTCTTCGCGGGACGCCAGCCCGTCGCGGCGAGCGCGGTCTCGCCGCTCGACTGGGTCTACACCGACGATGTCCCGCATTACCCTTATGACCCTGCCAAGGCGCGCGCGCTGCTCGACGCCGCCGGCTGGCGCGGCGAGGATGGCGGCATCCGCCGCAATGCCGCCGGCGAGAAGCTCACGCTCGACCTCGCCACCACCGCCGGCAACCGCATCCGCGAGCTGGTGGAGCAGGTGCTGCAGAGCCAATGGCGCGACATCGGCGTCGAGCTGCATCTGAAGAACCAGCCGGCGCGCGTGCTGTTCGGCGAGACCGTGACCAAGCGCAATTTCACCATGGCGCTCTTCGCCTGGACCAGCGCGCCCGAGAACGTGCCGCGCACGACGCTGCGCTCCGACGAGATCCCGACGGCGGCAACCGGCTGGCGCGGCCAGAATTATGCGGGCTTCAAGAGCGCCGAGGCCGATCGGCTTATCGACGCCATCGAGATCGAGCTCGACCGCGACCGCCGCGCGGCGCTGTGGCATCGCCTCCAGGCGCTCTACGCCGAGGAGCTGCCGGCGCTGCCGCTCTTTTTCCGCGCCGACGCCTATGTGCTGCCGAAATGGCTCAAGGGCGTGACGCCCACCGGGCACCAATACCCGACGACGCTATGGATCGAGCAATGGCGCATCGAGGGGCGGGAGACGGCGTCTTGACCCGCTTCGTCGCCACTCGGCTGCTGCAGGTGCTGGCGGTGCTGGCGGTCATGTCGTTCGTCATCTACGGGCTCATCGGGTTGATGCCGGGCGATCCCATCGACCAGATGCTCACCGCCGACCCGCATCTGACCGCGGCGGACGCGGCGCGGCTCAAGGCGCTCTATGGGCTCGACCGGCCCTTGGCTGAGCGCTACCTCGCCTGGGCGCGAGCGGCGCTTGCCGGCGATTTCGGCTATTCGCGGCTCTACGCGACGCCGGCCGTCGTCGCGCTGCTGCCGCGGCTCGGCAACACCGCGCTCTTGATGCTGTCGAGCTTTGTCCTGTCGCTGGCGGTCGCCCTGCCTTTGGGCGCGGCGGCGGCGCAGCGGCCCGGCTCGCTGCTCGACGGCGCCGCCAATCTGCTGAGCTTCGCCGGCATGTCGATCCCGCCCTTCTGGTTCGCGCTGGTGCTGATCCTCGTCTTCGCGGTGGCGCTCGGCTGGCTGCCGGCCGGCGGCGTCGCCACCATCGGCGATGGCGGCGTCATCGACCGCGCGCGCCATCTGGCGCTGCCGGTAGCGACGCTCACCGTCGCCAGCATCGGGACGTATCTGCGCTTCATGCGCGCCGCCATGATCGCGGCGCTGCGCCAGGATTACGTGCGCACCGCGCGCGCCAAGGGGGCGAGCGAGCAGCGCGTGGTGTGGGGACACGCGTTCCGCAACGCGCTCATCCCCGTCATCACCGTGGTCGCGCTGTCCTTCGGCTCGCTGTTCTCGGGCGCGCTCATCACCGAGACCATGTTCGCCTATCCCGGCATGGGCAAGCTGATCTACGATGCCATCCTCGGCAACGACTTCAACCTGGCGCTGGCAGGATTGCTGTTCGCGACCTTGCTGGTGCTGCTGTCGAATCTCGCCGCCGATATCGCCTATGCCGCGGCCGATCCGCGGATCACCTACCGATGAGCACGGCCCTCGCGCAGGCGGCGTCGCGCTGGCGCCGCGCCTTCGCCGTGCCGCAAGCCGCGCTCAGCGCGGGCGTGCTCGGCGCCATCTGCCTGGCGGTCGCGCTGGCGCCGCTGATCGCCGCGCTGCTCGGCGCCGACGCGCACAAGGTCGACCTCTACCAGCACCTGGCGCCAGCCTCGCTCCATCACCCGCTCGGCACCGACGAGCTCGGACGCGACCTCCTGCTGCGCCTGCTCGAGGGCGGGCGCGTGTCGCTGCTCGTCGGCATGAGCGCCGCCCTCGCCGCGGCCGGCCTCGGCACCGCCATCGGCCTGATCGCCGGCTATCGCGGCGGCAGGATCGACGCGGCGCTCATGCGCCTGACCGACGGCATCATCGCCCTGCCGCTGCTGCCGCTGCTGGTCGTGCTCGCCGCCATCGACCTGCGCAAGCTCGGGCTACCCACCTGGCTGGTGCAATCGGAAGCGGCGAGCCTCTACCGCATCATCGTCCTGGTGTCGCTGGTGGGGTGGACGACGGTGGCGCGGCTGGTGCGCGGCGCGACGCTCAGCCTGCGCGCGCAGGATTTCGTGCGCGCCGCGCTGGCCTTGGGCGCCAGCCCGCGGCGCATCATGCTCGTGCACATCCTGCCGAACCTAGCCTCGCCGATTATCGTCGCCACGACGCTCTCGGTCGGCCACATGATCCTGCTCGAATCGGTGCTGAGTTTCCTCGGTCTCGGCATCGAGCCACCGCTGCCGAGCTGGGGCAACATGCTCACCGGCGCGCAGGAGACGATCGGGCTCGCGCCGCAGCTGGCGCTCTACCCCGGTCTCCTCATCTTCCTCACGGTGATCGCCTGCAACTTCCTCGGCGACGCGCTGCAGGACGCGCTCGATCCGCGCGCGCAGCGGCGCTGAGAGTCAGCGTGCGCGACGCAGCAGGACGACGTCGTCGGTGGCGTAGACCACCGGGCCGCAGCTCGCGGCGAGGGCGCTCGCATGCGCGGGCGTCGTCAGCAGGAAATCGACCGGATAAGCCGCATTCTCGCCGCAGCCTTGCTCGAAGAGCGTGCGGCGGAACTCCATCCGGCGATACCATTCGACGATCTGCGGATCGTTGGTCGGCATGAACTTGAAAGCGACCAGCGAGGGATGCCCGGTGCGCCGCTCGAAATCGAGGTAGGACCACTCGATCTGCGGATCGATGAGCACGACGCCGCCGGGCGTCGCGCGCTCGGCCAGCGCCGCCGCCAGGGCGCGCTTCTGCCCGTCAAGCGCCGCGCGGTCACGATCGCCTCGGACGCGCTCGACGGCGCCCATCAGGAATACCGGCGCCAACAGCGCCAGCGCAACGAGCCGCGCCGCCGTCCAACCGCGCAGCCCGGCCGCCGCGAGGTAGGCCATGGCGAAGGCGAGCCAGAGCAGCAGGATGAGCGCCGCCGGACGGAACAGATAGAACTTGCCGAGCACGCCGGTGCGGCGATCGAGATAAGCGGCGGCCAGCGCCACGAAAAGATAGACGAGCAAGCCCGCCAGCCACATCGTCGTGACCCTCCAGCGCGCGGCGTCGAGCTTCCGCGTGATGACCAGGCACGCCGCCAGCATGATCGCGGCGGCGACGCAGCCGGGCAGCCACTGCACCAGGAAGGCATCGAGGCTGAGGAAGGGCGCGGCGTGCCAGGGCGCGCGGATGATCGAATAGATGACATCGGGCGACGGCAGGTCGACGGGCTGTATGAACGCCCGTGCATCAGATAGCCGCGACCACGCGATAAGGGCAATGAGCGGCGCCACCGCGAGGAGGTAGAGAGCGCCGGCGCCGAGCACACGCGGGAGCTCGCGCCGGTCCTCGACCAGCCGCCCGGCCATCGCCGCGCAGAACCAGAACCCGCCGACGAGAAAATGGAAATAGGTGGCTTGCGCGAACAGCAGCGTCGGCGCGAGGAAGGACGGCCCGGTCGCTGCCATGTAGAGGCCGGCGAGCACCAGACAATAGGAGATGACCTTGGCCTCGAAGCCGTTGAACAGCCACTCGCCGCCCATGAGGGTCTGTCCGGCAAGCGCATAGACGACGATCACCAGGACGGCATCGAGCAGCGACAGCCCGAAGCGGCGCAAGATGCCAGAAAGCAGCAAGGCATAGGCAAGGGCGGCAAGGCCGCGCGCGATGATCTGCGCGTGCTCGTAGCCGACGGCGGCGATGAGCCCGCCGAGCAGCACCTCGCTCACCGCGCGATGGGGCGAGGCGTCGAAGACCGCGGTGTAGGGCGGCGCCGGGCTCAGCGAGACCGCATGCGCCGCTAGCGCGAAGTAATCCTCCTCATTGTCCGAGAGCGCGCCGTCGGGCGGCATCAGGCAGAACAGCAGAAGGAGCAGCGCGACGGCGTAGACCACCGGATGGTCGAGCCAAGCACGGCGCGATTCGCTCGCCTTGCCCGGAACCGCGGCCGCGGGCTCGCCCAACGGCCGCTCCATTCTCCGCAAGGGCAGAGGAAGATCGAAAGGCGCCACCGCGTCGCGCTCGCCGCGCGCGGCCGGCGGCGGACCCGCGTCGCGGGCCGCAGGGTAGGCCACGGCTTGCTGGTTGCTGGCGCCATGCACGATCACGCCGCCTTGGCCAGAACGCGCTCGACGAGCCGCGCCCAGTAGCTCGCGCCGATCGGCAGGATCTCGTCGTTGAAATCGTAATGCGGATTGTGCAGCCCCACCGCCTTGTCGCCGGTGCCGTTGCCGATGAAGACATAGGCGCCCGGCTTCGCCTGCAGCATGAAGGCGAAATCCTCGGAGCCCATGGTCGGCTGCAGATCTCGGTCGACATTGGCGTCGCCGACGATCTCGGCGGCGATCGCCGCCGCCGTCTCGGTCTCGGCCGGACTGTTGATGGTCGGCGGATAGCGGCGCTCGTAGCGTAGCGCGACGCTGGCGCCCAGCGCCGCCGCCGTGCCCTCGGCGATGCGGCGGATGCCGGCCTCAACCGCATCCTGCACCTTGGGCTTGAAGGTGCGCGCGGTACCGCGCAGCACGACCTGGTCGGGGATCACGTTCCAGGTGTCGCCGCCATGGATCTGGGTGACGCTGACGACGACGTTGTCGAGCGGCGAGGTGCTGCGGCTGGCGATGGTCTGGAGCGCGGTCGTGATCTGCGCCGCCGCCATCATCGGGTCGATGCCGAGATGCGGCAGCGCCGCATGCGTGCCCTTGCCCGTGACCGTGATCTCGAAGATGTCGAAGGACGCCATCATCGGCCCGGCGCGCATGGCGAATTTGCCGGCCGGCATGCCCGGCCAATTATGCATGCCGTAGACTGCCTCGACCGGGAATTTCTCGAACAGCCCCTGCTCCACCATCACCCGGCCGCCGCCCTCGTTCTCCTCGGCCGGCTGGAAGATGAAATGCACGGTGCCCGCGAAATTCCGCGTCTCCGCAAGATAGCGCGCCGCGCCGAGCAGCATGGTGGTGTGTCCGTCATGGCCGCAGGCGTGCATCTTGCCGGGATTGGTCGAGACGTAGGGCACGCCGTTCTTCTCATGGATGTGGAGCGCGTCCATGTCGGCGCGCAGGGCAATGGCGCGGCCGCCGGGACGCGCGCCCTTGAGCGTGCCGACGACGCCGGTGCCGGCCAGGCCGCGATGCACCTCGATGCCGAAATCCTGAAGCCGCGATGCGACGAAATCGGCGGTGCGCCTCTCCTCGAAGGCAGTCTCGGGATGGGCGTGGATCTCGTGGCGCCAGGCGGCGAGATCGGCGTGGAAATCGGCGATGCGGTTGACGGTCGGCATATGCGCTCCTCGGTGTCGGGCTCGCCCTTCGATGCTAGCCGAGGGCGCGACCGCCATTCAACCGAGCGGTTGCGCGCATGCCTCGCCGCCGCAAAAAAGCGGCGACGCCAAGCTCGAAGCGCCGCCGCAGGCAGGGAGGAACTGCTATCAGATCTCGTGCAGGCGCGGCGCAGGATCGACCGGCGGCGGGCGCAGCGCTGCGGCCTCGGCGCGCAGGCGATCGGCGCGGAGATTCGCCAGAACCAACCGGCGATAATCCGGATCAATGATAATTCTCTCTATATCCAAATTGCCGCCGAGCGGCAGTTCGTCATCAAGGTTCAACATCGCCGTGCCCGCACCAAGCCTTTCGTTGAGGCCACCACACATACGGAGTTGCACTAGGTGGCGCCAACCAAATTTTCGCGTTAGCGAAGGCGGCTGGGGACAAGCCTGTTGATATCCGGTTGACCGGCTGCGAGCGCCCGACGCTCATTCAGCCGAATCAAGAAGTTGGACACCGCTCTGCGACCGGTGGCCGCAGCCCCGCGGGCGATTTCGGTGATGCCAGAACGCGCTGTGCCACCCGCCCTCGCGGGTTTGACTTGCGCGCACGCGGCGGCGGATAGTAGCGCCATCGCTCAAGCCCGAGGACAGCAGCCATGCAGCGAGGCAATTCGGCCGCCAGCCGCGACATCGCCTACAATCTTCACCCCTACACGCATCTCAAGAAGCACGAGAGCGAAGGGCCGCTCGTCATCACCGAGGGCAAGGGCATCCATGTCTATGACGAGAGCGGCAAGGAATACATCGAGGGCCTCGCCGGCTTGTGGTGCACGTCGCTCGGCTTCGGCGAGGAGAGGCTGGTCGACGCGGCGACTCGGCAGTTGAGGCGCCTGCCCTACTACCACATCTTCAATCACAAATCGCACGATGCCGCGGCAGAGCTGGCCGAGCGCCTCATCGCCCTGATGCCTGTGAAGATGTCGAAGGTGTTCTTCAACAACTCCGGGTCGGAGGCGAACGACACCGCCGTCAAGATGGTGTGGTACTACAACAACGCGCGCGGGCGGCATCGCAAGAAGAAGATCATCGCGCGCATGAAGGGCTATCACGGCGTCACCGTCGCCGCGGCGAGCCTCACCGGGCTGCCCAACAACCACCGCGACTTCGACCTGCCGATCGAGAACATCCGGCACGCCGACTGCCCGCATCACTACCGCTTCGCCAAGCCGGGCGAGAGCGAGGAGGCGTTCGCCACGCGGCTCGCCGAGAGCCTCGATGCGCAGATCCAGCGCGAGGATCCCGAGACCGTCGCCGCCTTCATCGCCGAGCCGGTGATGGGCGCGGGCGGCGTCATCGTGCCGCCCAAGACTTATTTCGAGAAGGTCCAGAAGGTTCTCGAGAAATACGACGTGCTGCTCATCGCCGACGAGGTGATCTGCGGCTTCGGCCGCACCGGCGCCATGTGGGGCAGCGAGACCTTCGACTTGAAGCCCGACATCATCACCATGGCGAAGGCGCTCTCCTCGGCCTATCTGCCGATTTCGGCCACGGTGATCAGCGAGGAGATCTACCAGGCCTTCGTCGCCCAGAGCGAGAAGCTCGGCCAGTTCGCGCATGGCTTCACCTATTCGGGCCATCCCGTGTGCTGCGCCGTGGCGCTCGAGACGCTGAAGATCTACGAGGAGCGCGACATCCTGGCCCAAGTGCGCAAGGTGGCGCCGCGGCTCCAGAACGGGATGCGCCGCTTCGCCGACCATCCGCTGGTCGGCGAAATGCGCGGCATCGGCCTCATCGCCGCCGCCGAGCTGGTGCAGGACAAGGCGAGCAAGGCGCCGTTCGACCCCAAGCAGGGCGTCGGCCCGCTCTTCGCCGCACGGGCGCAGGAGCACGGGCTCATCCTGCGCGCGCTCGCGGACACCGTCGCCCTGTGCCCGCCCCTGATCATCACCGGCGACGAGATCGACGAGATGCTGCGCCGCTTCGGCAAGGCGCTCGACGACACCGCGGCGGCGGTAGGCCGGGCCGGCTTGGCATCGGTGGCTTAATCGTAAACCATCACCCGCCGGGCGGCTCCGTGCGGGGGCTGACAAATCGCCCCATCCTCAGTGTATAGTCGTCCCAATTCGACGAAACGGCGCCTCCCGCGATGGACCACGACAAGTTTTTCCGGACCCGCCTCGACGCCCTCAGGGCCGAAGGCCGCTACCGCGTCTTCGCCGATCTGGAGCGGCGCGCCGGCGCCTTTCCGCGGGCCTTTCACCATGATCTCGGCAAGGAGATCACGGTCTGGTGCTCGAACGATTACCTCGGGATGGGCCAGCACCCGGTGGTCCTGGCGGCGATGCACGAGGCGATCGACAAGGCCGGCGCCGGCGCCGGCGGCACCCGCAACATCTCCGGCACGACGCATTATCATGTGCTGCTGGAGCAGGAGCTCGCGGATCTGCATGCCAAGGAAGCGGCGCTCACCTTCACCTCCGGCTATGTCGCCAACGAGACGGCGCTGGCGACGCTGGCGAGCCAGATGCCCGGCTGCATCGTCTTCTCGGATGCGCTCAACCACGCCTCGATGATCCAGGGCATCCGCCACAGCGGCGCCGAGAAGCACGTCTTCGCCCATAACGATCCCGCCGATCTGGAGCGCCGGCTCGCCGCGGCGGACCCGGCCCGGCCCAAGCTCGTCGTCTTCGAATCCGTCTACTCGATGGACGGCGACATCGCACCGATCGCCGCGCTGTGCGACGTCGCCGAGCGCCACGGCGCCCTCACCTATCTCGACGAGGTGCACGCGGTCGGCCTCTACGGCGCGCGCGGCGGCGGCATTGCCGAGCGCGACGGCGTGAGGGACCGGGTGACGGTCATCCAGGGGACGCTGGCCAAGGCCTTCGGGTTGGTCGGCGGCTATGTCGCGGGATCGGCGGCGATGATCGATTTCCTGCGCAGCTTCGCGCCCGGCTTCATCTTCACGACCTCGCTGCCCCCGGCCATCGCCGCGGGCGCGCTCGCCAGCATCCGCCACGTCAAGGCCGCGCCCGAGCTGCGCCAGCGCCACCAGGAGCGTGCGACGCGGCTCAAGCGCCGCCTGACGGAGGCCGAGCTGCCGGTGATGCCGAGCCCGAGCCATGTCGTGCCGGTGCTGGTCGGCGACGCGCGGCTGTGCAAGGAGGCATGCGACGATCTGCTCGACCGCCACGGCATCTACGTCCAGCCGATCAACTACCCGACCGTGCCGCGCGGCACGGAGCGGCTGCGCCTCACCCCCTCGCCGCAGCACAGCGACGCCGACATCGACCGCCTGGTGGCGGCGCTGTCCGACGTCTGGGCGCGCCTGCCGATCCGGCGCGTGGCCTGAGGCAAAGCCCCGCATGTTCCGCGACCATTCGCTGATCCCGGCGGAAGCCATCCGCCTCGCCGCACTGGGCCTCCTCGCCGATGCGCCGCGGCGCTACGGCGACCTCGCTGCGGAGATCCGCCACTTCACCAGCCATGTGGTGGGACCCTCGCTCGATCTGATGGGCACCTCGCTCGAGCTGCTGCGCTATGAGGGACTGATCGAGGCGGTCGACGGCGAGGGCACCGCCGACAACGCCGTGCTCCGCCTCAACGAGCGCGGCGCGGCGGCGCTGCAAGGGCTGCTGCGGGCGCAGCTGCGCGCGCCGCTGCCCGATTTCAACCGCCTCGCCCTCCTGTTGAAGCTGCGCTTCCTGCACCATCTCCCCGCGTCGGAGCAGCACACCCAGCTCGCGCTCATGGCGGAATTGCTCGAGAGCGAGCGCGCGCGGCTCGAGGAGCTGCGCCGGCGCCACCAGGCGCCCGGGCTCTTCGGCGATTGGCTCGATCACGACATCGCGCTGATGGCCGACCGCATCGCCTGGCTGCGCCGGCGCGACGGCGACCGGGCTTAGGCGCCGATCACCTTATCGCGACGGCGCGGCAGCGGCGGAAGAAAGCAAGCGGCCGCCGCAGTCTTCCTTCCATGTCTCAAACATGGAAGGGATTCGTCATGCGCCGCTTTCTCGTCGTGCTCGCTTGCCTGGCCTCGATCGGCGTCTTGGCCGCGTGCGGTTCGGCTCCGGCAGACTGGGCCTACGCGCCGCTCGAGAACTTCGACCCCGCGCAAGTGTCGATGCTGCCACACAATCCTTATCAGGGGATCTCGGCCGTTGCCGCGACGCCGATCGCGCCGCCGCTGCGCGCCCAGGCCGCCGTTTCACCACTTCAGTGATCGCGCAAGAGAACAAGGAGGGGCGAGCCCTCCCGCTGTCGGGCACGGACTCGCCCTCCGATCAGGATCCGGCGATCAGAACGCCACTTGGGTCCTGAGCGCGATCGCGTCCATCCTGACGCCCCCGCTGGCCGTACCGCCAAGCCCGACTAGGACAGGGGTCTTTCTCACATCCTCGTGGATGTAGTCGAGCATGAAGCGGATATTGTAGATCGGATACCAGTTGATGCCGAACACATATCCGTTGGCGCGGCCGCCGAAGACTCCGCCCGAGATCGCCGGCACCACTGCCGTGTTGTGATCGTTCAGATTGATGTAGCTGTAGCGCACTGCCAGCTCCCACGCGCCCCATCCGCCGCCGCGGCCGAAGGCTACGGGATGGTCCGGCCGGATGCCGCTATAGGCGCCGGTCGCCGGGATGTAGCGGCGGCTCTCGCCAGTGACCGTCCAGCTCGCCTGCGCATAGCCGCCATCGAAGTTGAGTTCCGGCGTCGGCGCGCCCGCCGCCAGACCCGACTGGTCGACGAAGATGCGATAGTATTCACCCTGGAAGAACAGGCTATTGAAGCCGCCCGCGAACTCGCCGCCATAGGAGCCGGCATTCTTCGCCGGAATGGCCCCGGTGTTGATGAACGCGGTGGGGTCGACGCGCAGCTCCGGCCGATCGCTGAACGACACCGTCGAGGCGATCGACGTCGCGCTGTTGCCGTTGGACCGCGGCGTGAACACGTACTCGCCGTCGGCGCCGAGATGGAGCGAGTAGTTGCTCCCTTGAAGGACCTGATACGTGGCGCGAGCGGTGCCGCCAAGCTGCTGCTGGTTCGATCCCGTATGCAGCGCGCCGGCGGTCGGCCCAGTGACGTAGACGCCGGCCCAGTAGCGATCGTTGTTGGAGCGCACGCCGAAGGCGGCGCGGGCATCGTTGGCGGCGAGAACGGTGGCGGTGTTCTGGATCTCGGCGCGTTCGATGAACATGATGTCGTTCGAGCTCGTCGCCTCGTCGAGCGTGAAGGGCACGTCGAGATAGCCGAGATCGAAGACGACCGGCCGGAACCCCGTATAACTGATGAAGGCGTTCTCGATGTCGGTGGTGCGCGAACCGGTGACGGAGTTGACATTGCTGTCGGAGGAGAAACCGAAGTCGGCGATGAAGGCGTAGTTCCAGTCTCCCGCGAACTTACCGAGCACGCCGATGCGCGCGCGCCGCGCGTTGACGCCGCTTGTCAGGCTATGTGGCCCGGTCGGGAACTGCGGGTGGACGCTCAGATAGTCGCCGAAATCAAAATGCAGGCGGCCCGTGAGCTCGATGCAGTTCTGATCGTCGAGGGTGCAGATCCCGGGTCGATTGGCGGGCGAAAGGGTCGCCTTGACCCCGCTCAAGATGCCGGTGGCGGGGACGGGCTGGGCCGCGGCCGGTGGTTGCGCCGCCTGCTTGTTGACCTGGTTCTGCAGGTCCTGCAGCTGCCGTTGGAGCTGCTGGATCTGCTGCTGCAGTTGATCGTTCGTCTGTGCCGCAGCCGGATGCGCGCCGAGGAGCATTGTGCTCGCCAGCGCGCCGCCCAGAAGACTTTGCCTTGCCCTCGGTGTCATCGTTCTGCCCCCTTCTTTCCGGAGTGCGCGAACGCCGCGGCGCGGACCGCCGCCCGCTCGCGGCCCGAAACCTATCGGGTCACGGCTACCCTCCGGCAACACTGCAATTACCATGGAATCAGTCTCGCGCAGAAATCGGCGCGACGCAATCTCGGGAAATGCAAAGAGAGTGTTCAGCAACCGGGAGAAATGGCCATGCCAATCGCCTTGTCCTTGACGCGCTGGCGCGCCGTCATCACCGGCGGCGGCAGTCGCTCCGCATCCGGCGAGGCCCGCCTCGCGGCCGCTGGCCGTTCATGCCGCATCGTGGAAGATGACAAGGAGTATCTCGGCGGACCGGCAGATTTCCTCGAAAAAATCGTCGCCACTTGCGGCTGATGGCGGTACTGTGGGCGGTAGCCGCAAACCAGGGCGAACATCGAGGGATCGCGCTGCCGCTGGTGCGCCAAGACGTGCAGGTTCACCGGTACCGCACCGAGCGCCGCCTCGCCGCTGGGCTCTTCTTTCCTGGATCAACTCGGTGGCAGGTCGCCAGACGAGCCGGATTTAACGAAAGTCCGCTTCTACACCAAGATGTACCTTGAGCGTGCCACGCTCGAACCAGCAACCGCCTCGCTTAGCCAAATGAAGAGGCTTTGGCCGCTCCGGGATGCCAAGCGTCGCCTCATAGAAGGCGCGGGCGTCGGCTTCTCGGCCGGCGGGCATTGCCGGTTGGACATGATCCAAGGAAATTATCCGCATCGCCTGATCCCGAGGTGCCGCACCAAGGTACTCCCTTCACCTAGGCCGGGCCAGTTCGCCGCCTGTCGCCCGTGTGCCGTTTCCCGGTGCCTTCCGGCAGCAGGCGGCCCAGGCTACAATTGCCGCATGCGCGCGCACACCCCGTCCGATCTCGACATCCACCGCTCCGCCCATCTCTGGATCCGGACCCACGGCAACAATGCCGTGGCGAAGGCGCGCGAGGTGGTCGAGCCGATGCGGAGAAAGGGCGACAACGAGGGCGCCGACACCTGGCGGCGGATCATCGTAGCGATCGGCAACCGCCTCTACCGCGCGTAACATCCGCTGACCGATCTGACCCAGGCTGGTCCGACCGCCGCGGACCGTGTTGTGTCCGCTCCGCTGCTGTTCGCCGCATTCGTGGCGCTGCACATGGTCGCCTGGACGCTCGTGCCGGCGCTGCTCACCAGCAACGCCATGCTCGGGTTCCGCAGGTCGAGGCCTTATCAAATCGTCGGGATCACGGTCCCGCGAACCTACTCAGGCTTTTCTCGATCCGGCCGGTATCGCTGCGCGGCTCAGCCCGCGATCTGTAATTCCACCGAAATTCGGCGCCGTTTCACAGTCAAATCTCGACTTGGCGGCCGATTTCGACGGTTGCGTCGCTGGGGAGATTGAGGAAGTCGCTGACCTGGGCGGCGTTGCGCTGCATGAGCGCGAAGAGGTGCTCCTGCCAGCTCGGCAAGCCCTTGTGGTCGGCCCGGCGCAGCACGGTCTCGTGACCGACGTAGAAGGTCATGTCGGTCATGTCGATGGCACAGCCCAGTTGCTTGGCCTGCCGAAGCAGGGCCGGTACGTTAGGGTGCTCCATGAAGCCGTAGCGTCCCGTCACGCGGAAGAAATCGGGGGCGATGCGCTCGACCGTGACCCGCGCTTTTGGATCGAGCCAGGGCACCGATTCCGTCACCACCGTCAACGCCACGAGGTGCCGGTGCAGCGCGCGATTCTTCTTGACGTGCCAGAGCATCACCGGCGGCGCGGCGCGGGTGGTGCGCGTGACAAAGACGGCGGTGCCGGGGACGCGCGGCACGCCGGCGGCGGTGATGCGGGCGATGAACCGGTCGGCGGGCTCCGTCATCGCTCGCAGGCTTTCCGCCACCGCCTGCGTGCCGCGATGCCACGTCGTCAGCACGGCATAGACCAGAACCGCGAAAACGACGGGAACCCAGCCGCCCTCCACCACCTTCACCGCATTGGCGGCGAAGAACGCGCCGTCGATGCAGAAGAACAGGCCGGCGACCGCGGCGCTGAGCCCCCAATTCCAGTGCCAGATCTCGCGCATCGCGACAAGGAGCAGCACCGTGGTCAGCAGCATGGTAAGTGAAACGGCGATGCCATAGGCCGCCGCCAGGTTGTCGGAACTGCCGAAGCCGATGGTGAGTCCCACGGTAACGATCATCAGCAGCCAATTGACGCTGCCGACATAGATCTGCCCAAAGCCTTCGGACGAGGTCTGCGTGATGCGCAGCCGCGGGCACCAACCAAGCTGGATCGCCTGCCGCGTCATGGAGAAGGCGCCGGTGATGATCGACTGGCTGGCGATGATCGTCGCCACCGTGGCGAGAACGATGAGCGGCACGAGCAGCGCCGGCGGACAGAGGCGATAGAAGATGTTGTCGCCGATCGGCGCTCCGGTCATCACCAGCGCCGTCTGTCCGGCGTAGTTGAGCAGGAGCGAGGGCAGCACCAGCCCATACCAGGCGAGCCGGATCGGCCGTGCGCCGAGCTGTCCCATATCGGCATAGAGCGCCTCGGCGCCGGTGACGCAGAGGAACACGCCGCCGAGGACGAGAAAGCCAGCATAGCCGCCGGTGAAGAGATAACGCAGGCCGAGGCGCGGATCGAGCGCCGCCAGAACGCCGGGGTGCTGGGCGATCCCCCAGATGCCGAGCGCCGCCATGGTGACGAACCAGAGCGCCATGACCGGACCAAAGGCGCGACCGATGCGCGCCGTGCCCTGCGACTGCAGGGTAAAGAGCAGGACGAGAACGACCACCGACGCCGGGAGCACGTAGGGCGTCACGACGGGCGTCACGATCTTCAGCCCCTCGAGCGCCGAGAGCACCGAGATCGCTGGCGTGATGGCGCCGTCTCCATAGATGAGCGCCGCGCCGAAGAGGCCGATGGCAATGATCGCTGGTCGATGACGCTGTTTGACGCCGAGCAGCGACATCAGGGCGAGAATGCCACCCTCGCCGTCATTGTCGACGCGCATGACGAAGCCGACGTATTTGACCGAGGTTGTGAGGATGAGCGTCCAGGCGACCAGCGACAGAAGACCCAGCGCTACGTCGGGCGTCGGCTTACCGCCGGCGAGATCAATCACGGTCTTCAGCGTGTAGAGTGGGCTCGTACCGATATCGCCGAAGACGATGCCGAGTGCGGTGAGAGCCAAGCCGGCAACGCCGTTGCGACGCACCTCACGGCGGTAATCGATCGGTGCCTCCGGCATTGCTCCCCCGCAGATGCGCAGGAGCGGATCATTACCCCAGACGCCGCACTAGAGCGGGATGGCTTTAGGCTGAGTCGATAGGGGATTCCCTTTTTAGGGCGTATCTGATTCAACATGCTGGCTGGGGATGGAGGCCAGCATGGATGGCGAAGCCTTATTCTGTCGAT